>ENA-ORBV01008058-ORBV01008058.1-microbial-mat-metagenome-genome-assembly--contig:-NODE-8058-length-17855-cov-5.429576_pt1 | contig 17855 bp, 11 predicted proteins | sample MGYA00237777_ERZ505514 | MGnify/ENA primary metagenome ERZ505514 (study PRJEB26160, sample SAMN06269048) | microbial mat metagenome | isolation source: Oligotrophic lake microbial mat | place...
TTTTCAAGCAGAAGACGGCATACGAGATTCGCCTTAGTCTCGTGGGCTCGGAGATGTGTATAAGAGACAGGAGCAAATTCATCGTCAATTTCCAGAAGCGATGTAGTTCAGTCTCTGTTGAGCAAACGCAGAGGCGCAAATCTCTACCTTGGCCATCCATAAGAAGGTTCCATACAAATTTAATGGACTTCTGCCCAAAACCTGTCGCGTCGCTGCCGATTACACCGTGTATCCCGTGTGTCCCTGTAGGAATTCGGATCAAAAACGCCAACAGAATCGAAAATTTTGCGCTAGCTGTGAAAACGAATTCTGCCCCAGGAACGCTGTCCATTTGTTTCAGCATTGATGATATCGACCTCAAGTCCTGGCAAATTTTGTCAAATCTGACACCACACGAGAATGCCGTTCTTGCAACAAACTCTACAAGCTGCTGATCAACCCTGTCCATGAGATTTTGTTCCTGTGGGTGAGGGTTGCCATCTCCCTCATAAAATAGGGACGCAGGCAATCCACCTCCCCAATCGACAACTTCAGCGAACGAGTCGGCTGATGCTCTCTCCCACACGTCGTCACTCGCAGCACCGATTGATGTGGTGTGCTTGCGGTCAGCAATCATTTGCTTCAATTCATTCCTCAGCAAATCAACGATCCAGGTAACACTTCGAGAATTTGCTTCAGACCATTCCACTTTTTCATTATCTTCGCCGGGCATCGACAATAAAGCCATCTCAATATCGACTTGATCGTCGTCTGATGTATTTGACCCAAGTTCCGACCCGAGTACATGACTTGCAACTGAACCTGCTGTTGATCGTGGAGTGACCCAATATGTCTGGAGCTCGCCTGAAGAGAGTGGGACCGAAGATAAATGAGATGACTATCACCGCAACAGTGTACGGAGCGACCATTTTCGGACAAAGAATCACCTTTTCCTTTCGCAACGATTTTATCCTCTCTTGGACTGATCCACGATCCTTTACCCAGAGAGGCCAAATGATCCGCCGTTTCTTGTGAGACATGAATTTTACCTTTGACTCCGTTGCTCTCCATTCTAGAAGCCGTGTTTACAGTGTCGCCAAATAGCTAAACCGAATTTCAATGTTTAAGAACACATCGCGCAGGTGGCACAATCAATTGCAACTACAAAACAGGGTTTATTTAAATGGCATACCTGAAAGCGCGCCTTTTCTCCCCGCAAGATCCTACAAGGTCAGATGAAGAGTGTGATGAGCTTGAATTGGTGACGAAGCCAACAATCCATTTAAAGGGATATTAATTCGTCGTGAACTTACCCAGCGGTGACAGGTCCGCTGTGCATACCCACGCGCATGGCCAACTCACTGAGAGAATGTTGTTGTGGAAAAGAGAAATGAATTCGAGTGTAAGTATGACCCTAAAAACGATCAACACCCAAAAAGATTCGCAAATGAAGGACAACACAACTGACAAGACACAGTCAATTACCTTGTATCGGGCCCCAATTTTGCAACCAATTTTTCTGTTAATTTCCGAAACGTGTCTAAACAGGCTCTCGAAAATTTTGTCATCAGGAGGGAATGGTTTGGTTGTGCTTCAGGTAGCCCCGTGACAGCAACTACAAGAGAATTTAAGTAAGCACAAACTCGAGTCACAAAACGCTCGCAATGCAATACGAACAAGAACAACATACCATAGCAGTCTCCTACAGGGCGAGCGCAAAAAAGTAGAAAACGAGTGAGCCAAGCAGGGATCCAAAACAGAGAAGGATTTGGCCCGGCGGGGACTTACCGATCGTCTCAATCTTGCACACGTTGAACTTCTTTGCTATCTTGTCAAAGCCGCCATAAAGTGTCTCCAAAAGAGTAAATACTTCTGTTGGAGACCGTGCGGAACTCCAAGAAGTGAAACCTTTATTTGTGCGAACACGGCAAAATAAGAATAAAATAACTGTAAGATACAATCTCGAGAGTTTTCCACCAATCGCAATTTTTGTGCTCGGTTCACACGACACGCCCCCCTTACCTGCTATGTCCGCAAAAAAGACCGTGCACTCCGGATACAATTCGGCAAGCGGTGGGCCCCTCATATCCGGCTTCTTCATGGGTTGCGTAAGGTTGAATTCCCCGCTCTGTTCCATAAATTCCTGGACTGATGAGGCGCGAAAAACATCATCATTCCGCTCCTGGCCATTTTTCTTTCTCTTCTCACGTTCTGCTTGTTCCTTCTTTTCGAGCATTAGCTTGTCTCTAAACTCTTTGGGAAAGAGCGATGTTACGATCTGATCCGAGTTGACAGCCGTGCTTAAGACCTTTTTTTGACGTTGTTCCACAATAAAGTCATACGTCACAAAAATGAAGGAGGCGAATAAAAAGATTCCCAAGACCCCTAGCATGAGGTAGATTGGTCTCTGTGTAATGTATTCTTCCTCCATCTCTTCGGTGGCATACACTTGAATGGCCCACTGGCAGAATTCCTTATCCACGGGAGCCCCATTGTAGTCAATTGAAAATCGGTCAAAATCGGTCAATTTTGTGGCAAACATCATGTCATCATATTCCGGATCGTGCAAGTCGTCATATCCTAAATACGTCGTCACGGACCCTCTGACTTCGTACGAGAGGGTTTGACCACAGGGATTTGAGGCCACCACCACCATGGGATCTGCCCGAGTCGGGAGAACGGATGAGAAGAGAGGACCAAATTCCATATCCATTTCAATAATACCCACAACCTCTTTGTCTGGTCCACTCTGTTTGTCAAAGACAGGATAGAGTAGAGCTGCAGCGGGCACAGTTCTATAGTCGTAGTCATCATTTTCATCAATGTACCCCTCCTCATCGACATTCCACACACCCGTAAAGACAGCGACTCCTGTGTTTTGAACTAACCCCAAAGCGTCAATATAGGTATCAGGTACCGAGTATGGATCATTGATATTGTAGTTGACGTCAATGGCAGACCATTCCCTGGCGGGGGAAACTTGAAACATTGGATAATAGGGTCCGGGACCTTGGTCAACGACAAATAAATATCCTTCTTCATCGGTTCCGTAGCGATAAATTAAGGGTGTAATTCCATCGGTTCCATCAAAAGTAGAGTTGATCGGCTCTGGCAGTTCGTCATCGGTTGGTTCCGTTTGCAAATCGCGACCATTGTACAAAAAGCGGTCATCCATTCCTAATTGTCGGCGAGCTGGAGCCCGTACCCCTACCGTTCGGTTGTGTTCCATCTTGAAGTCTTGTTGAAAGGCAAAACTTTCATTCAACCAAGCCATATTGTCCATGGTATATTGCTCCCAATCTTCCCGCGTCTCCGTGGTGACGTACGGATACAACCCAATATAGTCCGAACTGGTAATGGTTCTGGCCGCGGTACAACGTGCCTCAAAGTCATCAAATAAAACAAATGGCCAAGTTTGATTGGTGGTCACGGCGGAACTCGTCAAGCCAATCGCCAGCATGTCCAAGACTTGCAATCGCAGCTTGGAATTCGCCAACATGCCGTCCAACAGTCGGTTCGCCAGGTCGATGAATTCGCTCTCAAAGGCGGCTTCTTCGTCCCGTTTCATGTACAGCCACACACCGACGGAAGAAATCGTTGCCGCGGCCATGAGACCGAGTAGCACAAGCAGTCTCAATCGACGGATCCATCGACTTTCACTGCGTGCCAATGTCTTTTCGAGTGCTTGATTGTTGGGATCATCGCGGTTGGCGTTGTTGTTCAGAGCATCTCCTGCCTCGAGACCACCCATCGATGACCCGCCAAACATTTCACTGCTGCCATCCTGATCGTCAAGTTGGTTGTAATCGGGCACCATACTCATTGCAAAAAAATTGTAATAATCACAGACAGGAGTCCCCAGTGCTACTAGTACAGAATCTGGATGACTAGTTTAGTTTACATACAGACGGGCTGCCAGCTAGTAGATAAAAGTTGACTAGTAGTAGTGTCAGTTCAGTGGTGTAAAGAAATTGTAATGTTGTGTGTTTGTCAGGATGGAAGAGAACGCGATCAGATTGGCTTACTTTTCAAGAGGATCTGTTGGAGCCACCAGCTATAAGTTGTTGAAGAAGTCCTGCAAGCCTACTTCTACGTACTTCTACTTACGACAGGCTGTAATGTACCAAAGTCCACTTAATTCCAACCGGTTCAGGCGGTCCGGCGTGGCGGCGTCTATTCGATCCGACTTTAGCGGTATTGGTTCTGGTACTCCATTGGTTCATTGACATACTCCTGCTGTACTATTTCCAGATACTAAACTCAAAATGACTGAGAGTCACTGGCGACCCAGCGTCACAGCTGTCAGCGCGCGCCTGTCACAACGTTATGATGCCTGCCACCCAGGCTGTTAGAGAGGGAGCCAGTCACAATGCATGTTGGACTGTTGGATGAGTATAGCAGAGTAGTCTAGTAGTAGCTACTATGATAGTAGCTAATAGGAGCAGAAGTTCTTTAGCATAACTCTGTATTTTTTCTGTGGTACCCTGACTTGTAACATACACCAAAAACCTTTGATTATCATGAGCCGGTTACATCTAAATGGTAGCACTCTAATTCAATGTGGTTTTATGGCAAAAGCTAGCCATGGAGACAAGCACGGCAAGCCCAAGTAGAGAAGAGGCAGTAGATGAATGGTAAAAATGGCCATTCCAACATAGTGTATCACTAAATTCTAAAAGTAGTGGTAGCTCTAGCTAGAAGAACACATTGTGCTCTTCCAGCGTTTGACTTCGCCGATGGTGCGCCAAGTTCGGGGAGTGGAACTCATCCACATCATCACCATCTTGCGTTTTTTGCCGCGGTTCTAGATTGTCGCAGGAAATATCTTGACTCAAGAGGAATGCCCCCAAGGCGCCAAAATATCCTTCATGCTCTAAAAACAGCGCTTCCATCTGTCCTTTTGACCAGTAGTTGATTGCAAAGGAAAGGCGCCGTTGGGAAAGTTTGTTCCCGCGTAAAAAGTTGCCCACAAAATAGATGCGAGGGGTATTGTGGAGCTGGGCATTCAAGTGTGCCACTTGACCGATATTGTTTGTCACCATCAAGAGCAACGCTCTAGCCAAATCCTCCTGTTTCAGCCCTGCGGCCGGATCTTCTCTTGAAACCAGTTTTCCAAAGGATGAGGCAACCAAGGAGGCGGGGAGACCAAGTTTCTCCAAAGCTTCCTTGTTGTTGCCATAAATATCACCTACCAGCATGTCGACCTTGGATGGATCACCGTGCTCTGCAAGACGCATGACATCTTCAAAGTCCTCCAAGTCTGTCAAGAGGCGAATCAACCCCCAGTACGTGCCACCACCAATTGTAGAACCCGAAATACGTTCGTGTTGTCGAGGACCGTCCACACGAAGAATGCTGACACCGGTACCAATTGTAACTAGAAGATAGGGATACGTCTTGGAGTAGGAAATAGAATCCCGTTGAACTTTTCGAGACCACCACCATTCATCCGTTCCTCGACAATCCCTATCTTCTTCCTCCTCTCCTGATGACTCAGATGCTTCACTCTGCACGGGGCTCATGCACTTTTTCTCTTCTTCGACTTCAGGCATCGAAGACGATGCATTCATGGAAGGTACAGGCGACGACGGCGTTTCGAACTCTGCTGCTGACGGACCATTGTTCGTAGATGTATCAGCTGTCGATTCTGCTCCTTCTTCTGTCTTTTTGCGCGGTCGAAAGGTATAACACTCTCCCACGACGGTCGACAAGACGAATTGCATGCCTGCCACTAAACTATCCAACTCTTCTTGCTTCACCATTTGAATGCCCAAAAGACGATCCCAATCGGCCGCATATTTATGCGCACCTCCTCCGGTCGCCCCCATTTCTCGAATGGTCAAATGCAAATCGTTGGCGCGAATCAATTCCGTGGCATTTTCCATGCGTCGCGTTTCAAAGCGAATAAAGTGGAATTCTCCGCCCAAGGTGCGCGAGTAAAAACTCAATTTGTGGTCCTTGACGCCCTCTCGGTAGGAATCTAATTTTCTGGCAAAATGATAAAATCGATTGAGGGCTTCGGCGTGATCTTTGGATTTTTGGGAGATGGACAAATCAAACATGGATCGGGATTTTTTCATGCCGGAACCTTCCCCGGATGTCATGTTGTTGCCCGCCGAGTTGGATCGTTGAAGGCCTCGGCCAGGATGATTGGTATCACAGTTATCATTATTATTGTTGCTGTTGTTACTATTGATGCCATTATGATCATCGTGGGAGCTTTCTCCTACCGTAGTGGTGACCTTGTGTCTTGGATCTTCCTTATAATGAACGGAACTGGCATATGCGTCCAAATCATCAGGAACCGATTCTTGTCGCATTTTGTATAAATTTTCCAAATCGTCATTAGAATCAGAAGAATGTACCTGTTGTTTTCGTGGAGTGGTAAGTGGACGGTGATGGTTGTGTATTTGTTCTTGTGGTTCTAGTTGTGGTTGTGCTGGATTCTCTTGCTGTTGCTGCTGCGGTTGTTGCTGCTGTCTTGGATTTTCATTGGTCAATCTTCGTTTCAGAACACCCACCGAAATAGACCGTTCTCGTAGTGGACGTCCCTGCATGGGGAGAGAACAGGATCGATGGTGCAGCGGTTGCAAAGGCGCAGGGTATTCGGCACCACTATTCGTATCATGGCTGTTGTGGCTGCTATCATCATAAATAATACTAGTGTTGTTGTGACCTCGTCTGGCTTTTAAAACGGCCTGCGCGGATGCGGCTCGATGATAGAGTCGTTCTCGTAAATTGTAGTGCTGGACTTCGACATCTTGATCGGGTCGTTGTTCAAAATAAACAAGCTTGGCCAAAGTACCTCCTACATCGAGACCAAAAATACTACCAATGCACAGTTCGGGATTTTCTCGGACCGCTGGACCATTGGGTGTGAGTTTCATGGTGGGGTCTGGTTCCTCTCCAATGCTGCTGCTGCTGCTGCTGCTGCTATTTTTGGGCGACTTGTTCTTGTGAATGGTGTCCCAGGGCCAGTGATGCCGTCGGACGGTCGATGGCAATTCACCAATGCGAGATTTAATGTCTTCGACGGCATCTTCTACACTTTGCTTGACGGTGTCCATAAAGCTGGTCGAGTGATGAAGAAGGGGATTGTTGTTGTTGCTATTGCTGCTGCTCGCACTGTTGTACGAAGTAGAAGCAGACCTTGCGTTGTCTTGGTCGTTTGCTTCGCCATTCGTATTGTTGTTGTTGGCAAGATTCCGTCTCCGTCTTCGACGATCTGTTGAGTCACGAGCGTACCACAACAGCGACACAGAAGCAGCTCCCGCGACAAACGATAGAGCTACGGTCTTCCATTCGCTGTTGTTGTTGATGTTGCTGTTGCTGCTTGTATTTCTACTAGTGCCTCTTGAAGTTGAAGTCATTATGGGAGATTTATTTTAAAATTTTGGGGGATAGAATGAATGGACGCAAGTACGGTAGACTCACTGTGCACGTACGCTACTATATCACTACAGTACCTGGTACCTTGTCAGGAGCATGCTAGCTAGTAGCTGATGAAATGAAAAAAAAACGAAGGATGATGGAAGGGTGATGGCCAATTTATTAATTTTGACAACGACGACGACGATCGATGTTACTAGTAGTACTGTACGACCGATCGAGATGAGCACTGATGGCTTTTTGATTGGGGAGGGAGCGAACGAAGTTGGCCTCGTCGACGAATGAAATCAAATGCTTTGATTTCAATTGCCCAAAGATCCTCCAGTAGTCTGGCCCGCCCGGCTGGATTCACTCTGCACTGTCTGCAGTAGTATCTACTCTCGAGTACTGAAGGAACAAAGGTTCGCTGCTTTGTCACTCTCAGACTTTGATTGGCTGGGGTGCGCGATGACGTCATAAATATGAGAACACATCTCACGTGCACATTGGTGCGTGTCAACCTCAACCCTACTGTTACATTTTTCTGTCATCCTCGCGAAATTTGCCAAACGCTTCACAATTTTTATGAAATAATGTATGACAGTCAAGTCAGTCAGTGAGCAGTTGATCCTAATCCTTCGGGCATGCATAGCACAAGAGTTACCAACCAACCGACCATAAGCTAAACTAGCTAGCTAGTAGTAACAAAGAGCGGAAGAAAGCTGCTTCATCATCATTCCCCCGTCCTTGAAAGAACACCATCCGACGGCTAGTCCATGCCAAAGGTTGTCAAGAAAAAATCTACGGCAGCACCTACGTCTTCTTCGTCTAAAAATACAGCCAAGGCATCACCATGTCTTCGAAACAAGTATGTTTCCTCTGTCTTTCCATCGGGACACGGTGCAAGCTCTGTAGCTCCATGTTGTCGTAGGCTTGGCGGTATCTCTTGCTTTCGTTCCAAAGAATTGTTTACACACAAATTTCAAATCAATCATGGCAGTCAAGTGGAATTCCACGTTGACATTGCAGTGTGCCTCTTTCCTTTGACGCATGCCTATCTCCACGAGGACAGGAGTGTCGAGGCTGGTGCTTTCAGCATTGATACATGCACTGAGAGTAATGAAAAGCGCTACTATTTGGAGTTTGACTTGCTATTCTCGAGACAATCTGCCGAGCGTATTTTCAATCTTTACAAAGCACCCCTTCCTGGACACGACGACGGTAGTGAAAAATATATGTACAAATGTTGCATGTCCCACAACCCACCAGATCAGCACTATCATCGAAAGTATATTCACTATCGTGATCTAATACGCCATCTCTACGATCATGACAAACTTTCTGTAGATCATTTAGGTCCCTCCCAGCAAGATATTTCCAAAATCAAAGCCAATGGAGAGATCCAAACCAATGCAAAGGCCGCGCAGCAGCTCACAGAAGCCATTGGACTGGCCACTTCTCTTACCAATATCTGGAGACGACAGTGGAATAAGATTCGACCAAGAATGCCTTCGGCTGCTGCAAGTACGAATGGGAATACCCAGAGCGAGCATTGTATGCCAGTGACACAGCACCATCAGCAAGAAAAGCAAGAACAATCAACACCATCATCAGATAATAACAATCTAGACGATGCCATTGACGCCCTGACTTCATCCACCTTGCGTGACCTGGACATGACTTCCCTCCATGAACGATTGGCACCCGGTGTCCAGCTACAAACGCACCAAGAATACGGAGTCAAGTGGATGTTTCTCCGGGAAGAACTACCGTACTTCAATGTTCGGGGAGGAATTGTAGCCGATACCATGGGATCCGGCAAGACTTTGCAGACACTGGCCTTGATTGTTGCCAAGCCGAACAGCACCAGCAGCTGTGGAGATGAATCGTCTTTGTCGACCAGTGATACTGCATGTATCAATCTCATTGTTTGCAAGCTTTCTCTATTGCATCAATGGATTGATGAAATCCACAAGTTCTTTCCTCGTCAGGAGGATTTTATGGACATTTTTGTTGCCCACAAAAGCGTTGACACAAAAAAAGCCTCAACGAACAGTTTGGATTGGACTAAAATGGACATATCGTCCAAAGACTCAAGGCGAGTTACTCTATTACTGACAACCTACGACCAGATTCGAGCATGGCATCAAACACAGACTCAGCAACGGTTTTTGCAACAGGAGTATTTTCGCATAGTCCTTGACGAAGGGCATTGTATTGCCACGGCGTCATCGGCGACTGCCATTGCAATTTCAAGTTTGCGAGCAAAATTTCGCTGGGTGTTGAGTGGTTCTCCCTACCGCAATTCTCCTCGAGATTTGTACTCCCTAGCCGTGCTTTTTCTCAAGTTGCAAGACTCGTTTCTCGATGATGAGCGATTTGGTCGGAAAGCCCGATGGAATCGTGCCTTTACTCGGATGGATGCCATTCGACAATTCGAAGACACTGGTGTGATTCCCAAATTCAATCTCAGTGCTTTGTCGATACGGGACGAAGCTAGAATCGAATGCTGGTTACAAGTGCTGTTGTTGCGTCGAACACATGATGATCAGGGGTCAGTGACTTTACCAGAGCGAATAAATCATGATCACGTATGTGACCTCAATGGTGACTCTCAGGTTGGAGAAAAGGCGATCTACGGCCACGTCAAGAATGCTGTAGAGCAGTTTGTTTTGCATGAGCTGGGAGAAACATTTACATTCACCTCCGTTCATGGCGGTGTGATGCTGTTACGGCGGATCTGTGTTTCGATTGATTTATTGCTAAGGAACGACGAAGACGGCGCAGCAATGTGGCAGGGTTCTGACACCAACGCAACAACAACCATTCTAGAACGACCCATCAAACATTTAACCAAGCATCATCTCTTGAAGGCTCTACCTGGGCCATTGAAAGTCTTTTTGAATAATCATCGAGCGGATAAACGGCAGATGTCGTCCAAGTATTCTTTAGTAAAGGATACTATTTCTTCCATTATGAAAGGAAAATACGGAACGAGCGGAACAAAGGCTACTTGTCACAAAGTGGTCGTGTTTTCTCAATGGAGCGGTGCTTTGGACCTGATGGAAGACTTGGTCAAGTCCTACTTTGTCGCAAGCTTTGTGCTTTTGCGGATCGACGGTGCGACTCCTGGGAAAGAACGAATGAAACAGTGCGCTCTTTTCAACGGCACAACCGAATCACATATTTTGCTTCTTAATTACAAAGCAGCGGGAGAAGGCCTGAATCTGCAAAAAGGACAACATGTGTTTCTCTTAGATCCCTGGTTTACACCTTCTGTGGAGGACCAAGCAATAGCCCGAGTTTATCGCCAAGGCAATACAAACAGTAAAACCCATGTCCATCGCTTCATCGTGGAGCGTTCCATCGAGCAGCGAGTCCAACAAATTAGCGACCGGAAACGAGAAGAATCTGAACGATTGCTATCCATTGGACTCATTCATCGAGCCAAGGCTGTCCAAAACACTATTGACTTTTCCAAAGATGCAATTCTTCACCTGCTCCAGGGAAGCAGAAGCTAATGTAGATCTATTGGAGTGTTTCTCCTGAATTGTTAGGTATTGCAAGTTATCCGTGATAACTCTCAGATACTAGTGTAGCACTTCACTTCGTAATCTTTCTTTTGTTACTTGGTGTCTTCACACATATCCGAGCCGTGCATTTGACAACGCAATTTTCTGCGCACGCTGTTACGAGGTCAGCCATTCAGGATTGTGCCTTACACCAATCAGGTAGACTCGCCTTATTCGCCAACCATGCATTTTCCTCTCGAGTGCTTTCGCGCCCAAGCTCTACGTTACGATGGGGATATCGACCGAACTGTTTCAGCACCTGAAGGTGCTCCAACTCTACTTTTTCTTCTCCCTCAAAGTAAATTTGCAAATGCGGTTGCGTCGTCTCAATTGCCCATGTTAAGAGACGCTGGCACAAGTCATGGTCCGAACTCAAATTTTCAGAATGCATTAAGTAACGATAACGAATGCCGTATAAGGCGGAAAAATCTCCCCATCCAGACCTTCCTTGGCGGGGCCGGCAGAGGGAATACCTGGTAACACTGTCGCGGACTTCAGCAAGTTGCTGGCCAGCTCTCTTGCTAGTTTTTGGGCAGCGCTGTCGTATACAAATGCTTTGCTTGTTCCCCGGAAAATATTCCGTGGAAATTGGTCGCAGAGTATCATCTGAGCTACTTTGCCGTCCACAGTGTCATTCCAGTCCGGTCCACTCATTCTTTCTTCTCCGGCCTCGTGGACCAGGTTTTCAAAGTTGGCATAAAGAGCATCATAAACATTGTTTCCTTGAAACCAAAATGAAGCCATCGACGTGAGGCAGCGTCCCTGTCGGAGTACCTCTACGTAATTGGACTCGTTGTAATCGACGCCCTGAATACGCGATAGTGACAAAGAAAACTCACATGAGCGACGCAGTCATCTCTTGATATCAAGTCTGTCATTTTGAATCAAGGGAGGAAACTGACTTACGAAGAAGAATGACAATACATGCTGTGGCTTCGACGGCGATTCCAATGCTTGCTGAACGAATTTTTGGGATGCAAAAGCCTCAACTTCAGCGTCCGCCAGCTGAGTTTTTTAGCTTGGAGGGCAAAGAGAAAGAATGGTATCCTTTACGTCTTTGTTGCTAATGATTGTGACCAGCTTGGAAAATATTGATGCAGTTTGAAAGAATGACAAAAATCAGAAAAATGTGATAATTCAAAACGGAAAGAGAGAAAACTTCTTGGAAAACCCAAGAATTCAAGTCTGCGTCCACTTATCTCGTTTTTCAAGCCGGGAGAAGCAGCCATGTCTACTGCTATTACTAGGTCTATCGTTGTACCGTAGCCAGCTATGTTACCAAAAACCATTCGTAAATAGCTACTATAAAATAGCTATTCTAGCATAGTAGCTAGAGTGGGTAATATGCTAGCAGTGCTGCCTCCATACAACATGTCTCCACTACTGTATTATTTGGGTGACTTCAAAGATTGACAAAGCTAAGACAGACATGATTTGCATCAGTTGAAGCACCGTTCTTCATCACTGTAAAAAAGACATCTATTCTCGGGCCCGTTGACTCCCAAAAATAGCGACACAAAATTCAGTCGAGCGGAAAGCTTTGGATTATCCTTGACTCTTTGCCCATCCTGGAAGTTCGTCTTCGTTGGAGAGCCACTCTAGTTCCTCCGGAGTACTTTTGCGTCCAAGCTTGGCATTGCGATGTGGATATCTGCCAAATCGATCAATTACATCCTTGTGTTCTACTTCGAATTGCTTTACATTCTCATACATCTTTGTCATATGCTTGGGTACGACTTCCGCACTAAAATCACAAACTTGCAGAGCTAATGTGTGGTCATCAAGGGCTTCGGAATGCATGAGCGGGGAAACAAAAAATTGCAAATAGGGAGTATAAACTTCTCCACTCAGAGTGGGAAGGATGATTGGATTCTCGTCTTGGTCACCGTCTCCCTTTTGACAAGTCGAGATTAACATTTGAGACATGTCTCGCGCAATGTCCAGAGCCGCATCATCGTATTGAAAAGCTTCGTCCGTGCCTCGAAAAGCGTTCCGTGACAGCTGATCAAACATAATAATTTGGGCCATTTTCCCGTCCACTGTCGTTCGCCAGGGCTCATCCAGAGTACTGCCAGCCTTGCACGCTCCTTGAATGGCACCTCGGAAATTTTGACACAAAACATCATAGTCGTCCCCACCGGCGAACCAAAACGGCATCATTTCTTGCATTTTCTCTCCTCTTTTCATGGTTTGTACATGACTGGGATCCTGGTAGTCCACATTCTTTCAAATATAAAGTCGAATGGTAGAAAAAAGTAAACAAAAAGCAAAAGCAAACAAGTGAGAAGAACGCGGAAAGATGTACTGCAAATACTGCATGCGAGTGTATGAAAGAAATAACCGTTGATATGCATGGAACGTTTACGTACAAAAAAGAAGGACAAGACGGAGGCGATCTGAAAAGGATTCTTGATGGCTTTCTGAATGAAGGGTTGCGAGCCAAATGCTTGGACTTGAGCGGTAGTTAATCCAAATGCCATGTTGATCTTTGTTTGTGATGGTGATTGCTACATGTATGAGTGTGATAATACTGTACTCGAGATAATTCACAACGTTGCGATTATTATTTTCTCAAACCATTCATTATTGAGTCGGCGGGATGGAAAGATCTGTGATCTATTTTATCCGTGATTCAACTATCTTCATCCTTCCATTTTGTTCCATCTCGAGTCAAGATTCGCGTCATTAATTCGTCAGTCACACCGAAAAACAAGTTTGCGTTGTCGAATCAATGCCGATATCCTTTGGATCATCATCTGCTTCTGCTGACTGCTATCAGTACAAGCAAAGATTCAGCAAATCACGCCAAAGACACAAACAGGCAGGGACCATCGTCACAGCTTTTCTACTAGCTACACAGTAGTTATAGAGCCTGATTCCTTCTTCCTTATCGCATATCTCCTTATCCAGCCTTTTTCATATTGTAAATCAACAACAAAGATGCTCTCCTCCTTCCTCTTTTTTCTTTCCGTTTTTGCGTCTCATGGAAGCATTGGCGCTGGAAGTCTTGCCTGGACTACTACTAGCAAGCCAGTGACGCGTCTTCCTCCTCTGGGCTCAAAAGCAAGACACCCTGGTCTTTTTGGATGTTCTAGCCCTGGACAAGAAAGCGTCGAAACCTTCAAAGTCGATAATAATCCACGTCCTATCGCGAGTCCGAGTAGTTCTCGGCGACACTTTTTCGCTGGCATACTGACAGCCGCCACAGCGGGGACATCTCTCCTGGCATACAATTCTCCAGCTCTAGCAGCCGTTGCCAAGATTGAAGCCACAGCAGCCCTCTGTGATCCTACCGTATCTATTTGGGAACGCAATGGCCGAGTTGTTTATCTGCTTGGAACAGCCCATATCTCGAGCACCTCGGCCCAACTGGCAGGAGAACTAGTTCGGGAAACTCATCCGGATGCTGTCTTTGTGGAACTGGATTTGAAACGTGTGGGTGGTAACAGCGCCATGGCCAAGAAATTTCAAGAAAACGGCAATTCCATGACTGTCGTGAGCCAACGCAATGATATTGGTGAGGAAGCGACGATAAAGCAGACGCGCATCGTCGTACCATTCGTTGGCTCTTCGACGACAACAACCGTCGCATCCGCCACAGAACCAACAGGATCTCTGGTGCAAGAGTCTGCGCCCACCCGAGCAGGTGGTGGAGGTGGCGGTGGATTTTTGCAAGGCCTCGGAGGTGCTGTAGTTGGAAAAGGAATTCGTAGTCTTTACAGTAAATTAGGATCGGAGGGGTTCAACCCCGGTGAAGAATTTATGGTGGCCATTCAAGAAGGACAAAAGCAAGGCGCCGCTGTGGTATTGGGGGATCAAGATGTTGACATTACACTACGTCGCATGGCGCAAGCATTTCAACAAACAGATTTCAACAAATTGTTGAGTACAGAAAATGAATATGCAAAGAGCATGGATGAAATGCTTCCCAGTTACGGTAGCAGCAGCAATTCCATGACACTGGACGCCGCAGAACTTTCGGGCTTTGTGGAAACTATGAAGAACAAAGACAATGTCAAAAAAATCATGGGACTGTTAAAAAATGAAGCACCTGCAATATACCAAGTCATGGTCACTGAACGAGATGCCTACATGGCCGCTGGACTAAATACACTCAACGAGTTTGCATCCATATGCGCTGTCATGGGATTGGCGCATATAGATGGCGTGGAAAACAATCTTCGCCGAGAGGGATGGAAACCTGTGCCACTGCGGTGTCCCAAACAAGCCTAAAACACTAAAAGAAAAAATGACCATACTGCCGTCAGGCAAGAAAGATAGAGGCACAGCAACAAAATTAATACATTAACAATAATCTAGCTAGCATTCCAAGGCATTCTTCACATAGCCTGTACTGTAATGAAGAGGTAATAATGTACTCAATCGCAGATACCACGATCAACTTCCATCATTTTTGTATAGCCACAACCCGGCAAAATTCACCTTTGAGGCGAATACCATACCGCCGCCGAGTTCTTCTACCTGGCCAAGATACCATGGCGTAATAAAGAAAGAACAAAATCCAGATCGATGCCAAGCCAAACCCCAAAAAATCAAGGACCGGGAGGATAATGGTGGAAGTAAAAAGGGGGTGAAATGCCATAGCCTGAACAATGTTACGAAAGTCACGACGAACTTCTTCTCCATCCGATGATGCCATGGCGGTGGACTTATTGTGCTTCACATTTGGCTGTGCTTGGTCTTGATCAATAGCACTTTCGTTGTCCATAAGGGCCTTTTTTGCCAATCCTTGTAGCTTTCTCAATACACGAACGAATGTTGTATTTATTACTCCCGAGGTTGCGAAAAGCTGGGAAGCACAAGATATCCGATAGGTCGGCGATGAAAACTCTCCAAGTGCCCGGCTGGATTGCTTTCCAATGACGTCTATTCTTTCTTCAATGGGGAGAAATTCGAAGGTCGTATTTTCGTGACAAAGACCAATGTTGGCACTGCTTGTTGAAAGTTCAGCTAGAATGCTCGTATCTTCCAAAAAACGTTGTGCCGATGCTTTTGCTTGGAATTCTTCCCACTCGCGATAGTCTGACATCTCCTGCTCAGTCCATAGCGACTGGTGAAAAGCAAAGGGGTAGATGCCTGACGTAATTGTATTTGTAGCTGAGAGAGCTGATGGCTTCTCCCCTGCTCCTTGGCCCACGGCAAGGATCAACAAAACAAAAGCAGGGTAGACAAGCAACTGGCCTCCCGTGCTAACGAGTCGTCCGGTCCGATTCTGAAACTGAAAAAGCACTTCTTCCGCGGATGGCCGTTTTGTCCGATCGAAAATGCGATCCGCGGCAGATAAGGCTTGAAGCAAGTACATTTGCAACAGGGTTCTTAAGACTGTAGCCATGGACCAGATAAATAACCACGCCAGGATGGCTCTCACTGTACGCGGAGGAATGAGCTGGAATGATGTCGCAGGGACTAGGTACGTGCCAAAGCAGAGGAATGGTAGGAAGGCAACACAGAGCATGGTGTATTGCAGTTGTTTTCGCTTCAACCATCCCATAAGGCTGCCTTTCGACTTGCTTAGTATCACCACCTCATCTCCACACAGAAACTGAAAATAAATCAACATCGTTTCGCGCATCGGATCAGCAACGGCGAATGCTACCGTCCCAGTCACAAATGAAAATAGCAACTTGGTCACTTGGAAAATATTTTCTAGCACTTGCTCTCGAGCCGTCTCATTTTCGGGGCTATAAAAACCAGTTAGTGAAATCCAAAGAGTGACTCGGGCAGACCATTCCTCAAGTGCAGCAGTCAAAGGAATTCCAAGAAACTGTATTGTTGTGTCGCTGGTTGCCCAAAGGATAAACATAGTAGAGAATATGGCAATCCACCCGTTGATGTAAGAAAAGGGAGAGAATCGGAACACGCCCTCGGGCATTCGAGTGGCATGAATAACCAATCGCCACCAAAACCAAACTGATGCAGAGGCAATAAGCAGTAGCATCATGTTTGGAGGAGGAGAGGACGTAAATATCACGCCAGCCCCACCCAGCTGTTCATGCCACCATCTCAACCAACATTGGACGTCACCACAACAAAGAGTACGCTCCTGGTAGACTGTGTACCACGCCAGTAAACAAGGACCAATCATGCAAGCTAGGCATGCCAGCCAAACACAAAAGGCGCCCTCCAAGGCCTGCCATTGCAGGAAGAATTGTTTTTGTTTAGCAGTCATGACAGACAGAGGCACTGCCCCAGGGAGAATGGGTTTACAGGTTAATTCCAACCCTGAAACGTCTCGGATATTCCCAGAAGAAGAGTTTTTTCGCCTCGGAGTAGTAGCATTGTCGGTTGTCATTGTCGAAGCATTTCCAACATGTTTTAAACCTTTTTCAGTTGGATTCGGCACCAGCAGGTTTGTAAAAAGAACGGCATGGCAGATGGATCGTTTGCCGAGCGAAGACGAACTAAGAATGTAAATGAGAAAGCTGACGCCGAGAGCACAAATACCTATCAAGATATTGGGTGCAATTCTCATTTCATCATTGGTGTAGCCGTTCATCGTCACGAAAAAAACTGAAACACCATTCACTTGCTACTAACAGCTACCAACAACAGAAAGGGGGCGGCGAAAGATGGCTACCTAGAACTGTGCGATGAGGAAACAAACAGTGCTTCCAGGTAGTGAGTCCAGCGCTTGCAAGCTATCTACAGTCTAATTAATACGACTTGATCACAGTAGATTCGACCAGATTCAGTTTGCAATGCCGAAATATTGCAGCTATTGTTTGCAGCAATAGTACGGCGAACGACGTACAACTACTACGGTACATTACATAGGTAGCTACTAGCTAGCTAGTAGCACTACTACTAGCTAGCTACGTCGTACTAGCTAGCTAGCTAGCTCCCCTCCCCTAAGTCTTAGACGGGCTAAGTACTAGACCGAAATAGACGCGTTGTGATTGGTCTACCGCGTGATAC
>ENA-ORBV01008059-ORBV01008059.1-microbial-mat-metagenome-genome-assembly--contig:-NODE-8059-length-17853-cov-5.472378_pt1 | contig 17853 bp, 12 predicted proteins | sample MGYA00237777_ERZ505514 | MGnify/ENA primary metagenome ERZ505514 (study PRJEB26160, sample SAMN06269048) | microbial mat metagenome | isolation source: Oligotrophic lake microbial mat | place...
CGCTTCGACATTTTCCAACAACCACGATTACATAGAGACATTTCGAATCCTTCGCTATCCACGATTAAGGTCACTTAACGACAATCCATCTTTTTCGCGAGTGTTCCAGGATAATCACACAGTCACAAGGGAATGTGTCATGGAGGTTATTCCACCGTCGATGGTCAGACGGCATAAGGGGCGCACTCAAGATCCCATGCAGACGTGCCGGTCACAGTGACAGAGCCGCTAGGCTGCTGTATGCAGCACATGGATAGCTAGCGGGTTGATCTGTTCCTAGGTATCTACCTAGGAAGCAAGGAGGTGAACAAGTCCATCTTGTGAGACAGATGGACAAGCTGTTGCGGGGTCGATTGGACCCATGACAGGACCAAGCTGGTTGGCTTGGTGGAATCGAAATTGAGATCAGTGAAGTCAACACACTTGGCTCACAATCCAGAAGATAAGATAATAGAAAACGTTCTGCATAGCAAATGCATTAATAGGGATAGTAGTGACTGTCATTAAAGTAACAAGATCAAGTGTGCGACCAAAGAGGAAGGACTTTGCAACACGTTTTGAAACGACAGCTGTCGAAGCCTCCCTGGGTGCATGGCATTGATCAAAGATGACGGAAGCAGAAGAAGAGCACTTGAGCAATGTCGGAACGAGGGTTCCAACATTTGACGGAGAAAAGGCCATTGGCCTTTCTGCAAGAAGAAGCTAGAATCATGCCTAGCACGAAGTGGATTGCATTAGCTGCTCACGAAGAAAGTAGGTGATGCTGAGGAAAGAGATGACTACATTGCCCCTTCAGGAGCAAACGAAAAAGCAAAAGAAGAAGTGAAGAGGATTCAAAAGATTAACCAGAAAGCAGCTGGCATCTTATTGAATTGAATCCTCACAGATGCAGAAAAGGGTCAGTCGGTGTTCTGCCTTATTGAAAAGTTTCACAATGCCAAAGCAGGCTATGCCAGTGGACAATTTTATGAGGAATGGACAGTCATGACCACAAGAAAGAAGAATATGACGGCGTGAAGATGAGAGACAATGAGCAACCTAGCTTGTTCATTGCACAGATGGAAAGATTGAAGATCAAAATGCAGGAAAAGAAGCACAATGTCAGTGATAAAGAATTCATGCACAACATCTTGAGTAAGCTGCCAGAGAGTGAGAGCAGCTCGATGATGAATCCGTACCAAATTAAGAAGCTAATCATCAAGGAAAAGTTGACGTCAGCACACACTGTTGACAATGGACATAGAAAAGACGCACCTCGAGAATGTCGAGGAAGCAAAAGAAAAGAAAGGATCAAATGAAGGAAAAAAATGCTTCTGTGTGTCTGGAAAGGCATTCAAAGGAAAGTGTTACAACTGTGGAAAGATGGGCCACATGGGTAAAGATTGTCGAAGCAAGAATATCAAGAAAGGAAACAACAATGGTGGCTGCAATATCCACAATGGCGGACCCAAGAAGAAGTTCATGGGAACATGTGATGGTTGTGGCAAATGTGGACACAAGTTGGCCGATTGCTTCAAGACAAAAGGAAAGCACAACCACAAGAAAGGTGAATCAGCGAATGCAGCTAGAGATAAAGAAGAGGTCGCGTTTATGTGCATGCCATGCAACGAAGATGAAATCTCACACAAGTCGCACAGTTTTGAGCCAGTCGACAATGCCATTGATGATGAAGGATACCCAGTTCCGGATTCCATCTTTGATTCGTTTGAAGGATCGGATAAGGATGACAACAAAACAGCATGCTACTCAGTGCCTGAATGGTGTCCCCCTGATGAGGAAAACACAGGGATGAAAGAGTGGTGAGGAATTCAAGAAAAAGATCCAATTCTAGAAGAAAAGTGGGTAGAAGTGACGCACAAGAAAGTCTGCCGGCGTAAAACCAAGAAAGCACTGAGCAGAAGCACGCATGACCTGAAGGGCACGAAAACGCCTAAAGCAACTAGAGGAAACACGCAGGACAAAAAGTTGACCTGCGTGCACGATTGCAAGCGTGGAAAAGCCACGCTACTCAAACTGAAACCAAAGATTGATTATGGAGTGTTGGTTCCTCACTCTGAAGCAGAGGATGCCAACGTTAATGCCAGTCAAGTAGTTTTTGACAATGTTGATCAAAATGTTAAGCCATTTTATGGGGGTGGAGTTCTTCAAGTGAATGGCTCCATTCATGGGAGGGAGAGTTCCCTACAATGCCAATTGCCCAATGATCTGGGACAAAAACAAGCTTCAACAAGAGCTGAAGTGGGATGGAACTCCACTCAGTGCATTTGGAGCGACACAGGGTACGAAAAGCCGAGACGAACTGGAACGCAAGATGGCAGAGTGCGGCAGAACAAAGATCCCAGCAAAGGACATCCTAGAGATGGCAAAAGGAATTGGAAAGGAATGGAAAGGGGATCATGCAACGAAGCTGACAATGACATGATTTCATCCGTGATTCAGTCCACGAATCAGAGTCGTGTCCCGAGTTCTGGACCAAGTGATGATGTGCGCCCCAGAGGAAAAGATGCACGATCTGCTCCGGAACACAAGTTGGAACGGAAACGCTGAGTTCTCACGCCGTGTTTTATCACAACGTTGTGTGATCCTACGGGCATGTGGTAACAAGTGTATCTCACCATCATGACGAAACAGGCACACCGTGCAATCAATCTTGCTAATGAAGATGTCGATCTTGTTGGAGCATTCGATCAAACATGGAGTATTTCGCATGGAAGCTTAACACTTATGACTTTCAAATTTGCATGTAAAAGTGGCTATTCTATTGGTGACACTTCAGAGTAGAAAAGTTTCTTTCTAAGGTGTTGTTCGCTGTGTTTCGTCCCTTGTTTGTGGTCGAATTTTTGGTGAAGAATTGTTGTTTATCAGATTAACATTTGTCACAGTTAAGTTCTAAGACAATGAGCGGAACAACGGGAACGGCATCCACTGTCGTTACTCTATCTCCAGTGGAGGAGAAGAAAGCTGATAAGGATTGTTTGTTGACTGCTCTCATCAATGTTTGTGGAGTGCCGCATGCCAGATACAAAGACCATCCCATCGCACTTGCTTTGAAGCACGCTAGTGTCACCTTGTTTCATACAGATTTCATTCTCATGACAGCAACCAATATTGATGCACTGCAGCATGTCAAGAGCGGAACCCTTGTCCCTTTGGAGTTGAATTTCAAGATGATTCTACGAGCATTCCTGGTTTTCTATCATCGTGTGCTAGCTAGCTAGCTAGTAGCTAGCTACTACTAGTCGAGAGAGATGTAGAGAGGGAGTGGAGAGGATTTGGAGTAGTTGTGCGCCCATCGGAGCTTTTTCTCAAAGAATAAGCGCATCATCTTTTTGATTTCATGACGGCCAACGAATGAATCTTTCAATCATTCAAGATGCGATGGAAAAGCACAACATTGGAAAAACCAACAAAGCTCGGCAGCCATTTATCGAAGGGTCTCGCCACCAAAGCACCATAGCATCTTCAATACTGAACATAAATCTACACCATTCCGCCTCTTGTACTCAAGTCTTTTCTAGTAGTAGCCCAGCCTCATCTTGTCGCCTCGAGTAGAGCACTGCTTCTTCCAACCACTCAACAACTAGTTCGACGTTCCAGCATGTCTGCCTCTGTTGCTTCTGATTATGGTGGAGCCCCTGCCGGTACTCGCTTGACCATTCGCTTGCCCGATGATTTTCATCATCACGTCCGCGATGGACCGAAAACGATGGCCGTCTTGAAGTTTGCCTCGGAACGCTTTGGCCGCTGCCTCATGATGCCCAACACCCAACCTCCGGTTGTGGATACCGCCTTGGCCATCAAGTACAAGGAACACATTATGAAGTCCTTACCGGAAGGATCGACTTTGGAACCTGTCATGACTTTGTATCTCACAGACAAGACGACTGCCGAAGACATTCGACAACTGCACGCCGAGTTTGGAAAGATGGGCGCGTGCAAATATTATCCCGCTGGAGCCACCACCAACTCCGACTCGGGCGTAACCGATGTCAAGAACTTGTATCCTGTTTTGGAAGAAATGCAAAAGCTGGGCGTTGTATTGTGCATTCACTCGGAAGTTACTCATGGAGATATCTTTGAGCGAGAACCCAAATTTTTGGAAGAAATCATGAAGCCTTTGAATGCAAAATTTCCGGATTTAAAAATTACAATGGAACACATTTCTACCAAAGAGGCTGTGGACTATGTGATGGCATCTTCCAGCAACATGAAAGCCAGCATTACCTGCCACCATTTGTTATACAACCGAAACAGTACGTATACTAGCTGCCCTATTTTCTTTGATTTTTTTAAAGGGGACGTTTGTGAATGATTCTTTAGTCTCACTTTGTATCTTTGCTCTCTGTCAATCTGCTTTCACCCCGCCGTAACCTATCCGCATAGATATGCTTGTGGGAGGAATTCGACCACACTTGTATTGTTTGCCCATTCTCAAGGCCGAAGTTCATCGATTGGCTCTCGTTGAAGCAGCTACATCGGGGAGTCCAAAATTTTTCTTAGGGACGGACTCAGCTCCACATTCAACCGACACCAAAGAAGCTGCATGTGGATGCGCGGGCGTCTTTACTGCCCATGCCGCCGTCGAATTGTACGCGGAAGCCTTTGACCGTGCTGGGAAACTAGAACATTTGGAAAGCTTTTGTTCCTCTAATGGGGCAGATCACTATGGGCTGCCGAGAAGTACCAAGACGATCACCTTGGAGAAGAAATCTTGGTCAGTGCCGATGAGCTATGATTTCGGGGATGGCAAAATAGTGACGCCGCTGCGAGCAGGAGAGGAAATTCATTGGAGCATTGTGGAGTAAATTTGTTCGCAGATAAATTAAACCTTTAAGTAAATGTGTATTGCATGATAGGGAAACTTTTCTACTTTAAATTCCTGAAACATTCCTTACGAGGGATTCCAAGTGATGTGTCTACAATTTTTTCAGGTTCACCACAAACGTTCGAATTTCCATTGGCTGCAAAGTCACAGTAGAGTTAGTATCTCCAATAGAGGACTGGGCGATGGGCTTGGATCCGACCCAATCCAGCTTGTTGTTGATCCAGTCATCATACTTCTGGTTGCCCGTGAGAGTCATTTCAACCGCCGAGACGAGCTCGAAGCCAGAAAGCAGTGTTGCCAGATCCACGTGCACGGGTTGTGAGAGCTCCTCGTCCTCGTCTACAGCATATTTGTGTCCTAGGCGGATCAAGTAATCAGTTGAATTTCCCCCGTAAAGCTTCTTGAACGTAATTAGCATGACGTTGGCAGGCAAAGTGTCGCGCACGGCCGAAAACGACGAGCGAACTCGATGCGTTTTGTTGGCGTCGGAGGAATGGGATGCCACAAACAAAAGAGGCGGAGCAAACGACTCGTCCATTTCGGAACGAGCTAGACTGGCTCCGCATTTCCCCTTCCCAACCATGATGCGATATGAACCACGAATGATGACACCATTACCCCACCTCTGAGCGTCTCCGTATGGTGGATAAGGTGCGACGCCTCCATCAGTTTCATTCATTGGCTCATTGACACCCCGGTCATCATCTGCCAGGTTTCGCCTCTGCGCCATTAATTCGATCGATCCATCCATAAGTGACCCCCCGCCGTTTGTCCTATCAGTCAAAACAGCCATGGAAGCAAGCTCATCTTCCAAATAGATAGCTGCATTTATTGGGTAGTAGTTTCCGGCTATCGGTTCCTTAACTATTAATGGCCAGGACGGCCGAAAGTCGCGACGTCGCTGCAGGAATTCCCTGCCGTTTGAATCCGTAAAGAACGTTCCGTTATTCTTGATATCTGAGGAGAACCTAGTCACAATCTCTTTTCCTCTGCCGTCGTCAATCGGGATAGGTCCGATGCTGTAGCTAACTTCCACATACGGAAGGTCCTTCATTATTGTTGTTCTCTGTTTGATCCATGGTTGTTCAAAGGAAACATGGACTTCTACTCCTACAGACGTATTCACAGCTGCTGCCCCCGCAGAATATGGAATGGTGTGTAACTCCTGCTGTGGCTCGCTGGGCCGAAAAATGTATGCACCGGAATTCTGAATATGTGACGTATTAGCGGGGAACAAGCTCGGCGAACACTGCCCATCAATTCTGAAAGGAATACAAAACGTACCTGCTTTGCTTCAGTGCTGTTGTCAACCGGCTTGTCTATAGCGGCGTCAAACGACGAATAGTATCCCCATGACTGTGAAACATTTACAGTAGCACCATTGGCAGTAATCGAAGTCATCCCGCCCGTTTTTTTGTCAAACAACACTGTTATCAAACCATTCGACACCGAGAAAGTGCTAGAATCATTAGGGGCGCCAGCGCGGGAATCCAAATCACGAGACTCTGGAGTAAAACTAGGCTGCGTTGCAATGGATTTGCCGGAAATGGTTGTTGATTGTTTGACTTGAAAACATTCACCCCAACTGGAACTAGTGGTCCCGTGTCAAATGCGAGAACGTACTTGGCAGCAGAAGAAGAGACCGGGCGATCGAGATTGTCCGGTATAGATGGAATACTTTGTGTTGTCGTCGCGCGACCATTCGAATCGATCCTTTCGACATCAAACGTGGCATTGACTGATACAGGAAGCCTGACTATTCTCGACTTATTTGTCCCTAACGGGTTGTACACGAGCACGTGCATTGTATTCGCAGCGCCGCTGAGGGTTGCTTCCTATGAGAGAATCGAGAGCGAGGAGTATCAACACGTAAGCGTCTGTAGATGTGGACATGTCGTTATCCGCAGGGCCACATACCTGAGAAATCTTGCATACGGTTTCGTTAACAAGCTGACAGTACTCGAGATTCGCAAGTGTAGTGTCAGTGGATTGATCGATAAGCAGTCTCTTGAGCTTCTCCTCTAGATATCTAGCCGCGCTATCAATTCCAGCTTGCAGCCTCAAAGCATAATTATTAGCTACATGCTGCATGGCAGTTCCTGCCACAGCATCGTGGTGTTGTGCAATTGCATGCGCATCTTCTAACTCGAACAAGGGTTGTTCGTCATCGAAAAAGTGGCGGCCTACAGATTCGGTAGGATCCGGCATGGCTTTGCTATTCTTTTCTGGGAAGGCATCAATTTGTCGTGCAGCCAGGAGAAATGCAGATCCAACTCTTTCCATTTTTTTGAAGCCCACGCGAGAGCTGAAATATCCGGCCCAGAAAGAATGTGGGTAATCGCTATAGGGGAAGAAATCGTCAGTCTTGACAGACCATTTGATAGCATCAGAAGGATCGAGTAGTTGTCGACTTGTAATTTCAGTTGACAAAACATTACTGTGTACCTTGGCGGTTTGCTGATACTTTGACTGGGTATAGTAGTTTGGTGACGAGTAGAAAATGTTGATTCTTTCGAAGCGTGGTGTCAATATCGCAGGAGTGTCAATTAGACCCCATTGTTGGAAACTCTGGAGAGAGCCCATTAAAAGGTCAAGATTTGCAAACAACGAGTTTGCTTGCTGGTACTGGAGGGGAAAGCGCGAGCGTTAGAAAACCAACCAAACCAACCAAAAATCGAGCAAATTGCACGACCGGCCTAGCGTAAACTTGATTCAAACTCTTACAGCAAAATCTCCTCCCATTGTGAGCATGATGTGGTTCCCTTTGGTCCGATCACTTTGCTCTTTCAATTGTTTGACAAATGCTTCTATTTTTTGCAAGAGCTCAGTCCTGTTCATGTCAACCAGTAAAGGGTCTTTGCAAGTTACATCAAAGCAAAACCCTTTTGGGAAGTTATACAGTCCAAGGTAGCTCCCCGAAAGTCCCCAAAATACGGCATCGCTCAACCCATCAGACTTTGATGGAGACCACGCTCCTTCGCATTCTTGGGTATTGTGCCGGATTTCCATGTCTTGATAATCAATCCTGCCAAAATATAGAGCATCCATGCCTGCTCTCGACGTCAACAGCGAGGCTTGTGTTGCTGAGTGACCAAAAGGGTCCAGCTGCCATCCAACTTTTGGAATGATGCCCAGTTCTTGTTTCAGAAATTCGTGACCTAGAGAAGTTTGATCAATCATTCCCATAAAGTGTGTTGTCGCTTCATCGTGCATACACCAACCTCCATTTACAAACGATAGCTGGTCATTGGCAATCAGGGCACGAACAGCATCTTTGACAGCATCTGTCTGCTCTTTCCACCACATTGAGAAGAACTTCATTTCTAAGAAAACAATTTGCTTCGTGAGAAAAAACAACCCAAAAAGACGATGCACTGAAACATAAACACATCAGGTAAATTCTTACCTACATAGGTAAAGGTTCTAGCAGGAGATTCGAGAAGAGAGAGCACCACGGTATCCAAAATGTCACGGACGCATGCATATCGAATCGTCATATTTTGTCCATAGTAGTATTGCTCTAAGAACGCCAATATTGGCACCAAGAAAATCATCGGTGAGATACGGTTCAGTGCACTGAAAGGTACAAAAATCCCTGCACTGACTGCACAGTACAGCACGTACCTACCGTCTTCTGCCACCCAACATCGTCATGCGTGTGTGGAACAAGGTGTACATTCAATACTTTGGGATTGTCAAAAATTGCATCATTTTTTCGAATGTCAGATACCAGCGAGTCATCTGTATTGGTATTTTTGGAGGGCGGGCGCGATGAACGATCAATGGAGCCTTGGCCGCTCTTGAAGGGCGACGCAATCCAATCAATACAAAAATCAATTCGTGACGAAATGGCACAGAGTGCCATCAACGCAACCGTCATCACCAAGCTTTTCCGCAAGCACAAGGTGCGCCCAGCGTCACCTTGATTTTTTACGCAGATAGACGGCATTGGCAGGGAATTGGAAGCGGCAAGGACACCTCTACACAAATTCCTTGCATGTGAACGATGGACCTTATGTTATGGCAACGCATTTTTTGGTCCTTGTGGTCGGTTGTTGTCTATGGAAACATGCAGCCAAGATCTCGTGGGTGACGGAGGAAGTGCGCGCGTGGTTGGAGCTAATGCGCGTCTTCAGAACACACGATCCGACGACAAAATTCAAGGTGCCGCAGCTTTTTTACCACGAAGATTATTAATTTCATAATCCGATCCACTACAGTACAGTAGTAGCTTAGGGAGCTACTATTCAATTGGAGCCGTTCCTTGCTTCCTCCAGTAACACTCATTCAATTGGAGTTGGGGTCTAAGACTACCAGACGACTTCATCGCAGTGGTCGCCAAATAGCAAACAGGATCCTCTTGGGCCTGTCGGCATCCTAGAATTGCCATGTCAGGGAGAAAGAGAAAGGCCGCCCCCCAAGAATCGGCATCGGCCAAGTTGTGCGATGAAGGCTTGGAAAATGGTGATGATGACGACGACGACGACGCTTATCATGATGATAAGCAAGAGAAGGCAGCGCCAATTACCCAAGAATCCCTTAGAGCCAAGGAATCTCTCATCTTGAGGGAGCTGAGCGTCACACTTCACACGATTCAAAATCTTACCAGTGTGCTGGAAGATATTGTGGACATGACGACGCCCACAGAATCTCCACAAGATGCTTCCATGGGAAGAAAAGGAACTGAGAAAATTAAAAACAGTATTGCCTTACAACAGCAGCAGCTCTTGGAAGAACTCAAAAAGTGGCGGTACCTTTTACCAGGAACGACAAGCCAAGAAACAAACGATCCAAATGTATCTACAACTTGAAAGACCAGTCGAAGAAGACTCGTTTATTAATCAGTATGCCGGGAATCACATAATAATAAATAATGACTATTGCCCTGCGGCCGGCAACCAACCAGCAGACACATGATGGAGGCCGCAATACGGTTTCAAGATACACTTTTCGTGGATGGACAACCAATTAGCATTTCAGGACAATCGATACGAAAGAGTCGCCGATTCGACAAGAAGATGGCTGTTACCATATTTTAATATTTTAGCTCGTCCGCTCGACACTTTTATTAGCAACAGCTCAAATTACGTAGACCTATACTGCCCGCAGCAAGCTGCACTGCAGGAACAAATGAAAGATGGCCAGGATATAGCCCGTACTCATGACAAATGCATACGGGATATAAACCGCCAAGCTTTCCAACCACCATCACCACAAAAAGATACACTTATTTCTCTCACTCTAGCCCAACAATTCTCATTCAACGCATTCATTACAAGTGAACACGCGTCAAGATAAATTGTTGTATACCGTTCTCACAATTTTTCATTTTCAACACTAACTTGGAATTTCAGGAAATCATAGCACACACTACCTCAACGAACAGCATCTTGCTCATGATCATGACAAATGATCATGAGTGATGACTTGTCATCTGGTATTCACACTCACGCCATACGAATAGAACAACTTTCGCCACAAAGCAAAAGAAGATCATTCCCCGTAAACATGACAAATGGATCCGGGGTGACGGCTCTTCTGCTGAAGAAAGTATGCAGCTTTTTAGGCTCTACTCGTCTCCGAGAGTGTGGTCAATACAGGCTTCCTCCGCCCGACAGTTTTCTACTACAGCGCAATAGACATCCACTTCTCCTTCGTTTCCACCTTTTGGCTGCCAATCTCCTTGGCGATATTGATTCAACCATTGGGTTAGCGTATCGGTGTCTGCACTGCCGTCGGGTTTGCCATACAAGCTCATGCAATCCCAAATGAAATTCAAAATGCCCCAGAGGACATCCGCGTTGAGAGTGCGGCCTGACTGATTATTTCGGCCAGTGACAAAAATGCGACCTTCAACATCCACGTGCCTCGTAATACCAGATTGAACATCACATCCAAGGTAAATTGCAGCTCCGTTTATCTGTTTAAGTTCGCCACTGCCAACGACATCGACCAACCCCTCAAAGGGGGCATGGATTCGATTGTACAGCGTGCAGCAGAACATTTCGACGTCCCATCCTAACAATTCACAAAAGGGCGACCTCAATGGACGACTAGTGCGGTTCTCAGAAAATTCGTCCTGAGACTGAACGTAGTCCAAACCATCTTTTTTGTTGGCAAAAATATGCTGCGTCATGGGATTATTGATACCATTTCCTTCTCCGTGAGAGACTTCCAACCAAATGCTCATAGGAGTAAGAGTCACAAACTTGCATACCATTTTGTGTCCCCTTTTCCAATGGGCAATCTGATGATCCTTGGAACAATAGTGAGTTTCATGACACGAAGCACACGTGAATTTGGGGTTCAGCCTGCCGCAATACCGGCAGAAGGTAAAGCGTTGTGTCATAGTGGCAGCAAGGCAAGGCAAGGCCACGGGGGGCTCTTTCCTCTCTCTATTATCTACTTTAACTAGGACTATACTGGGCCAACCACTATAGCTAGTTGAAATAAATAATAGGTTAACCTTGCTATGACAATACCAGACACTACTACCAGCGGGTAGCTAGCTGAGAAGACAAAAACGGTGCTGCCGCTTGATTAATATGCTGTGGATGTGAAAGCAAACTCAAGCAAGGTCGATTCGTTTCTTCATGGTATCAACAATCCATGGTAGATACCAAGCGAGCTGCGCTGCGTACTTTGTACGTGGACCGACTGTACCTCGTACGCATCTGGATTAAGAAAGCCTGCAAGGTGATGTACTATACGAAATAATGAGGCTAGCGCGCAAGAGGGCGAAGGAAATTCCACAGATTTGGGATGGCTTGTAACAAAAGTACGCCAACCTTTCATGTGCTAGTACCGGTATCTGTCTAGCACTCTCCAACCCTTCGTGTGCTATCATGTGTCTAGCTAGTAGGTACTCTTAAAAGACAAACTCTTTGTTATCAACTCTCGCTCTTACTCTCTTTGCGGTGCGCTGTTAGCGATGATACGTTGAACGCCATTTTGTTGTAAGTTAAAGGAAGGATGTTTGCAGCTCGCCTGCGGCCTATCAATCCAAAAGAGTTTTTATGCAAAAGATCTTGTTTTGTTATCCGTTTGCGTCCTCCTCCTGGCCGTAACCAAGTGTGCGTCTTATGAGAGTAGCGTACAAGCCGTGCATGAACAATCAAAATTGGATTGAGTATGAATTTGTATGCAAAATAGAAAAGAAGCTGAACGCACACTAATTCTTTTCTGCCTTGCCTCCGTCCGGTTTGCTCTCCTTTTTTATCTCAGTATCGAAGCAGCAAGCAACACACCCCACAGCTCGACGACAACAACCCCTTGCAACAGGCACTTGACCAAACAAACAGTTGAGCGTGCCTTGATGGTTGCCTTCATTTCCGTCCGCACCACGCCGTACTGTAGCAGCTAATAGCAATCACATCACGTCTCCACAACACATGATATTAATCGCAACAATCACGTGCCTCTACTAGCTACTGGCCTCTACTACTAGATCAGTTTTTATTTGATTGCTCAGCAGCACTACTGTAAACAATCAATACGTACCATATCGTCTGAAAGCGAAGCATGGCGTCGGATCAAGAGCAGCAAACCCCTGTGAATAATGACAGCAACAGCAAAGAAGATCGTAGACGTCGCCGCAAGAGACGGTGGGCAACTGCCGAGGATGCCCCCCCTAGTGAGCCCGCTCCAACAGCCGCCTCCTCTACGTCGACTTCGACGGCGCCAGCGACGACATCAGCTCCGTTGGACGCCAAAGCCAAAGCCCTGGCTTTGCAAGCAAGTATTCGAGCCAAATTGGCAGCTCTTAAAGCTGACAAAAAGGTTGGCAGTACTACTACAGCGGCTGCCTCGGCAACATCTGCGTCATCCAACAAACGACCCGCACAAGACGACGCGACCAAGCCTTCCAAACGTGCGAAACGTTTCGACATTGATTTTTCTGCCACAGCTCCAACCTTTCAAAAAGATAAGGATGAGACTGCTGGAAAACCCAAGAAGAAGGTCAACCCCTATCTAACAGTACCCGGCGACGGTGCTGGCGGAACGGAACAAGATGGCGCCGCAGATGGCGAAGACGAACGCTTGGTCCGTGCGAGCAAACCACGATCTCGCCACAAGGTCATGAAGTTTGTGGAACCGGGCACATTCGTGGAAATTGCAGAGCGCAAACGACAAAAAGCTATCAATGCCGCGGAATCGGGATTTACGAGTGGACGCAAAAAAGGAGAATTCGTCACGCAATCGAACATGGCCCAAGTCTATGGTGGTGGTGGAACAGGAGGTGCCATGGAGGACAAGTCCTTCACGGATCCTCGTTTCATACCGGAACGAGCGGAACATCGATACGATCACATGCCGCTCATTATGGAGTGGTGGGATGTGGAATTGCTTCCTTCTAAATTGAAGAAAGTTATTGCCAAGCAAGAAGGCAAGGCGCTGTCACAGCAGGCACAAGCGCAATTAAATCAACTGGGAACAAATACTTCAAAAACATCAAAGACGGCTGTCAAAAAGGAAGAGGAGGACGAGGGAAAAACGGTAGACAATCCCGTCAAAAAGGATGATGACATCAAACCAATGGATGAACAGCAATTGCAGGAACTGCGAGCTATTTGTTTTGACAAGGCGGCTTTGTCCTACAGTAAGACCGCCGCGTTGGTGCAACATATTGTCCCCATGAAACCACCTCATGTTGCTAACAATGCAGCCGCCAAGAAGCCTGTCTTGCACTTGACGAAACGGGAATTGAAAAGACAGCGCAAGCTGCGCCGCCAGGAAAAGCAAACTGAGCTGCGAGATCGGCAAGCAGCCGGTTTGGAGCCTCCTCCGGAACCTCGATTGACCCTCAAGAACTTTATCCGAGTTTTGGGTGATCAAGCCTATTTGGATCCCAGTCAAATGGAACAAAAAGTCATGGAACAAATTCAAGCTCGCCAGCGGGCCCATTTGGAGCGCAATCAATCCAACAAATTGACCAAAGAACAACGAGCAGCCAAGAAGACAGAAAAATTACAAAAAGATGCTTCGCAGGGTGTCACCAAAGTGGCACTCTTTTTTGTGCAAGACATGTCTCATCCTTATCATCGGGCAAAGGTGGATTTGAATGCCCAGCAAAATATGATTACGGGAGGTGTTTTGGAATGCGAAAGTCCTTCCATGGCGTGTGTCATTTGCGAAGGTGGACCCAAAGCTATTCAACGCTTCAAAAGACTCATGTTGGTTCGCATGAAATGGACCGGAACAGACGACGACGACGACGAGGAGGAGGATGATGATCTTGACGACGAGGAAGCCGATGGCGAAGAAGGTGCCAAACTACACAAATTCAATAAGAACAATCGATGCGAGTTAGTATGGGAAGGACTGGCGATCAAGCGAGTGTTTCCAAATTTTGTCTTTCAGTCTTGTGAGACGGCAGCTCAGGCACGAAAAGTTCTGAAAACGAAAGGGGTTGAGCACTACTGGGATCAGGCCATGGAACACGCGAGTGGATTGAAGCAAGGATTTCAGCTGAAATTGGTCGACAGTGAAAGTGAGAATGAAAATGAAGATGACGACGATGGAAACGACAACACAAAGATTGAAGCTATGGACGAAAGTTAAAATGAGATATTGATGTGTAACATACGGCAATAAGATTCTAGCTGCGTTTCCTCCGCGAAAATCGAGAAAGCGGCGCCTCTGCTCTAGCTAGTAGCTAGTCCAACTAGATTTGTTTTTACGCATGTCGATAGAGGCTGTTTTCATCGATGGCGTGCTGAGTCGTCAAGTTATCATGCCACAATGCCACATTCCAACCGGATCAATGCCACATTCCAATCGGATCAAATATACGACCTGGAACGTGCTATTGCGAAGACATCATCTCCAGCCAAATAGATTTGCTGTCTCGTAGCCATCCATCGATTGATTGATCACTTCGCTTTTTTGGCTGTGATTGGTGTTCTCTTTATTCGTGCATTTTTGAGAACTACCATTGAAAGCATTTTCAAAGACAACTACTAGTAGTAGGTCTAGCTCCTCGCTAGCATCGTAGCGAGCTAATAGCAGAAGCTACTTGGCTCTACTACTAGCTAGAGCTAACAATAGCTTGCCACAGGTAGCGGTAGTTACTAGCTAGTTGCTTTATTGCAGTCATAGGCCCTGCAGTAGATAATGCACAACAGATCCATCCCCATAAAGTACGATTAGGGACCTGGTGTGACTACTCCTTGCTTGTCACCCAGAATGGAAACTTGGGATTGAACGGGGCTATTGGCTAGCTAGCAGAGCTACTAGTAGACGACCTTGGATCGGCTTCAATCAGTCTACCTGGTGCTGTACCGTGTTAGTGTTACTGGCTTGCATAGCAGCAACCAGCCTCTGACTAGCTAGTATCTAGTAGCTAGATAGCTTGAGAACTGCAATTGCGGCAAGGTGTGTGGCAGATCTCCTACTAGGTCCTTTCAACCCCAAGTGGAGAGGGAGGATTGGCTACAATTTAGTTAAAAGTAAAGGAGGCGCCTGTCTAGCTAACTCGAAGTCTGTCGGTATCGTACTGTAGTTTAGAATGTAACATGAATTAGATTTGCTCTTGCTATATATAGTTTATAGTATTACAACTTTCGGTACTGCACACAGGGTGAAAAATTAAATATACAGACTGTGTGTATGTACAGTATTATTCCAAAAGCAGTCAATGAAAGGCATCTCGTATGTATTGCATTTCCTCTATATTCCTTCCACTGGAATCGACGAAAAGGAAGCTTCCTGACCAAAGCTACTGCTGGTGGTGGTAGCCACACAGTGTCGTTTGGAGAGACGCATCGAATCGTCGCTGCACGAAAACGGTTGTCTCTTGGTGGTGGTTGTGGGAAGAGGCTTGGCTGGTGACAGGGGTGATGTCCAAGATGAAAAACAACAGCTGTCACTGCTCCCACCACCGGCAGGATGATGATAGACGGAACAATAATCCATGCTTCCTTGCTTTTCCGCGGCGCGACGCGGACTCTCCGTACAACGAAGAGCCAGTTCGGCCAATTGGGAAGCCGAATCCAGGTGGTGAGGTGGATAATTCGATTGTGCCTTTAGGATGCATCTGAGTGTCAAGTGTTTGTTCAATTGTCGATCCAACGACGTTCGAAATTCCAGGCCTCGTGTGGTGGACTCCGAGCCCTCACAGGCAAAGGGATTGGTTCGTAATTTTCGGCAAGCATGTCTCACGCCCGTTCGAAAGGATTCAATCTCGGCTTGTCGATACCAGAGACATCGTCGATCTTCTTCCGGAAAACACGCAAAAGATGGAACCGATATAACGTTTGTGTTTTCGTCGGGTGCAAAACAAACTCGTCGTGGTCTCGGACGGCTTGTTGTACTACTGCTAGTAGTAGGAGAGGATGCCGATGAGTAATCAAACATAAAAGCACTCAGGGATGCCAGTTCGAAGGTGGTTATCTCAGGAGCATCCAAAGGAAGAGGCTCGAGCTCTAGTAAACAATCAAAGTCGTCGTTCTCATCATCGGGGATATAATTCAACTCCTGCTGTTGTTGTGGTTGTAGTGGTTCTTCTTGATAATGCATGATGGCGGATTGTATCGTCTTAGTTAGATATTAGAAGCAAGCTTGTTGGGTGTGGTCTGTTTCTCGTTGGGTGATTTATATAGCGGCCAGAGGACTATTTTATCATTTGCATATATATTTTGGTATATGCAACAGCTGTGTCTTTCAATCACAAAAATGATTACCGGTAGTTTGTGAAGATTGATAACGAGTCAAAGACAAGTTAGGTCGCCTCAATCTGGTGTGAGTGCTTGCTGGTAGCTTTGCTGTTGCTAAATGGATGGTTATTTTGTGGGTTAGGTTCGGTAGAATTTGGCGGTTATTAGGCCACAAGCAAGTGCTTTCCGGATGAGAAAGAATGAATGGGATAGCTGTTCGGTCACCGGTTAAGTGCTACTCCGTAGCTAGCTAGTAGCTAGTAGCTTCACGGGTACGTACCGTATGGTACAAATAACCATTCATTTTGATTCCAACGTAACAGTACGGAGTAGCTCATACAAGTTACGTCGCACCAGCACTAGCTATCTACTAGCTAGTAGCTACTGGTAGCCACTCACCGTACATCTGCACGGTTACTACTAGTAGCTAGCTACTGAACGAAGGAATGATGGAATCGCACGATACAATCGCCACTGTGAGTGAGTGATGGGGGAGCCACTACAGTACGCACATTACGTACATTAGTACTACATAGCTAGTACATGAATACCACTTTGACACGACACCCGTGAGCTCCAAGCTGTTCACTAACACGTGCGTGGAGTTCGGTCTTCGATTGCTGATAAAACGTTCATCGATCGATCCATAACTAATGGGATGTTCGGGTCACCGGTTTTCATATCACATCGGAAACCTCAATTGAAAACCTCAAGTTTCGGAGAAAAAAAATGTCGAGGAATCTAGCTAGAAAGCGAAGCCGGGACTCTACTGGTCCACAGGGACGGCGTCGCATATACATATTTGAGATTCTTGCTGCCCTCCAGTCAGTGCCACCCCCAAATGTTTCGATCTTCAAACATGACCCCCCTTCAATGCAATCCCCCTTCAAACTTTCACATCCTGGGACAACAGTTGCTGTGTGCAGTGTGCACTCCTACCAGTGCACCTTCCAACCAGCTCATGCTCTGATGGTTGCAGGCTCCAACTGACAATTCTTGACAAATGATGTTTGGCAATTGTTGTTTCATCTGGTCCAATCGTTGACAGCCGAACTGATCCAGATTCTGATCAACAACTGCTGTCTGACAGCTTGTCTGACCACAACCAATTGCACCCATCCAAACCCAAACCCATCAGCAATGGTGCACCCCCTTTCTAGCACAAAATCTGTAACAGCAGTGGCTGCACACAGAATACCCACTTGCCAAGGCATTGTTCAAAGAGGGGATAACTTCCCGTCGTTGGCCAATGAAGTGGCCGCCCCTCCTCTTCTACTACAAATGCCGCCCCTCCTCTTCTACTACAAATGCAGCTCGCTTTCGGGTGTCTGTTCCGTGAAGTGATCCCAATGGATCTTGGTCAAGATCCTGTGT
>ENA-ORBV01008060-ORBV01008060.1-microbial-mat-metagenome-genome-assembly--contig:-NODE-8060-length-17852-cov-5.721800_pt1 | contig 17852 bp, 10 predicted proteins | sample MGYA00237777_ERZ505514 | MGnify/ENA primary metagenome ERZ505514 (study PRJEB26160, sample SAMN06269048) | microbial mat metagenome | isolation source: Oligotrophic lake microbial mat | place...
ACTCTCTAGCTACTCGCTAGCTACATGCAGGTCGTACACTAGCTAGTAGTACATCATGTACTACTTGTAGTAGCTATTTAGTTGTCGCACCAACGAACATAGCCAAAACACTGCCAACCGTAACTAGTAACCAAACCGCGGTTTGTTTGGAAAGCCGAGTTTCACAAGAGTTCCGGCAAGCGAGGACACACAGCCTACTAGCTAGTACCTAGTACCTACATAACCTGAAGTGGGCGAGTCCAAGCAAGCAAGCAAGAGAGAGAGAGAGGGATCACAAACCAGCACACAAAGCATGGTGAGCAGTTTGGATCAATTTGTGGTGGCCAGTGGCTCGAGCAGTCGAACTTTGGGGACCCACGCCAGCAACAAGAGCAGCAAGGACCAGGCTGCGAATTTCAATAGCAGCTTTCACAGTTTTGATCAAAACATAAGTGTGGTAGCGACCAAGAAATCTTCCAAGTCGCAGTCACAGTCACACAACAATCTCAAAGAATTATCGGTCAAATCCGCCGCCAAGGATGCCATGATGGGTCGTAAAAAGAAGCATGCCTCCTCCTCCTCGCCCAAGAAGAGCAGTACAAGAACAAGTCGGCCCAGTCGGCAACGAACCAGTAGCCGTGGTAAACCAGTCGATGCCGCAGCGCCCGCCACGTTCTTTATGGAAGGTGGTTCGAGAGACGATGAAACTGACGAAGATGATTACATTAGTGATAGTGATTTGGAAGGAGACAACAATAATGATGATGACGATGACGATGAGGAGTCCAAATTTGAAGCCGTGGACGATTACGAGGAGGAATTACGTCGGGCCGCCATGTTGGAAAAGAAACTCAACAGCCACAAACAAATCAACAGCAGCAACAACAAAAACGCCCCCAAACATAGTAGTAGCAATGATGAAGGAGAAAGTGTCACGACCGCATCCGAATCCGCGTCTTCGAATGAAGATCATCCAACACCAGCCACTCCGCGTTCTCGTTCTCCTTCGGCACGATTGTCGGAACGAAGACGTCATCGTGCTACCAGTGCTACTGGTAGTGGCCGTGAGACGAGTCTTCGAGCACAACGTACGTCGTCGTCGTCTTCCAAAGGAGGAGAGTCTGCGCCATTGGATTTGTCGCAATCGAGTCGAAGCTTGAGAAGTGAATCGCAACGAGGACGTCGCAGTACTGGATTGGACGCGTCTCAGTCCAGTCGAAGAAGTGCTTCTACTTCGCAAGAACCCACGTTGGATCGCAGTGACATGAATCGAAGTAACATGGATCGAAGTAGCAGCTACCGTCGACGCTCTACCACCACCACGACAACCACGGCGAGCAGTGAAAGTTTGTTGGATTCGTCCAAACGCGAAGTCCGTCGAACTTCTACTTCGGAACGGCGTTCGTATCGGTGTCATCGTACCCTTGATGTGGACGATAATGATGATGATATTGACGACAAAGATAACGAGGAAGAAGAGACGCCTCGTCATCGTCGTCGTATACGAGATCGGTCTCGTTCCATTGGGAAAATGTCGGTCGGAAGCAACCCCGAAGACAATGGAGCAGATTTGTCGGATGGTGCTGCTTTGACTCCGACGGCCACCCGAAGTGCTCGTCGAGTGTTACCCGAACGACCCCATACGTGTGGTGGCGCGGGTAGTGGTATGGAATTACGTCGCGTCACTCGAGACCCAGCACGACGCATGGGAAGCACGGGCGGTCCTGGTACGCCGGTGGGTCGTTCGGCGGGTCGACGGGCCTCGTCCATCAAACGTGATTTTCTCAAACGCAATTTGCAAATCTTGGACAGTATGGATGATCCCAGTGAGAATGAAGATGATACCGAGTGGGATGAATTTGCCTTTGAAGCCAATTTTGGCGATGACAACAATATTGACATGAGTCACAATAATGATGATCTGGCCAAATCGGATCAAATTTGGAAACAACGCCGACAACGTGTAGCAAGTGATGCTGGAGCTGCTACTGCTGGCGGCGGCGGCATGGGTGGTGATTCCTCCGTGATGGGCGGAAGTGCACGTGTCGGTCGTTCGGTCCGTCGTGAATCGATTCAAGCAGCTACCCTTGCCTTGTCGGCCAAAAAGAATCCTAGTAGTGTCAGCGCTTCTGCTCCCGCTGTTGGTGGTGCTATGGCTGACAGCAGTGCAAGGAGACACAGCAGTACAGAACCAAGAGCAAGTGGGGATGCCATCGGAAGTAGTAGTAACGCGCTATCGGCCATTCGACGCGCCAACACATCGTCTTCGCTACAGCAGCGACGAGCGATGCGGGGAAAACGTGGGTCTGTCGTATAAACAGTCACTGGTTTAGACAGACCCATGTTAGTTAATTTTAGTATCAAAACGATTGACCTCCGGAAACGAAATTTTAAGTAGTTCTACATAAATTTAAGAATTTTCAATACTTCTACATAGATTTATCTATGGAGAGACATGCGTCAGAACTTTTAGCCCAGACTGTAGTGTTGTCTCTTCGGCATCCCAACAGTGCAATGATAATGGGTGGAGTGATCAAAAACTGAGGTGGACCAATGCTTGTGCTGAAATACATGGAGCGTGGTTCGTTGCATGATCTTTCAAGAAGCGACACGACATTCGATGGAGCTTGGATTCGTTCTATCCTTCAAGATGTTACACAAACGGCGTTCGATTTCTTCACAGTTCTACAGTAAGCCAGAAGTGATTCTGGCGACCTCAAAGCCCCGGATATTTTGCTTGGTGGCAAAGGCACAGCAAAAGTATCGGATTTCTGTCTGAATGCAACCACTCCGTATTGGATGAGTCCAAAGCTTCTGCAGGAGCCGTCCTTGAAAACAACAGCCGCCGACGTTTGTGCGTCAGGAATTCTTCTCTACGAGATCTACTCAAAGGAGACACCCTATGAAGGAAAAGATGTCAATTCTGTACTCAAAGAAATCGTTTACCCTGACATCAGCAGGCGCCCACCCTTTCCCTCGACCATGAAATCTGGAGCGGTGGCCATGATGCACGATTATCTCTTGACCTGTCCTGAGGAGCCTCCGTCTTTGGCCGAGTTGCCGAGTCGGATCAATCGCTTCCAAGCACAAAGCGGAAAGTGGACAAGTCATGGATGGTAATCTAGGCTTTCTCGAGAGGTGCTTCCCTGCTGAAGTCGCCAAAGCACTCGCCCAAGGACGTGCCCATGACATTGTTGCAACGCACAATTGTGCGACTTCATTGTGTTGCGACATCATTGACTTTGCACACTTGTCAAAGGACTTGCGTCCATCAAAATCGCTGACTTGTTGCAGCGCCTGTTTGACAAATTTGGCAAACTCGCTGATCTTCAAAGCGGACATCAAGGCCGGGGCGGCCGGGCCGCTTGGATGGGTTCCGCGAATTGCATCCGAGACCAGTCCACGGACCATGCAAAGCAAATGGCACAATTTGGCTTTGTGGCTGTGCAACCAGCAAGCGAGACTCTCATCTGTGAGGGAAGCCCACAGCGTGGTTTTGCACAAATCCAAATGGCAATTCATGCTGGCCCCGTGATGTGAAAGTGGTCGACACGGTCATGCCAAGGTTTGCCCTCCTGGGAAACACGGTCACGACAGCAGGCCATTTGGCAGCTGAAGCTGCACCAGGTTGTGTTCTCTGTTCGGAAACGGCCGAACCTGTGTTGGAAATGCAGGCCCCAGAAATCTCTAGGGAGTGCACAGGGCGAAGGTGCGTGAATGGCATTGGTGTTGCAACCGTCTTTTCTCTGCTAACGATGGGGCAAATCAAAGGTCATTGATGACAAAGAGAGTGGAGAACGGCCACAGGGATGGTGCACAGAGAGCCAAAAATTGAATGGCGATTGCTTGAAGAATGTTCATGCATGTGCACACATGTGCACACGTGTGTGGCAGTTCATTGTCATGGCTCAAATTGCGACATGTTTTGAAACCTTTGCTGGTGACTCTTGAAAACCACGGCTTCGATTGCTGACTGTCCAGCGCTGCAAGAGTTCGACAGATCCCGCGAACCGAAGCCTCTTGGCATGGGCACTGCAAACTCCTGCAACTTCAACCGCCATTTCCAGCTCCTGCAGGGATGCTTGATTGATGTTGGTTCAATCCCAAGACAAACTGCAGTGGCCATTGTCATTGGACGGCTTCAGAACAATGACATGAAATGTTTCCCTGTGTTCTGTCTGAAGCTGCAAAAAATGCCAATGTCAATCAACACAGAGGGTGCCACTCTTTTTCTGAAAAACACAAGTGTCTGATCACACAACTGGGTGATCCACTGCGAAATTTGCATGCAGAGTTAGTTGACTTGCTAGCAATGCATGCATGGTTGCCAACTGAATGGCATGTCTGCTGATTCTTGGTTTCTGGACTCCGCCTGTCATCTGATGCACCTGACAGCGTGTTTCCAATTCCCCGCTTCCTTGCCTACTGCATGCATAAACGATGTCACGGCAACCACCGGTACAGATACGATTGCTACGGCTGTAGTAGGCGCACTAGCTAGCTAGCTAGCTAGCTAGCTAGCTCTAGCTAGGCTAGCTAGCACCCCGGTCGGTGACTGCGGGGTGGTGCCAGGTGCGACGTTGCTAGCTAGCAGAGCAGCTAGAGTCAAACCACCACGTGCTGTAGTCGTGGCAACGCCGCACAGTGAGTCGTGCCTGTTCTTGATCTGCTGCATTTGCCAACAGCAGACTAGCTAGTGGGTTTTGCTTGCTTGTCGTGGATCCTGAGTGCGCTATGTGGATTTAGGAAAAGACAGGGCAACACTGGCAACTACGGACGGACAGACAGTTCTTCGAAAATTAAGTGTAAAATGTTACAGGTGTGTCATTCACTGGGGAATTGTCTCCTATGCACCCCCTAACTCAGCTTGAGAACAGTCTTCCGGCAAAGATCTATAAATGAATGGAACCCGCTTGAAATAACACGGGTGGCTCGTTTCCACGTCAGGAACGCGTTGACAAAGTCTCAGACAGGTGAAACGGAATTTTAAGGCAATGATCTACAGTGGAAATAGGAGGTGGAGCCCGACTTATTTCAGCGGAACCTCCGAGAGGTTGTGCCTCTTCAACTTACTTCACCATCGACTTATTTCCTTTGATAGGCCTTTTTTGCCACATAGTTCCGAGATGAACAACTTCAATAGAATTTCTGTGGTCAATTACCACTCAGCTTCAATGTTCTTATAACCATGATTCTTAAGGATTCGAATCTACACCTCAGAACCCACCAACTTATCAGAAGTACCCCCGTCAGACGCATGGTTCGGATTTGAACCGCTTCTTAAAGTGTTGAACTGACTCTTGCTGACCGTGCTCGATAACAACCAAGATAGTCCTCTTAAATGAAACAGTTCCGAGTTCAACATAGTATCCATTAATCAGAGCATGGACACCTTGAACTTTCTTGAACTATCGGCTTTTCAGCCCCGGCGAAATCTGGCCGCTAAAACACACCGAAGTTCCTGCATGCAACCGAACCAGCAAAAAGCCAAAAACTTACTGTAGTTGCCATCATTTACTGTAGTTGCCATCATTACTGTAGTTGCCAACTTGCCACCATACTACCTAATTCTCATAACTTCCAAATCTGCGGATCCAACAACATAAATAAAACACAAACAGGAAAGACTTTAACCACCACAAGTAATTAAGCACGATGACTATGGAACTCAGCAAAGCAACTACCACCACCACCAGAATCCCTGTTCACCAGGGAAAGGTAAGCAGAAAGATCGCTGCAAAGATCGTCTTGACAATGGCAGGGGTATCCACTCACTTACAAGCGTCCTTTACTCGTCGCCTTTTTATAGTGGACTACTGAAGAAGAAGAATATGTGCACTGCCTCATTGCCGCCTTCAAGGCGGGCGTCGTTCCTATTCCTGAGGGAACCACCCTTCGCGTCTTTTTGAGCAGCATGTTAAACTGTCCTGCCAAGCGCATTAGCAAAAAGTTCGTTGGCACCAATTACAACGGCAAGCAGCTGTACGTTCGCAGGAGCGAGGATGACGTCGAGCCCAAGGTTGTCGCAGAGCATCACAAGAAGCTTCGTGAAATGGAGCAACGCTTTGCCGAATCTCTCTCGCCCATGATTGATTTTCGTCAATTGGCGCAGCGACAGCAGCAAAACGTAAAGGCAGCTGAGACGGCTGCTGTTACGTCGACCACGCATTCGCGAACTCCTTCGTCCACCTCGGCCACCATGGCCCAACAGTCGTTGGGACCATCTGGGTCTTTGTATGGATCGGGATTTGCCGCCACGGGTAGGATGCAATCCTTGGCGCCTCCTCAGGGACAGTTGCCTCTTGAAAAGCTGAATGCATCCCATCTCTTGGATCGCAACATGACCAGCACCTCTGCTGCTTCTGCCCTCATGAAAGCAGACTTGAACCGCTTGATGGAGATGCAAGCGCTTCGTCGGGAATTGGAAATGCGTCTTACGGCACAAAATGCCTTGGAACAAACCCATTTGAGTGCCTTCCAGGGCAATAATACCATGCGAAATGCCACCAATACCATGCCATCCTCCTCCTCCAGTGTGAATGATCGCTTGTTGGACATGCTACGTCAACGAGTGTCGCTTCCTCTCATTACGACGACACCTTCTGCCATGTTTGCGCCTCCTTCGGCAGCTGCCAACACTTCGGAATCTTTGCTCTGTCAACTCAAGCGGAAATTTGAGGCCAAAGATGTCATGGCTGCTCCCACATCGGCGGCGAAACGGGCTCGCATCAACTAAACGACTACCAAGGACAACACAGGGCGGGCGCACACATACTTGGAGTCTGAAGAATGGATGATAACTACATGTCTCTACTACATTACTACTACATCGTACTAGATGGAACGAAATGAATGAATAACATATTGAAAATGAAAATATATACATATACCGAATCTAGCCTACACTTCTAGATAGTAGATGTTCAGAAATCTTTGTCACCTCCCATCACTAGCTAGGGGTTAGAAGATGAATGCGTATCTGTCCCACCGCCTCATAGAGTTGTCTAGTAGGGAGCAACGTCCCTACTAGTATACGGCGCTAACCGGTCGGGCAGCCCCCATGATTACTCCCTACCGTGCTCGCCGATCTACCATACGTCAAGCACTACGATAGAATGAATCATCGTACCGTATGGAGGGGATAGCCACCAGCCAGCCACCACGTACAACTTTACCTTCCGTCAGAACTCTATGGCATTCGAAAACGAAACAAAGCGCACATCTGAACCAACAGCAGAGAAGGCACAGGTGCTACTGTACTGAGTACTGTACGGCATGCCAAAACACCTTCAATTCACCATGATTAGTTTACTAAATGCACAAATTAGTTTAACATGTGACTTTGTGGCTAGCTAGCTAGCTAGAGATGCAGCAAAATGGAACTCCTTTTCCATCACATTCTGCAGAATCTGATCACCATTTTAGCTGATTCTGCCGAATCAGCTCAATTTTGATGGACAGATTCTGCAGAATCTTATTTGCAGCAGATTCTGGAAAAATCAGATTCTGCAGAATGCTCAGATTCTGCAGACTTCTCACACACAACAAAAACTGATTCTGCAGAATTAGTTTTTCTGCAGTTTTTTTCCAGATTTTGCAGAATCCTCGGATTCTGCAGACATCTCACAACATATATGCACGAATGAGCTGGCCAATGAAAACCTTGCAAGTAAAAATTGAGTCATCAATTCGCTGAATAACATGGAAGATCGAGGAACAAACATCATGAAGTTGAAGATGTTTTTCTATTGTATGTGTCGGAAATGCTCGGTTCAAGTTAACTACTAGTATTCATTCGATAGTAGCTGCTATTGTCACTATGTGTTTCCGATGAGGTAATACTCTCATTATTCTATTGATACTGCAGGCAAGATGACAAATACGCAAAAGGAAGAAGACAAAGACGAGAAGACGACCGTGGATCACTCGACCACGGCTGCTTCTACCAATACCGGAGAGGAAGTAGATGTCGTCCCAGAGCCTACCAAAGAACCTACCAAAGAACTCAAGCATCAAAAGTCTTTGAAGCAATCCTTGTACTGCTCTTACAAGAAATTGCTGGACACGGCCGGGCTGCAGAAAAGCGCTCGGAATGTCAAGCCCAGTTATCGCTTGCACACGGAAAAACAAGTCTTGCAATGGTCGCTACTGGCTCTTCGCTTAGGCAGTGTCGCGGATGCCATTTCGGGGAGCATTCTGACGCCCAATTATCCCTTTTTGTCCATCCCTAACTCTCATCCCGACAGTTTCCCCTCCACGGCGCCTTTTGGCTTCACTGCCGCCACTTACTTTCTACCCATGACGGCCATGTTGGGCTCCGCACTCACCAGTGCCTTTATTGGAGGATGGAGTGACAAATATGGACGACGGCCCTTTTTGTTGACATGTGTCGGATTTTCCGTCCTAGGAGCTATTGTCAAGTATCTGGCCCGAAATTCCTTTTGGGGATTCTGCGCCGCGAATTTTGTCAATGGACTCTTTTCTTCCACATTGACCGTGGCTTTGGCCTATGTCACTGATGTGCACCCCGGTCGGACGGAGAAGGATCAAGAAATTGGACTGTTGGTTGGTCTCAACATGCTTGGAATTACTGGAGGTGGTATCATTGCCATTTTAATGCAAAACACCGGCCTCTTTACGCCCCTCTTTTTTGGAGCCGGCCTCAACGCCGTTGCGCTTGCCTTTATGTACGTTTATTTGGTAGAGCCCGACGGCAAGTTGCAATTTAAAGAAACTGTGGACGAAGAAGACAAAGTTGGACCGGCCACCTTGGATTGGAAAACCCTGTCAAATGTCATTCTGGGTGCTATTCTGGATAATATTGGAAGTGCGGGGCTTTTCCCCTTGGCGCTCTCGCCACTTATGCTGGAGACCTTCAACCTTGATCAGAAAGCAGCTGGATCGGAGGTTATCATGACGGAAACGGAATACAAGTGGATCACTATGTTGCTGGCGACAATGGTGGTCTTTGGTGCTGCCATGTCGTCGCCTGTATTTGCACGCATTGGCCCGGCGGGTGGCTGTGTTTTTGGAAATCTGGTGACCGGGGCAGGGATTGCTGGTTGCATTCTCATTGCTCGAGTACCAGAACCTACGACAGCGAGCTTTGTCGGATATGTCGTATTTCTGTATGCCATCAATCCATTCACAGTATTATCCAATTTGAGTACGGGTCCCATGCTTGACCGATTGGCCCCTCACAATCGTCGTGGCTTTGTGCAAGGGCTAAATGTGACGGTCATGAATCTGGCGCGCTCTATCAGTCCCTTTGCTCTTGGATCCTATGCGGATGCAGTTGGGACAACTTGGTGCATGTGGACGACGGTCCTTGTAAGTGTCGTTGCTGCCCTTGTCAATCTACCGCTCATGTGGACTCCCATTTTGAAGGTTCACTCGCATCGAGATCAACAGCCAATGACCGAAAAATCACCGGACCAAATTGGAGGCGACTATAAGCTGTTGGACACCCAGGATACCGATCAGGTAGATCAAGTCATGAAAGGTGATTGGGTCCCTGCCAAATTGCTGGCTGAACTCAACGCGGATCGATACAACGCCGGATTGCCCTTTTTGTTGCCACCTGTGCGAAGCTATCAAGACGACAAAGACAAGCTTTGCAACTTGTACCGTCATGCCCGGGAGGACTTCGAATATCAGCACTTTCGACAATACTATTACTTGAGTTTGCAAGACACGCCTGAGCGCAAACGGGATTTGGTGGAGCATTTGTCCAAGTCGGTTCCACCCAAGGAAGTTCAAAAGGAACGAGCGGCTGCCATGGGTGAGTGGTTTGCCGATTACATGGATGAAAATGGCTACTTCTTGGACGGTGGGCAGATCAACTTACTCAAGCAGGTACGTCACAAGAAGGAGACTTGTTTCTGGTGGCACTTCTCTAACGATTCGTTTCTCTTGGTCACCCTAAAAAGATGATCATGCATGCCTTCCCGGTCATCAACAGGGATGGCGAGTTGACCGAAGAGAACATTGAAAAGACTACGCTCCGCTTTGCCGCGGTCACCAATGACTATTTCCTCAAAGCAACGCCGACCAATGCTAATCAAGGATTCCGAAACAGCGTTGTCATGTAAGCACAGTAGAACTCAATACATGACAAGCAAATGCATTTATGGATGTTTTTATGGATGATAATGAGATGACTGGTCTGAAAATGTCGGCTCTCTAGCTAGTGTTACAATGATAGCAAATAGCGGGATACGCGTCCTTCTAGCTAGCTACAGTAGGTTTCCTCTTCAACTCAGTTCGTCGTGCCACCCTCACAACTATACAACTGGAAAGCTAACGGGTAATTAGCAAGCGCCAACGATATGGCACATGAAGGGGAGCTTGATTCCACGTCTCTTTTTCACTGACCACAACTATAGAGATAGCATTAGAAAGTAGTGTCCTATTAGTCCGTACCACAAAGAAGTAGGTTTGTACCGTACATTTATTCCATCTACATGCAGACATAGGACCACCTTCGCTTGCGCTTCCAATCCGGCGACTTGGCGTCCATCATTTTGACAAAGGCATCATCAAAGGATTGGATTTCCTTGTCGACACGATGATAGGAAATCTTTTTGGTAGGCGCAGGTGCCTGGGGATAAGATGCCTGATAGTAGGACCGAGGATAATGTTGTGATGTACAGTAGATGATGATGATGGTGGTGGCGGTGGCATCATGACAGCAGTGGGCGAAGGAGTTACAATAGGACGATGTGGCGGATTAGTCTGTTGTTGTTGAGGTGTTGCTTCGACCGGCGCAGCTGTAGCTGGAAGAGGAGGAGAAGGAGAGAGCACGAGAATATGCGTGAGGCGCTTTTGGTTTCGAGGCGGACGCCAAAAACGACGACTCGTCTGCTTTTTGACGTTGCGACAATTCCGACGCTTCAATGGCCTCACGCAAGGTTTGTTCGGCTGCCGCTTGGGCCACGGTGTCAGGATCCTCATCATCGGACGAATCGTCATTATACTGCCCATAATGCGCTTCTTCCTCATTGTCGGAATCTTCACTGTCATTCTCATCCTCATCGTCCTTGTCACCATGACTACTACCACCTCCTAGATACTTGCGTCTCATTTGTTCTTCAAAAGACACATCCGCAGTAGTAGTACCAGCAGCAGCACCACCACCACCGGTTTTCTCTTGTCCTTCCACGGCTCGGCGATGTTGAAAGTACTGCATGGTTTGCATCCTCTTGACATGCGCTGGAACCTGCAAGGGTGGCAATTGATTTCCCTTTGCTGTTGTGGCAAGAGCCGGATCCGCCGCTTTCATTTTCTTAGTAGCAGCGGAAGCGGCGGTGGTTTTGGTGATTGCGATGTATTTTTCCTTTTCCTGGGCGGCTTGTGTTTGGTAAAACATGGTGGCAATTTCCACGGCTTCTTTGGAAATGGGAGCGGCCAATGCGGAGTCCTCCTCCTTGTTGTTAGTGCTGTTGGTGGTATTGCTGTCTATGGACGGCACACTGGTGATTTCAATCGGACTAGACGATGTCACTTTTTGTGGCCCTGGTGCTGCCGCTCCTGCGCTCTGGGTCTTCCAAAAGCCAATTTTCTTGAAGAGGGCTTGCCGATCGGGACGCAGCTCTCCACGCTTGCCCAAAGCTCGTTGCTTGCCGGCCCATCGTATAAATTTATCACGATCGTCCCAGGTGCAAATACCGGTTAAATCTTTTTCTGTTTCCACCATCGTGTGTCCATGTTTGCAAAAAAAGTCCGAGAGCTGCGCATAGCGGGCATTCCACTGTTTGTCATAGGTCCGTCTATTGCGATTGGTCCCGTCTTGCCATTGAGGAGCTTGTTGATGACAGAGTCGTTTTTGCGTTCACGAAAAGCCAATCGCATTGAGTCGATCACGGCGAGATTCGGCCATGGAAATGCGGGATTCGCGTTGTCGTGACACCCACTTGCCGAGCTTGGGATCAGCCTTGAAGCGGACGGGGACAGTGACATGCCCATGAACCTTGCGAAAGGCCAGTAGTTTGTCAAACATGGAGTTCCACTGCATTTGACTCAATCCAACACCCTTGGTGCGGTAGCCAGACCACAAAGAGGCGTCAGTGGTGGTAGTGGGGGCGGTGGGAGTGTTGTGCTTGTACGCCGGTCCGAATGTCGCCTCTGCTGTTGTTGCTTGCGTTGGTGGTTTGTCCATTCGGGCAGCCTGTCGATCGGATGGCGTAGAACCGTCCGCAGTGTTCCTAGCAGCAGCAGCAGCAGAAGCAGCAGCAGAAGCGGGACGGTAGGGTTGACTGTGCGAGAGCTTGGACTGTTTGGAACGTCGCGAGGGTTGTTCACTGAGTTTGGGAATTTGTTGGCCCGTCAACAAGGCCCACTTGAGTCGTTGTTCCAGATTCATGTTCTGAGTGTGACACTGCTGATACGACACCCACCCCGCCAAGGCTTCATAGGTCTGACGAAGCACCGGATTATCCTCGCCGGCAGACTGATGCGGGTTCACCACCCACGTGCCAAACTTTCTCTTGTATTCCGCCAGCGCATCAAAGTGCTGGTCCCAAGACATTCTACTGTTGTTGCTGTAAAGTAGCGGGGTTTCGGTAGTGGACTTTACGAGCGCAGTCTTGCTTGTGGACCACAAAACGGAAGGCCATTCATTCAATTGGTTGGACGTTCACATATCCTGAATTACATGGAGACATTGCCGTCTGAGATTGTTAAATAGAGGGATCTCCAGTGTGAAGTGTCAAGACTTCATGATAAATTAACTGGTAATCCACCAGGAATCAAAAAAAAGGTTTGAGTAACTTTTACTATTTAATGCAAAGCAGTCTCAGGTCGTTAAAAAATTCAAAACACTTAGATTGATCGTCAGTCGAGTCATAGTTCCCGATTCAACGGGTGGTCCTATTATTATCGAATAAATAGAAAATGTCTCTTATTTAACTAAGAAGACTTCAATAAGTATTTGTTATGTATCATAGGTCCTGGCACCAGTCTTATAACCTTATATCTAGAGTATAAAAGTTGATACTAGTTCATATTGTTAAGTAACAAACCGCGAACCAACCATATTGTCTCTTGCTTTAACTTCCCCTGATGATGAACTACAGCTACAAAGTAGTACGAATACGCTAGCTAGCTAGGTACGACGAGTACGTAGTCTAGTTCTTGTGCAGGCAATACGGTACGTTAGTCTAGCTACTAGCTAGCTACTAGCTATAGGTAGTTGTGGGTTGCGGCAGTTTTGCTCCCCCAATGGATTGATAATAATACGTGTAGTGCTGCTTGCGCTTGCGTGCACACGATTCTCGTTTTGCAGTTCAGACGACCTCTGTTTGTTGTTAGTTACCGTACTCTAGCTGGACTGGCTTCTAGTTAGCCTCAGTGCTCGGCGATCATCATCCACTGCGAGACAACGTTACTGTAGCTTCCTTAAGATCCAGCAAGCCAAAGACAGATTGAGCAGCAGCAGCAGTAGTAGTAGCTTAGCCAGAATTGAATGTGCAAAACAACACCAACGAATACCATGAGCCACAGCCTCCGCCAGTTTTTTGCCTATTTGCTTGGTGGTGGAGAAGAAGGCGGGAAAGGTGACGCCTTATGTTGTGGTGGCGTGGCCTCTCTCGAACAACAACAACGACAACAACAACCGCGTAGAAGAATGCAAGCAGAACTTATCGTGGACAATGCACGTCTTCCCACTCCTGAATTTGAACGACAGTTGAAAGCGCATCGATTGAAGATGATGTTGTTTTTGACTTGTGGCAGTCCTGGCTTTAACGGAGAAGTCTCGTCGTGTCACACACGATCCACCGTTTCTACGGCATCCACACACAGCACGGAATCCTCCGCCTCGTGTCGATGGGACAGCAATCCGAGCAGTTCCAAAGAAAAGTCCGTTGTGGACTCTTTAAAACGGCCAGAACGACCAGGACGTCACAATTCAGACAATCTCCAACAACATCAAGCACAGCAACAACGCTTTGGTACCATGAGCAAAGCCATGAGTGAACGCAATCTCACGAATAATAGCAGTAGTTGTAGTCACAGCTGCAACGACAATTTGTTGGCCTTGAGTTGTACTACTCCTACGCCGGACAACAACAATACAACTGTGACACGCAAGGAGGAAAAGAAGAAACAACCACCCAAAAATGATCGACCGAGACGTCCTCAACGTACCATTAGCAACGATGGTTGTGACAACATGAACAACAGCAGTGATGGCAACAATTATGATAGTGGAAGAATTCGTTCTTCCCAACCACGACAACCAAATGATAAACCTAGACGGCCTATGCGTACCAGCAGCATTCAAAACGATGACGCCGCCACTAACAATGCAAGCCGGAGGTTGGTTGGTCGCAACAATAGAAAGGATGAAAATGATGACTTGGACACTAGGGCAAACCATCCGTCCATGCGTAGTTCGTCTTCACAACCACAATCACAACCAACGTCGTGTGAAGCAAGTGGTGCCGACGGCGACAACAACAACAACAACAACAACGAAGAGCAATCGCTCAAGGTAATCTTTCGCAATGCATCGCATCAACGACGCACGGCAGCCACAAAGGCGGCGAGTGAATCTTCATCTCCGTCATCCCCCAAGTTGTCGGATGCGATCCTTCAGCATAAACAGTCGTCATCGCCGAGGTCGTCATCACCCTTGTCTCCTCCTCCGTTTTCCAAGCGGACCGTCGATGACATTTTGGGAGAATCTCTCGAGGAAATTCAACAGCTTGCATGGTAACGAACAAACAAACAAACAAGCATAAGCATCCAGAATGTCAACTCAGGAAAAGAAAAAGGCAAGAAGCGCTTCCAGAAAAGGTAGAAAAGGTTTTCGATTTCGTTCCATAGTACACAGACACAACTATATAAAACAGGTTTTGTTGCAACAGTCCAATTGGCTTGGGCTGTGAGGCAAGGCACTGTGTTTTATTCATAAACAATGACAGTAATAATTAATACTAATAACACTAGCACTATTTTAAAACAGGAACGAGGATCGTACTCAAACGTGACTCATACATACAGCACAGAAACCACAAATATGAGTGAGTCCAGCGTGCATGTAGTTATGACACTCTGCAGGACAGGACCTCATGATTGCTGCGCATGCCTCCAGCTGCTTCAGAGGCTATGAAGGAAGTGCCGATGCAGCACACAGGAGCACAGATGTTGTCAGGATGCATGCTGATGAATTCTTGAAACAATGTTGGCTTTCAGCAAAAGAAAAAGCTAGTCCTGTGTCACAGTCTCATCAATGTTGAGCTTTGCAGATGTCAATTCCTTTGGGCATGTTGCAGATGGAGGATCAGATGCAACGATGCCGCCAAACATTCATGATCCAATGGAACTTGACTCATGCTGAAAACTTTTTCTTGGCTAATCAAGTGGTTTTGAAACTGCAGTTGTGCATCAGAATTGGTTAAACTTTCTTCATCTTGAGGCCAAAATGTTGAAAAATTGGTTGAATTGTCTTGAAATAGAGGCCAACATGTTTTTTTGTGTGTTTCATGTTGTGTGACACGAAAATCATCATCCTTTCTCCGAATCTCATCAATTGTGCAACTGACAACAACAACCTGGCATGTCTGTTTCAAATTCAATGCGGGCAACAGATGCCAATGCTCTCTTTGATTGATGTCGTCAACTGTCATTCACTTTCTTGTTTGTTGTTCTTTTGGGTCAGACCCCAAAAGGAACCAATGACGGAATTCCGCCTGAGGAACACAAATGTGCCAATCAAAACTCTTTTTCTTTAGATTTCCAAGAAGCAACAGGAAAATAGAAGGGGAAGAAAAGCAAAGGAACACTTTTGCTTTTCAATAGAAGAACTTGTCAATGCCATTCCCATCAGTTGATCCTCAACCTTATGGGTCTTGCGCGGTGGTTCCCAGTTTTGATCGCCCCCGCGAATTGCACTCTGTGTCCCAGAAGCGAGGGGGTTTTACGCGTGAACCAGCCATTTTTTGGTTGCTTCCGCTTTCGGGAAGCGAGGTCTTGCCCAGTCCTTACGCACTTTGACCTCCGAGTAAGTCTCTACTCTGAGTTCGTTGTACTAGCTAGTAGCTACTGGAGTAGTTGTAGTAATAGTATGCCGTAGCAGTGTTACTCTAACCCAGTAGAAGAAGGCAACTTGAAGTTTGAGTCGATTTGCGTGACATTTACTACATGTACGATATGCCAAAGTACCCAGCATCAATTCCTTCTGCTGGTTCTTGGAATCTTGGGGAACGATCAAGGTTCACACAAGAAGGCATCTTGCTGGCGTCATTCTTGAGTAGTCCATGGCGTCTGAAAAAGGACACGGGCATCCGATATGGTTTAATGACAGAGGCATTGAATAGGACTTTTGTTATGTATCAGTCGAGTTTGATGAAGACCTGCATGACCTAACTGAAACGAAAGTTTCTGAAGACCGTGATGTTCTAGAAATTTCTTCCGAACACCTACTAGGTGGAACAGATAACAAAATTATCGAACAAAAGATATATTGGCGTGATCTACTTCTCTTTGTAAAAGTTATATTAAATTTTATATATTTTGTTCGATCGCCCTTTGTCCCCGGTACACAAACCGGAAGGCACGCCAAAGAAAGCAACTCCAACAAATCCCACTTAGCGTTAATTGAGGCTAGACTAAAGCCCTGGCACAAACAAGACACGTTCTCAAGTCTTGTAAGTCATAGCTACCCTCGAACGTGAACCTCCGGCAAGACTGGTAAGGCTTCGTATCGCTATTTGGCATTGAGGACATAATGAACATTATGAACCAGTGCTAGCGAAAAGTGATCAAGCAGATTTGACATTGGCCTCTGTACAGTCAAGGCTTCTACAGTATAATGGCTGTCTGCAATCTGATGCCTTCTTCAAGAGGATGTCTTCACTATAGGCGATTAAGTACTCCAATCGATAGCCATAGCATTGGATCCCACGGATTATGTGATCCGCTTGACGCGAGAGAAGGCTGATACGAAGCACGAAGAATTGTCCCGGTGAGCAGGTAATGGTGAGTTTCCTAGCTAGCTACGACGTAGTAGAACTAGTACAGTCAGTAGGGCAGTAGGTCACCGATGCTCCTGAACTTCACGTAGTAATTTCAGAGGCTACTTTTCTTCCTGCAGTACCTACATGTACATGTACCACTACTAGCTAGCTAGCTACACGAAGGAAAGTATCGCGGCTATCTCCTTGCTTTTTATTAGCTCACAATAATCAAAACACCTGTAAAAAGAAACACTGACTGCTACATTATTACCATTACAACTAACTACATCCAGTGACAATGAACGGACCACTGCACTTGTACCTTACTGAGCTAGTGGGCAATGTCTCACAGCTAGTGATCACGACCGACAATGCAAGAATCCCCCTGGACAACAGCAGTAGCAACAGAACTCACAGAAGCGGGTTTTTGCTCGAGGATGATTCCACACAGTCCTCCAGTTTGCCCTCTTACTACTACAGCAGCGGCAGCAGCAGCAATAGCAGCCTCCTCGACAGATCTACCAGCAGTCACAGTAGTAACTCGTCTTCCTCTTCGTCGTCGCGATGGTCCAGTGATTCCTCCAATCCCAATCCGGTGGAAAAACAAATCAAACCCATGCGTCCTCCACGACGCTTGAATAGTTTCTCGCCACCCGTCTCGCCCACGAACAACACAACCACTGTGACGTCTCGTCTTGCCAGGCGCTACGGTGGTGGTGGCAACGAGCAACAACACGGCATCATGTTGCCTACCATTGACGTGAATGTAGAAAAGACTTCTTCGTCGTCATCAGAGACGGCATGTTGTGCTTCTTCCTCTTCTTCTGCAGAACCCTTTAATTTGGCCCTGTCTCTTATACACATCTCCGAGCCCACGAGACTAAGGCGAATCTCGTATGCCGTCTTCTGCTTGAA
>ENA-ORBV01008063-ORBV01008063.1-microbial-mat-metagenome-genome-assembly--contig:-NODE-8063-length-17851-cov-5.613030_pt1 | contig 17851 bp, 15 predicted proteins | sample MGYA00237777_ERZ505514 | MGnify/ENA primary metagenome ERZ505514 (study PRJEB26160, sample SAMN06269048) | microbial mat metagenome | isolation source: Oligotrophic lake microbial mat | place...
TGCTTTCGCATGGGAGAGCGCACTCGATTCGCGTGGGAGACGATTCGCGGGGCGGCCGCTTGAGATCGATTCATCACACTGGTCGGTCGACCGACAGGGCCGAAACGGTTGTGCCGCATTGCCAATCAAGCCCAGGGCGCGGAAGAAATACATGGCTTCAGAATTTGGCTAACATCGAGGTAGAGGGGCGCATGGCCGATGCAGCGATGATGGCGCGGACACCGCTGCGGGCAATTGGAAGTTAGGCGTCGACTGAAAACGGAAGGACATGTGCTCCCGTCTTAGCGACTTGTTAGGCAAAATCTGACGGTAATCGCCGAGGAAGGATATCTTTCGGCCAGTGAGGCGTTGTGCTTTCGCGCGGGAGAACCCACTCGATGCGCGTGGGAGTCGATTCGCGGAGCGGCCACTTGAGTTCGATTCATAACGCTGGCCGGTCGACCGACAGGGCCGGAACGGTTGTGCCGCATTGCCAATCAAGCCCCGGGTGCGGAAGAAATACATGGCTTCAGAATTTGGCTAACATGGTTTAGCGGTGTTCCACGACCCGTATACGGGTTTAGAGGGTGTAGGAAACTCCCTAACATGGTCTGTGGGGTGTTTATGGGGTGTTGGCGCGATAGAGGGTGTTGGCCATGGAAGATGACGGCTATCGGACGCATGTCGGGACATGTGCGGAGAGCGTAGGTATTGGTAGCACACTGCAACTGGCTGCATCCCGGCCGCGGCCGAGCGCGCCATCACGTTGGCCGATCTCGTCAGGCCATCGAGCGGATCTGCGGGCGGTGGCCGACAAGGCCGCGGCCCTGGCCGCCTGCGAGAAGCAGCTCGCCGCCATGGACAGGCTTCCCAGGGTGTCTCTTGAACAGTGTGCAGCCGTTGCGGATTTCATCGTGCCGGATGACTTCTGTGACCCAGGTGGCACCGCCCGCACCACCGGGTGCCACACGAACCCCGCGCTGGCCCGGGCGCGGCTGCCTACGCCCGGCCCAGGACGCGCAGCACCACTTCCGCCGCGGCCGTCCGCCCGTTGGGCAGCAACAGGCCACGCCCGCCAAGCGGCCCAGCCAATGGGTCAGGAAGCGCTGCACGCCCGGCAGGTCCTCGGCCGGGTCGACGCCGACGGGCTGGCAGCGCGCGACCATGGGGGTGGGCCCTCCCTGGCACGCCGCGTGCATCCCAGACCAGCCACAGGACCAGCGCGCCGTTCCGCTGTCGGAAACGTCGCCATCCCCTGCGGCGACCCACGACATGGCCACCACCACCGCCTCACCAGCCGGACGAACCCCCAGCGCCCAGGAACTGGTCGCCGCGTTGAGCGCCCCGGACCTCGCCGCGCCGGGAGAGAACACCGCGACGCAGACCACCCTCTTCCTGCCCCGCCCGCGCCTGGTCAGCCGCGCCCTGCTGGTGGGGGCGATGGGGCTGCTTGCCGGTACCACCCTGCTGGCACTCGCCCTGGCCTGGACGCTCGCCGAGCTGCGGCACGTGGTCGCCCTCACCGACGCCGCGGCGCTGCCCGTGATGCAGGTCTTGTTGCCGCCGGCGGAACGCCTGTGCGATGATCACAGCTTCGCGGCCTGGCTGGCCCGCCATCCCGACGATGGCGTCCGCCTGCACGCCGCCCGCGCGCAAGCGCTCATCACGGCGGGCCGGCGCGAGGATGCCGCGGCGGCTTACGCCATCGCTGCCGCCAGCGGTCGCCTCGATGCGCTGCCACGGGTTGCGTGGGCCGAATTGCTGTGCGATCTCGACCAGCCCGAGGCCGCGCAACGTGCGCTCGACGGCGCCGACCTGTCGGCCCTGTCGTCCGATCATCTGACGCGCGCCCTGGCGGTCGCCGGGCGCGCGCACCTGCTGCGGCGCCAGCGTGCGGCGGCGCAGGAGGTCAGCGTGTTTGCGGGCGGGCAACCGCTGCCGCCAGCCATCAGTCCTCGAGCGTCACCATCTGATGGCACTCGATGCGCGGCACCGTGAAATGGACCCGGCCGTCGGTGTAGGTCGACGGCAGCAGCGTGCCACTGGGTGCGAGGCGCACCGCTGACGGGGCGCGACCGCGCGCCACCGAGATGGCGATGTCGTGCAGCGGAACCAGATCCTCGATCACCTCGACGCCCTGGCCGCGCTTGCTGGGGCAGGCGTAGAGCAGGTGCAGGACGTCGCGGCGGGCGCTGTCCTGGCGCATGAGCGTCACCCGGCCGCCGGCGGGCAGCGCCGCCTCGATCAGGGGCTGCCCGAGCAGGCGGCGGACGCAGTGCAGCACCAGGTCGCGCAGGGTCTGCTGGCCGTGTTCGGCGTAGAGCGCGAAGGCCTCGTGCGCGATCCAAATGCCGGCCGGTCCAGCGACGATCGCCGGGCCGCCGTCGGTGCGCTGGTTGGGCGTGTGCTGGTGCGAACAGAAGTGCACGAGGTCGCGGTTGAAATAGGGCGGGTCACGGTGGGCCAGCACCTCGCCGCCATGCAGGGTCAGCATGCGCCCGGCACCGTAGACCACGTGCGCGACCCTGCGCCAGGCGGCGAGCTCGAAGCGCGGCACCAGGTACTCGGGGTTGAGGGTCGATAGCCCGGCATCGCGCGCGCCGAGTTCGAGCAGCTGCTCGTCACGGTCGCGGGCCAGGCCCGAGGAACCGGTGGCGAGGATGCGGCCGCCGCCGGCGACATAGGCGCGCAGCTTCGCCGCCAAGCCCTCGTCGAGGCGGATCTGGTCGGGCAGCACGAGCAGGCGGTAGCGGGCGAGGTCGGTCTCGGTGTCGACCACGTCGAACCACACGTGACCCTCGAGCAGCACGCGCGCCGCGCCTTCGTCGCCGCGGCCCTGACGCGCCTGGGCCGGCCCACCCGCGCTGCGCTTCACCGCTTCGAGCGACAGCAGCGCGACATCGGCGAGGCTGCGCACGCCCGTCAGCCAGGGCTCTTTGGCCGCCAACTCGCCGTAGGCGGCGCCGATGATGGCATAGGTCGCCGGCTCCATCATCCCATCCGGGTGCAGCTGGTCGCCGATCGACAGGCACGCGCCCTGGGCTGCCGCCGCCGCGGCCTCGTAGCGCAGGGCGTTGGGATGCTTGTAGCCGCCGAACTCGCCCCACGAGAGGTGGAACTTGCCGGTCATGCCGAGGAACGGCATGCCGAGCGTGCGCGCATAGCCGGCCGAGATCGGGAAGTGGTCGTAGCCCCAGCCGCCGGTGGGCAGGGATTCGAGTTCGAGGTGGGTGTTCTGATGCGCCAGCTCGCGATCGCCGCACGGGATGTGCCCGCCGTTGTGGAACAGGGGCAGCCCGGGCTTGTGCTGGTCGACCGCGGCGCGCATGCGCGCGCAGTAGGCGAGGTAGGTCCGCCTGGCTTGGCGGTCGATCAGCTTCTGGTCGCGCGGATCGCCCTCGGCCATGCGCTCGGTCACGCAGCGGTTGCACCAGCACGGCTGCGGGCTGACGATGTCGAGGAAGATGCCGTCGGCGTCGTAGCGCTGGGTGGCCTCGGCCACTTCGGCCGCGAGCACGTCGAGGTAGGCGGTGTTCAGGCACATCTCATGGAAACCGGGGCGGTCATTGGTGCCGGCCCACGGGACCTCGCCGTTGACGAGACGGCGCGCGTGCTCGGGGTGGCGCCAGTAGTGCTGCTCGTCGAGGCCGGCCGAAAGGTAGACCGGCGTCTTCACGCCGATCGCATGCGCGGCGGCGATCTGCTCGCCGAGCAAGTCGACGGCGAGGGTGGGATGCTGCCGGCCGGCCGTGGTCGGATGGTAATGCCAACCGTGATGGCACTTCGAGAACACCGTGACCGAATCGACCTGACCCAGGCGCAGCATATCCTGGAACTGCTGGCGGGAGAAGGCCGAGCCGACCCCGGGGATCTTTTCGCTGGTGTGGAAATCGAGGTGGATCTGGCGGAAGCGCACGGTTTCCTCCCGGGTAAGGGTTTACACCGATGCTAGCTCGACTGCTGAACCGATACTATGCCTGGCGAGGCTGATCCTGTGTCCTATCCCGACCATCGCGGCGGTGGCGAAGTCGACCTGGTCGAGCAGCTCGACGTGCGTCTGCTGCGCGTCGGCGCTTTGAGCATTGGCCGGGAATGGACCCATGCCGATCTTCGCGCGCCGCATTGGCGCCTGTACCTCAACAAACAGGATGGCGCCCGCATCTGGCCCGCTGGTGGCGGCGTGCTGCCGTTGCAAGAGCGACGCCGCTACCTGGTGCCGGCCTGGGTCGCCTTCGCCACCGCTGCGCGCGACCGGGTCGAACACATCTTCTGCCACCTCGACCTGCCGGCGCTGCCGGCCGCGGTGGTGCGCGAGTGCTTCCCGCGGCCGCTCGCTCTGACCCGCGATCCGGCGCAAGAGTCGGCCCTGATCCGGCTCGGCGATGCGGTCGCCGCCGGCGAACCACCCGGCGCGGCAGCGGTGTGCGGCTTCAAGGCGGCGGCGTATGCGGCATTCAGCGAGGCGCTGACCGGACTGCCCGCGCCGGCGCGTGAACGCGTGCTACGCTGCGTGCGCCGCGACCTGCCGATCCGCGCCGCGCTCGAGTGCATCAACGAGCGGCCGGCCGGCGACTGCTCGAACGCGTCCTTGGCCCGGCTGTGCGGCTGCACCAGCGACCACCTCATCCGGCTGTTTCGTCGCCACCTCGGTCGCACCCCGGTGCAGGTGGTGCAGGAGCGCCGCCTCGCCGTCGCCGCCCAGGCCCTGGCCTACACCGACGACCCGATCGAAGCCATCGCCGAGCGCTGCGGCTTCGCCAACCGCTTCTATTTCACCCGCGTGTTCGCGCGCGCGATGGGGGCGCCGCCCGCCGCATACCGGCGGCGGCAGCGGGCCTGACCGTGGTTTGCGCACCGATGTGGCGATAGCATCGGGCATGGCCATCACCGTGGCGTCGCTGCACCGCTATGTGATCAAGTCGTGCCGGGGCGAGTCGCTGGACGACGCCGTGCTCGATGCGCGCGGCATCGCCGACGACCGTCGCTTCATGGTCGTCGATGCCAGCGGCGGCTTCCTCAGCCAACGCCAGTTGCCCAGGCTGGCCCTGATCGTGCCGCATCTCAGCGATACGCTGGTGACGCTGACCGCACCCGACGTGGCGCCGCTGACGATCGATCTGTCCTTACTGCGGACGCGGCTGCCGGTAAGCGTGTGGGAGCACCGCGGCGAGGGCGAGGACTGCGGCGATGCGGCCGCCGCCTGGCTCACCAGCGCGCTCGCGCGCCCGGCGCGCCTGGTGCGCATGCCCGACGACGCCAGGCGTGCGGTCGATCCGCGCTATGCCGATTCGGCCAGCGACCAGACCGGCTATTCCGACGGCTACCCGCTGCTGCTGGTCAACCGCGCATCGCTCGACGCCCTCAACGCGCGTCTGCCCGTGCCGGTGCCGCTCGACCGTTTCCGCCCCAACCTGGTCATCGCCGGCGCCGAGCCCTTCGCCGAGGATGCCTGGCGACGCATCCGCATCGGGGACGTCGAGTTCGCCGTGGTCAAGCCGTGCGCGCGCTGCGTGACCATCACCGTCGATCAGGTCACGGGCGAGCGCGGACCCGAACCGCTGCGCACCCTGGCGACATTCCGCAGCAGCGGTGGCAAGGTCCTGTTCGGGCAGAACCTGGTGCATCGTGCATTGGGCCGGTTGCGGGTCGGTGATCCGCTGACCATCGGCGCGGTCTGACCACGGTCGCGGCCAGCGGATATCGCTCCAGGCTGCTGACCATGCGACCCTTCGCTCGCGCCATGCTCGCCATCACGCTTGTCGCCCAAGGCTTCGCCGCCGAAGACACCATCTGGGTCGAAGGCGAATCGGCGACCACGTCGAACCTGACCCGGCACGGCTGGTACGCGGATGTGAAGACGGGCCTGCTCTCGGGCGGCGACTTCGCCTCGCACTTCGATGCCGCCAAAGTGGGAACGGTCGAATACACCGTCACCGTCGCCAAGGCCGGGACCTACCACTTCTGGATCCGCGCCTGCTTCATCGCCGCCGAGCTGTCCTATCGGCTCAACGGCGGCGCGATGACCACGATCGATCTCGCCAAGAACCGCAGCGACGAGATCAACATCGCCAGCAACGACCAGCCCGACCTGCGCTTCCTCGCCTGGGTCAAGGTCGGCGACGTGGCGCTGACGGCGGGCGCCAACCGCCTCGCCTTCGCCATGACGTCGGCCAACCACCACGGTGGCGCGATCGACTGCTTCGTCCTCACCAGCACGCCGTTCACTCCCAATGGCGCCCTGCGGCCGGGGCAGAAACTCGGCTTGGCGATGCCCGGCCACTGGGCCTTCGAGCCCGACGCCGACGAGTTCGGCAAGGCGATGCTCGACCTGCGCTCGCTCAACGAGAAGACGGCGGGCGAGAGCGGCTGGCTGAAGCGCTCGCGTGAGGGCGATTTCGCCCTGGGCAACGGCAAACCGGCACGTCTGTGGGCGGCGGTGACCGGCGTGCAGGAACGCGGCGATCGCGAGGCGCTGACGGCACATGCCAAGCATCTCGCCAAGCGCGGCATCAACCTGGTGCGTTACCACGCTGATGTCACCGCGACTGGCGAGCACTCGAAGCTGACCGACGTCAACGACGCCACCCTCGACCGACTCCACCTGCTGGTCGCGGCGATGAAAGCCGAGGGCATCTATACCGCGTTCAATCCCTACTGGGCGCACACCAAGGTGAAGCCGAGCTGGCAGGTCGCCGGCCTGCGCGACGGCGAGCCATGGGGCATGCTGTTCTGGGACGCCCAACTGCAGGCCGCTTACAAAAATTGGATCACGCAGGTCTTCACCCGCACCAATCCCTACACGGGCATTCCGCTTGCCCAGGATCCGGCCTTCGGCCTCTTCATCATCCAGAACGAGGACAGCATGCTGTTCTGGACCATGCAGACGCTGCGCGAACGCCCCGCGGTCGCCGCGCGCCTGTCTGAGAAGTACGGCGCGTGGCTGACCAAGCAGCATGGCTCGTTGGCCAAAGCGGTCGCGGCCTGGGGCGGCAGCGACGGCACCCACTTCGGCGTGGACGACGTCGCCAAGGGCCAGGCCGGGTTTCTCGGCATGTGGGAATTCAACCCCGGCCAGGGCGGTGGCAGGGCGGGGCGTCTGGCCGATCAGCTGCGCTTCTTCGCCGAGACCATGCACGCCTTCAACCGCATGATCGGCGACTTCATCACCACCGAGCTGAAGTGCCCGATCCTGGTCTGCGCCGGCAATTGGCGCACCGCCAATCAGAACACCCTGCTCGATGCCGAACGCTGGTCGTACACCGCCAACGACGTCATCGGCTGCAACCGCTACACCGGCGGCGTCCATGTGAATCCGCGCGAAGGCCACAAGTCCGGCTACCTGGTCAGCGCCGGCGATTATTTCAGTGAGGAATCCTGCCTGCTGAATCCGCGCCGGCTGCCGATCGCCTGCAAGCAAGTTGCCGGGCTGCCGTTCATCATCCCCGAAAGCACCTGGGTGCCGCCCGAGCGCTACCAGTCCGAGGGCCCCTTCCTGATCGCCGCCTACAGCGCGCTCACCGGCATCGACGCCTACTGCTGGTTCGCGCTCGGTCAGGTCGGCTATGACGCGTCGCTCACCAAGTGGCAGGCCGCCAGCCCGGCGATCATGGGCGGCTGGCCGGCGGCCGCGCTGCTCTTCCGCCAGGGCTACGTGCAGCGGGCCACGCCTGCGGTGCACGAGGAACGCCGCCTCGACGATCTCTGGAGCCTGCGTTCAAGTCTGCTCGTCGAGGAGGAAGGCTTCGATCCCAACCGGGACGCCAGCGCGATCCCCAAGGAATCGTCGGTCACGCAGGCGGTCGATCCGCTCGCCTTCCTGGTCGGGCCGGTCGAGGTGAACTACCAGGGCGACCCCGCCAAGAGCAGCGTCGTCGACCTCGCCACATACATCGACCCGGTGAAGAAGACGGTGGCGAGTTCGACCCGCGAGCTGACCTGGGATTGGGGCACTGGCATCTGCCGGCTCGACGCGCCCAAGGCGCAGGGCGTGACCGGCTTCCTCGCCAAGGCCTCGCCGTTCGCGCTCAGCGCGGTCACCATCACCTCGACGAACGACTACGCCACGGTGCTGGTCGTGTCGCTCGATGGCCTGGATCTGGCGAAGTCGAAGCGGGTGCTGGTGCAGACCACCACCAGCTGCCGACCCTATGGCTGGAAGGACAGCGCCACCAGCTTCACGGTCGACAAGAAGACGCTCCAGGGCAAGCGCATCGATTCGACCGGCTCAGCGCCGTGGAATGTGGTCGATACCCAGGTCACGGTAACGGTGAAGAACGCGCTGCTGACCAAGGCGACGTTGCTCGATGCCAATGGCTACGCGGTGCGGGTCGTGCCGACGAAGAAGCTAGCCGGCGTGGTGACCACCGACCTCCCGCGCGAGGCGATGTACGTGATCCTGGAGTAGGATCGGGGCCCCTTCCCTGCGGGGGGACGACCGAGGTGGCTACTTCTTCTTCCGCGCGGGCGATTTGGCACGGCCCTTGGCGTGCGTGACGTGAGCGCGCGGCGCGCGATGCGACGCCGAGCGCGCCGCGACCTTGCCCCCGCCAGCGGACGTGAGGCTCTCTTCGAGCGCGGCCATCAGGTCCATGACCTTGCCGCTGCGCGCGGGCTGATCGCCCCAGTCTTCGTCGATCACCAGTTCGCCCTCGCCCTTGGCCTTCTCGTCGAGGTAGGCGAGAACGCGCTCGCGATACTCGTCCTTGTACTTGGCGGGATCGAAGTCGGCGGACATGGCGTCGATCAACTGCTGGGCGATGGCCAGCTCGCGCTCCTTGACCTCGACGTGATGCTTGGCGCCGACGTCCTCGGGCTTCACCACCTCGTCGGCGTAGCGCATGGTCTCGACGCAGAGGCCGCCATTGAGCGGACGGATGGCGCCGAGCACCTCCTTGGTGCGCATCACCCATTGGGCGATGGCGACGCGGCCGCTCTTCTCGAGCGCGGCGAAGAATAGATCGAACGAGCGTCCGGCGTTCTCGGCCGGCGCCAGGTAGTACGGCTGGTCGAAGTAGAGTGGATCGATCTGGGCGAGGGCGACGAAGTCGACGATCTCCATGGTGTGCGTCTTGCGCGCGGCGAGCTTCTTCAACTCGCCATCGTCGAGCACGACGTAGTGGCCCTTGCCGACCTGCCAGCCTTTGACGATCTCGCCGGCGGGGATCTCGCGGTCGCCACCCTCGGCGACCTTCTTGTAGCGGATGCGCTTCTTCTCCTTCAACGAGATCTGATTGAAGTGGATGTCGTGGTCGCGCACCGCCGGGTACATCTGCACCGGGATGTTGACGATGCCGAAGACGATCGAACCGGACCAGATGGCACGGGCCATGGCAACCTCCGTAGCGGGCGCGACGACCCGACCGGATTGTACCGGCCGCGGCTGTCGCACGCTCGCCGGAGGTGCCGCCCTCAACGGCCGACTGCGACCGGAGTCGCTGCGAGGCGCACCGGAACGGCTGGATCCGCGAGGTCCCGTATCGACCACTGGGCGATGGCCGCACCCACCCCGCCGTGGCGCTCTGCGCAGGCGGCGAACCAACGCGCATGCTCGGCTTCGAGCCGCTGCGAGCGGCGTGCGAAGTCGAGTGCTTCCCCATCCCCCGCCGCGCGCGCCGCCGCGCCGAGGCGGCGATATTCGCCGACGTTGATCGCCTCGGCGATGGCGGCGCCCAGCATCGGCGCCCAATGGCCAGTGCATCGGCAAGCGATGCCGGCGATGCGTCCCAGGCGGGCCACCCAGCGGGCAAGCTGGCGGTCGCCGGTCGCACCGCGCGCCGTGAGCAGGGCGGCTGCCTCGGCGCGGTGCGCGAGTTCCTCGCCAAGGATGCGCAAGATCCGCGCGCGTTCGCCGGCATCGCGCACGCTGCGCGCGTGGCCGCGATAGGCGAGGGCGGCGCCGAGTTCCCCGGCATGGGCGCGCCGTAGCCAGCGCAGGACTTCGCTCATGGCCGCCTCCGCCTGATCGTCATTTCTGTCATGACAGAATCAACAGGCTATTGGAGCCTTTCGCGCATGCATCGTCGGGGGGGCGAACCCTCGCGCGCTCACTCGGCCAGCGGACTTCCCGCTAGCGCGGTCCGCCGGTCGGCGCGCAGCGTGGAGGTCGCCCCGCCGCCCCAGTCGATGGCGATGATGGCCCCCTGCGCATCGAGACGGAACACGCGCACGACCTGCCCGCCGCGGGTTTCGGTGACGGTATCCCCCTCGCGCACGAGCAGCGTTTCGCCGAGGTCGCTGCCGTCGCCTTCGCGGATCGCGCGATAGACGAGGCGGTCACGCACGCGCGGCACCAGCAACGGGTAGGCCGAGGTGGGATGGTGGTCGGCCGGAACCACCGTCCACGGACCGTCGGCCGTCTGGTAGGCAGTGACGCGTTCGCCGGTGTAGCGCAGGGCGAAGGGGTTTTCGTACCGCTCGCCCTGCATCTCGAAGATCGCATTCATGCGGATCTCGCGGCCATCGTCGGTGATCTCGAAGGAACCGGCGGGTTGGTCACCGAAACGGAAATCGTAGTAGCGGGTGGGACTCATGACCGGCTCCTGGCGTGGCTGGCGGCAAGCGGAGAGGACGGCGACCAAAAAAAGAAGGAAGCAGATGATGCACGGGCGCATGGCAGAGTGGTAGCGCACCGCGCGCGCAAGGCGAGCGCGCCCTCGCCAGTCGTGAAAGGCCGGGATCGTTCCTTCAGTGCCCCTCTCCCCGCACCGCCTCCCACGACAGGGCGAAACGCGCCAGGTATTTGGCCAGCCGGTCGGCGTCATTGGGCTTGGCCTTCGCCTGACGCGACACCGCGAACAGCGCGCGCCCGGCATCCGACAGGCTGCGCGCGCTACGGCAGACGACGAGGACCTCGGCGAGCTGCACGCGGTCGAAGCGGTCGAGCTGCGCCGCGCGCGCGCCGAGCACCGCGCTGACCACATCATCGGCAGGATCGTCGCGCCGCCACAGCGCGCGCAGGCGGGCGACCTCGTCGGCGACGTCGGCCTCGCTGATGCGCCCACCTTCGGTGAGGGTGGCCAGTCGGGTCACCGCACCGGAGAGATCGCGGAAGTTGCCGTCCCAGGTCGCCTCGGCCGACAAGGCGAAGCGCAGAAAGGCGGCGCGCGCCTCGGCGTTGAAGCGCACCTCACGGCCGCCTTCGCGGGCGAAGCGGGCGAGTTCGAAATCGAGGTTGGGCTCGATGTCTTCGCGGCGCCGCGCCAGGCCGGGCAGCTCAAAGGTCCACAGGTTGATGCGCGCGAGAAGATCGTCACGGAAGCGCCCGGCGCGCACCGCGGGCAGCAGGTCGCGATTGGTGCCGGCGATGAGCTGGAAGTCGGACAGCACCGGCACGTCGCTGCCGAGCGGAAGGAAGGTCTTGTCCTCGATCGCGCGCAGCAGCATGGCCTGCTCGTCGAGACCGAGTTCGCCGATCTCGTCGAGGAAGAGCACGCCGTCGTCGGCGCGCTTGAGCAGCCCTTCGCGCGCGCCCACCGCGCCGGTGAACGCTCCCTTGGTGTGGCCGAACAGCGCCGCCATCGCGCCATCGCCGGCGACGGTGGCGCAGTTGACCTCGACGAATGGGCCATCGACCTGATTGCGTGCCTTCTTCAGCTCGAAGATCCGCCGCGCCAGGCGCGTCTTGCCGGCCCCGGTCGGCCCGGTGAGCAGCACCGGCGCGGTCGACGCGATCGCGACCCGCTCGATGCGCTGGATGAGCGCGGTGAACGCCGGATTGCGGGTGGGGATGCCCGCGGTGAGCACCGACACCCCGGCCGCGCGCTCTTCGCGCGAACGCGCGGCGAGCTTGTCGTACCTGGACAGGTCGAGGTCGATGATCGCGTGCTTGCCCGGCGGCTCGTTGCCCGGACCGGACGGCGACGTCTGCAGCAGGCGCCCGGGGATGTGCCGCGACTCGGTGAGCAGGAAGAGGCAGATCTGCGCGACGTGGGTGCCGGTGGTGATGTGGACGAGGTAGTCCTCGTCGTCCGGCTTGAAGGGGAAGCCGCGCGCGAAGCCCCACAGTGCGCCGTAGACGTCCTCGAAATCCCAGGGGTCGGTGAACTCGACGTGGTGGCTCTTCACCACCAGGTCAGGGGCGACCTGGAGGAGGTCGTCGCTGACCTGACGGGCGAGCGCGTCATAGCGCCGTTGATGCAGGAGGTGGACCCGGGCCAGGCCGAGGTCCTCCTGCTGGCCGAGGCTGACGGTGGGGCGCCAGCGCTCCCAGCGCCGCGGGCCGTGGCCGGAATCGAGGGTGGGGCCGATCAGGCCGATGGCGACGAGGGGCTTTGTCTTCATGCGAAGGTTAGATAATTCATTATCTTCTAGAATAAGAAACAACGAAGCCGGCCCTGACGGGTTGCTGTACCTAAAAGTCACAACTACTTATATGTAATTACTTTGCGAATTATACGGCCGGCTGCCGGGCTCTGGCACATCCGGCGCATGGAGGGGGAAGGAAAGTACCCATGCGATCCGACATGCCTCATCTGCTGGTTGAGCGCGGACACGCCACGAAGTCGTGGGGCGGCAAAGGCTGGTCCGCACGCTGCCGTTTCCGCAATACGGAAGACGAACCACTCGAAGCGTGGGTGCCGCCAATTCGTCGGCCCTCGTTCAGCGAGAACCTCGCGCCCTTGCGCCGCTGGCTGGCGGCACAGGTCGGCCGGCCATGGAACAACGTCTTCAGCGAGATCTGCGCCAAGATCGATCGGGGCAACGCGGTGCAGTACCACATCCTCCAGCACATCGAAGACGACCTCGCCGTCCGCGCCTGGTTCGCCGAGGATGGTCGGCTCTGGTACGCCGCGCGTTCGGGGCGCCCGGAACTCCTCGGCGTGCGATGGAGCCCCCGGCTGTACGTGTGTCCCCGATCCGGCCTCGTGGGCCGAGTCAAGCGCATCACCGAGCGACGACGCGAACGGCCGACACCGCTGCCGATCGATGGACATGACCGCCGACAGATCGCCGGCCAGTGGTACGAATGCTGGTGGGGGGTGGATGCAAACGGAGAACCGCTGCTGACCCGCAAGCGGCAGCTCTCGCATCGCGAAAAACGCGATCTCGGCCTTCTTGCCACCTGATCCGAGTCACGCCATCCGCTCCTTCTTCGACCCATCGGAAACTGCATGTGCCACGTCCTCTTCATCGCTTCCTCCGCGCCCATCCCGCTAATCGCGGCGACCACGCCTGCGACCATCAGCGTGGAGGCACTAGCCGAAAATGACGCGGTGCATGGGCGGTTCCCGACTGATTGGTGCGTGCGCTTCATCGGCGCCCACACCGGTTGCAGCTGCGGCTTCCATTCGCAACCCACCTGGGTCGACGATCAGTCGGGGCCGCCCAACGACCTGGCCGACGAGACGGCGTCGCGCGGACGGCTCGCAGCGATCGTGGCCGACCTCTCCGCAGGCGGTCCGATCCAACTGCACGGCTGCTGGTCGGGCGACGAGGCGATCCCGGCCGTGGCGGTGAAGACCGTGCCGCCGGCGTGGCTCGGCCGAGCCCGCAGCCCTATTCCAGACGGCTACTCCCTGCTCATCGATCCAACGGCGCCCTGTCCCGAAGACGAAGACGCGTGGATGGACGTACCACCCAGCAACGGCATCATCGGCTGACCCGGTCAGCCCTGAGGAACCAACCATGACCGAGATCGCCTACAACCTGCTGCTCAACGAGGGCGCCAAGCCCATCTACGCCTGGACCAAGGGTGTGCCGATGGAATCCGAGGCGACCAAGCAGCTGACCAACATCGCACGCCTGCCGATCGTGCATCATCACGTCGCGGCGATGCCCGACGTGCACCTCGGCATCGGCGCCACCGTCGGCTCAGTGATCCCGACCCTGTCGGCGATCATCCCGGCCGCGGTCGGGGTCGACATTGGCTGCGGCATGTGCGCGGTGCGCACCACGCTGAGCGCGAGCGACTTGCCGACCAACCTCAAGCCGGTGCGCCAGGCGATCGAGGACGCGGTCCCGGTCGGCAAGGGTGATCACGGCGGCGACGCGCCGAAGCGCGCGCAGAACCTGTGGGCCGAGCACCTCGCCGTGCCCTACAGCGCGATCATCGCGAAGCATAAGCACCTCAACAAGGGCAACGAGCTGGCGCAGCTCGGCAGCCTCGGCGGCGGCAACCACTTCATCGAGGTCTGCCTCGACGAAAGCGACGCGGTGTGGTTCATGCTGCACTCGGGCTCGCGCGGGGTCGGCAACCGCTTCGGCCAGTTCTTCATCGAGCAGGCCAAGCAGGACTGCCTGCACGCCGGCGTGTCGCTGCCGGATCGTGATCTCGCCTACTTCCGCGAAGGTACCCAACATTTCGACGAGTACGTCGCCGCCGTGCTGTGGGCGCAGAGCTATGCCCGCTACAACCGTCAGGTCATGCTCGAACAGGTGATCGCGGCGGTGGGCAAGGCCAAGGGCATCCCGCCCTTCAAAGCCAACGTCGAGGCGGTGAACTGCCACCACAACTACGTGCAGCGCGAGCGGCACTTCGATGCCGACGTGTGGGTGACCCGCAAGGGCGCGGTGTCGGCGCGCGCCGGCGAACTCGGGATCATCCCGGGCTCGATGGGTACGCGCAGCTACCTCGTGCGCGGCAAGGGCAACGCCGAGTCGTTCCACTCGTGCTCGCACGGCGCCGGCCGGGCCATGTCGCGTGGCGAGGCCAAGCGCCGCTACACCCTCGACGACCACGCCAAGGCCACTGCCCACGTCGAGTGCCGCAAGGACGAGGGCGTGATCGACGAGACGCCGATGGCCTACAAGGACATCGACGCGGTGATGGCGGCGCAGAGCGACCTGGTCGAGGTGGTTCACACCTTGCGGCAGGTGGTTTGTGTCAAGGGTTAGCAAGCGTGAACGGAAGGCTCTCCTGGCAGCAGTCCGTGTGAATACGCGGCCACGGGTGCCAACCGATGATCCCGTGGCCGCGGATTGGATCGCTGACCTGACGGCGAGCCTGGATCCCGACGATCTCGCCTGGATCGCCTCCTCCGATCCGTGCGATTACGACCTGCACCTTGATGCGCTGCGACGGATCGCGGCGGATCCCTTCGGATTCACCGACCTGGGATGGAATCCACTCGAGGCGATCGCATTGACGCGGTGGCATACGGTGGAGCCCAATACCGATTTCCCTCCCGTCCGACAGCATCGCTGCCGGCTGTTCAGCTGCCTCATCCTGCTCATCGCCGCCTGCCGCGCCGAGGCTGCGCCACGCGTCCTCAGTTCGAATGAGAATCTGATCACCGCAGTCGATTCGCTGATCGAGGCCTTCCCGCACTGGCTCGGCGAATTCGGCGCGTGGTGCGACGCGCTGAGCGAACATATGCTGAGTTCTGAGGATGAGATCGTGTATGTTCCATTAGCCGCCTTCCTCGCTGAGGTGGCTTGCGCCATGCCTCGTCCAGAACGGCTGGACGCATGCATCTCCGCCACCGAGTCATTTCTCGCCAGCATTGATGCAAAGGACTTGCGGTGCGTTCCGATAGCGAGGCGTTACGGACGGCTCATCGACCTCGGATACCACGATCAGCGGCATGCCCTCTGGCAGTCCCACCTCGATCGCGCCTCAGTACGGCTGCGGCTCTTCCCATCGTGCGCATTCGCCCTCAGCTGGCTGCGAGGAAGCGCCGGCGGCAGCTCTTCCTGAACTCCATCTGGAACCAGCATCCATGATCACCATCGACGGCTCCTTCGGCGAAGGCGGCGGCCAGATCCTGCGCTCGTCGCTCGCGCTCTCGGCCATCACCGGCACCCCGGTGCGCATCGAGAACATCCGCGCCAAGCGCCCCAAGCCCGGGTTGCAGCGCCAGCATCTGGTTTCGGTGCAGGCTGCCGCGCGCATCTGCAACGGTCGACTGGACGGTGCTGAGCTGCAATCGCGCACCATCGAACTGCACCCGCAGGCGGTGACCGCGGGCGAGTACCATTTCAAGATCGGCTCGGCGGGGTCGTGCTCGCTGGTCTTGCAAACGGTGATCCCGCCCCTGCTGCTGGCCGATGGGCCGTCGCGGGTGGTGATCGAAGGTGGGACGCACAACCCGCTGGCACCACCATTCGACTACCTGCGCGACAGCTTCCTGCCCCAACTGCGCGCGATCGGCGCCGAGGTCGATATCCAGTTGGAGCGCCACGGATTCTTCCCGGCTGGCGGCGGGCGGCTGGTCGCGCAGATCCAGCCGCTGCGCGCGCCCAAGCCGCTCGATCTGCGCGAGCGCGGCAAGCAGATTCGCCGCCAGGCCGATGCCTGGGTGGCCAACCTGCCCTATGACATCGCGGTGCGCGAAGCGGCGACGGTGAAGAGCAAGCTGCACTGGGCGGCGGACGAGGTGCGCGCGCACAGCCTCGACGGCTGCGATGGGCCGGGCAACTACGTGACGGTGACCGTCGCCCACGCCAACGTCACCGAGGTCGCGACCGCGTTCGGCGCGCTGCGCGTCAGCGCCGAGCAGGTGGCGGGGCGCGCGGCGCAGATGATGCGGCGCTGGCTAGAGGCCGACGCGCCGGTGGGCGAGCATTTGGCCGATCAACTGCTCGTGCCGCTGGCGATCGCCGCCGGCGGCAGCTTCCGCACCGTCGTGCCCAGCGAGCACACGACGACCAATGCCGCGATCATCGCGCGCTTCCTCGGCGAACGGATCACGCTGACCGAACAGGCGGCGGATGACTGGCTGGTGACGGTTCGCGGGCGCAGCGACGGGTAGACCCACCTCGGCTTCCCTGCCCGAAGCGCGTGCCCCATCCAGGGCGCTTGGCCGGGTGGATAGGTCGTGGCGGGGATCGGTTTCGCGGCGAAGCGCGATGGCCATACTCGCGTCGACGTAAGTCGGCCGCGCCGGCGACGTCATCCCTTCCTGGAGCCTTCGTCATGCTGCGCGCCCTCTTGCTGCTGATCGCCCTCGTCACCGCCGCCAGCGCCGCCAGCGCCGCCGACGATGCGCGTGCCCGCGCCAAGGCCGAGTTGGCCGAGGTCAGCAAAGAGGCCCTGCGCCTGTCGCGCGCCTTCAATCTGATCCACGAGCTGGCGGCGCCCACCGTGGTCTCGATCCATACCCGCGAGCAGTACCGGTTGATCAACCGCTGGGAGCTGCGCGAAGAGGTGCGCGAAGTCCAGGTCGGCGAGGGCTCGGGATTCCTCTTCTCGAGCGACGACAAGACGACGTTCGTACTGACCAACGCCCACGTCGTCGCCCAGACCAACGGCAAGCAGGAGTTCATCCGCGGCGCCAAAGGCCAGCCGGTGGCCTACGACAAAATCGCGGTGGTGACCAACGATAACCGCAGTTACGAGGCCGAACTGGTCGGGCTCGACCTGCAGACCGACCTCGCCGTGCTGCGCATCCCGATCGGCGCGTTGCCCACGGTGGAGTGGGCGAACAGCGATCAGGCCCGCGTAGGCGACTGGGTATTGGCCGAAGGCTTCCCCTTCGGCAAAGGCTACAGTGCGACCTCGGGCATCATCTCGGCGACCGACCGGTCGACCGGCATCTACAGCGGCGTGCGCGGCTTCGAGTCGTTCATCCAGACCGACGCGGCGATCAACCCCGGCAACAGCGGTGGGCCGCTGTTCAATCTCGAGGGCAAGGTGGTCGGGGTGAATGCCAACATCATCTCGCCAACCGGCGTCAACGCCGGCCTCGGCTTCGCCATCCCGGCCAACCTCGCGCGCCGCGTCGCCGAAGACCTGATGGACGACGGCAAAGTCACCCGGCCGATGGTCGGGGTCGAGATCAAGGAGTTGTCGACCGACGATGCGGTGGCGATGGGGGTGCCCGGCCTGCACACCCTGCAGATCCGCTCGGTGGTGCCGGGCAGCCCGGCCGAAAGCGGCGGGGTGCGCGCGGGCGACGTGCTACTGGCGATCGATCGGCTCTCGATCCAGAGCTGG
>ENA-ORBV01008064-ORBV01008064.1-microbial-mat-metagenome-genome-assembly--contig:-NODE-8064-length-17850-cov-4.384853_pt1 | contig 17850 bp, 14 predicted proteins | sample MGYA00237777_ERZ505514 | MGnify/ENA primary metagenome ERZ505514 (study PRJEB26160, sample SAMN06269048) | microbial mat metagenome | isolation source: Oligotrophic lake microbial mat | place...
GTGTATAAGAGACAGCCTCCTGTATCGCCGGCACAAACGCCGCCGTCAAAGAACCTTTCGCGAAAAGCCGGCGGAACGGGTTGGGCGGGTTAATCGCCATGAGGAACGCCGAGTTGAGCACCGACGTGCCCAGCAGCGCCGCGTCCAATTGGTCCCGCACCAGCCCGAGCACGCGCGACACGATGTTCTGCAGCGAAACGAGGCCGATGTTTTTGAGCTTCTTGGACAACCCCCCGATTCCATCCCCACCCCCGCGCCGTGGCAACTCGAGCCTCTCCCTATTCTTCGTCATTCTCCATTCTTAGTTTCCCGGGCGCGGGGCGGGCGAGGATTCGATCCGCGGGTGTTGCAACCGGGAGGGAGCGGCTTTTCGTCCGCGTCATGCAAGAAACGATCCCCGGGGCGGCGGTGGCCGAGGCGGAGCAATCGGCGGCTCCCGCCCGGAGAGGGTGGCTCCGTCGTCTGACGTGGGCGGGGGCGTGGCTGGCGGCCGGGGTGGCACCGATGAGCGGCTGGGAGACTTTTATCGAGGTGCCGCTGGTGGACTTCTCGGAATTCGGCGATGCGACGCCGTGGCGGGCCGGCGTGACGCGCGAGAGCCGGCGCGATCCCATCGCCCGGCTCCTGCAGCACGACGGGGTGCGCTGGGTGGCGACCTTGGGCTACAGTGACGTGCGTGATGTATTCGTGCGCGAAATGGGCACGCCGGTGCGGAAGGCGCGGGGGCGGGCGACGCCGACGGTGTCGCTGGCGCGTCGCTGGTTTTGGGAGCTGCCGGTCGTTCCCGACGGCTGGTCGCTGGATGCAGGCATCGAGTTCGGCGTGCACTATGCGGCGCGCAGCGTGCCGGCGGATGGCACGCACTTTCAATTCGTGTTAGCCCCCGGCCTGGACCTGCAGCCGGTGGACGGCCCCTGGCGGGTGGGCCTGCGGTGGCTGCATCTGTCCAACGCGAATGTGCGGCCGGGCAACTCCGGCTACGACGGGTTATCGCTGCAGTTCGGCTGCCGCTTCGGCGGACGGAAGTAGGAACGAGCCCGGGGGGCGACCGGTGGGGTCAGTCTTTACCTCGGCACCTATTGACGTCTTTGGAGGATTGGTGGAGGTCATTCGTATCCGATCCGACCTACGTCGAGCAGGGTGATGTGGTGTAGTTCGGACTCCCAGGACCTGCAGGGTGGATTCTGGAGCCGAGGAGATGCTGGGCTCGATCATTCCCGAAGTGGTCACAATCATGCGAAATGTTGGATCGATCGGAGCAACGAAGAGTCGGGTTATGGTTACAACTCCGCTCCTAACCGCTCCGCTGCGGAGCGGGCTCCCTCGATAACGGCATCGGCGACCGCTGCGGGGAAGCCCTTGGGCAGCGCTTTCCCGACCTTCGCGATGACCGCCGGCGTGTGTGCCACGAGGTCGGCCAGGATCGCCGTCATGTCGGCGACGCCGCAACGCCGCGCGGTCTCGCTCCAGTGCCGGGCGCGGATGCCGTCCCAGACGCAGTACCGGTTCTTCCCCTCGACGGCCATGGCCATCCTGACCTTCTGCGGCGCAAGCTTTCCCCGCCCACGCCCGAGCATCGGATACGCGGACAGCACGTCGTAGCGTGGCGTCAGCCGGTAACCGCCGCCGGGCAGAAGGAAGAGGCTGAAATTCTTGGCATGGCCGTCGATGGCTGCCAGCAACCAGAAGACGACCAGGGTGCGGAGAAAATCGCGCCGGTCCCCAGCCGGATCCTGGGAACCGAGGAGCACGTCGAGGATCCGGCGGATGCCGGGACCGCCGTCGTTCTCGTACTTCAGCGCCGGCGGTGTCGCCGTGGCCTGGCAGAAGTCCTCCTGCGGCAGGCGGAGCCACCAGGTGCCGTCTCCGGACAAGCGCCGGTCAAACCGCTCCACCACGAGGGTCTTGTGGTCGCCGAAGGTCTCCATGCGACAGGGCGCGACGGGAATGCCGTAGGCGCGAACGATCTGGGCACACAGCCACTCGTTTTCGACCGAGGTCGAAAGGTCGATGCCTTGCGGAAGGATCCCGATCGGCAGCTTGAAGATGTGTGTTGTCGGCGTCGTGCCCGTCGGCCGGTGCCACTTCCCCTTGTGCCAGAGCAGTGCCGTCTTCTCCTGAGCCCCGGCAAGCGAAATCCGAAACGCATCACCGTCCCCAGTCTCACCCTGCCCGAGCGGCGCCCCCAGCGAGGCTGAAAGCAATGCCGCAACCCCTGCACCGGTCAGGGGCTCGCCGGTGATGTGCCGGAAATCCGGGACTCCTTCGTCGGCTGGCAGGAGCTGCAAAGCACCGACGCAATCGCGGCCGATTTCCCGGAGAAGGTCGAAGGCCGCGATGGAATCGGTTCGGAAACGACGCTGGATCCGCTCGCGAATCTGCCGGTTGTCCGGCAGCAGATTGTCAAAAAAGGCCTCTACCCCGGCCCGGTATGGATCCCGGGACGGCCGCAACGGGAACGATAGCGAAATCGGCCGGGCCGCCGCCGAAGACAGCCAGGCATCGGCATAGATGAACTCCTGTGCGCCGCCAGCGGGCACGCGCCACTCGCCGACGCGTTCGCCGTTCATCCAAACCGCCAGCGCGCGGGATTTTCGGAGGCGACCCATGATTTACCACTCCGTCGAACGGTCGGCGGCCTTCCGCGGCCGGACGACCAGCTCGAGATCAAGCGCGGCCAGCACCCGGGCGATCCTTGCCAGGCTGGCCGGCCCCGGATCGTCCTCGAGCAACGACACGGCATTCTGCGCCAGCCCGGCGCGGTCACCGACGGCACGCTGCGTCAGCTTCCGCTCGCGGCGGAAGCCGCGCAGGATCGCCCCAAGCTGCTGTGGCGTTCGAATAGGGTATTCGGACATATCACTAAAACGGATAATCTTTAAATATCATCTATACAAGCTATTTCTGTCGTATCCGGTTTCCCTGCTGTCGTCGTGTGCCCGTTTCCACCTTGCCGTCTTCCCCGTACCTCGGGCGTTCGCGGCTCCGCTTTCAGTCTACGACGTCTTCCGTCTGCTTTCTTTTGCCTCCTGCCGTTTCTTTCGGCCAAAGCCCGCTGACTTGGACTCAGTAGGCAAAAATCTTCAATCCGGGAACACGCGCAAAGGCACGATCGCGCGTCACCAACGGCAACCCGTGCCGGAGGGCGATGCCGGCGATCCACAGATCGTTCTCGCCCATCTCGAAGGGGAGTCGCGCCTGCAATTGGCCGAAAAGATCGCGTCCTCGCGTCCCGGTACCATGGGCTGATACCCCCGGAAGAACTTCGCGAGCGCCCCCACACCCGTCGCGCCGATGGCGAATTCCCCCAGCGTGACGGTGGTCACTCGCTTGGGCTGCCCGCGTTGCGTCTTCAGGAACGCCGCGGCCGGGCCGGGCTGGCCGGCCGCGATCTCGCGTTCGAGATCGATGAAAAACGACGTGTCAAACAGCACGACTGGGACGCCGCGATCGGGGCGACGAGGACTTTCGGGCCTGGACTCGGGCGCGGCCAGCTGCGGTCAGCACGCCGGTACCCCAAAACTCGGCAAACAACTCGTTCAGGTGCTCCGACGGATCGTAGTTCCCGGCCGCGCGCTCGGCAAAAATTCGCCGGACGACGTCCCCATAGGACTCACGGGCAGTCTTCTCCTGCCGCATCAGGTGAAACGCCTCCAAGACCACGCTCACCGTCTTCAATTCCATGAGCGAAAAAACACACGAGGTCAAACCGCCGGGCCCGCGACCGACCACCGTATCGAACCACTCCCGGTTCGTGACGGTCTGGAACGAAAACTCCCTCCGCCTGATAAGTTCGGCCTCGATTCTGGCCGGCCGCAGCGAAGTGTGCCGATCTGCTAAGCGAGCGAAGGACTTTTCGCCCAATTTCCCCTTGGGGGGCTGAGGGGTTCCGATTTTATGAATTTCCCCTCCCCCTGACCCCTCCAGGCTCACCCCCCCAAGGAAACCAGTTTCCTTTCAGCCGGACATCCGTTTCTTCGATCCGCGTGCTTGCCAACGATCGCGGAAACGTTCTCTACTAAGCGTTCATCCTTCGCGCGAGTGGCTCCTCCGCTGGCCCCACGCGTTCCCCTGTCTGCGGAAGAACCCCATTCAAGAAAAAAATATGAGCTCACATGTCCCCATGATTCCGTGCAACGTTTCCGGCCCTCTTGGCGTGTTGCACCTGCCACGTCTCTGGCTGAAAGTTTCCCTCGAGGCGCGAGGCAAACTCGCCGCCGGCTACCCCGGGATCGGCAAAGGTTACGACTCGATGGTGGTGAGCGCGCTCAACCTGAACGCCGACGCCCTGAAAAGCTACGTCGCCACCAGCCGCCCGACTTACGCCCAATTTGAAGCTTGGGTGAAGGCCCAGCCCGGTGTGAAGCTCGACCGCAATACCGTTCACCGCCTGAACACCGCGATCCTCAACTATCACCACGCCGAGGAGCTCTCGCGTGAGATCCGCGCCGGCGCCGGCTTCGCGGAGGACGGCTCGGTCACCAGTTCGGCCTGTGAGCTCAACGCGCTCGAAGACTGGCAGGCGTTCCACGCCGCGGAGCTGAAGTAACCAGCCGCTGCGCCCTGCCAGAGGGCGCGGCTTTCCGCACACAGAGACCCTTTGTTTCATCGGCGGGTGGGTCGTCACGATGCGATTGCCCCCCGCCGAAGCTTGGAACCCCTTCCCCTCGTCTCACCCATGAAATTCACCCGACGTCGCTTTCTCGCTGGCTCGGCCACGGTGGCCTCCACCCTGGCCTTTCCGCAAATCCTCACCGCCCAGCGAACCGAACGGTTGCCCGTCGTCGGCACCGGCGAACACACCTACGAGGTGATCCACCAGTGGGCGCAGTTGCCTTCGCGCTACACCTGGCAGATCACCCACAACGTCGCGATCGATCGGGAGGGCCTGCTCTACGTCATCCACGAGGGCCACGCCGATCAGAAGGACCACCCATCGATCTTCGTCTTCGATGAGCGTGGCAGGTTTGTCCGCGCGTTTGGCAACCAGTTCCAGGGCGGCGGCCACGGCCTCGAGGTCCGCACCGAGGGACGGCAGCAGTTTCTCTACGTGACCGGCTACCAGGCGCTGAAGAATTTCGCCAAGCTGACACTCACGGGTGAGCTGGTCTGGGAGAAACGAGCCCCCATGGACACGAATCTCTATCCGGTCGGCGAGAATACCCACCCGACCAAGCGCTGGGGGCGCGATGCGTTCATGCCGACCAACTACGCCTTCCTGCCCGATGGGGGCTTTTTTCTCGCCGACGGCTACGGCTCCTTCCGCATCCATCGCTACGACAAGGAGGGTAACTGGCAGTCGATGTTCGGCGAACCGGGCACCGGGGACGGGCAGTTCAACACGCCTCACGGCATCGCCATCGATGACCGGCCCGGGCGCGCGCCCTCGGTCGTCGTCGCCGATCGCGCCAACAACCGACTCCAGTGGTTCACCTTCGAGGGACGGCACCTCAAAACCCTCACCGGTTTCATCCTCCCGGCAAACCTCGATACCCACCGGGGTGTCCTTCTCGTTCCCGATCTCAGCGCCCGGATCACGCTGCTCGACTCGCAGGACAACGTCATCACCCACCTCGGCGAGGACCCCGAATGGCGCGAGCAGGTGACCAAGGACAAGAATAAACTCCGCACCGATCCGACCGGGGCCGGGTGGCAGGCGGGGAAATTTCTCCATCCGCACGACGCCTGCTTCGACGCCGCCGGCAACATCTTCGTCGCCGAGTGGGTCAGTTCCGGCCGGATCACCAAGCTTCGCAAGGTCGGCTGAGCCATTCGATCGGCTGCACCGGAGTCGTCAGACTTGGTCCTTGCCCGGGTTACCCCGGGCCGGAAGGGGGTCTTCGCTACTTTCAATGGGTAAAAGAGGCGGTGGCGGGACCGGGTGATCCCGTCGCGGCCTCGGCGAGGCCACCTGCAACGGAGCTGACTGGCAGTCCCTACGCTCGGATCCATTGAAAACAGCGAAGAACCTTCACTCTTCAGGCAGAGCGCTCATCATTAACCCATTGCGCTCTATCGTGCGGGTTTTCTCCTTCCGGCGAATGGGAATCGAATCCCTCCCCCAATCGCGGTCGCTCTTTTGTCCTCACGACTGTCCTCCTCTTTGCCCTTGCCCAGAGACCACCGGACGATGCACTTCCTTCCTCTTACATGTCCGACCTCTTTCCGTCCCCCGACGCTCCTCCCAGCACAGCACCGGCCACGTCCAAGACTCCGAACGCCGAGCATGTCCTCCGCGTCTCCCAGGAGCTCGGTATCAAGATCTTTCAAGTCGCGGCGACCGCCCAACTCTTCGCCGAGGGAGCCACGGTGCCCTTCATCGCCCGCTATCGCAAGGAGGCCACCGGCGAACTGGACGAGGTTCAAGTGACCGCCATCCGCGACCGGCTGGAGCAGATGGCCCAGATGGACGAACGCCGCGGCGTGATCCTCGCTTCGCTCAAGGAAAGGAATCTCCTCACTCCGGATCTGGAAAAAGCCATCCGCGCCGCCGAGACACTCACCGCCCTGGAGGATATCTATCTTCCTTTCCGTCCGAAAAAGCGCACCCGGGCGACGCTGGCCAAGGAAAAGGGACTCGAACCCCTCGCGGAGCTCATCTTCGCCCAGGATCCCGCCACCGATCCGCTGGCCGCGGCACACCTGTATGTGGGACGCGAGTACGTTCCGGATGACGGAAAGAACGTGCCCGCGAAAATCGCCACCGTTGAAGAAGCGCTGGCCGGCGCCCGCGATATCCTCGCGGAAAGGATCAGCGACGACAAAAACGCCCGCGCCCGACTGCGCACGCTGTTTCAACGCGACGCCCTCATTTCGTCAAAAGTCATCCCCGGCAAGGAGAGCTCCCTGGAGGCCTCGAAATTCAAGGACTACTTCGACTGGTCCGAGTCTCTCGCCAAGGCTCCGAGTCATCGGATCCTGGCCATGCGTCGGGGCGAAAAGGAACTGTTCCTGATGATGCGCATCGCCCTGCCGGACGATATCGCTGCCTTGGCCGAACTCGAGCCGCTCTTCATCAAGGCGCCCCCGTTGGAGTCAAAGGCCGGCCCGGGCGCCTCTCCGGCTCCAGCAATCCCCAGACCCGCCGGAACCCCCGTGGCCAAGACCTGCCCGGATATCCTCAGGGTCACGATCGCTGACTCCTACAAGCGACTCCTCGCCCCGGCGATGGAGACCGAGATGCGGTTGGAGTCAAAGAAGCGGGCCGACGAAGCCGGCATCAAGGTCTTCGCTGACAACCTCCGCGAGCTCCTGCTCGCCGCACCCTTGGGCCAGAAAGCGGTCATGGCCATCGACCCGGGCTTCCGCACCGGTTGCAAGGTCGTGCTGCTCGATCGCCAGGGCAAGCTGCTGCACAACGACGTGCTCTACCCCGACCGCCACGCGGTCGAGGCATCGGAAAAGATCAAAGGCTTCATCGAGTTCTTCAAAGTCGAGGCCATCGCCATCGGCAACGGCACGGGTGGGCGCGAGACCGAGGCGTTCATCCGCGGCCTGGAGCTTCCCACCTCCATCTCCATCGTCATGGTCAATGAGTCGGGAGCCTCCATCTATTCGGCCAGCGAGGTCGCACGGGAAGAATTCCCCGACCATGATTTGACCGTCCGCGGTGCCGTCTCCATCGGCCGCAGGCTGATGGATCCGCTGGCTGAGTTGGTCAAGTTGGACCCCAAGTCCATCGGCGTGGGCCAGTACCAGCATGATGTCGATCAAACCGCGCTTCGCCGCTCACTCGACGACACCGTCGTCAGTTCGGTCAACGGCGTCGGAGTCGAGCTCAACACCGCTTCGAAACAACTGCTCAGTTACGTTTCCGGACTCAACTCCGCGGTGGCTTCGGCCATCGTCGCCCGGCGAAACGAAAACGGTCCGTTCAAGTCCCGCGGCGACCTGCTCGCAGTCCCACGCCTCGGCCCCAAGGCTTTCGAGCAGGCGGCCGGATTCCTCCGGATACGGGACGCGTCCAATCCGCTCGATGCGAGCGCGGTTCATCCCGAGCGCTATCCGCTGGTCGAAAAAATGGCCGCCGATCTCGGCTGCACGGTCGCCGATCTGATCCGCGATCCCAAATTGCGCGCAAGGATCAAACTCGAGGCCTATGTCACCCCGGACGTCGGCCTGCCCACCTTGACCGACATTCTCGCGGAACTGGCCAAGCCGGGGCGTGATCCCCGGCAGAAGTTCGAGGCCTTCGCATTCGACGCCGGGGTGCACAAACCCGAGGACCTCAGGCCAGGAATGCGCCTGCCGGGTATTGTCACCAACGTCACCGCTTTCGGCGCATTCGTCGACATCGGCGTGCACCAGGACGGTTTGGTCCATGTGAGCCAGTTGTCGGATACCTTTGTCAAGGATCCGGCCGCGGTTGTGAAACCCCAGCAGAAGGTCAATGTCACCGTGCTCGAAGTCGACCTGCCGCGCAACCGCATCGCGCTTTCACTGCGCAGCAACCCGCAGATTGGCGCGCGGGCTCCCGCAGGCGCAGCCCCTGGAGGCTCCGCCGGTCCGCGCTCCGGCCCTGGGCGCCAGGACCGGACCTCCACTCCGCCGCCCGCTTCACGTCCGCCTCAGACTCTCAACGGAGACTGGTTCAGCTCGGCGCTGAACAAGAAGCGCTAAGGCCCGATCAGCCGGTTTCCGAGAGCGTCCGGCTTAGGGCTTCGCGGACGCACTCGGGAGAAGTTCCGGCCCGCTGCGCTCCCTGTACCGGGCGCGATCGCCGGGCTCACTTGCCGCCGAAGATCTGCTCAATCGCGAGACCCACACCGGTGAGACTTTCACCGGCGATCAGGCCGGAAGCAAAGACGATCAGAAAACGCGTGGACCAGTTCGGCACCCACCGGGACAATGCCCAGGCGATCGCGGCGCCAATGAACATCGAGAACGAGTTGTAAGCTGGAATGACAAAGGCGAGGCCAAGGCTGGCCGGGCTCGGCACCCAGATCCGGACGCCCTTCGGCAGCATCTTCTCGAGCACCGCGAGGACGATCCCCACCAGCCCGCCAATCACCATGCCCTGCATGGCACCCGTCGGGAGCGCATCGATGCCTTTCATGAAGATCTCGGCCACCGCCTTCCAGGAGGCGGCCGCCGGCGCGGGCCACTGGTCGGTCAACAACTGGGTCTTGGGATCCGGAACGAGAATGAGATAGGCCGCCGATCCCGCGATCGACCCCGCCAGCGCCCCGCAGGTTTGTGCAATGTATTGATAACCAGGCCGGGCCCCGATCATGTGGCCGGTCTTCAGATCGTGCATCAGATCCGCACACTGGCTCGCCGCGCCACCCGTGACATTGGCCGCCATCAGGTTGGCCGCCGGCATCCCCGGGGCGAGGATGGCAAACCCAAGCTGCGTCACCTTGCCCATCGCTCCCACGGGCGTGACATTGGTCTCCCCGGAGACCCTCGCAGCCACCAACGCGAGGAGGAACGTCAGCAAGACGCCGAGTGCGGCCATCCACGCGGCGATCGCAAAAAACGCGACCTGCAGCGCCACCGAAAGAGCCATCACAATGACCAGCGCCGTCAGAAACCATGTCCGCGCCGCCGGCGTGGCCAGATCGCCGTCCGATTCGGCGCCACCCTTGCCCGAACCTCGAAAGGCGTTCGCCACCGAGCGCCACGAGAAACCAAACGAGGTCACGGCCGATGTCACCATCATCGCCACGCCCGGCCAGAGCAACCACTGCAGTCCCTGATTGTACCAGCTTCGCGACGGATCCATCGCTCCCGGCAAAGCCCATCCGTTGTTGAACGCCCACGGTGCCAGCACGCCCCAGGCGAGAACGGAACCAACGAGGAGGGACACGCCCACCCGCACGCCAATGAGCGCTCCGACCGCGTACATCAGGACCGTCGGCTCGATCGCGAGCGAAAGATTGCCGAAAGTGATCGATGTGTGTCCCGCTTTCTCCAGCGCCCCTCCTGCCCGCGGTGTGAGCTGCCAAGGAAGGGGCCATCGCGGAATGCTCGCAAGGTGTTCTGAAAGCTTGATCACGGTCGCGATCACCGCCCCGCCGGTCAGCATCCACACCCGCGCCATCGCGCCGCTGCCCATCGCGTAAATTTCCTTCAGGGTCTCGCCCGTGGCCAATCCACTGGGGAAAGGCAGTTTGTCGACGACCAGCATTTGCCGCCGAATACCGAAAGCCACGACAATGCCCACCAAGCACACGGAAAAGACCCAAGCGGTCAAAGGGGCCCAGGCAAGTGTCTGACCGGTCAGCATCGTCAGCGCCGGAATTGGGGCCACCAGACCCGCCGAGGAAATCGCCGCCCCGGACGAGGCCGCCGTCTGCGCCAGATTCGTCTCGTAGATCGTCAACCCCCGCGTTCGGAAACCAAAGGCCATGACCTTCCAGAATCCAAAGGCCATCAGCGCCGCCGTGATCGACATGCTCAAACCCCAACCGACCTTGAGACCGGTATAGAGATTGCAAAGGGATAGCCCTCCTCCGAGAACCATTCCGGTGATGACCGATCGAGCGGTGAACTCGCGGCCGCGTGATTCAGGCGAAACGGGCATGGATTCAGGGATCATGAGCGCAGAACGTGATGCAAGACCACCACCCAGCCACGGACGAGCGCCGGAATCAAGCCCGGGCCAACGAGAAAGACATCGCTCCGCCCTCCGTCCGGAGCCGATCGCTCAAACCGCGCGATCAAAGGGGCTGGATCGTGAGATTCCTCCAGCGACACACCGCGCCGGATGCCCATCGGTTTCGCCCCATGCCTGTCGGCGGCGAATTGTGGACTTCAAGGCCGATGTGCCCGGGGCGACCCAAATACTCGAGAGCCAGTTCAGGGGTGAACCCCGGCAAACGGACATTCGCATAATCCAACGACGCGACCTTCAAACCGTTGATCCAAGAGGTGATCACGGGCATGCGCCCTGCACAGCGGACGCGGAATCGATTCCACTCGTTCGGTCGCCAAACCTTGAGAAAATCCTCGAAATGGGCGGCGTAATCGAGCGGCCAGAAGGGCCTGCTGTCATGGATCCCCTGCGTCAGTTGCGTGTACTTAAACCCGGGCAACTCCAGCGCATCGACGTAAAAGGGAGCGGACCGGAAGTTTCCGATCCCGTTGACAAAGAATCCGCCCATGTTGCCGCGCGGACGGGGCTCGACCGACACTTGGTATCCAAGTGCGCCGACCGGGTGCTGACGAATCAGGATTCCGCTGTCGACCGGCCAGTCGTGATTCGCCTCAAACTCCAGTTCGAAGTCCTCAAACGTCTGCTCCGTGATCAGATAGGCCCCGAGGCCGGAGCCCGACGGTTGCTGTCCTCCGACAATCGCACCGTCAACCACGCTCCAGTTGCCCGTATGCTCGACCATCGCCGCCGACTCGGGACGCGATCGGTAGTGGGCGATCGTTCGCTCCAGCAATTGATCCGACGGCACGTTCCCGTTCGCCATCACCGGGCTGATCTCAAGCCGGGGAATTGCCCGCCAGCCCTTCAGTGAGACACCATCAAACAGGCTGCGCTTTCCGTGAGTGGGATCCTCAGTCGTGTACAAACGCTCCGGCAAGGAAAGCTCCGCGGCGACCAGCCGTTCGGAGAGGGCTGCCGCCGTCAGGAAAATCTTCCCGGCCGCAGGGATGAATCTGCGACGGGAATAGACGTCAGTGTGAGGGTTCATGGGCGTGCATTCACTTCTTCTTCGGGGGTGGCGGCAAACCGCCCACGGGACCGGAGACGGGCGGCAATTCGTAAGCCCCCGGGGTCACCTGCTTCAGATTGGGAGTGATCGCCGCCTCCGCATCACGCACCGCCCAGGCGAGACCACCAAAGAGGATTTCCTGAAAGATCGGATTCGTCCACGTATCCTCCCGATGGCCAATCGCCGTAAAAAACACCCGGCCTTCACCGTGCATTCTCGCCCACGTTGAAGGATACGGTGGACGCTGGTAAGGAATGTAGCCACCGGGCGGCGGCCAGTTTGGTCCGGCATTCGGATCGCGCATGTCGGAGGTTTCAACCACCAGGAGTACGTGTAAGTCGGGCGAGAAATCGGTCATCGAATACCACTCTTCCATCATCCGGAAACTCTCACCCAAGTGGGCGAAACCAGGGAAACCGGGATTGACCACCCGGGACTTGGCAATCTGCTGCGTGCCGTGCACGATCAACTCCCCGCCGAGCATACGAATGTACGGGTCAGCTTTGTCTCCGTTGTGAACGTAGCGCCAAGTCCGCGGCTGACTGGTGACGGTGGCGGTCGTCTCTCCCGTGTGGAAGGTATCGGCGGCAGAATGAACGCCGACGAAGCCCTTGCCGTTCTTGATCGCCTCGAGAAACGCCGCTTTGCCCGCCTGGGTCATCGGCGGATTTCCATCCCGACCCGCCGCGGTCAGGTCACCGCTGGTATAAAACATGAAGGCATCGAACTGAGCCACATACTCGGTCGAGAAAAGGCTGCCGTCTTTCGAGAAGACAAATTCAATGCCATGCCGCGGGCCTTGCTCGGCCAGGACCTGTTCGGCCCAGCTCGGGTTTCCGTTCATCCGCTTGATGACCGAATGCTCGAAATTGGAGGACTTGCTGAAAAACAGCACCTTCTTGGGTGCGGTCGATTGAGCGAGGGCTGTCGTCGCGGAGAGGGAACCAACCGCGACCCACGCGATCAGCTTGAAAAACCGGCGGAGGCCGATGGGCTTGGTTTTCATGATCATGTTCTACGGATCGGGAGGCGATCGCCCCCCGATCATGGATATTTGCCAAAAAAACGGCTATTCGACTGGATAGAAGCCCCCCAGGCGATCCAGGATCTTGCGACCGAGAACAACCGGGTCAAACGCGCCATTGAAGCGCCAGATTATCTCGCCGCCGGGCGCGACGAGGATCGTGTGAGGTATCGGTCCGGGCCATATCGGATCGAGCGCCTGCACCAGAGCGTCGGCACTCGCCTGCGTGTAAATGTAATTGTTGGTCGTCCGTCTCTCGCCCTTCAGCGTGGCGGCGATCCGCGCCGGCATGCCCGCATGCTGCGATTGCAGGAACTTCAACGCCTTGGCCTCCTCCTTCGGGTTGTCCATGCTGATCGTAATCACCTCGAAATCCCGCTTCTTCAGCCGGCGCGAAAGTTTCGCCAGTTCTGGAAACTCGGCGACGCAGGGCGCGCACCACGTCGCCCACACGTTGATCAAGCGGAGCTTGTTGGTCGGATTCCGCACCAACGCCGCAACCCCCGCAGCATCGATGCCCGCGATTGTCACCGCCTCATGGTCCCACTTCGGTTCCTTGGCCGCCGCCGCTTTTTCCAACTTGGTCAGCCATTTGACCGCACATCCCATCGGACGCGTGTAAGGAGCGGAGACCGTTCGGCCGGCAACCAGGTCATCAAAGGCATTGATCGCATCGTTTTTCGTCACCGTGCTCGCTTCCTCAAATCTCGAATCGTCAAAACGGCCCGAATAACGTAGCTTGCGGTCCTGGTCAAAAATGAAGAGGTCAGGGGTGGCGAGTGCCCCGTAGGCCATGGCGGCCTTCTGCGTTTCACCGTCGTAAAGATAAGGAAAGGTGAAGTGGTTCTCGGCCGAGTAGAGCTTCATCTCCTCGAAACTGTCGTTGTATTTGCTGAACCCCAGCTCGTCCACCGTCACGGCGTCAGGGTTGTTTGGCTGGATCGCCACCACGCCCAGGCCCAGGGACTTCATCCGGTTGATCCACGGAATCATCCGGGTTTCAGCGGCGTGGGAATAGGGACAGTGATTCGAAAGAAATACGACCAGGAGGTACTTGTGCTGGACAAAATCAGCCAACGAATGAAACCGGTCATCCACTCCCAGCAGCTTGAAGTTGGGCGCGGAGTCGCCCAGCTGAAGACGCTTGAAGCCATCGGGCAGATTCCTTTCCAGTTCCGGTCCCGAACCTCGAACCGCCAAGGGGTCTTGAGCCGGGAGTGTCTGCAGGGTGAGTCCAAGAACGGTCGCGAGGAGGATGAACGGTTTCATATTTTTTTGAGTTTGCGACGATCGCGCCCAACTACGGCGCAGCCGATATTTCGGCTTGCCTGCACGTATCCGAAGCGGACGTGCCGAGCCACCGCCAGGACACGTCTCTTCAGTCCGATCGGCGAGGCGATCGGGCTTCTTTCAGGCAGACTACACTTCGGCCGATACACGTATTTTGAAGTCCGGCGGACGCTGCTTTCGCGTACGCCGGACGGCGGATGATCAGGCGCGCGCGAACGCCGCCGAAACCTCGGCGTGGAAGCGCGGAACAACCTTGAACGGCTCATACTTCACACCGGTCACCGGCAGGGTCTCGATCGGCAAGTAACCGCGATATCCGGCATCGCGGACAATCTTGACGAATCGATTCAGATCCAGCCGCACGGGGCTATCTTTGCCCGATGGACTTTCCTTAATCTGGAAGTTTACCGTGTACGGCATGACCGCCGCGATGTCATTGTAGGGATCTGCTGGATAATTGCCGGTGTCCAGAATGACCCCGAGCCATTCCGAATTCACCCGTTTGACCATGTCAATGGTCTGTTCGGCGTTGCGCAGGAAATCCCCGTGGTTCTGCACCCCGACGACCACACCATGTTTCTTTCCGTGCTCGACACAGGTCCGCAGGTCGTCCGCCATCCATTTGGCGACCTCCTTACGGTCCGCGCCCTTGTCCTCGGCACCGGCGAACACGCGGATCACAGGGGCGCCGAGCTTCGCCGCGACCTCGATCCAATCCTTGGCCAGTTGGACGCCCGTGGCCCGGACGGTCTTGTCGGCAGTGGCGAAGTTGTTGCGAATGCCCGTACCGCTGATTCCGAGTCCAAGCTCGAATGCCCGGCGTTTGAATGACGCGATGTAGGCATCGGTGGGGACCTTGGGATAACCCGGAAAGAAGTACCCCGTCGGATCGATCGCGTCGAAATTCTGATCGGCGCAAAAGTCGAGCAGATCGAACAGCGTCATCGACGCGGGTTTGCCGCCCGTTGCCGTCAGCGCGTCGCTGAACGAATAGGCGTTCAGGCTGGTTTTGAGTTTGGGCCCGCCGCGCCGTCGTGCGGGAACCTGACCGTAGGCAGACACGGTTGAAAGGCCGAGACCTGCAGCTGCGACCATGGAAATGCTCGCGGTCTGCTTGAAGAAATCTCGGCGGGTGGAATGATTGGACATGAGGAGTTGGAATCAGGGAGAAACGGAATAAACTTCGATCAGCGCCACGCCCGTTGCGCCGGCCGCACCGGTGACTTGGACCGTGTAGCCGCCTTCGGCCAGGGTGACCAGCAAGACGCTGTCTGCCGATCCCGCCGGGAGGGCAAATGCCCCGACAGAGGCCGCTGCCGCCGGGATTGCGGCCGCGTTGGTCGCCGTGCCCCAGCCGGTGTTGGCATTGATCTGAGTCGTACCTCGGAAGAGCGTGAGAACGGGGGTCGCGAGGGTTCCGGGGACGCCCAGCCCACCAAGCGTCGGGCCCACCGCGCGGATCAGGACCTGTTGGGGGGTCGTGCCGGTGATGGTGAATCCGCCGATGAGGATCTTCGCGCCGGTCAGAACCTCACCGCGGGTGGAAATGTTGGTCAACCGCGTCGCGGCCGGAACCGGCACGCTCGACGCACCTTTCGGATCCGAAAGATTGATCCCATTCTGGTCGACATAGACATCGTCCGCGAAGTACGCCGCATCCAGAGCCTGGGGAACCGCAATCGTGCCCGCGCTATTGGTGAACGCAAAGACATCTAAATGTGCACCCGCCCTGTCCAGATCGCCGTCCGGCTTGGCGCGGAAACCGGCAAATTCACCCGCGACGAACGGGTAGACCAGGACCGGTGTGCCGGCTTCACCGACACGAGTGTAGATTTGATAATCCTGCCGCTGGTTGGCCACGTCCAGATTTCGCACATAAAACCATTGCGAGACCCAGACATTGTTCGGGCGATTGTTCGACAGGATGTTCTGAAATCCGAGGACCGCTGCCGGCGTTGCCGGATTCGGGTCGCCATTGTAGGCGCGAAACTGCGCCTCACCCACATCGTAGCTCGCCTGCGGTCCGTACTCATTGTACTGGGTCGGAAGGTCGACCGCCGACATGCCTACGCTCATGTCGATTTCCGGCGCAAAGATTGTGCCGTTGATCGTCACCGTCTTCGTGTACCACCGAAAAAACGCGGTTCCAGTGGTTCCGTAGTTGATCGGAGGAACACGTCCGATCAGCCGGCTGCGGTGATCGCTCGCATACGGGGAGCCCGGATTCATCAGCATCACCTTGTTTCCCTTGGCGGCACCCGCGGGATCGGGGTCGGCGACGATGGAAACGCTCGAATCGGCTATTGTACCCACGTTGCTCTGCGTGAAGACCCACTTGTTGAGATTGCCTCCCTCGAAGTCGTCGAATTTTTGCCATTGCGCGCTCGCGGTGATCGCGAAGCACAGCGGCAGGATAACGGATGCTAGATTACGGATTTTCATTGATGGATTTTGGATTTATCTTGGGGAAACGTTGCTTTTCATTGTTCGGCCGGAGCCGATGTCGGAAAGGGGAGGGTGATAGGCCAAAAGGAATGCACCGGGACTTGGATCAATACTCGACCGTCGCCGAGAAGCGGAACGACCGCGGGTAGCGGAAGATCTCCGTCCTCTTGTTGACCGTGCGATTGTTGAAATCATCGCGGTAGGAAACGGTCGCGAGGTCCATACGATCGTCCAAGAGGTTATTGACGTTCAATCGCAGGCGCCAGCGCGTCTGGCCCGCCTTGAAGCGGTAGTAAATGCCGGAGTTGAACGTCCAGTTTTCCGGGGTCTCCGGGGTCGGAAACAAATTCTCTCCGATCCGGTTTCCACCGATGGACACGGATGTCGGCGCGCCACTGGTGTAGTTGAACCCCAGTCCCAGACCGAGATTCTTCAGCCGGCCGTTGGTAAAATCATGTTTCCCCCAGAACGTCACCTGGTGCGCAGGATTGAAGAAGAGGCTGACGCCATCGATGCCCGAAAGAGCCTCGCTCGGACGCAAGGGATTCGATTCACTCAGTTTTTTGCCGTGCTGGTCGAGGAACTCGTCGGCAAATCCGTCGCCATTGGTGTCCTTGGAGACGATTCCGAACGCTTCGCGACCGAAGACCTGCACGATCCGGTCATACTCAGTGCCGGCAAACATCTGTCCGTCCTCCAGCGAGATGTAGTCCACCATGTTGAAGGCCCCCTTGGCGGCCCTCTCCGTGTAGGAGTAGTTGAAAAGAAACTGAAGGTTGGGATTGGGTTGAAAGATCAGTTCCACATCCACGCCCTTTGCCTCGTCGGCGAACGTCACGTTCGTCCCGGCGGAACTGTCCAACGAAGGATTGTTTCCGCCCTTGAATTCACCGAAGAACGACTCCTGGCGCGCGTAGTTGATCGGATCGTATTGCCCAGGAACGCTGGCCGACACGGACCGGTTGAAAAATGCCTTCTCGAACCACTGCCGCCAGCTGAACTTCTCCGTGACCAATTTTCCGGAGGCGTCGGTATACTGGAAGTCAAACGGCGTATCCATTTCCGAGTGCTTCACGTAAAAGATCTGTGGATCCTCCGGCCTTCCTCCCGGATTGGCAAAATCGATCAAACCGGGAATCTGCTGCCGGACGGGCGCACCCGTCGGACTCTTGGTCGTGATGTAGTAGGTCTTGTGCAGGGTCACCGGGTCGATCGTCGAGGAATTTCCCGCGACATACGCATTATTGAACACCGCCGGAGTCTCCCTGGCATTGATCCCGTACGTCAGGACTTGTTGGCCAATCAAGGGCGTGGGATCGAACCGGTTTGAGGTCTGAAGTGGACCCCAAAAATTGGACAGGGGGGATCGTTAAGAATAGAACCCAAAAACAGGAACGATCCATATGTCCAAGAAACGACGTCAGC
>ENA-ORBV01008066-ORBV01008066.1-microbial-mat-metagenome-genome-assembly--contig:-NODE-8066-length-17848-cov-6.483090_pt1 | contig 17848 bp, 13 predicted proteins | sample MGYA00237777_ERZ505514 | MGnify/ENA primary metagenome ERZ505514 (study PRJEB26160, sample SAMN06269048) | microbial mat metagenome | isolation source: Oligotrophic lake microbial mat | place...
ACTTTATCCATTGGATAAACAAGTTCTGTCGATCTTTTTTCCCACATCCAGTATGAAAATAAATAATGTAGATAGCCAATTCATTTCTTTGGCTATCACTCAACACGTCATCCAAGGACTGGGTGCAGGGGCACTTCGTCTTGTCAGGCAATCGATGCATGTTCAAACAACATCTCTCTGCCAGGAGTCTATCAACGAACCCTCGCACAATGGCACGGAGCGACCCATTGGAATCGAAATTCTTTTTGTCCGCTACCTTGGTTTTCTGCCACAATTGATGAATCATTTTCGTTGGGCACTCGGCCCATGCATGGGTGGTGTCACTGCGGTTGTCGTTGCTCATTCTGGATGTTGTTATGCTGAGTTAATGGTGTGCAAACAGCGGCTGCATGCCCATTGCCGATATGTGTTCTGCAGTAGCATCACTGCACGGTGCATCGGTGTCAACATTCAAACTGCGGGCCGCTATTTTTTTAGCCTATGTAAACTATCGATAATGCAGGATGAACTAAAAGTTGGCGAATGCTTCTAACTACATGCATGAATAGCTTGATATGCCGGGAACATGATTTGCACTTAATAAAATTTTACGACCAGTTAGCTTTTTGACTGTTGACAGACGGACGTAGCGTGGATTTCTTCTGGACCAGTCTTATTTCAAAGACGAAGTTTTAGGCTGCTAGCTAGCTAGTTAAGTAGGTAGCTATAGCTACTATAGTAGTATTCATTATTACTATTTTTTACTTCGCGTAGAGTACATTTGTGGTCGCTTGATTGAGCGGAAAGAAGCAGAAACTGACGCTGACTTTGGGTATCTCAATTTCGATCTTCCGAAAAATCAGGAACAATCATGTCTTTGGAAGAGACCCAAGCTAGGCATCGTAAGGAACTCAAAGCCTTGGATGGCGAAAAGCGAGCATCTTTGAAGAAGGCAAAGACGACCGCTGGGAAGGGAAAGAAGGCTAAAGATAAGCTTACAGAGTGAGTTTCATGTTGTTTTGTTTTGATGGCTGGCTGCGAGGAAGATTCAAAATTGACTAAAATTTGGAAATCGCAAATTTCATTTTTGTCGACTCAGAGTTGAGGCAGAGTTTGACACCAAATTGAAAGAGCTGGAATCTAAGCACGCCCTTGAAATTGCTGCACTGTCGGGATCGTCGGAAGGTAATACTCCCGAAACCAGCCAGGTAAAGTTTTCCGTCCCTGAGGCTGCTGCCGAGCCTGCCCCTGCAAAGTCTGCTCAAGAGGAAGAGAGAGAACGAAAGCAAGAAAAGGCGCGGCGCAAACGGGAAAAGGCGCGAGAAAAAGAGCGAGAACGAGAGTTACAAATCGAGAAGGAAAATGCAGAAGCGGGGCCTTCCGCCAGGCAGATCGAATTGGAACAGATTCAGCAGCAGTTGGCGCCGTTAGGTTTGGAGATTGCCGAGATCCCTTCCGACGGAAATTGTCTTTACCGAGCCATTTCGGCCCATGTCGGAAATTCATTTCAAGACGCTCGTAAGTAATATGCAAAGTCGTGTTTAGTTCATTACTTTTTGGGTCTGTTTCAGCATGAAACATTTTGGATTAACCTTGCTCAACGTGGCATGTAGGTAAACTTTGCGCGGATTCCTTGATGAAAAATGAGACCGAATTTGCCCCCTTTTGTGAATACGACAACGAAAATATCCCTGATTTTGCTGCCTACGTTGACCGAGTTCGAAATTCTTCTGATTGGGGTGGCCATTTGGAACTACGTGCCTTAAGCTTAGCGCTTCACAAACATATCATTGTGTACTCAGCTCAATCGAGAGAACCTCTTACGATCAAACCAGAAGACGGGGGAAATGATGATGAAGAACCAATCCGCCTTTCCTACCATCTGCACTATTATGCACTGGGGGAACACTACAATCAAGTGGTCAAAGCTTCTGCTGTATAGAAAGCCGAAGTCATCGTTTGCATTTGGTAGGGTGAAACCACAATCAACAGCTATTTACCTCTCGAAAGTCTTGATTAGAAATCGGAATGAGCTTCTGGGAGTGTTGAAGATGATGACGAAACCAATGAGTAAAAGATAGGTCTATTTCGTATTTTATCGAACGCTTTCTTCATGGTATGGTATCCATAGCTGCCGGGCCTTTCTTTCCGCTAACAAAGAATCAAAACATGCTCGCGCTCACGGCCCCATCTGGAAGCTACTTCAAATGCAATGAGAAGGGAGGTGAGACTAGGAGGGGCGATGGGCGTATGTGTGGCTTACACATACTTGCAATGCCACAAATCAGGCGTAAAATTATTAGTGATTCAAGAGCAGATATTTTAGATCTATAATTTTGAGAGTATGAGCTCTACCGGTTTGATCCTCGAGGCTATCCAACACAAAAAATGCCCGCAATGAGCTCATCTGCTACTTGAACACCGTAAACCGAGCCAACTGACCTGGGCCGTTGCTCATAATGCCAAAATTGTTCTTAAATAGAGTCATGTAACTCTCTAAGTTTAGGGGAGAGTTTCAAAATCTACTCTAAACTCTACTATAGCTTAGGGGAGAGTTTCAAAACTCTCCCCTAATTTAGGAGAGAGTTTCAAACTTAAGTAAAATTGTGTCACAGTGCTGTCATGTTAAATAAACTCTCCCCTAAAACTCTCCCCTAATTTAGTGGGAGAGTTTTAAACTCTCCTCAATGTTACAGTAGGGGAGAGTCGCAAACTCTCCCCTAATGTTTAACTCTCCCCTAATTTAGGGGGTCCTCCCTTAAATGCTGCCATTGATTAAATGAGCAACGCTCCTGAACACAGGGTGACGACAGGAGGAAACTAGACATCAATGGGCTGAGTGCCCACAAAAATAAATTGTGGCCTACATGCCAGGACCAAGACACAGTGCCAGCTGGAGTTGAATAACAGTGCTTGGCTCTGCCAACTTGAAGGAGGTTGTTGATCAGCTTCTAAATGACAGATGTAGCATCTTCTCACCCAATCAACTCTTGTGTGGCTTGGTTTTGTGGTCCAAGATTTGGATGATGCCCTGACAAACAACTGGAGAATTGATGAGGTTATTTGCAAGAAGAATTGACAGGCCCATCTTTTCAAGGGATAAAAAATTGGAAGCTGCAACATGCCAATGAGAGACATCTTCATGGCAAATGCATAGCTTACATGATTTTGTCTAATGCAGGCGGAGTAAATGTTCTCGGCGGGAATGTCTTTGCACATTGATTTGGGTTTGCATGCAGACAGATGGACACAGCTCTAAAATTGTAAAAAACAATCAAGCTCTATCCTGTTGCACTGCGCTAAAAGCTACAGGCCTTTTGAGTTGTTTGTAAATGAAAATTATAAGCTTTAGGATGAAGCTAAAATGAATGTAATATTTGAGAGAGGTTCGGCTCGAGATCCTCGGCGTAATCCTCTCTCTACTAAGTTCGACGAGGCTTCTACGTGAAGAATCGGCGTGCCAGTTGTATAGTTTATAATGACTTTGTTTACAACGATAGCTTCGTGTTAAACGATCCAGAACAAAACGTGTTCTGAACCACATGTATCTTTATAACGGTCTAAAAGATATAGCCGTTACGATACATAGACCAGCGTCTGCTGACGATGGTTCCTTACTCTTCTGAGCAAGCTTCTTTACTACTGTAAAGGATAGGGCTAGTAGCACAACTAGTCCCATACGCTGAGAAGCGTATCTTCCGTGAATGAGTCACGACCCTGTGAGTCCCGCATGAGGATGCTCCATGTGTAGCCAATTGTGGGCAAATTAGGGCATTGCAACTGAAGGGGTGGGAGTGACACCACAAGTGTGAGTTGCTTCACCAGTCTGACTTCTGTGACAGGGATGGGCATGGGATCCAAATTCAGAAATGGGAACACCAGGGGGGCAGAGAGTGAGTGGTTGTGGAATAACAGCAACATCATTTTGAGCCTTGAGTGGAACTCCAAATGTCCCCACATGTTGGAATTGCAACACCAGAGCTACTTAAGAGTAACACAAGAAGAGGATTTGGGACACCAACGTCACCTAAGTGACATCTTATGATAATTGCTTACTGTAATCCTTGTGATGCTTTCAAAAGCATGTCAGAGAATTTGGACTTTTCAAACCACATGAAGTGGTGCAAAAGAAGAAACGAATTGTCCAGACTGTTGGTTGAAACAAACTGCTACGATAACCATCTGTCAGTTGATCCAACATCTGTGCAAGTGTGCATCACCACAAGTACTAGTAGGTATAACTACTAGTAGAGTTTTGGGACAACCATCTACTCCAGCATTAGCATCACATCTTGGCTCATTACCCCATGGATTTCTCCATGGTCCTTTCCATGCCAATGTGCGTTCTGCCCCTATCGTTTCGGTTGCCATCACCGACCCAAGAAACCGGTAAGATGCTTGTTGGCATCTTCCACGCGGTTTGCTGGAAAACGCAAGGGCTAATTTTGCGGCAACAACACATGCTCGGCACAGAGCTCTTGCATTGATGTAATATAGCACATAGCTAGCATAGTGGGAGAAGCTACAAGTAAGATTGTAGAGCTACGAGTAGTATTGTACCTCCTACCTATATAAAAGAAAGACAATCCAAAGACGAACAGCTATTTGTTACGAATTTTTAAAAATATTACTTACTTACCCCTTTACCATGACAGAAGCAAACGCACCTCCACCAGCAGCCGAGGAGGAAGATTTGGATTTGGATGCCGCCTTGGACGCCTTGGATTTGGATATGAACTGTTTGGAATCGACGAGTTTTACAGCGAACGATGCGCCTGATGATGACGCGGGGGATGCTGGTGTGCAACCACAAGAAGAAACGACTACAACCACAACCAATGATGCCACCAAACAAGCAGACGAAGAACCAGAAAACGAGGTGGATTGGAAGGATCGTCCGGAAATTTACAGTCGTCATTTTCGTCCGGCACCCCGGGAACGCGAAGCATTGGAAGAAATTGCGGCTCTCTTGAGTGTCAAATCGGGATTGTTAAACTCTACGACAAGGACGAGTGGTGTTGCAGGAGGCAATTTTTTTGACAATTTGCTGGGTGGTGCCGGCAATGATAGCCATGCTGCATTGGAAGAGGACGATAATGGTGATCAATCCCCACAAGCTCAATGGGATCGATTGGTGGCGGGAAAGAGTACGGCGCAAACCCAAAAGTTACCCATTTCCATTCTGTTGAAACATGGCAAGGGTGTCATGTACAAGGATGTGGATTTTGATGAAACCACCGGCATGTCCGGAACGGTCACGCGGCATGGCTGTGATTTGATTTTGTTGACCCGCGGTTTTCTGATTGCCCAACGCGAGACCAAGTCTGGCGGAGGACTGTTGGGAGGATTGAATTCCTTGTTTGGTGGACAAAAGAAACCACCCGAGCAAAAAGAAGAAATCTTGCAAATCTTGGGCAGTGCCTTGTGGACGCAAGTTTGTCAAATTCAACACATTCCCATGAAGTCTTCCTTGGTGTTGACCTGTGGCGTAGCTGGTGCTCCCACCACGGATCAAGTACGATTTGAAATTGTCGTTCCCTCCAGTGATTTGGAGCAATGGTTGTCGGCCTTGCAAACGGCAGCCACACAAGCCCATTTGAACTTTGCGTCGTCGACCAAACGGGATATGCACGAAGAACGGGGATGGCAATATCGATTGTGTCATACACCCTGGTTTACCGAAGCCGTCACGGGCGATGTGGAGGATGACGATTTTGGTTTGGAAATGACCACGACCGAACGTGCCGAAGAAGGCTTGGATCAATTGGATACCTTCAACGGGTTTGCTCCCTTGCATTATGCGACCCGTGCCAATCATTATGATGCCATGCGACACTTGTTGCAAGCCGGGGCCAATCCCAATGTGGCCGATAAAGAAGGCAAAACACCCATGTATTATGGTACGTACACATGAAATTATGTATGTGTTTGTCGTTTGTCTTGCTTGACTCATGCTTGGTATATGTTTGTTAATTTTTTTGTTTGCAGCCCAACGTGATGAATTGCCCACTTCCACACAACAGCTCTTGGAAGAATTTGGCGCCATTCGATCCCAAAAAGCCGAAGACGAAATGCGGGGCGAACTCTTTGGCAAAGTGGCCGATACGGAACTTGCCCGGGACTACAAGCGCAAAGAACAAGAAATGATGGCCGAAGCCAAAGCCAAGGCGGCCGCCGCCAAGGCCGAATCGGCCCAAAGTCAAATGGCTCAAAACTTGCAGGCCATGCACAGACGCGGAGAAATGATTGAAGAACTGGGCGACAAGGCTACCGAATTAAGCGATGGAGCCAAAGATTATGGTGACATGGCCGCGCAGCTCAAGGAAAAAATGAAGAAGAAAAACAAGATTTTGGGGATATTTTGATACAAGAAAGAACAAAAGAAAATTCTAGTTTGTTGGATTGCCATAAAATCGTTTTCTTCGCTCCTAGAAACAATAGAAATTAAAACCGACATGGCCATGACAAAACCTAATTCAAAGCGTTTACAAAGTTACATATATGATTGTGTATTGTTTTTTTTCTGATGAGTCTCGTTCCAAATTCAACTTGTTCTTTCGTTTGATTCTTTTGCTTTCTCCTTTCTTTGTTTTTATGGACTAAAAACATCCCCGGCAGCTTCATCCACTTTGGCTTGCTCTTCTTTCGTCAACATGGAAGTACATAGAATTTCCACCATTCGTACCAAGATATAATCTTTGCCTTCAATACGAACCTCATTGCCGGCATAATCCTTGAATTTGACCCGCTCCCCGACCGCCACGGGACTCGGCGAAAACTTTCCGGACGAATTGAGCCGTCCATCTCCCACCTTGACGACAATGCCTTCGCAGGGTTCATCATTTTTGGTCACCATATCGGCAATCACCACACCACTCGCAGTGGACTTTTCTTGTCGTTCCGGCAATTCCACCAAGACGTAATCCCGACAGGGCGTGACATTTTCGATGCTCATGGAAATGCCCGTGTAAAACAACATGACATCGTCATCCCGAATCATTTGACATTCTTCGCCCTTGTATTCAATGGGTTTGCCATCAAATTTGCCATACACCACACTGACGCCCTGTTGGACGGGATTGGTAATCCGAATGCCCGTATGGGGATGAATCTTGCCAGGTCCCGCTTCCATGACCAAGCCTTCGGTCGGACGTTCTTTGGATTGATCGGGCAACAACACACCGCCCGCAGTGGCTTGCAAAGTGTCCTTGACTTTGACCAAGACAAAATTGCCAAGAGGAGTAATGTCTCCACGGATCGGTTCTCCATCCAAGGTTACTACCAAACCGTCGCTTTCGTGTAATTGTGTGGAGTGGAGTCTTGGGGGAGACGAAGACGAAAGCCAAGCCTCCGTCACCGATGTGGCGAGCAACAAGATGAGCCCAAACGATTGTCGTGTCATGATGGATTGAATGGAATGGAAGAGAAAAGCGAGAGATTGAAAAGGAGAGATAGATAGATATAAATTGGTTTGAAGGATAGCTACTGTACGCTGCTAGAGTAGAGGAGAAGAAAATGGAGGATGGACAATATGGATGGATCATGGATCTGACGATATGATGTGTGGTTCCAACATCCTATCGAAGCCATTGATTTGATGAATGACGTACAGTAGTAGGGACTTGTCAAAAGAAGTGTGATCTTGTGTGCCTTCTTAAAGCTCGTTTTTCTTATAAAAAGGCCAGCCGATAATCCCGATACAGTACATTTTTCATACTACGAGGACAGTTACAATACGAACGAGACAATACCGGTACGACGTAGTAGGAAATGATAATGTACAGGACCGATTATTTTATCTAGTAAAAGTTCACGGATCACGGATTTAAGAAATAGAGGTAAACGTACAGTACGAATAAAGGTCTTGAATCAGGGATGCAGAGCTGTGCCTTTCATCTGCAGAGCTGTGCCTCAGATCCGCAGAGCTGTGCCTCAGATCCGCAGAGCTATGCACCAGATCTGCAGAGCTGTGCCTCAGATCTGCAGAGTTCGGATCAATCGTCAATTGGAAACAAACTACAGTACAGTATATTAATTGGAAAAAGCCACACTTTGAATTGGTACAAACTGATAATTAGAGAAACCTCATTCCCAGCATGTCCCGAAAATGAACAAAATTCTACAGTACCATAACCCTAAAAGTACAAATATGTAGCCTTCTGTTTCCTGCTAAAACACGATTCAAATCCTTTTGGAGGATGACAACAGTACACTAACCGAACATGGCTGGATGATGGACCACAACATACTATTACAACAACTGGCGGGATAGATTGCATTTGAATGGATCCATTAATTTGTTTGTTGTTCTATAGAGTTCAGATATATAGTGTGGTTACCGCGATCGAATTGACACTTGTAGTACTGTAGTAGGAAATGAAATCACTCGGATAGGGGAGGAAACAAGCAAGAATCAGTCACCTTCCACGAACAACAACAATCATTTGGAAGTATACCGTGCAAGTAAGTAATCACGTAGAGGTCACAAAAAAGTTCCAACGACAACGCAAGATTCATCCGTATTCGTGTTATCTATCCATATTTCCTTGCTACGAGCTTCTTCCCCTCTGACCATATTTTTCCACTGTTTCTTCTCCCAAAAGTTCCCACTCTCCAACAACCACTGCCACTCTAGCTAGACATACAAACAGCAACACACCATGACCGACAACAACAACAACAATAATACCCAAGAAAAGACACACTGGCCGGAATTGGTGGGCATGACGGCCGCCGATGCCAAAGCCGCCATTGAGGCAGAAACTTCCGGCAAACTAAGTGTGTACATTGTCGAACCGGATTCCATGGTGACCTGTGATTATCGATTGGATCGGGTTCGGATCTTTGAAGACAAGGATCACAAAGTGACACAAGAGCCCAGGATTGGATAAAGATGATAGTAATACTAGTAATACGAAGGTATTTAGAAGTATTATGAGGAGGTATTACTCCAAGAGATGTATGTTTCGTGGCCATCGAGTTCCCCAAAATTCGCAACTACAGTATTTTCAACATGAGTCACGACTGACGGATGCTGCCGCTGACGGCAACAGGACAGTAATCTATACCTCGGTGTGTTGGATAGTATCATCGTTTTCCTTTGCGCGCGCGCGCAAGTCCGTCAACAGGGTTGCCACCCAAATGGAGAGCCCACAGTCAGTTCTCCCCGGCCATGCCTTCTCCATACTAATGATCTTCCAAGGTCAAGTGTGTGTATTGTAAATGGTAGAGAGACAATGCACCTCGTGCCATCCATCCATACTCGACCTTTGGATGGGACAGGATTCCAGTATTTTTTGTCGTGATTCCTGTAGTGGTCATTCCAAAAACAAAGACGCGATGAAAGGTTTGACGCGGTTCCGTTTTGTACTTCCTACTACTAGTCTAGTAGTAGTGAATCCTACATTATGGATGGTTGTCATTTTTGTGGTTGGCTGGATGGATCCGCCGTGGTCGTCGCAGGAGCCGCCGCAAAATTGCTCGCTCGCACTTGTTGGGTCGCTTCGGGATTGTTCCACGGCGTAAAGGCTTTGGGTGTCACCCACTTGTTTTGACCCGTCCCCACGGAGGACGACGGTTTTTGGCTCTTGCCGCCCTCTCCCAAATATTCACCCCGCCGCGTCACCACTCCGCGTTTGCCATCGGGATGTCCAATTTGACGGGCCGCCCACACGTTGGCCTTGGAAGCGGGTTGGATCGGTCGTTTTTTCGAGGCGCCCGCCACATCGGTTCGATCTTGGGCGATCCGATCGCCCTTCCGCCACGCGGCAAACCGCCATTCTTCCGCGCCGTCTTGCGCGTCCTCGCAATTCCCCAATACTATTTGATACGCTTTTTGCAATTGTTGAAATTTTTTCAATGCTACTTCCGGTTTGTCCGTGGTATTGACATCGGGATGGAGTTCTCGTGCCTTGATGCGAAAGGCTTGTTTGATATCTGCCGTGCTAGTCGCATCGCCATATTGTAGGCCTAAGGTGGCATAGGGATCGTCTTTTTTCATTTCCTCCGTATTGGTAAAATAATTTCTTGTCGTAGTACTAGCAGTCGTTGCTCGGATCCTATGCTGGAGGAATGCATTGTTGGATGGTCGGCTAGTAGTAGCCGCGATGAAAGCACGTGAACGAAGGAGGATCATCATTTTTTCTTGTCAATAATTTTCTTTTCTTGGACCAAGAGCCACGGACTGGTTTACTTAAATGTCTCGATTTTATCTCCTGAAATAAAAGCTCCAAGGAGAAGAACAGGTAAACTATTTTACATACATGTCAGTAAAAGAAAGAATACAATGCCAATCGCGTGTTGCCTTGGTGACTCTGACCTGTTGCATGCATGCTGCCTCAATCCATGAATCATCAATCGTATCATCATCCTCGTCAACGCCACATCATCGTCGAAAGATGGGCGAGCCCATGTGGGTCTTTAATATTTCGGTTTGTTGTTGTTCGCCCTGCCCGGGTGTCAGGATTTTCTATTGGACCGCACACAGCTCCCATCGGAAAGAATGGTGGCTGACGTACTGTAATAACTCCGACCCGTGCATCGTCACTCGAAAGAGATGACCAGAGTTTCCTCATCCGAAGAATATAGTACTGCTGGAAGAAAATGAGACCAATAATAATTATTGCTAATACAGTAAGGCAATTGCGAAGGCAACTTTTATTATTTTTCACTTTGATCGAACAAAGAGAGAAGCTCACTAGCAGGTAGGAAGCAATTGATTGGCATGCAAGCAAGCAAGCAAGCAAGCGGCACTAGTAGAGCCATGAGGAATTTTCGTTTTTTCATCGGGGTCCTGTTCGTTGTTGTTGTTTCTGCTGGTCAGTGGATCATGATTGATTTTGTCATGGGCCAGGCTTTGCTTCCCGCTTAAACATTGCTAATTATTATTATGCTATTCCAATTTATTTCTATGTCCAGCAGCCGTTCCAACAGAATCCAACACTAATAATAACAACAACAGCAATATCTATAAAATGGTCGAAGTCGATCCTCATGGCGTCAACGATGGTTCGGGTGCTACCTGTACGACCCATTCGTATGCGAGCATTGATGAAAATCATTTGTCCGAAAAGAGAATTGCATCTTTGACGTTGATACTCGATGAAAAATATGGTGTCACGGATCCCAATTTGATCAAGGCATTGTGTGCTCTAGGAGAAGGTATGTTTTTCACAGATGTTGTAGTGTGGGCAGCTTTTTGTTGCATGGAGAAAAATCATAACACGGGTCATGATTTGGATGCTTTGTGGGCAATTGTTTTTTTTTCGTTGGGCTCCACGATTTTATGATTCCCTTTTTTTGGTTTGCGTATATTTCGACTCATTCATTTAATTATTGCTGCCTCTTTTTCGCCATCTCGTCACCTCCACACTACAAAAATGAATATTATTTTTTAGCCACGGCTCATATTGCCGTCTTGATGATGAATTACGTCGAACACACCTACGCCGGTACCCAAAATGAAAGTGGCGACGAACAATTGCATTTGGATATTGATTCGGACAATGCCGTCTTTGCCGCCATTCGTGCGTCTCAAGTGTTTTGGATTGCCGCCTCGGAAGAAACCCCCGTCGAGACCAATGTCGGTCCTGCGTCTGGCCTGGCGACTGGCAATATGTTTAGTTTGGGATTTGATCCCCTCGATGGATCCAGTATCATTGATGCCAATTTTAGTGTCGGGAGTATTTTTGGAATTTGGCCTGGCAAAGGCGTTCTTGGTAGAAAAGGCAGCGAACAAGTCGCCAGTGCTGTCGCGGTCCATGGACCTCGGACCACCCTCTGCATTGCCTTGGGAGCATCTGCCGTTTCCACACAAAAACCCATTGTCTTGGAAGTCACCCTCGTCCACAATCGTCATACCTGGGAATTGAGTCGGGATGCCATTCACATTCAAGACGAAGGCAAAGTCTTTGCGCCGGGCAATTTGCGGGCCACCAATGACAATCCACAGTACAACGCGCTGGTCCAACATTGGATTTCCAATCGATACACCTTGCGATATTCGGGGGGTATGGTCCCGGATGTCTATCATATTTTTGCCAAATCCAAGGGCGTCTTTTCCAATGTCTCGTCGGAAAAGGCCAAGGCCAAATTGCGACTCTTGTATGAAGTGGCGCCCCTTGGATTCATGGTGGAATGTGCCGGGGGTGTCACCACGCACGAGGCACACGACCAATCCGTATTGGACATCCCCATTGAAGATTTGGATCAACGATTGGGTGTATGCTTTGGAAGTGCCAAAGAAGTGGCCCTCTACAAACAATTCATGTTTACCAATGGAGGTGCCACAAAATAGTAGGAGTACTGTCTGTAGCAAAGGAAATAATCATACGGCTGTATGTAGGAATGAGGACACGCATATTTTTTTTGTTCATCTGTACCAGTAGTAGCTTTTTATGAGCTAGTAGCTAGTTAGACTATTCTGATTTTTACTGTGGTGGGACTCAGGAATGTCAACAAACGAGCGGTAGTCTTCCGAGTGGAATTGGCTTGATGACATCCTTGTTTGCCCTGCACCTCAGAAACAACATTGAGATTGGACCGCTTACCAATCTGAAATCTCTGACCGTTGGAGGCAACAATTTGACCGGATCCATCCATCCCAGCTACATTTTCTTTACTTCCTCCCACTCTCGTGTCCGATCTGGATTTGTCCGCCTTCAAACCTGCAGATGATACAGTAGTACCTGAGTGGGGCTTGGGCGATGCGAAGAGTAGCCGAAGTAACGGCACTCCGAACTCTGCCGAAAAATCAAGCGGGTGTACTTGACAATATTTTCCATCCTCTACCTAAACTAATCCACACTGCTGTTACAATCTAAAGAGAGTATAGAGCTACTGACTTCAAGAATTACATTTTATTTCCTGTTGCTCTGCTACTTGCTATCTGGTAGCTAGTTAGATTTCGAGTAGTCGCGAACAGTCCATAAAAAATAATAGCGTGCTAGTAGCGGTTAGCTTGGAGCGAATCAGATTCATGGTTCATTTTATGCTTTATTTTAGCCTACTTGATGTAGCCTAAGTTGATTAGTCGATCAACTTTAGTAATAGTTCAGGTGCAGCCCTGTGCAGCAGGCCTCCATACTACTGTTACGGTGAATTTGCCTCCTGCTGCCTCCTCCCGACCAACTCAACAAAAGTATTGGATATTTTGGATTCACCAACAAGTTGATCGTGATCTAATAGTTCCAACTTAAGATCACATGAGGATTTCCGGTTCATGGTGTATTCCGAACAGCGGCAACGACCGCAGTACATGTATTGAGAGGCTGTGCCATCGCGAGCAAACAACAAAATGTTCTTCTTATATTCGGGCACCTCGTCTGCTTTACTTTTGTTGTTGTTGCTGCTGCTGCTGAGTTGCTCCTTTGATGATGATTTTAGGATGTAATTCGTCAAGGTTGTTTCGCTCGAACGCCCATTTTCGCGCGTCGGGTTGAGATTGAAAATCAGATGTTGACCGCAGTCGGAAAAGGTGCTACCACGCATATGGTCCTTTGGCTTGTTTCCGCCAAAACTGCAAAAAATGATCCAGGCATTCTTGGTTTCGACCACTCCGGATCGACGATTGAATCCAATATGAGTCCCCTCGGGTAACGTATTCATAAACTCATGTCCCACCACGCGCGATACACAAGAATCTTTGGTATAGCCCAAAGTAATACCAGGGATTGGCAAGTTGTCGAGGTTCCCAGCAATGGTCCGGAGTTGCAGAGGTTTTGGTTTCTTTGCGCCTTTTTCTCCTCCTACTTTGTTCAAGTGCGCCTTTTCTTTCTTGGTTACGCGGCTCTTGTCGTTGGTATCAATTCCTGCCACACGCTTTGGCAGAGGGGGAGTTGCTTGACCAGACGGCCAAGACTGACGGGCGATCTGTCGGGATGAGAACGCACGGTGGACTCTTCCCATTGGCACGTTCCAGGCCGATTCTTCGCCGTTCTTCTTCGCCTCGGGAGAGCGATGGTCAACAGCATCATCATCGAGATAGATATACCGCAAATTCGTTCGGAGCTTGCAGTGAACCGCAAAGAACTGCCCGCTGTATCTCTGTACTGTCACACTTTTCTGTACAATTGTTTTGAGCAGAAGGGGCAAGACTGCAGCGTCCAAGGTTGCATACCTTATCTGAGATTGGCTCAATGGACGGCGCGTCCAGTCGGAGCATTGCTCGGTCTTGTCAAGTCGTTTCGTAAGCAGACAAGCAACCATCTTTTGCAAACTCGATAGCATATGCCTGCCATTCTTGGGGTATAACACATTCGCAACAGATTGCAGATCAATAACGGAGCCGTAAGTGGAAAAGCATGACAAGTGGGGAAAGGATGCGGCAAGCTTGCCCAAATCTTGCAAAACCCCAAATCCTACCAGTGGCAGGCCGGGATGCTCAAAAAGCTTGGAAAGAGCGTCATTCAATTCGTGTTCAACGGAAGTAGGCTCTACATTCGTGACTGCTCCTCCCACATTAGTAGCATGCGTGGCCTGACACAAACACTGAAGGTCGACCAAGAAGGACTTCCGTCTCGTGCTCAGCTGCAACAATGCTACTGGATTATCTTTGCCTCGGTTGAAGCCTGGCTTCCATTCGCAGTCAAGCCCCCAAGCGCAATCGACCAACATCGCATCGGAAGAGATATCGTTTTTGTCAGGGGCACCGTGCGCCTTCGCATAGGAACCGAGAGTTGTATCGATCTCCTCGGACAGTTGCCGTATAGATTCCGAACAGTTGACCAAAACAACAGACTGCTCTGCATTGCTGCCTTCCAGAACCGACTCGATGTTGAGCCTCTCAAGTGACTGGATAGTTTCCACGCGAGGCAATTCATCCCGTTGTGGCGACTTTGATCGTCGTCTTTGAACTGTTTCCGCTGTCGAGGCACTTTTCTCCTTGCTGTGAGTACTACCACCCAGTTTTCCTTCTCTGGCTTGTGTAAAGGTGTAGGGTGGCCCTTCATCTCGGTTTGTCAACACCGCCCCTTCTTCCCGATTCCACCAACGGACCGTTGGCCGGATACTCCGGGGTGTAAAGTGCGTGGGGATACCCTCACCATCATCCATCCGAATAATCGTCGATGGATCTGATGCAGCTACAGATGCCTGAAATTGATCCAGTTGCTCTTTCAAATCCTCTCCATAATTGAAATTGTCAATGGGAAATCGTGGATCCAAATCTCCATAAAACTTTTCATCGGAATGGGATTGACGATAATCGGCAAAGACGCCACCATTTCGTAGCTGTTGCGCTTCCGTATTATAAAGTAATTGACACGCTGTCTCGTTCAAATGGCTCACGGAAATACTGCACGGAGTTTGGCCTTTGTTATTGACAAACAACAAGTTGGCGCCGGCTTTTTGTACGAGATACCGAACCACATCTTCTCGACATTGTGTCAGAGCATAAAAGATGGGAGTCTTGCCGTAATTTCCGGGACCCCTGGAAATCATATTCACAACGTCCATTTCTGGACATTCCCGTTGGGCCGTTTCAACCAATAATTGAACCGTTTCAAAATCTCCTCTCCAAGCTGCCAAATGCAAAGCATTCTTTCCTTGATTGCCATTGTCGGGTTGTGTGGATAGAAGATGAGGAAAATCTCCCTGTTTGACGGCCTCTTCCACCAAAGCCTGGACATCTTCATACCGGCCTTTTTTCCGAGCAGTCGTTTGTAGCAGTTTGGATTTTTCGTCGAAGGTTTGAAATCGCCGATATTCTTGGAGCCGATCTTTGGGTTTGGGTTGTCGCTCCACGCGTTCCTGTTTGCGTTGCAGGCGACGTTTTTGGGGACTTGTCTCCTCACTACTAGTACTCGCAGTGGAAGGAGCAGTCACAGAATCGGCATCTTTGTCGTCCCTGCTACGCCGACTGTTTTGCTTGCTTTTGATAAAAGCTCCAGTATACACACCTCCCGTTTGGGAAGCCACTTTCAAGAGCTCACCCATGGGCAAGAGCAGACTCGTCCCTGGAATTCCGGATCCAATACTTGCTATTACCTGTGCCGAGTTGTTGTTGTCTTTTATGAGAGACGTATCCAAAAACAAGGGACTCAAAATCGAGTGTCCCATAGGAGGCATACACCCTGATAAAAACCCCGTTCGTGCTTCGGCAATTTCTTGAGGTGCCAATTGGAGTGTCTTGATAGTACCGGCGGCTGGAAATTCCTGCCGCTGTTTCTGTTTTAGACGTGGCAAGTGTTTTTGAATCAAGTCCGCCAAAAGTGGAATATCTACTTGATCTTGTAGGGGAATGGCAGTCACAATGTAATCCACATTGTTGCTGCTAGACATCCACCGAACTTCCCAAACAAGTGTCTTGACATCTTTGGTAATGTCACCGTCACTATTGCTGCTGCTCATATCATAATGACCAAGGGAAATATCTGTTTCCAAAACCCCCAAATCCATCAATCGTTTCTGTAGCAATGACACGGATAAAGATGCACTGGTGCCGGTATCGGCTGTAGCAGTAGGAATGCCGATCTCTGTGTTTGCAGCGTCCATTGTTGCCGTCGACATTGTCGCGACCAAAAATCTTGACGGGTGCGGATAATGACGAGTCTCGAAAGAAAAAGGACGACGAGCGTGATGGTGGGGCCCAAAGCCCGTAACAAAGAATGGCGCTGTGCTTGAAGTGGGGATGCTGTGAAGCAGACGGAACAAAACCGCCGATAAAGATACGAGTAGGAGTAAAAGTTCAAGAGACAAGCGCCAAGAGGATGATGCCATAGCTAGACATAATTTTATTCCAGTCAAGCTAGCTTGCTTCTAGTAGCAGCAGCCACCTTGCCGGTATCTTTCCTCCATGTTGCTGCTGTAGTTCTATTGTTCATATACTCATGTAACTCGTCGCTTGACTCTATTGACTGTTACCGGTATCGTTCTGTGGTTCTGTGCTGGTTGCGTCCGTGGTGCGAGCGCTGCAAGTAGGATACTGTTAACAACATGGGGTATCTCTTTGACGAGCAAGTGTCCGTACTTTTTTTTCTGTGGCAACAGTATTGGTGGCAAATTGGTGCGTACGCGTCCCGGTAGTGACCTCTAGCACATTTTGTACACGAAAGGCTGTTTTCACCAAAACGTGCGTCATCCATGGACGTCCTCGAATCACGAACAAAATGATTGCTATCCCCCAAGAGTCCAAGACATGCGTTTTGGATACTTGTAGTTCTGCCGAGCGTACGTGGGGTATGCGGTTTGAAGTTCGGCCCAGCGGGGTTGGGGTAACGTGAACATGACCTTTGTCAGGAATCGACCTCGTATCTTTGGTTCCGTAGTGCTTGACAGGTTACACTCCGAGTATGTCATTGGTTCCGTAATGCTTGACAGGTTATGTACTAGTTCGAACTTGCTGTTACGTCGTACTGGGTAAGCTCACTGTACCAGGTCGAAATCTTTTCTGTTACTAGAAGTTACACAAGATGCTTCTTTTGTGTATTTTTTGGTCTTACGTCAACACGTCATGTCGCAAGTAATAAGTCTCAACGAATCTGAACATGAGAAACAAATTGACTGTAGTACTTCCCCGGGATATTAGAATTGACATCCGGGATAATAGAATTGACATCACAGGACGTATAATGCCAATGTTTGCCACCTTGTGTCGCATCGCTGGGTAAGGAACACGAAGATAAGTTCTCTCTTGTCACACCGGTTACACTTCCAGTTGTCTACTGGAGTATTCCGTTCCCCCGAACTAGAAAATAAGTTCTCTTTTGTCACACCGGTTCCACTTCCAGTTGTCTGTTCCGTTCCCCACACCGACTGTCGTTCGACAGAGACGTTCTTCCTGATCTTCGACCGGCAGCGACTTCTTTTCCAGTACGGTAATAGTACGTACGAGTACTAGCTCTGTCTCTTATACACATCTCCGAGCCCACGA
>ENA-ORBV01008067-ORBV01008067.1-microbial-mat-metagenome-genome-assembly--contig:-NODE-8067-length-17846-cov-5.370871_pt1 | contig 17846 bp, 14 predicted proteins | sample MGYA00237777_ERZ505514 | MGnify/ENA primary metagenome ERZ505514 (study PRJEB26160, sample SAMN06269048) | microbial mat metagenome | isolation source: Oligotrophic lake microbial mat | place...
AGAACATGTTGCAGCTGATTCCGTCCGGTCTGCGCGAGGCTGCCTATGCTCTGGGCGCGCCCAAATGGAAGGTGATCCTGAGCATCACGCTCAAGGCTGCGCGCGCCGGCGTGGTCACCGGCGTCATGCTGGCGGTAGCGCGTATCGCCGGGGAGACGGCGCCGCTGCTGTTCACCGCACTGAACAACCAGTTCTGGACGTCGAGCCTGAGCGAGCCGATGGCCAGCCTGCCGGTGACGATCTTCAAGTTTGCCATGAGCCCGTACGCGAACTGGCAGGAACTGGCCTGGGCTGGCGTATTCCTGATCACGCTGGCCGTCTTGGCCCTGAATATCGCCGCGCGGATTCTGACCCGGGCCAGATAGGCGCCCGAGCACAATCACCCATCAAGAACATTCCAATCGGATTCACACCATCATGTATACCGAAAAAGCCGTCAAGGAAAAGGCCAAGATCTCGGTCAAGGACCTGAACTTCTACTACGGCAAGTTCCAGGCGCTCAAGGACATCAACCTGGAGATACCCGAGAACAAGGTAACCGCCTTTATCGGGCCTTCGGGCTGCGGCAAGTCGACGTTGCTGCGGGTCTTCAACCGCATGTACGAGTTGTACCCCGATCAACGTGCCGAAGGCCAGATTCTGCTGGACGACGAGAACCTGCTGACGTCGAAGAAGGACGTCGCGCTGATCCGGGCCAAGGTGGGCATGGTGTTCCAGAAACCGACACCGTTTCCGATGTCGATCCATGACAATATCGCCTTCGGCGTACGCCTGTTCGAGAATCTCAATTCGACCGACATGGACGAGCGTGTGGAATGGGCCTTGCGCAAGGCCGCCTTGTGGGAGGAGGTCAAGGACAAGTTGAACCAGAATGGCTCCAGCCTGTCTGGCGGCCAGCAGCAGCGCCTGTGCATCGCGCGCGGTATCGCGATCAAGCCCGAAGTGCTGCTGCTCGACGAGCCGTGTTCTGCGCTGGACCCGATCTCTACGGCGAAGATCGAAGAGCTGATCGCCGAACTCAAGAGCGACTACACGGTGGTCATCGTCACACACAACATGCAGCAGGCCGCGCGTTGCAGCGACTACACCGCCTACATGTACCTGGGCGACCTGATGGAGTTCGGGTCGACGGAACAGATGTTCTTCAAGCCGACCCGCAAGGAGACGGAAGACTACATCACCGGCAGATTCGGTTGATACAACAGCAATACCAGGGAGTTGCCATGAGCGACAAGCATCTTTCGAGTCAGTTCGACAGCGAGTTGACCGGGGTCTCGACCCGCGTCTTGAAAATGGGCGGCCTTGTCGAGTCGCAGATCCGTACCGCGGTGCAGGCCTTGTCGCAGTTCAGCGTGGAACTGGCTGGCCAGGTCACCGCAACCGAGTCGCAGGTGAACACGATGGAGATCGACATCGACCACGACCTGTCGTCCATCATTGCGCGGCGCCAGCCGACTGCGCGCGACCTGCGCCTGCTGATCGCGATCTCCAAGACAACGGCCAACCTGGAGCGGGCCGGAGACGAAGCGGACAAGATCGCACGCATGGTCAAGTCCATCATCGAGAGCGGGGCCGCACGCCACTTGCCGGCATCCGAGTTGCGGGTCGCCGCCGACCTGGCCTCGGGTCTGCTGCGCAAGTCGCTCGATGCGTTTGCCCGCCTGGACGCGAACATGGCGTTGTCGATCCTGAAGGAGGATGACGCAATCGACCGCGAGTTCGACGGTTTCGTGCGCAAGCTGATCACCTACATGATGGAAGACCCACGCACGATATCGCCCAGCCTGGACCTGCTGTTCCTGGCCAAGGCGGTCGAGCGTATCGGGGACCACGCCAAGAACATCGCCGAATGCACGATCTACGTGGTCAAGGGTGCCGACGTGCGCCATACACCGATGGACCAGATCGAATCCGTGGTCCGCTGAACGACAAGGACGACATGACATGGCGAAATTGCCTCGTATCCTGGTGGTGGAAGACGAACCGGCGATTGCCGAGTTGATTTCCGTCAACCTGCGCCACAACGGCTTTCAGCCGATCTGGGTCGCCGATGGCGACGGTGCGCAGCGCGAGATCAACGAAGTGTTGCCCGACGCGATCCTGCTCGACTGGATGTTGCCGGGGCACAGCGGCCTGACCCTTGCACGCCGCTGGCGCGCCGACCCGCGCGTCAAGCCAGTGCCGATCCTGATGATCACCGCCCGTGGCGACGAACCCGACAAGATCGCTGGCCTGGACGCTGGTGCCGACGACTACATCACCAAGCCGTTCTCGACGCAGGAATTGCTGGCGCGCATCCGCGCCGTACTGCGCCGGCGCGCGCCGGAGAGCGTTGCCGATAGTGTCTCCATCGGCGCCTTGCACCTGGATGCGGCGACACACCGGGTCAGCTTCGAGGACCGCATGCTCAAGCTCGGGCCAACCGAGTTCAAGTTGCTGCACTACCTGATGAAACATGCCGAACGGGTGCATAGCCGGGGCCAGCTGCTCGACAAGGTCTGGGGTGATCACGTCTACATCGAGGAACGCACGGTCGACGTGCATGTGAAACGCCTGCGCGAAGCGCTCGGTGACGCTGGCGCGATGGTCGAGACGGTACGCGGGGTCGGTTATCGGCTGACCGCCTTGACCCAGTCGCAGCCGAACTGAAGCGCCACGCTTCACAATCGGCTGATGATCTGGCGCATATTTCGCTTTTTCCTGTTTCAACTCGCGGGAGGCCTGTCGGGGTACCTCGTATTGACCCTGGCGCGGCCTGAATACCGCGTGGTTGTCGGCATCCTGGTCGCGAGCATGGTGTGGGTGCTGATCGACCTGCGCCGCGGCCAGAAACTGCGGCGCTGGTTGCGCGAGGGTGACACCAGCCGCCCGCCGTTGATATCGGGGTATTGGGGGGAGACCGCTGACCGGGTCCGGCGGCTGTTGCACAACCGCGATCGCAAGCTGATCGAGAGCGATAACCGGTTGCAGGAATTCCTGTCTGCCATCCAGGCGTCGCCCAACGGGGTGGTCCTGCTCGATGCCGATGGACGTATCGAATGGTGCAACCAGACGGCTGCGGATCACTTCGGTTTCGATCCCACGCGCGACGTGCTGCAGCAGGTCGCCAACCTGGTCCGCGATCCGCAGTTTGCCGCCTACCAGTCCAAGGGCGACTTCACCCACGATGTGGTGATTCCCGGACCTGCCAGCAGCAGCAGCCGGCCGGTACGTCTGTCGGTGCACCTGCATCCGTACGGTGAAGGGCGCAGTCTGATGATGTCGCGCGACGTCACCGCCCTCGAGCAGGCGGAAGCCATGCGACGGGACTTCGTGGCCAATGTCTCGCATGAAATTCGTACCCCGTTGACCGTACTCAGCGGCTTTGTCGAGACGCTGCAGAACCTGCCCCTGGACGGTCCGGAGCGCCAGCGCTACCTGGCGCTGATGTCGCAGCAGGCGCAGCGCATGCAGACGCTGGTCAGCGACTTGCTGACGCTGTCGCGACTCGAGGGCAGCCCGCTGCCGCGGCTGGACGAATGGGTCGATGTGCGCGGCATGATGCAACAGTGCGAACAGGAAGGCAGGGACCTGTCGATGCTGATGACCCAGCTTGGGCACGTGATCGTGTCGGAGATCGACCGGGACTGCCGGGTCGCCGGCTCGCAGTCGGAGTTGCACAGCGCGTTGGCCAACCTGGTCAACAATGCGATCCGCTACACGCCCAATGGCGGCAGGGTCCTCCTGCGGTGGACCTTGCGCGCGGACGGCAGCGGCGAGTTTTCGGTCACCGACGACGGGCCAGGCGTCGCAGCGGAACATATCCCGCGCTTGACAGAGCGCTTTTACCGCGTCGACCGCAGCCGCTCGCGCGAGACCGGCGGCACCGGACTGGGCCTGGCGATCGTCAAGCATGTCGCACAACGCCATGGCGCGCAGTTGCAGATTGCCAGCAAGCCTGGCCAGGGTTCGCGTTTCGCGATCGTGTTTCCGTCCAGCCGCGTACAGCCGGTCCGTCAGGCGGAACGCCGCGATGCCGACGCCGTCACGGCGTGATGTTGCGGAACAGGTGGAATTCGTCGCCCTTGCCAGAGGCGCGCTGGATGCGCGCATGGAACTGCCATCGAGCCGGGTCGGCCTGGTTTCCACGTTGTGCCAGCAATTGCGGATCGGCGATCAGCCAGGTGCACGCGGCATCCGGTGCCATAGGTGTTAGCCGGAACCCGCCGTGGAACTGCAGCGCCGCAATCTGGTCGCGGTCCAGGTCCTTCACCTGCAGGCAGCTGCTGGAACCGACCTGGGCGGCGACACGGTCGGCCACCAGTCGGTAGCTGCGCACAAAGTCGAGCAAGGGCATCCACAGCGTCATCAGCAGCAGCCAGCACAAGGCGGCGCCACCGGCAGGCAGCACCAGGCTTTTCCAGATCACCGTCTGGTGGCGTCCGACGCGCCATTGCACCAGCCAGGCCCACACCAGTGATGCCGACACCGCAATGACGAAGGTTGCCAGATCGAACGTGGCCTGGAAGTCGGGCGCCTGTTTGAAGACATTGGCCGCAGCCTGGCGCGGAACACCGGTCTGCATCGCGAACCAGATCACCCAGATGACGACGCCGCAGCCGGTGAAGAACAGCAGCGTGAACCAGTCGATCAACGCGGCCACGCTGCGGCGCAGGGTCGGCAATGCGAATGCGGCCAGCGTGGCCAGTGCCGGCAAAGAGAGCAACAAGGCGCGATCGGCCGGCTTGGTGGTCAAGGTGGCGGCGATCGTGACCGCGACAAACCACATGGGCAGAGCCAGGTGCAGATTGACCGGCGCCGTCACGATCTGTCGTCGCCAGCGCCACAAGGTCCACAAGACCAGCGGCCATGCCGGCCAGGTGAACCATAACAGCAGCCGGGCCATGCTGCGCCAGTCCTTGCTGCCGGCATCCTGTGGCAGCAGGATGCGCCAGCGCCACAGGTCGAGCGCCGATGCCAGCGCGGCAGCCAGCAGCGTGGCCAGCGCGAGCAGGCCCGCGGCGCGCAATGCCCGGTGCCGCCCGCCCGGCCCGGGCTCCGCGGCCAGAAAATGTAACAAGGCCGCTCCCGCGCCAAACAGAACGGCCAGGCTGGGTGCAGCGCTGAGTACGAGGCCGCCGAGCCCGAACACCAGGCCCAGCATGGGCAGCCGAACGCGGTGGCCGATGGCCGATGCAGCATAGAACGTCAGCGCGGCAAAACACAGCTGCGCCAGGTGTGTGGTGACTTCGTGCGAGAGTTGTGCCAGTCCCAGGCAGGCAATCAGCGCCAGCAGGCCACCATCACCGATGGCGCGCGCATAGTCGGTCGGGTTGGCCTCGCCGCCAAAGGCGAATGCGACCGGCTGGGCACGCGGATGGGAGGCCAGGTTGTAGACCGCGTACCAGGTCGCCGCCAGCGTCAGCGCAAGCATCAGCGCGAAAGGCAATCGCGCCAGCAAAACTGGCGACGTCCAGGCAGGGCCCCACTGGAGGAACCAGGCTCCGATCCAGTAGGGCAACAGTCCATCCGCCTCTGGCCGCAGGCCCAGCAACTGGGGGTCGAGCCAACTGGTGGCGCCACGGGCCATCTCGACCATGTAGCCGAAGGTGGCCATGTCGGCGTTGCGCCATGGCTCGCGTCCGAGCAGACCGGGCAGGATATAGGCCAGGCACAGCAACAGCAGCGCCAGTCGGGGCAGCCGGCGAACAGCACCCTGGGCGACGATGGCGGGAGTGGGCTGGCTCACGGTGGGGGAATGCAGATGCCGCGCGAGGGCTCGAAAATGACAAAAGGGCAGCACGGTTGCCCGGGCTGCCCTTCGTCGCAGTACAACGTTGCTTACTTGACCGCTGTCTTGCCGAAACGGTTGCGGAATTTTTCGACCCGTCCGCCCATGTTGTCGACCGACTTCTGCGTGCCGGTGTAGAACGGATGCGACTCGCTGGAGGTCTCCAGCTTGTACAGCGGCAACTCGCGGCCGTCTTCCAGCGTGATCTTGTCCTTGGCACTGACACAAGAGCGCGTCACGAACTTGAAGTTGTTGGACAAGTCCTGGAAGCAGACTTCGCGGTAGTTGGGGTGGATTCCGTCTTTCATGTGTGTTCCTTCAGGTGCGTCAGCCGCGTCTGGCATTGCGCAAGCCGTTGCGCAAACCGAAAATTTCCAGGCGTACTTTTCGCGTAAAGCCGCAGATTATGGCACGGTTTTGTGCCAGTGTTTGGCGTGATCAGCCGCCGCGACGCATCTGTTCGAAGAATTCGTTGTTCGTCTTGGTCGCACGCATCTGCTTGAGCACCAACTCCATCGATTCGATCTCGTCCATGTTGTAAAGGAACTGGCGCAGGATGCGGGTCTTTTGCAGGATTTCCGGGGCCAGCAGCAATTCCTCGCGCCGGGTACCGCTGCGATTGAGCTGGATCGACGGAAAGACCCGCTTTTCATACAGCCGGCGATCGAGGTGTATCTCGGAGTTGCCAGTACCCTTGAACTCCTCGAAGATCACCTCGTCCATGCGGCTGCCGGTGTCGATCAGGGCAGTGGCGATGATGGTGAGCGAGCCGCCTTCCTCGACATTGCGCGCGGCACCGAGAAAACGTTTGGGGCGCTGCAATGCGTTCGAGTCGACGCCGCCCGTGAGCACCTTGCCGCTGGACGGCACGACATTGTTGTAGGCACGGGCCAGCCGGGTGATGGAGTCGAGCAGGATGACGACATCCTTCTTGAGTTCGACCAGGCGTTTGGCGCGTTCGATCACCATCTCGGCCACATGCACGTGGCGCGCTGCCGGTTCGTCGAACGTGGATGCGATCACCTCACCCTTGACGGTGCGCTGCATCTCGGTCACCTCTTCGGGCCGTTCGTCCACCAGCAGCACCATCATGTAGCTCTCTGGATAGTTCGCGGCAATCGCGTGGGCCATGTGCTGCATCATCACCGTCTTGCCGCTCTTGGGTGGTGCGACCAGCAAGGCACGCTGGCCCTTGCCGATCGGGGCGATGATGTCGATGATGCGGCCGGTGATGTTCTCCTCGCTCTTGGTGTCGCGCTCGAGCCGCATCTGCTCCTTGGGGAACAGCGGCGTGAGGTTCTCGAACATCACCTTGTGCTTGTTCTCCTCCGGACCGCCGCCGTTGACCTTGTCGAGTTTGTTGAGCGCGAAGTAACGTTCGCCGTCCTTGGGAGTGCGCACCTCGCCCTCGATCATGTCGCCGGTGTGCAGGTTGAAGCGACGCACCTGGCTCGGGCTGATGTAGATATCGTCGGTGCTGGCGGTGTAGCTGGTGTCCGGGCTGCGCAGGAAGCCGAATCCGTCCGGCAGGATTTCCAGCACGCCATCGGCAATGATCTGCTCGCCGGTTCGGGCGCGTTTCTTGATGATGGCGAACATCAGTTCCTGCTTGCGCATGCGGCCGGTGTTTTCGATCTCAAGCTCTTCAGCCTGCTTGAGGACTTCAGACACGTGCAGTGCCTTGAGTTCGTTTAGGTGCATGGAATTACCCGAAAGGGATGGAATCAGAAGATGCGAACACGGACCGGGGGGGCAGACCGGGGCAAGAATGTGGCCCCGGCCAGTTGTTCCGCATCTGGAACTCGAACCGGCCTGGGTTGCTGGCCGGCGATTGCGGGCCATTATGACAGGAAAAAATGCGGCCGCAATACGATTGCGCGGTACGGAAGCAACGGCGCAAAGGCGCAACGGCGCCAGTTGCGCGTGCGCGGCGGTCCGGCCTCGCACCCCCGAGGGGCCCGGCGAAGCCAGGGCTGGGGGCGCTCTCAGGCCAGTTGCTGGTCGATGAAGGCGGTCAGCTGCGACTTGCTCATGGCGCCGACCTTGGTGGCGGCGAGTTGTCCATCCTTGAACAGCATCAGCGTCGGGATGCCGCGAATGCCGAACTTGGCCGGTACTTCGCGGTTTTCGTCCACATTCATCTTCGCCACCTGCAGCTTGCCCTGGTAACCGGTGGCCACCTCGTCCAGGATGGGCGCGATCATTTTGCACGGGCCGCACCACTCGGCCCAGTAATCGACCAGCACCGGGTGGGGCGATTGCAGTACATCCGCTTCGAACGAGGCGTCGGAGACATGTTTGATGAGTTCGCTGGCCATGTTGGCTCCTTGGTTCTGTCAGTACAGGTAAAGTGGGGAAATTGTGACAGAAACCAATACCAATTGCCCGTCTTGGCCGCGCAATGGATGAGATAGCCGGAAACGATCCTGGCGGGCTGCAATGGGACCGGCTCGCCGCGCGCTTGCGCAGCGAGATGGCGCGGCGTCAGGTGCACCCTGCACACGTCGTGGTCCTGTTGCCCTATGTGCAGCTGATCGGCATCGCGCGCAGTGCCTGGATGCGCAGCGCCAGCGCAGCGTCTGGCGGGGCCTTTTTCATGCCGCGCTTCGAGACTACGATGAACTGGAGCCGCACGCTCGCGGGTTTTGCGCCAACGGCGGACGATCTGACACGCGACCCGGCGCGCGACCTGCAAACTGCCACATCGCTGCTCGAGCGCGCGGGTCTGCACGGCGCGGACGGCGCAATGGCGGCCCGGCTGATGGAGGCGGCCTGGAGCGTCGCGCCAACTGCCGCCGCCGTGCCTGCGGATGCGCGCATCGCCTGGGGACGGCGCATCGACCAGGCATTGCAAGCCGAGGTTGCTGCGCCCTTGCTCGAATGGGAGTCGCGCCTGGGCCGGATCGCCGTGGCGTGGGCGGCGCACAGTGCCTATGCGACCGATGCCGTGTTCCGTGCCCAAGCGGACCTGCTGTTCCTGGTCGAGGGCCTGCAGCAGGACCCGCTGTTTGCCACGCTGCAGGAACGCTGGGCCGACCGCGCCGTCACCCTGCAGCTGGCCAGCGCCGCAGCGCCGGGTCTGTGCCACTTGCGGCAGGCGCTGGACGCGCAAGATGAGGCCGAACAGGCCTGTGCCTGTGTGCTGGCACACCTGGCCGAGGGCCGTGCGCCGCTGGCACTGGTGGCCCAGGACCGGGTGCTGACACGGCGCGCCCGCGCCATGCTGGCCGAACGCGGCGTCGCGGTACGCGATGAGACCGGCTGGACCTTGTCCACCACCCGCGCTGCCGCCGCGATCGTCGGCATGTTGCGTGCAATGGCACCGGGCGCCAGTTCGGACGCCGTGCTCGATTGGGCCAAGCAGGCCCGCGCCATCCCGGCACGGGACGTGGACCGCCTCGAAGTGCGGCTGCGCCGCCGCGCAGCGCGCGACTGGCGTGGCGCGGCGCCAGACGACGGCACCGCGTCCTTCATCGATTCGCTGCGCGCCGGGATGCTGGCCCCGCGTGACCTGGCCACCTGGTTGCGCGACCTGCGCTCTGCGCTGCAAGTTGCTGGCCAGTGGACGCAATTGCTGCAGGACACGGCTGGTCAGGCGGTGATCGATGCCCTGCACCTGCATGAACACGCCGACGGCAATTTTGCCGATGCCACGCAGTCCCTCACGCTGGCCAGGTTCGGCGCCTGGGCCGCGCAGGTGCTGGAGGCCGGCAGTTTTGTGCCGCCGCACCCGCAGCAGGAACAGGTGGTTTTGCTGCCGCTGAGCCAGTTGCTCGGGCGTCCGTTCGCAGCGGTCGTGATTCCCGGTTGCGACGAGAACAACCTGGCGGCGTCGCCGGACCTGCCTGGCTTGTGGACACCGGCGCAGCGGGCGCTGCTGGGGTTGCCATCGCGCGATCAACTGGCCGACACACTGGCAGCCGCCTGGCACAACGCATTGGGCAGCCCGCGCGTCGACATCCTCTGGCGTGCCAGTGATGCCGGCGAGTTGCTGATGCCCAGCGTGCTGGTGCAGCGCCTGCGGCTGACCGCGCCCGATCTGGCGCCTGACCTGCGGGTGCCGCGGCCGCTGCAAGCGCGGCGCGCGGCGATGCCGCAGCCGGCCGCACCTGCGCTCGCCATCGCGCAGCTCTCAGCCAGTACCTACGAGGACCTGCGACGTTGCCCGTACCGCTTTTTTGCGCTGCGCATGCTCGGCCTGCAGGAGCCGGAGGAACTCGACACCGCGCTGGGTAAACGCGACTTCGGCAACTGGCTGCACGCATTGCTGCGGCATTTCCACGACGCCCTGGCTGCGCAGCCGCAGGCCTCGCCTGAGCGGCGCGGCGCCATGCTCGACCAGGCTGCCGAGCGAGCCACCCAGGAGCAGGGCCTGGCGGCCAACGAGTTCCTGCCGTTTGCCGCGTCGTGGCCGCAGGTGCGCATGTCGTACCTGGCGTGGCTGGCGGAGCACGAGCGCACCGGTGCCCGCTACCAGGCCGCCGAGGTGCAGTGCGAGCGGCAACTGGGCGCGCTCAAGCTGGTCGGCCGCATCGACCGGATCGACCGGTTGGCGGACGGCGCAACATTGCTCATCGACTACAAGACCGAGGCGCGAGCGAAGACCCAGTCGCGGGTGCGGCAACCCGAGGAGGACACCCAGCTGGCGTTCTACGGCGCCCTGCTGGACCAGGACCCTCGGCAGGCGATGTACCTGAACATCGCCGAGTCCGACAGCACCAAGGCGTTCGAGCTACCCGATATCACCCGCTGGCGCGACCAGCTGGTGGCGGCGATCGAGCTGGACATGGGTCGCATCGCCTCCGGGGCCGTGCTGCCGGCGATCGGTGCTGGCTCTGCCTGTGATTATTGTGCCGCCCGCGGCCTGTGTCGCAAGGATTTCTGGAGCGTTGCTGCGCCGTCCGCGGCTGCTGGGGACGGACATGGCTGAACGTCCGTCGCTGGCCGCCTATGAGCACAACGGCACGACCGTGGCTGCTGCGCACTTCTATGCCGTCGCCTGTGACCCGCGCCGGCATGTGGCAGTCGAGGCCTGTGCCGGCGCCGGCAAGACGTGGATGCTGGTATCGCGCATCGTGCGGGCCTTGTTCGATGGACTGGACCCTACCGAGGGCACGATGTCGGTGCTGCCGCACGATATTCTCGCGATCACCTTCACCAAGCGTGCGGCCAGCGAGATGCGCGAGAGGCTTTACAAGTGGCTGCAAGAATTTGCCGGCGCAAGCGATGAGCAGCTGGCGCGCGAGTTGCGCGCCCGCGGCGTGACGGTTCCGCAGGATGCGGCGGCGGCGCAGGCCATGGTCCTGCGCCTGGCCGGATTGCACCGCGCGGTGCTGCAATGCCCGCGGCAGGTGCAGATCCGCACCTTTCACAGCTGGTTCGCAGCGCTGTTGCGCGCAGCGCCGATCGCGGTGCTGCAGCAACTCAAACTGCCGCTGCAATACGAGCTGCTGGAGGACGATGCGCCGGCCAGGGCACTGGTGTGGCGCCGGTTCTACCAGGTGCTGCTGGAGCAGCCCGAACTGCGGGCGGCGTTCGAGGCGGTGGTGCGCGCACATGGGCGTTTCCAGACCGAGAAGGCGCTGGGTGTGGCGCTGGACAAGCGCATCGAGTTCACCCGTGCCGACGCGGCTGGGCGGGTCGCGCCTTCGGTGCGGCATTTCCACGACTGTTTTCCCTGCTTGGCCCCGCTGGCCACGCCGGCGGCCGCGCTTCAAACGGATGGTGCGCGTGCGCGGTGGCTGGATTGGGCATCCGCGCTGGGGCGCGAATCGAACAAGACTCCGCAAAAGGCTGCACAGGCGATCGTCGATGCGTTCGACCGGCTGGCCATGGCGCCGGCGAACGACGCTGCTGCTGCTGCTGCGCCGTGTCTGGCAATACTGCGCAAGGCGCTGTTCGTCGACAAGGAGGATCGACTGAACACCAACCTGGTCAAGTTCGATGCCGCACAGGCGGCAGCGCGGGAATTGGCACTGTTGTGTGCGGCGCATCGCCATCACCTGGCCTGGCAGTACCAGCAGCACATGGCGGCCCTGGCACGGGTGCTGATCGACGTGTTCGCCGATCTCAAGCGCGAGCGCGGCTGGATCGACATGACCGACGTGGAGCGCGCCGCCATGATGCTGCTGTCCGAGCCCATGCTCAGCGGCTGGGTCCAGGAGCGGCTCGACACCCAGGTGCGCCATCTGCTGATCGACGAGTTCCAGGACACCAACCCGCTGCAGTGGCATGCACTGCTGTCGTGGCTGGGCAGTTATGCCGGCGCCATCGGCAGCCGGCCCAGTGTGTTCATCGTCGGCGATCCCAAGCAGAGCATCTACCGCTTCCGGCGCGCCGAGCCGCAGGTGTTCCGGGCTGCGCAGGCGTTCGTAGCCGAAGGCCTGGGTGGCGACCTGCTCAGCTGCGATCACACCCGGCGCAATGCGCCGTTCGTCATCGACACCGTGAACCAGGTCATGCTGGCGGCGCGCGAGCATGACCATTACGAGGGTTTTCGTGCGCACACCACCGGCGCCCATGCTGCCGGGCAGGTGCTGCGGCTGCCGCCGATACCGCGTGCACGTGTCGACTCCGTTCGCGCCGCCGATGCTGCGCCCGATCCCGATTCCGATGCCGCCTCCCGCATCTGGCGCGACAGCCTGACCGAACCTCGCGAAGTGCCGGAGGAGACGCTGCGCAGCCTGGAGGCACGCCAGGTGGCGCGCTGGATCGCGCACCGGGTGGCCCGGGGCCACGCTGCGTCGCAGGTCATGGTGTTGTCTCGCCGGCGCGCCAGCCTGACGCCGTTGCAGGACGAACTGCGCGCCTTGCACATTCCCGCACATGTGGGCGAGAACACCGCTTTGATCGATTGCTGCGAGGTGCAGGACATCGTCGCGATGCTCGACGTACTGGTGTCGCCGCGGCACGACCTGTCGCTGGCGCGGGTGTTGCGCTCGCCGCTGTTCGGCGTGCCGGACCAGGCCCTGATCGATCTCGCGTTGCGACGGCGTGTGCAGCCAGAGCCCTGGTTCAGCTTGCTGCAGCAGCCCTGGCCGGCGGACCATGCGCTGTACGGCATTGGTGCGCAATTGCTCGCGTGGAAATCCTGGCTCGATCGCCTGCCGGCGCACGACGCGCTGCAGTCGATCTACAGCCAGCATGACGTGCTGGCCCGCTTTGCCATAGGTGCGCCCGAGGTGCAACGCTGCGCGGTGCTGGCCAACCTGCGGGCCTTGCTCGCGGCGTCGCTGCAGGTGGCGGGCGGGCGCTTCATCACGCCCTACAGTTTCGTGCGTTCGCTCAAGGCGGGTGGAGTCATGGCGCCCGCCACGGTGACACCGGATGCGGTGCGCCTGTTGACCGTGCATGGGGCCAAGGGTCTGGAGGCCGATACCGTGGTGCTGCTGGACACGGACACACCGCCCCGCGCGGCAGAGACGATGGGTGTATTGATCGACTGGCCGGCCCAGGAGGCGCATCCGCATCAGTTTTTCTTTGTCAGCAGCGAGGCGCAGCCGCCGCAATGCGCGCTCGCCACGCGAGACCATGAATGGCTGCAACGCCAGCGCGAGGAACTCAACGCCTTGTATGTGGCGTTGACCCGGGCCCGCAACACACTGGTGGTCTCGTCGATCGAGCCGCACCGGGATGCGCCCGGCAGCTGGTGGCGTCGCCTGTTCGATGCGGCAACCCCGATCGCACAGGCCGATCCGGCTGCGTCGACGATGCCGCGTGCGGGAGCGCGGGACGCGCCGTTCACGCTCAAGGAATTGCCGCCAGGTCCGGCGGCGACCACGCCGTCCGGCCCGCAGCCGCCGGTCGAGGACTTGCAGTCGGATCCCGCGCTCGATGCGCTGGCGCGGGTCGGGCAGGCCATGCACCGTTTGCTCGAATGGGGTGGTGTCGGCGCGCAGCAGATCGCTGCGGTGCGCCGGGAGTTCGGATTGGATGCCGATGGAGCCGAACGCGCTGCGGCGATGGCGAAAAGTATCCTGGATGGACCGGGGGCCTGGGCCTGGGATCCGGCGCAGCTGGCCTGGCAGGGCAATGAAGTCGAGTTGGTGCTGGAGGGAGTCGTCCTGCGGCTGGACCGCCTGGTGCAGCGACGGGACAATGGCCAATGGTGGGTGCTGGACCACAAGTCGAACCTGGCGCCGCAACGCGATCCGATGCTGGTGGCCCAACTGGCGCGGTACCGGGACGCGGTGCAGGCCATCGACACCACGCAAGTGGTACACGCCGCTTTTCTCAATGGCCAGGGGCAATGGATCGACCTGCCCGAGCCGGCCCTGCGGCCATGACGCGCAGCGCCGCCATCGTCGGTGGCGGGCCGGCCGGTCTGATGGCAGCGGAGGTGCTCGCCAGCGCTGGCCTCGAGGTACACCTGTACGACGCCATGCCATCGGTGGGCCGCAAGTTCCTGCTGGCAGGCAGGGGCGGATTGAACCTGACGCATTCGGAGCCGGCAGCTGCGTTCGAGAGGCGTTTTGGTGCGCGCCAGCGCGAAGTCGCGCGCTGGCTGCGCTTGTTTGGCGCGCAGCAGTTGCGCGAGTGGGCCCGGGCCCTGGGCATCGAAACCTTCGTCGGCAGTTCGGGGCGGGTGTTCCCGGTCGACATGAAGGCTGCGCCGTTGTTGCGGGCCTGGTTGCATCGCCTGCGCCATCCCGCGCGGGGCCTTCCGGTGCAACTGCACATGCGGCATCGCTGGACGGGTTGGGGCGCTGCCGGGCAGGGTGGTGCGGCGGCGCTGCGATTCGACACGCCCGATGGGCCGCGCCTGGTGCATGCCGATGTGGCGGTGCTGGCGCTCGGCGGCGCGAGTTGGCCGCACCTGGGCTCAGATGGCGCTTGGGCCCAGACGCTGCAAGCGCGTGGCGTGCCGGTGGCGCCTTTGCTGCCGAGCAATTGCGGGTTCGACGTCGAGGGAGGATGGAGTGCACACTTTGCGCAGCGTTACGCGGGCCAGCCGCTCAAGTCGGTGGTGTTGCATGTGCCAGACGGTCCCGTCGGGCCGGCGTTCGAGCGCAAGGGCGAGTTCGTTGCCACCGCCACCGGTATCGAGGGCAGCCTGGTCTATGCAGCCAGCGCCCTGCTGCGCGACACGATTGCGGCCCAGGGGCGTGCCGCGCTGCATGTGGACCTGCTGCCGGATTTCACCCTGGAGCGGGTGCTGCAACAGGTTGCCCATCCGCGCGGCGCACGCTCCTTGTCCGGCCACCTCAAGAGCAGGCTCGGTATCGATGGCATCAAGGCCGGGCTGCTGTACGAGGTGCTGGGGCGCGAACACCTTGCCGATCCGGTACGCGTGGCGCACACACTCAAGGCCTTGCCACTGCACCTGCATGCGCCAAGGCCAGTGGCCGAGGCGATCAGCAGCGCCGGCGGCGTGGCGTTCGACGGACTGGATGAGGGGCTGATGTTGCGCGCCTGCCCCGGCGTCTTCTGTGCCGGCGAAATGCTCGATTGGGAGGCGCCAACCGGCGGTTATCTGCTCACCGCAGCGATGGCAAGCGGCCGGATCGCGGCCGAAGGCGCATTGGATTTCCTGGGGATCGGGCGCTGAGCCGGCACCGCCGCAGCCGTCTGCGTTGTGGGGCCGATACGACTTCGGGTACATCTTGCGGGTGGCCAGTGGCAGGCTTGCCGATAGAATCCTCCTCGGGAGTCAAGATCAAAAATCCTAGCCCGCAATCCGAACCATGGACCACGACAACACGATTCCTTCCCAACTGGGCCCGGCCAGCACCATCCCCGCAGCGTTGACTGCCGTCGCGCTGTCCGATCCGGCCGAGCCCGAGAGTTCAGGTATCGGCGGCTTGATGTTCAAGTTGCTGCTGCTGGCCGTCACGGTCGGCCTGGCCTTGTATTTCATGCGGTAGTCGCGGCTGCGCCGCGTGCGACGCCAACAGGTCCTGGCGCGCTTCACGTATCGTGATGGTGTAGGGTGACGAGCCTTGACCCCGGCACTGGTTCTGCAGTTAGGGCTGCTTGGTTCCCCACCTGACCCGTTTGGCCGCTTCTCCATGCGGGAAGGCCCGTCACGAACGATTGTACGGCCTGCATCGTCAGCCCCGTGATCGGCATGATGGATGGCCGCGCACGAGGAAACGCCGGGCCGCCCCAAGTTTCCTCGCACCCCCTCGGGGGGCCTGGCGAAGCCAGGGCTGGGGGCGAATGACGAAACGCCGGGCCGCCCCAAGTTTCCTCGCACCCCCTCGGGGGGCCTGGCGAAGCCAGGGCTGGGGGCGCTCATGAAGCGGCCCTTTGGCGCGCAGTGGATGCTGGTGCATAAGTTGTTTTGCTGGGTCGGCGAATGTTTCGTTAATTTGCATCGTCTGGCGCTCGGGCACGCGGTGGCGACAAGCTCTTGACGCGCTCGCGGTTTCCTCTTGACGCGCTCGCGGTTTCCTCTTGACGCGCTCGCGGTTTCCTTGACGCACCTGTATGTGCGATCGATACTGACCGCGGTCAAGCCAGAACAATCAACAGGAGGTGGTCTCGATGGATAGTCCGCGGTTTCTTTCGTCCCGGGTACGGGAACTTGCCGCTTTTACCGGCGTGCCGACGGCCGCTTCACTTGCGCGAGACCGGCCGAGCGATGCGCCGGTTTTGCTGCACCTCAACGAGTCTGCGTTTCCACCTTCACCGCGTGTGGTGGAGGCGCTTTGCAAGTCGGCGTCCGGCGCAAACCGATACGGTGATCCGCGGCCCGACGATCTCGCCGCGGTCCTGTCGCAGCGCACCGGCGTGGCGCCAGCGCTGATCGTCGTGGGCAACGGTTCGGACGAGGTTCTCGGGCTGGTCGCATTAATGGCCCTTGGCCCGGGTGACAGTGCCGTCATGCCGACGCCGTCGTTCCCGCGATACCGCATTGGCACCACCATGATGGGCGCGCAGTCGCGCCTGGTGCGCAACTTGCCCGATGGCCGAAACGACGTGGCTGGCCTGCTCGCAGCCATCGACGCCAGCACCAAGGTGGTATTTGCCTGCACACCCAACAATCCCAGTGGTGCGGCGATGACCCGTGCCGATCTCGATGCGCTGGTCCATGGCGTGCCCGACGACGTGTTGCTGGTGATGGACGAGGCCTATTACGAATTTGACGCCGCGCAGGGCGGCGAGGGCGCGCTGCCGGCACTGCAGTCGCGGCGCGGCCCCTGGTTGTCCACCCGCACCCTGTCCAAGGCCTATGCGATGGCCGGACTGCGGATCGGTTACGGCCTGGCGAGCAGCGAAGAGCTGGCGCTGGGGCTGGTGCGGGTCAAGCTCAACTTCAACCTCAGCAGCCTGTCGGTCGTCGCGGCAATCGCGGCATTGGACGACGAAGCCTACGCGCAGTCCTGCATGGCACGCACCATTGCAGAACGCGGGCGTGTCGCCGCCGCGTTGCTGGACATGGGTTATCCAACGCTGCCCTCGCGTGCAAACTTCGTATCGTTCGACTACCGCGTCAACTCGGTACCATTGATCGCCGCGCTGGCCCGGCAAGGCGTCTTCATTCGCGAATGGCGCGACCCCGGTTTCGAGACCTACGTGCGCATGACGATAGGCCTGCCCCAGGAGAACGACCGGGCGCTTCACCTGCTGGACGAGGCGATCGCTCAGGCTCGGGCCTGAGCGGCGCGGCGCTGATGAAACACAGTCGCCAGCCCTGAAAGCCGCGGCAGGCCATTTCGCGTTGACATTGCAAGCAGTTGTTCCTTGCGTGCGCTGTCGCACGCTCGTTGCGTCGATTCCTTGATAGTCTTGGCCACCAAAACCATTCAATGGAGCCGAGAATCATGAAAAAAAACCTGACCGTGGCGGCGATCGTGGTCACCGCAACCCTATTCCTTGCCGGCTGCGCCAACGCACCCGAGCAGCGGGCCAGCACGCCAAGTTACCCGGCAGGTTACTCGGCCAACGCGTCGTACTACGGAGTGGTGGACTCGATCGAACTGATTCCTGCCGAGCGTACCTCCAGCAGCCCGGGCGTCGGGGCAATCGTGGGCGGGGTTGTCGGCGGCATTCTCGGCAACCAGGTCGGCGGGGGGACGGGCAAGAGCGTCGCCACGGTGGCCGGTGTGGTGGGCGGTGCGGTCGTGGGCAACCA
>ENA-ORBV01008068-ORBV01008068.1-microbial-mat-metagenome-genome-assembly--contig:-NODE-8068-length-17846-cov-3.701109_pt1 | contig 17846 bp, 11 predicted proteins | sample MGYA00237777_ERZ505514 | MGnify/ENA primary metagenome ERZ505514 (study PRJEB26160, sample SAMN06269048) | microbial mat metagenome | isolation source: Oligotrophic lake microbial mat | place...
CAGCGTCAGATGTGTATAAGAGACAGACGGCTGACAACGCGCAAGAGGCCGAGATCGAAGTCGTCGATCGACAGACCCGCGTGTTGCTGTTTGCCGGCGGGCCGACGCGGGAATACACCTTCCTGCGTAATCAATTGAATCGCGACAAGTCGATGCAAGTCGACGTACTGCTACAGACCGCGCAGCCGGGCATTTCGCAAGACGCGCGCCGCGTGCTGGCGGATTTTCCTTCGACGCGCACTGAGATGTTCGAGTATGACGTCGTCGTGGCGTTCGATCCGAACTGGCGAGCCCTCAAGCCGGAACAAGTCGATCTGCTGGAAACCTGGGTCGCCGAACAAGCCGGCGGATTGATCGCCGTGGCGGGCCCCGTTTACACCGAAGGCTGGTCGCAAGATCCGGCGCTCGGCAAGATCCGCGCGCTCTATCCGGTGGAAATGCAACGTCGCTACGCGGCGCTCAGCGACGCGAAGTACGGCTCGAAAGATCCTTGGCCGATTGAGTTTTCACACGAGGGCGAAGCGGCGGAGTTCCTTTGGCTGGCCGACACCGCTTCCGCGGCGCGCCAGGCTTGGAGTCAGTTCCGCGGCGTCCACGGTTACTTCGCCGTCCGCGGCGCGAAGCCCGGGGCCACGGTCTATGGCCGCTACTCCGACCCCCGCGCGGCCTCGACCGACGGCAAGCCGGTCTATCTGGCGGATCAGTTCTACGGTTCGGGGCGCGTGTTCTACCTCGGCAGCGGCGAGATGTGGCGGCTGCGGAGCGTGGACGACGCGTACCTGGAGCGCTTTTACACGAAACTGATTCGCCACGTCTCCCAGGGGCGCCTAGCCCGCGGTTCCAATCGCGGCGTACTGCTCGTGGAGCGCGACCGCTACCTGGTCGGCAACACCGTCGTGGTCCGCGCTCAATTGAACGATGCGCAGTTGCAGCCGCTCGCTTCGCCGGCGGTGTCGCTCGACGTCGCCGCGCCGGATGGCACGCTCCAGAACGTGCGGTTGGTCGCGGATCCCGCCCGTGTGGGAAGTTTTCAAGGACAATTCGCCGTGCGTCACGAGGGGGCGTATCGGCTGGAACTGTTGGTCCCACAGAGTCAGCAGGAACGGCTCACGCGGCGGATTCAAGTGCGTATGCCGGACTTGGAACGCGAAAGCCCGGAACGAAACGACGCGTTGCTGAGTGAAATCGCCGGCGGCACCGGCGGCGTCTATTACGTGGGACTCGCCGCGCCGTTCAGCCGCCCGGTCGGAGAGGACCTGGCCAGCGTGTTGAAAGACAAGAGCCGCGTAGTGACCCTGCCGCTCGCGCCGCGCAAGCTGTGGGACAACCACTGGCTGCTCGGCTGGGTCGTGGGAGCGCTTTCGTTGGAATGGTTGGTACGAAGATTGTCTCGACTCGCCTAAGAGCCACACGAACACACAACAGATAGAGCCGGAAGCGTCAGCGCCCGGAGCGGTTCATCCCGAAACTCATTGCCCCGAACATGCCCGCACCTGCTTCACCTTTGATCGGTCCCACGCTCGGCGAGATTCTGCGCCGATTGCGGCGGAGAATCCGCGTCCAGGTGTTGCTGTATGGGTTGGCAAGTCTCGTGCTGTTGGCCGGTCTGGTGTTCTGGCTGTCGCTGGCCATCGACTGGACGTTCGAGCCGCCGCGCGAAGTGCGAATCGGCGTGATCGTCGTGGCACTCGCCGCAGGCGTCGCGGTCATCTATGCCCTTATATTGCGACGGTTATTCGTGCCGTTATCGGATGCGAACCTGGCGTTGTTGCTGGAGCGCAAGTTTCCGCAGTTCAAAGACGGCCTGATCACGGCCGTGCAATTGGCTGCGCGCCGCTCCACCGGCATGTGGCATCAGCAGATGCTGGCGGAAACGATCGGCCGGGCGCGCGAGACGTTGCGCGCCGCCGATTTGGACGCCGTATTGAACGCCGCGCCGACCGTGCGTCGTGGCGTCTGGGCGACCGTGCTCACCGGCAGTGTGATGGTCTTCGCCGTGGCGATGCCCGATCAATTCCGCGTCTGGCTGGAGCGCTCGCTGCGACTGAGCGAGGCGCGTTGGCCCCGGTATACGTCGCTGCACGTGGTGGGCTTGGGCCCTGACAACTCCATCAAAGTGGCGCGCGGCGGCGACGTGGCGCTCGTCGTGCAGGCCGACGTTGCGAAGCAAGTGCCGCGCACGGTGGAGATCCGCTACGAGACCGAAGACGGCGCGCGGGGCCGCGAACCGATGGATCGCGTCGGCCGCGCAATTCCCGGCCAGGATCCGTTCCAGGAGTTCGGTTACACGTTCGCCGGCGTGCTCACGTCGCGGACGTTCGACGTGCTGGGGGGCGACGACTGCATCGACGACTTGCGGATTCAAGTCGTCGATATGCCGACGCTCGAAGGCATGACGCTGGAGTGCGACTTTCCCGATTACACAGGGCGCAGCACGCGCACGCTCGCCGCGGCGGGCGCGATCCAATTGCCGCAAGGGACCCGCGTCACGCTCGACGCCACGGCCAGTAAGCCGCTCGAATGGGCCGAGGTGACCATCGCCTCGGGGCGCGACTCCTTGAACGCCGAGCGCGTCACGCCGGACCAGCAATCGCCGCGGAAGTTTCAAATCGCGCTCGAAGCGCTCACGTCGGACACGACGTTGTTGATTCGCCTGCGCGATACCGACGGCATCGAGAACCGCGAGCCGCTACGCGTGGCGATGACGGTCGTGCCGGACGGCCCGCCGCAGATCAACGCGCAACTCGCCGGAATCGGCACCGCTGTCACGCCCCAGGCGCAGTTGCCGATGCGCGGCGCGATCAACGACGACTACGGCGTGGCCGATGCGCGGTTCGAGTACGCCGTCGGCGACGAAGCGCCGCGCGAGCAAATAGTCTTCAAGCACGAGGCGGACGCGGCGCAGCCCGCCGCGCAGCGCCCGTTGGACGCGGCGCTCGATTTGCGCGAACTGGGACTTGCGCCAGGACAAAAACTCGCGGTTGGGCTCCGTGCTCGGGATAACTTCGCTTTAGCGGATGCGCCGCATGACGCGACGGGCGAACGCTATGTGCTGGATATCGTGACCGCCGAAGACTTGCTTCAGTTGCTGCAGACGCGAGAATTAGGGATGCGGCGTCGCTTTGAGACCTTGCTCGACGAGGCGACCTCGCTGCGCGACAGCTTGCCGGCATTGGCGGACGCCAAGGATCAGGCCCAGACGGCCGACGACGCCCAGGTCGGGCTGGCGCTGGCCATCCAACGGATGGTGCAGTTGAGCCGCAAGGACGCACAGGAGACGTTGGGCGTGGCGGGGGCCTTCGCCGACATGCGGGAAGAGCTGGACAATAACCGGATCGACAACAGCGAACTGAAAGACCGGCTGCAAACGCGGATCGCCGACCCGTTGCGACGCTGCGGCGAGGAGATGTTCGGGGAACTGGACCGGAGATTGGAATTGATCCGCACCGCCGCGGCGGACGACAATGCACGGCGCGAGGCGGTCGAAGGAGCGGTGCAGCAGGCCGACGCGATCCTGCTGGAAATGCAGCGGGCGCTCGACCAGATGCTGGAACTGGAAAGTTTGAACGAGGCGGTGGCCCTGCTCCGCGAAATCATCGCGTCGCAGGACCAGGTAACCGAGTCGACCAAGCAACGCCGGACCGAAAAAGCCCGGCAGTTGCTCGAAGGGGAATAACTCTCGGGAGGACCGACTGATGACCGCTCGCTATGTCGCCGTCGCCCTATTGCTCAGCGCAATCTTCATCGCGCCAGCGGGTGTCGTGTGGGCGCAAGCGCCGGCCGCGGAACCAGCCGCTCCGGCGGCCCCCGCCGCGCAGCCCGGCGCGGCCTTGCCGGATCGCCAGCAACAGGTGGCGCAGCAATTCAAGCAGCTCGAAGCGGTGCTGTTGCGGATGGCGGAATTGACCGACGATCCGCAGCGCGCGGCGCTGTTGCGCAAGGCGGTCGCGCAGAGCAAGAATCAATTGATTGGCGAACAGCTCGCCGAGATCGCACAGTTGTTGGAGCAAGATCGCCTGGCCAACGCGCTCACGGATCAGGGCGAAGTGCGCGTCGACATGGTGAAGTTGCTGGAGTTGCTCTTAAGCGAAGACCGCGGGCAGAACCTCGACGAGGAAAAGCGCCGGTTGCAGCAGTGGATTCGCGAGATCGGCAATCTGATCAAGGACCAGCAAGGCTTGCAGGGGGAAACCGAGGGCGGTTCGGAAACGAAGGACCTCGCGGAGCGGCAAGGCAAGCTCGGCGAGAAGACCGGCCGCATGTCGGATGAAATCAAGGCAGCCGAAGACCGCGAACGCGGTGAAGCCAACCCGAGCGCAGAGTCATCCGGCGATTCCAACAAACAGCCTGCGAATGGCGAAGCGCCCAAGCCGGAAGACAAGCCGGCGACGGACGAAGGCAAACCCGGCGACGATGCGAAACCGACAGAGCCAGCCGATGATGAAAAGCCGTCGGATGACAAACCCGCCGATGGCAAGCCGACCGATGGAAAGCCAGCGGACGGAAAGCCGAGTGATGGCAAGCCCAGCGAGGGAAAACCATCCCAGGGAGAGCCATCCGAATCGGAACCGTCCGAAGGGCAACCCTCCGAGGGGCAACCGAGCGAAGCGCCGCCGAGCCAAGGACAACGCTCGCAGGGCGAGCCCTCCGAGACGCCGCTGGGCGATCCGCAACCGGCGGAGGAGCAACCGCAGAATCCCACGCAGCAACGGTTGAAGTCCGCACAGCAACGGATGGAAGCGGCACAGAAAAAACTAAAGGACGCGCAACGCAAAGAGGCGACCGAAGATCAGGAAGCGGCGATCCGCGAATTGCGCGAGGCCAAGGCGGAGCTGGAAAAGATTCTCCAACAACTGCGCGAAGAAGAGATGCAGCGCACGTTGGCGATGTTGGAACAACGTTTCCGCAAGATGCTCGCGGCGCAGATCGACGTCTACGAGGCCACGCAACGGCTCGATAGCGTGCCGCTCGAACAGCGGACGCGGAACGACGAAATCGAAGCCGGTCGCCAGAGCCGACGTGAGGCGAGCATCGCCGACGACGCCAGGCGCGCGCTGGAATTACTGAAACAGGACGGCACCGCGGTGGCGTTTCCGGAAGCGGTCGAGCAATTGATCGAAGATATGGACCAAACCACGACCTGGCTGGGCGAAGCCAAGGTCGGTGAACTGACGCAGGCCATGGAGCAGGACATCATCGCCGCGCTCGAAGAAATGTTGGCCGCGCTCGAAAAAGCCCAGCAAGACTTGGAGCAAAAGCAACAGCAATCTGGAGAGCAGCAGCAACAGGGAGAGCCGGAGGAGCCGCCGCTGGTGGATTCTCTGGCCGAAATCAAGTTGATTCGCTCGCTGCAGATGTGGGTCAACAAGCGCACGATGTTCTACAGCAAACGCCTGGACGGCAAGCTGCCTGCGGAAGAGCAGCAGGACGTTGAAGCAGGCCTGCGGAAACTGGCGGAACGCGAGCAGCGCATTTACGAAACCACGCGCGACATCGCCCAGGAGAAAAACCAATGAGACCGCTGGCTCTCCTCATGGTCGCGGCGGCGCTCGGCGGTACTTCCATCGCCTTGGCCGCCAATGAAACCACGACAAAGTCCTTGCGCGCGTCCACTTCGGACGAAGCGAAGGGCCAATTGTTCGCCTGGCTCGATGCGCAAAACGCGTCGCCGGAGTTGCGGCTCCAAGTGGAAACGCAATGGGCGGAGTCCGAAGCCTCGACCGGCGATTTGCTGGAGCGCGTAGCGCGCGCCATTGCGATCGTCGACGAGCGCGCTCGCCCGCTGTTGGAATCCAGCCAGGCCGCGGCGCTGCGAGCGCCGTTACCGGACATCGCCTGGCTGCAAGCGGCGGACGTGGCGCCGTTCATGAGCAACAACTTGCGTCTATGGTACGGCCGGTCGCTCGCGCAGCGCGAATATTACGACGAATCCTCGGCGCTGCTCACCGACCTGGAACCGCGCAACGTCGTCGACCCGGCCGCGCTGTTGTTCTATCAAGCGGTCGTGCATCAAAGGCTGCTCGCCAAGGACCCGGGCTTGAAAGCGATCGACGCCTTGCTGGACGATGTCGATGCCGCGCCGCGGCGATACTTGAAGCTCGCCGCGTTGCTGCGCACCGATCTCGCTGCGCTCGAAGACGAATCGCTCGAACATATTTCGCGGCGGATGGAGAACATCGAACGCCACCTTGGTTTGGGCCGGACAGACCAGAAAGTTCGCGACATCGAAGACGGCGTGATCGAGTCGCTCGACAAGATGATTAAGAAGCTCGAAGACCAAGCGAAACAAGCGGCGCAGTCCTCAGGAAAAGGCGGCCAGCAATCGGGCCGCGCGCAAGGAATTAAGCCCGGCGGTAGTCCGGCGCAACAGAGCACGCCAGCGGGCGGCCGGGGCGCCGGCGAGGTCAATCCTCGCGATCTGGGAAGCGAAGACGGCTGGGGCAACCTGCCGCCGAAGGAACGCGAAGAAGCCTTGCAACAAATCGGTCAGGATTTCCCGGCTCACTACCGCGACGTAATTGAGCAATACTTTCGCAAGCTCGCGGACGAGGGACGGGAGAACTAAGCGAAGAGCCTCGGCCGCGAACTACTATTCCTTCTAGCTACGACCACGACTCCACATAATTCCCATGCATAACCTGCTCGCCGTACTGCTGCTCGCCGCCGCGCCCAGCGTGGAATTGCGCACCTTGGATGGGCGGACGCTGGTGGGCGAATTGGAGAACTGCACGGCGACGAGCGTGACGATCAAGACCGCGGACGGCGTCACCGAGTTGGCCGCGGAGGAGGTCTGGGAGTTCGCGCCGACAGGCAATCGTGAGTTGCCGCGGAGCGCGCCGGAAGGCTTGGTGGTGCGCCTCACCGATGGTTCGCAGCTGGTGGCCGACAAGTTTTCCGTAAGCGAAGGCAAGGCGACGGCGCGGCTCGCCGGCGATCGAAGTGTCGACGCGCCGACCTCGGGCGTGGCGCATGTGCGTTTCGCGGTGCCGGAAGAACTGGACGCACAATGGCAGGAAGTATTGGAGACCAAGGCGACGGGCGATCTAGTCGTGATCAAAAAAGACGGCGCGCTCGATTTTCTGGAAGGCGTGCTGGGCGATACGGATGACGACGGCGGATTCGCGTTCACGCTCAATGGCGACACGCTCGCGGTGAAGCGCTCGCGAATGGCCGGCATCGTGTACTTTCACAAAGCGACCGATCCGCTTCCCAAGGCCGTCGCCATCGTTAGCGACGTGTTTGGCAATCAGTTTTCCGCGTCGGAAATCAAATTGGAAGCTGGCGTCCTCTGCGGTGCGACGCCGTCCGGCGCCGCTTGGTCTGTGCAATTGGAACAACTCCAGCGCGTCGATTTCTCGCAAGGGCGCGTGGCCTATCTCAGTGATTTGACGCCGGTCCGCGATACTTGGACGCCGTTCGTCAGCGGCGGGAAGCTGCCGAAGTCGGTCGCCGCGTTCTATGCCGCGAAGCGCGACCGGAGCCTCGAGGCGCAGGATTTGCTCGTCGGTGGTCAGCGCTACGTGAAGGGATTGTCCCTGCACAGCCGAAGCGAAGTGGCGTATCGATTAGACGGACAGTACCGCCGATTCCAGGCGTTGGCCGGCATCGACGACCGCGCCGCGGGCTTGGGAGCGGTGCGTTTGGTCATTCGCGGCGACGATCGCGTATTATGGGAAGGGGAGATTGCCGGCGCCCAACCGCCGGAAATGCTCAATTTCGCGACGGACGATGTGCGCGTGTTGAGCATTCTCGTCGACTTCGGGGCAGGCCACGAAACGGCCGACCATTTGAACCTGTGCGACGCCAAGCTAATCCGCTGACCAGGGTGATTCGATGAAACAGAGCTACGCCGCTGGAATCATCGCCGCAGCCTTGCTGGCCGCCGCGCCGGTGGCGCACGCCGACGTCGATCCCACGGTACTGGACGCCGAGCGGGAACGCATCGAGGCGATGAGCCGGGCGATGTCCCCGTCGATCGCCATTTTCGCCGGCGGCCAAGGGGGCGGGTCCGGCGTGATTATCTCCACGGACGGCTACGCGCTCAGTAACTTCCACGTAACGAGCGCCGCCGGCAACGCGATGAAATGCGGCCTCTCCGACGGCGGGTACTACGACGCGGTGCTCGTGGGCCTCGATCCCACCGGCGACGTGGCGCTGATTAAAGTCTTGGGACGCGAACGCTTCCCCGCCGCGGAACTCGGCGATAGCGATCTGGTGCGGCAAGGGGACGCGGTCTTCGCCATTGGCAATCCGTTCCTGCTGGCGACCAACTTGCAGCCGTCGATTTCGTATGGCATCGTCTCCGGCGTGCATCGCTATCAGTATCCGGCCGGCACGATCCTGGAATACGCCGATTGCATCCAGACCGACGCCGCGATCAACCCCGGCAATTCCGGCGGGCCGCTGTTCAACAGCAGCGGGCAGTTGATTGGCATCAATGGCCGCGGTTCGTTCGAAAAGCGCGGCCGTGTCAACGTCGGCGTAGGCTACGCGATTTCGATCAACCAGATCAAGCATTTTCTCGGTTGCTTGAAGGGAGGACGGATCGTCGATCACGCCACGCTCGGCGCGACCGTGGCGGCCGATGACGATGGCCGGATTCTGGTGAGCGATATTCTCGAAGAGAGCGACGCCTATCAACAAGGCCTGCGCTACAACGACGAAATCGTCCGCTTCGCCGATCGTCGCATCGCCTCGGTGAACGCGTTCAAAAATGTGCTCGGAACGCTGCCGAAAGATTGGCGAGTCCCGTTGGTGTATCGCCGTCGTGACGTCGAAACGACGCTGATGGTCCGCCTGGCCGGTGTGCATCGCAGCGGTGAGTTGGAAAAAATGGTCGAAGGGGGCGAAGTCGAGCCGCCAGGACCGAAACCTGACGATCCAGACCAAGAACGAAAGCCCGACGCTCCGCCAGCGCCGAAGGAGATTCCCGCGGCCGAACAGGAACCGTCGACCGAACTGCCCGAAGCGGTGAAGCCGTTTTACGAAGCCAAGTCGGGCTATGCCAATTACCACTTCAATCGCGTCGAGCGCGATCGCGTTTGGAAAGCGTTTCAGTCGAATGGTGATTTCTCCGCGCTGACCGGCACCTGGTCGTTGAGCGGCGATCTGCCGACCGGCGGTGAAGTGCAGTTCGATCTCGGCGACGCCGCCTGTGCCTGCACGGTGCCGGCAGGGCAATTCGGTTTCGCGCTCAACGAAAACTTGAGCGAGGCGCTCGATCCTCCCAGAAGCGGCGGCATGCTGGCGGCGCTCTCGCTGTGGCGGCGATTGCTCGTGAAAGGGCCGGCGCAGTTCGGCGACGTCACTTACCTGGGCGCGATGCCGCTGGAGCGCTGGGGCGAACAACTCGACGTCTTCGCCGCGATGCATGCCGGCGTGGAATGCCGGTTCTATTTCGAACCGACGACGGGCCAACTTGCCGCGCTCGAGTTTTACCCCACCGACGACGCGGCGCCGTGCCGCTTGCATTTCCGTGAGCATTTGGTCGTCGACGGAAGGCATTGGCCGAGCTTTGTCGAGGTCTCGTTCGGCAGCACGCATTTCGGGGACTTCCGTTTGAAGGAGTTCAGAGTCAAGCCGCCGATGGGGAACGGAACATGATGCCACGAGGCGCTAAAATCGAGTTGCGGCGCGCATGGCTTTGCGCGGTGGCGCTCTGCGCGTTAGGCGTGCAACATGCATCGGCGGCGCCGCTAGCCGACGTCGTGGAAAGCGCGCAACCAAAAATCGCCAAGCTCTACGGCGCTGGTGGCCTGCGCGGATTGGAAGCCTATCAAAGCGGCGTCGTCATCTCTCCTTCCGGGCATATTCTCACCGTGTGGAGCTACGTCCTCGACGCCGAATCGATCACCGTCGTGTTGAACGACGGTCGCCGCTTTGAAGCGGAGTTGGCCGGCGCGGATCCCAAATTGGAAATCGCAGTGCTGAAGCCGCGCGAGGAGTTAGACGAGATTCCGTACTTCGATCTGGAACAAGCTCCTTCGGCGGGCGGCGGCACGCGCATCGTTGCGTTTAGCAATTGTTTCGGCGTCGCCGCTGGCGATGAAGCGGCCAGCGTGCAAGCCGGCACCGTGATGGCGGTGACACCGCTCAACGCGCATCGAGGCGTCTTCAAGGCGACCTATCGCGGACCGGTCTATGTGTTGGACGCCGTGACGAGCAACCCCGGTGCAGCCGGAGGCGCGATTACCGACGACGATGGACACTTGGTCGGCTTGATCGGGCGCGAGCTGCGCAACTCGGCTAACGGAACCTGGCTCAACTACGCGCTCCCGATCGAAGAATTGCGCGCGTCGGTGACGCGTATTCAAGCGGGCGAACTCGCGCCGGCGCAACCGATCGCGCCTAACAACGTCGGCGCGGCCAATCCGTTTAAGCTCGCCACGTTGGGCATCGTGCTGGTGCCGGACGTGTTGGATCGCACGCCGGCCTATGTGGATGCCGTCGTCGCCGGATCGCCGGCCGCCAAAGCGGGGCTCAAGCCGGACGATTTATTCGTTACGATCAGCGGCCGCTTGGTGCAATCGCGCGGCTTGATGGAAGAAGAGCTCGCGCGCTGCGAAGCGGACAAGCCCATCAAAGTCACTGTGCTGCGCGGTGACGACGAATTGCTGGAACTGGAGTTGACGCCGACGCCCTAGGCCGCCACCGCATGAAATGCTTGAACTCGAAAACGCCCGCGATCCTCGTCATGTGCTGTGCCCTGAGCGCACTTGCGCACGCGGCCATCGCTCAGGATGATCTCTCCGCCAAGGAAGAGGCCGCCCTGCGCGCTGCTGTCGCCCAGGTCGCGTCGAGCGTGGTGAAGATCGAAGCTCTGGGTGGCCTGGAAAAAGTCGGCGACGTCCTGTTGGGCGACGGTCCCACGACCGGGCTGATTGTTACCCCGGACGGCTACATCGTCTCGAGCATCTTCAATTTCGCACAAAAGCCTGCATCGATCTTGGTCACGTTGCCGGACGGCACGCGCACGCCGGCCACTTGGGTTGCTGCCGATAAGAGCCGGATGCTGGTGCTGCTCAAAGTGAACGCTGCCACGCCGTTGTCGGTAGCGGAAGCCAGTCCCTTGGCCGATCTCCGTCCGGGGCAATGGGCGATCGCCGTGGGACGCACGTTCGATACCTCGCTGCCGCAGTATTCCGTAGGCATTGTGAGCGCGCTCGATCGCATCTGGGGCAAAGCCGTCCAGACCGACGCGATGGTCTCGCCGAACAACTACGGCGGGCCGCTCGTGGATATCCAAGGGCGCGTGATCGGCGTGCTGGCGCCGTTTTCGCCGGATGCCGCCGGAGAGTCAGCGGGCGTCGAGTGGTATGACTCCGGGATTGGCTTCGCCGTGCCTTATGAGCACATCCAGCAGGCGTTGCCGCGACTGCGCGAAGGAAAGGATCTCACGTCCGGCGTGCTGGGCATCAGCTTGAAGTCTAAGGACATCTACGGCGAGCCGCCGCTGATCGCCATCTGCCGTTCCGATTCGCCGGCCTACCAGGCCGGGTTGCGCGTCGGCGATCGCATCGTGGCGATTGACGGCCGCGCGGTCGACTCTCAGGCCGAGGTGAAGCACGCCATCAGCCCGCGATACGCTGGCGATAGCTTGCAAGTGAAAGTCGCACGGGGCGACGCGGAGTTCGAGCGCGCGATCACGCTGATCGAAAAGCTGAAACCCTACCGCCACGCGTTTCTCGGCATCTTGCCGCGCCGTGACGTCGGCGAGGATGGCGTCCGCGTCCGTTTCGTCTATCCCGACAGCCCCGCGGCGAAAGCGGGCATGCAGATCGATGATCGCCTCGTTTCCATCGACGCCGCGCAAGTTGCGGACGCAGCAACAGTGCGCGAACGCTTGAACGGCCTCGCGCCGGAGCAATCGGTACGCGTCGAATTTCGCCGTGGCGACAAATCCCACTATCCCGAGATCAAACTCGCGGCGCTTCCCGAAACGGTTCCGGATGCACTGCCTGCTGCGGCCGAGGCGACAGCAGCGGCAGCGGGGGAACGGCCGGCCGTGGGACAATTCACGCTGGAGCTGCCGGAGTACCCGAATCGGTCGCGAGTGTACGTGCCTGCCGATTACGATCCTCGGCGCGCTTACGGACTCCTGGTCTATCTGCATGCGGCGGGTGGCGAGGAAGAACAGCAGACGCTCGACCGTTGGAAAGCGATGTGCGATCGCGACAGCTTGATCTTGCTTGCACCCCAGGCGACAGAACCCAAGCGTTGGCAGCCGGAGGAATTGCCGTACATTCGCCGCGCCGTGGAGCACATCACCGGACGTTACACGATCGACCCATCGCGGACCGTGGCCGTGGGGCGTGAAATGGGCGCTTCGCTGGCCTACCAACTCGGCTTCCAGCAACGCGATTTGTTCCGCGGCGTGGCGGCCATCGACGGCCCATTCGCGGCGCGGCCGACCGACAACGATCCGGCCGAGCGCCTGGCGTTTTATGTCGCCTTCGCCAAATCCTCCCCGCACGCCGGCATCTCGGTGAAGGCCATCGAAATGTTGCGCGAATTGCACTATCCTGTCACCACGCGCGACCTCGGCGACGCCCCGCGCGAGCTGAACGAGACGGAACTCGGCGAACTCAGCCGGTGGATCGATACCCTGGATAAGCTGTAGAGCGAACGCGGAGCGCGGAAGTTTAATGCGCGACACATCTACGCAGTTGACGTTTCCGGCTCTATGAATACGTTGAGCGAAACGGATCCGCGGCGTAATTTGCTCGGCGTGATCGCGCTCGTTGCTTTGCTGGCCGGCGCGGTGCTCTACTTTGTCGACGGCGCGCATTCGCGCTATCTGGAATGGACCAGCGCCTGCCTGCGCGTGGGCGCCGTGCTCGGCGCGGTCTGGCTGGCGATGCCGGAGTTTCGCCGACCGGGCAATCGCTGGCTCGTGGCGGCCATTCTGGCGGCCTTTGTCGTGCTGGCCTGGCGACCTAGACTTTTCCTGATCGCCGCGGTGCTGTTCGTCGTGGCCTGGTTCTTGCGGCCGAGGGGGTCGGCTGCGATTGAACCGCGGAGGCGCTGAGATGCGGAGGTGGGAGAGGGATGAGAGCGAGGAGTGTTGTGCGCGGAATGACCTGTTGACTGCGAGTTTGGTGTGATGAATCTGAACTGCGTTCGCTTCGTCGTTGCAATCTTGATGCTCGTGGCTGCGCCGGACCATGCCTTCGCTCAGCTTGCGGTGGCGCCGGAGGCCGCGCACGGTTCGATTGAAGTCGAGCATGGTGTTGTCGTGTCGGCGCAGCGGGATGCGAGCGAGGTGGGCGTTGATGTTTTGCAGCGCGGCGGGAATGCGGTCGATGCGGCGGTTGCCACGGCGTTTGCGCTCGCGGTCACGCATCCCGAGGCCGGCAACATTGGCGGCGGCGGGTTTATGTTGGTGTTTCCAGGCGACGGGCGCGCGCCGGTCTGCGTCGACTACCGCGAAACCGCGCCGGCCGCCGCGACGGCCACGACGTTCACGCCGGGCGAGAGTCGCTTCACCTGCAAGTACGTCGGCGTGCCCGGCACGGTACGCGGCCTGGAGTTGGCACACCGCGAATTCGGCAAACTCTCTTGGAGCGAGTTGGTGTCGCCGGCCGTGAAGTTGGCGGAAGAAGGGTTTGCACTCGACAAGTACCTGGCGAATTCGCTCAATGAGTTATTGAAGGAGTCGCCGGACTTCGCCGAGTTGCAGCGCGTCTACGGCAAGGACGGCGGGAAGGCGGAGTGGCACGAAGGCGATCAACTCGTGCTGCCGGAGCTGGGTAAGTCGTTGCGTGCGATCGCCGAGCATGGCCCGAGCGCCTTCTACGATGGTGAAATTGCCGAACAACTCGTCGCGGAAATGACAGCCGGCGGCGGGTTGATCGCCCGCGACGATCTCCGCGGCTATCAAGCCAAGCTGCGCGAGCCGATTCGCGGCGTCTATCGCGGCTACGACATCTACGCCGCGCCGCCCCCCAGTTCCGGCGGCATTTGTCTCATTGAAATGTTGAACATCCTCGAACCGCTGGAACTCCGCAAACACGGCCGCCATTCCGCCGAGGCAATGCACTTCACGATCGAAGCGATGCAACGCGCCTTCTGTGATCGCGCACGGCATTTGGGCGATCCGGATTTCAACACGATTCCCGCCGACTTGACCGACAAGGCCTACGCGAAAAAACTGAGCGAGGCGATTCCCGCCTGGCAGGCCACGCGCAGCGATACCCTCGCGCCGGAGATTCCGCTCGCGGGCGAAGGGCCCAACACCACGCATTTCTCGGTGATCGACGCGAGTGGCATGGCCGTGGCCAACACCTATACGCTCGAAGAAAGCTACGGCGCGAGGATCGTCGTCCGCGGCGCAGGCTTTTTACTGAATAACGAGATGGGAGATTTCAACCCTCAGCCAGGTGTGACGACTCGGACCGGCCAGATCGGCACGCCTGCGAACATCATCGCACCGGGCAAGCGGATGCTCAGCTCGATGTGCCCACTGATCGTCGCGCAAGAGGGCCGCGCGGTCCTCGTCACTGGCAGCCCCGGCGGGCGCACGATCATCAACACCGTGCTCTCGATCGTGCTCGGCGTGTTGGAATACGAGCTCGACGTCCGCGCCGCAGTCGACGCCCCGCGCTGGCATCACCAATGGCTGCCGGACGAAACGATCTTCGAGCGCAGCGCCGACTCCGCCTATCGGGCGGCCATTCAACGGCTCAAACTGATGGGCCACAAAACGAAGCTTTCCGACGTGCAGGGTTCAGCGCACAGCATTTACGTTGACCCGAAATCGAAAAAACGGATCGGCGCCGTCGACTTGCGCCGCACTGGTCACGCGGCCGGCTATTGAACGTCGGCAGCCGAAAGTCTGTGGGAGGCGTCTCCGACGCCGATAGAGTTGACTTCGCCAGATCAGTAACGTTTACGATAGCAACGCCCACTCCATCGGCGTCGGAGACGCCTCCCACAGTCGATGGAGAGGCACTCGTTTCTCAGCGCGCCAGGCTACTTCGCCTGACGTGCCGCCATGATCGCCCGCACCAGCTCTTCCGGCATCTTCGGCGGTTTCTGCTCTTCTTCCTGGCAGGCCGATTTCCCCAGGCAGATCGCCTGCTGGTAGGTTTTCATGTACGCCACGCAGGGCGGGCAGCAGGCCAGGTGCTTTTCGAAGTATTCCCGTTGCTCGGGCGGCAATTCGCCGTCGCAGTATTCCATCAGGAATTCGACCAACTCACGGCAGCTCAGCATTACAGGCCTCCTCGCAAATGGGGATCGAGGAGCGCACGGAGGGCCTGCCTGGCTCGATGAAGTCGGGTTTTGACGGCGTTCGAGGTCATGCCGAGGAGTTTCGCGGTTTCGTCGGTGTCTCGTTCTTCGATGTCCCGGAGCAGCAATACGATACGGTAGCTTTCGGGCAGAGCGTCGATCGAGCGGCGGACCAGATCCTTGGTTTCCGCCTTTTCCAGCGCCGCCAAGCCGCCGTCGCGCCATTCCGAGGCTGGCGTCGCATGATGCCCATCTTCCAGAAACTTGGGCAGCAGCTCGTCGCCCGAATGCTCCGCCGGACGGGATTTCCGGGTTCTGAGTTTCATCAAGGCCGCGTTCACGGCGATCCGGTGAAGCCAGGTGCCAAGCCGAGACTGTCCCTCGAAGCGGTCGAGGGCCTTGAAGGCGGACAGGAAGGCCTCCTGGACCGCGTCCTGGGCGTCCTCTTCGCTGCCGAGGAACCGTCGGGTGACCGACAGCATCCGCCCGCCATGGTCCCGCACGAGCTGCTCGAACGCCGCGGCGTCGCCTGCCCGCAGTCGCTCTAGAATGGCCCGCTCGTCGGACGGTAAGTCCTGGGTGGCAAGATCGGCTTCCGGCGGCACTTGGCTCATGTTGGATAGTATTCTCGCCGGGCGGCCGCCGATTTTCAATGCGGCCGCAGCGCGTCACTCGGCGCGGGTGCCTGGGGCAGGGGCACTGGCTTCGCGGTCGCCATGGTCCAACCTGCTGGGGCTTCGTTGGACCTGTCAACGGATCGCCACGATGCCCCAGTCGAGTTGACGTGGTAGCCCTCGTCGTTCGCCTCAGCCCCAGACACCCATCGTGGAGTTGCAGTCCCGCCACCTACTAGCCAGGCCGTAGGGCAACTAAGCTAGCTACGCCATGAAACTTCAAGAGATTGCCATCCTGCTGCCGTGCCATAGCCTGGAGGATTTTCCCTCCGAGGGCGATTCCGACACCGCCGACGGGCTGTTCGCCGCTTGGACCGCGCTGTGGCATCCGGCGTTGTTGGCGGATTCCGGGCGTAAGCCGACCTGGTACCGGGCCGATAACCCGCCGAGCGAGTTCGCGGGGCGGTTGTACGTCGTCCCGCCGGCGAGCGAGGCCAAACTCGTGGCCGGTTGGGTCGATCGTGCGCTGGAAGGAGGCGCCGCGGTCATCGTCGACCAATTGAAACGCGGGGCGATCGTCGAGGAGGCTCTCGCGCAACTGGATGCCGGCGCGCCCACGGTCGACGACGAAACCGCGGCCGATTTCTTCGCGCTGGGGTTTGCGTTCCTGATGGTCGAATTGCTCACGCGTCAGATGCGTTACATGAGCAACCTCGATCAGATCCACATGGAGAATCAGTCAGTGGCCGCCGCCCGCGCGGCGATGGCGGGCGATATGGAAACTTCCGGCGGCCATCTCAAGCGTTGCTTCGAAGTGCTCCAAGAAGCGCGGGAGCGGTTCTACCCGGTCGACTCGTATTTGATCGATCTGACGTTGCTCGCGGAAACGACATTGCAGGCCGGGTTGAAGCGCGAACTGGAACGCGGCGACACGACGAGCGTGCTCGCCAGCGGCGAAGTGTTGCAACGCCTGTTCGACGAAGCGCCGGAAAACGGCCGGCTCTTGCGCGAGTCGATCGCGCGCGGGCGGGCGTCAGTCGTCGGCGGCGAATGGCGCGAAACGGAACTGCCGCTGCTGCCGGCCAACGATCTGATCGAAAACCTCACGCGCGGTTTGGAAACGCACGAACAGTTGCTGGGCAAACGCCCGATGGTGTTCGGCCGCCGACGTGCAGGGCTGTCGCCGATGCTGCCCCAGGTGTTGACGCGGTTCGGGTTCAAAGCCGCGCTGCACATGACGCTCGACGACGGGCTGTTCCCTAAATCGGATCAGAGCCGGATTCGCTGGGAGGGGATCGACCGCAGCGTGATCGATTGTCTGGCCCGCATTCCGCTCGACGCCAGTCGCCCGGAGAGTTTTCTCGGGCTCTGCCGCGCGCTCGGGGATTCAATGGACCGCGACCAGGTGGCGACGATGATCTTCGCGCATTGGCCAGACCGCGCCTGCACCTGGTACGACGACCTGCGACGCGTAGCGCGGCACTGTGATTGCCTGGGCAAGTTCACCACGCTTGACGATTATTTCACGCAAACCACGGGCTCGGGTCGACTCGTTCGATTCGAACCGGAAAAGTACCGCGTGCCCTATCTGCACCAAGCAGTGGCGAAGCAAGACCCGCGGCCGGTGTCGTTTTCGATCGAACGGCATGAGCAAGCCGGCGCGAAGTTCAAAACGGAGACGCTAACGGCGCTGGCCAGCATGTTGGGCTGCACTGCAACGCCGACGAATGAATCCGCGGAGGTAAGCGCGCGCGGCGCACAGCAGGCCGCCGCGTTGGCAGCTTGTCTGACGCGCGGTTCGAGCGATGCGCGCGAAGGCTTATTGGTCTTCAACGTGCACAGCGCCGCGCGCGACCTTCCGGTCGAGTGGCCGGCGTCGTGGGGACGACTGAGCGCGCCGTCGTCGCCGCAACAGTCGCTGGGGGATCGCCTGTCTCTTATACACATCTCCGAGCCCACGAGACTAAGGCGAATCTCGTATGCCGTCTTCTGCTTGAAAAA
>ENA-ORBV01008069-ORBV01008069.1-microbial-mat-metagenome-genome-assembly--contig:-NODE-8069-length-17844-cov-4.686723_pt1 | contig 17844 bp, 12 predicted proteins | sample MGYA00237777_ERZ505514 | MGnify/ENA primary metagenome ERZ505514 (study PRJEB26160, sample SAMN06269048) | microbial mat metagenome | isolation source: Oligotrophic lake microbial mat | place...
TGACTCCTCTGACCGCTGCCTGCACATCCATAGTGGTCAGGCACGAGACACTCTTTCCGGGAACATTGCGTTTCTCCCTGTACTTCCGCCGGTTGCTATTCTGCCTTGGAAGAACTGTGAGTTGGAATTGTCGGTGCTTGAGCAGCTGCATATTTCTCGGAAGGTACTCCGTAGAGCATCTTCACCTGGTCCTCTTCCGTACCAACGTAGTCTCGAATAGGCTTCAAGCCGAGCTCAGGGTGACTCTTGACATCTTCTTCCCGCCCCCTGTTGATATAGTCGCGGGCGTACGGAGGCAGCCGCTTCAGCTTGTCGCGAGGCATGATTCTCTGCTGAATGCACCCTCGCTTCAAGAGTTCGTAGGAGCTAGCGCTTGATCCTGGAACAGAGTTGCGAAGAAGTTTCATGGTTCTGGGAATGGACGTCGTTGTTGTCCTGCACGCTCGGCCTCGGCAGCCTCCTCTTCTTTTTCGTTCAAGTCATGAATGTCAAAGGATGCCGATAGAACCGAACTGTTGTCGCCATCGTCGCTAATAGTAGCCTTCACTTGACAGGCGTGCACTAGCTTGGGCTTTTTGTGAAAATTGGCCTTTGGGTAGTGGGTTACTACTCTGTTGCTTTCGGGATCGAAATACATCTTTCGAGCAGGTTTGTAGCGCCTATATGGGAGATTATCGCCAGTAGACACGCGATCCGATCGGCTACGGGCAGGATCATAGAAGGTCTTTCTTGCAGTTTTGGTAGCCAGTCGTATACGTGGAACATCTTCAGCAGGTTTTCGACGAGTTTGCTTGCGGCGAGGTGACATGTTGATCGACTCACTGGAGACAAGTGAGATATTCGCAATGTTGCTTAACCCGGAAACATAATGGAAGTATGTAACACAAGAGGGAGACGATGTGTTGATTCATCATTTTGATAAAAGCTGGCAAGATCAACGTTACGGCGTCAGTTTTGCTTGTGTTATCGATAGGTTCAGTTTTGCTTGTGTTATCGACCACAGTACATCTTTGTACGCCAGCGATCTGTGTACACACAAATTTTGGTCCCGGATATATGAAGTTATACAATGCTATTATGAAGTTATACAATCAGTTTTCGAACTTCTTGTTTGGATGCTGTTTTTTTGTTTGCGTCAGTTGGAATTCTGTAATCGATAGGTTCAGTCTTCCGTGTCGATCGCGAAGGCCATGGAAAGCGAAAATTAATTGTTCTCCAAATTGAGAACTTGACGACTTCGAAAATGTCAAGAACCTTGGGCCGGCTGGCCGGAGACCTTATTTAAACATGGTAATTAAAGAGCAACGGCACCTTTAAGGTTCAGCGAAATGACTTTTGATAAAATTAATAGAACTGTCAACGACAAATAAAAGATCGTGAATTTATGCCTGACGCCACTTGACGCTCACATTTTGGTCAGCTCTCACATTACTTTTGGTATCTCTGGATTGGGCACCGTTGGATGGATGGGATAGGCTTACGTCCAGTAGCTTGCTTCCTTGCAGACTCCGATTCTCGATTTTTGTAGCTGTGGTAATGTAGGTAGCTGCCACAACAATTGTAACAAGTGTAAATAGCGGCTCCTACGAAACAACGCCGCTACCTAGCTACTCTGGAGTAGTAGAGTCATTTCACTGTCTGCTGTTGACGGAAATTACTGGTTGCTTCGCTATCGTGAGTACTCTAATAGCTGGCTAGCTAGCTAGTTAGCTATTTAGTGACAGACAATTACATTGTGAGCATGGTGGTCCTCATTCATAGGCAGCTAGTTACGAATTGGTTGTTCATGGCTATCCTTACACTGCGTCTTTGAGCACCTGCCATACTAGCCAGCAACATACCCGAGTCGCTTGTTCGACGTTGCCACTGTCCGAGAGGAAACGAGCGAGGAATGCAATCCATCTACAGGTTCGTCCTATCGATAAGCTATGTATCTGCAGCTGTGATAAAGCGGTACTATTAGAAGATTTTTACTGGCACTAGCTACCTAGCTAGGGCTGACTGTTTGCTACTAGTAGCTAAAATATCTTCACTGCGAGTAGATACAAAGAGGTCGGTGCGCTATTTTCACCTACCCGCACATTTCACATTGTAAAGAAAGCTGCGTATTTTTGCGTGTACTGTAAACATGTGCTGCTTAGTATAAATATAATTTACTATAGTATCATCATTCTATCAAAACATCGCGACTCATATACTTCTTCACCAGAAGCAGTTTCTACTGCAGTTCGCCATCGGGAGCAAAAAGAATGACAGTCATATGCATACCCCCAAGTTTATGGCATACAAATACATTTTATGACACCACCAGTCGTCATCCCAGTCTGCTGTGTAGATGTCGCCTCATGAGACCGAGTTTTGGCTGACCTGTCTGCAACCTTATGCATAGAATCATTAACTGAGATCAGAGCATGCAGACAGATCATCCCGATCTTCGAAACGACTCCATGGTTCACAGACGACAGCACCGGATAAGCAGCGAGGACCTGCTGGCTGCTTGCAAGGCGTCCCCAGCGCTGGAAAGTCATTTATATCAAGGATCTTGGCAACATGAGGACGGATCTGTCGTTTGGCCAACAGATCCAACAAGAACTTAAAGTCATGTTCCGCCGTGCGCCGGTCTGTCTGCCAAGCATAGTAAAAGTCGAACAAACTGGCTCTTTTCATGTTCATACACATGGTCGTCCACTCGACAATATGCTTAATGTCGCGGCCCTCGGATAGGAATGCGGGACTAGCGCAAGCATTATCTCCCCCTTGTAGAAACCCAAGGCCTCCCGTCCAGGATGACGTGTTGCTGCCAGAGGCTGCTTCTTCGCCGCAGTTCAAGGTGGGAGTACTACAATCGTCTCCAAGGCACCCGACATAGCGACCCGTCTTCGGCCTCAAAACATCCTGGACAATGCGCAAGGTAGACCGCTTGCTATCCAAAATCGAAAAGCCACCCGTGTAGTCCAGAACTAGATCCATACGACCCTGCAACATGGGGACCCAGTCTTCGGATGGAGTCTCCAATAAACGAACACGGTAATCATTGCCAAAGACGTTTCGTTTCGAGTTTCCCACCTTGGGCACGGTCACATGGACATCGCGGGCACCCGCCCACAAAGCCATACGGACCGCCGCTTGAATTTGGGCGTCCACCAGACCTCGATTCATACTGGTACTATCATTGGAAGAATGTGCCAAAATCAAGATTCGTTGTCCCTCCAAGGCGGTAGGTTCATAGGCCAAGTGTCGCATTTGTCGTGTTCCATGATGAAGAGCTTGAAAGGCTGGCAAGTAGGCGGATGCAAGGACCGACACTTCAACGGCATCCAAATTCAAGCCAAGTTTGGGCGGAACCATGAGCAAATGGGAGGAGTTGCAGACGATGTAGGGTTTGTGACTTGCAGCTGACCAGGCACAAATGGAGGCGACTCGACAACCCGCTGGAAATTTGCGGCTATGGACGGCCCGTCCCTTGGGTACTTGGATCATCCCAACAAAGTTGTTGCCCCAAACATGAGGCATATTGTTCTTGGGTTCGTCCAATGCTTCTGGGTATCCACCACCCAAAGTAGTTGCCTTCAAGGAATACAAACAAGTGGACGTCAGATAACCAAACAACATAGAACAAAACCTCCAATGAAATCACACACAACGAACTTACTTGAATAGCGACTAGAACGTCAACATTTCCTTCGTCTTCATAGGACGCTTCATCATCAATCGTTGCCAAGGTGTATTCATCATCTGTCGCCGTCGCGACACTTCGTTTACCCGACGAAGTATCCCTGGCGGATTTGACGTTCCTATTGTCGAAACTTTCCCACAAATCAAAGACAAAGGCCCCCAACATCTTCTCACAACTCGTTTGCCAGGAACTCACAACCGCACTTTGATAGGTTTCGTCGGCACAAGAGGCTGCAGATGATTCCAAATGACGTGGCATTCTCTTGGTTATTTGAGTCTCTTGTTTTGGTGGTTGGGGTTGTAGATGTAGTTGATTGGGTGTACTGATCAGTGTCGGCTTTGACGGTGCGTGAGGCAGTGATGTTTGTTTGGTAAGTGGAACGGCCTTGTGGTCTTGCTGTTGGTTGCTGCGGCTATGTGTGCTACCTGTATGGTTAGCAGGTATATCTGGCTCGTCGTCACTTTCTTCGTCCGTGGCACAACTGCGAATCTTTTCGAGGCGTACCCGATATCGTCCGTGGGACAGCTTACTTTGAGCTGTCTGTCGACTGTTGGGACTGTGGGAACTGTTAAGACTTCGACTACTGCTGCTGAAACTGTTGCTCCGTGTCGAACTTGTATTGGTGGCGTTGGTTCGTTTGCTTTGTCGACTCAAACTACTATTCCCTCCTGGACTCGTTGGCGCTACTAGCTGTTGCTGATGGTGCTGTTTGGGTTGTCGCTGCTGCTTGCGGGATGTGTTTTGAGAGGAATGTTTTGGCGTGGACAAATTGCTGCATACACCAATAGGTGCTGGAACAATGGGTTTGAAATTTCGGCTCGGACTATTGTTCGCACTGTCGGTGGGCGGTGGAATGGCGGGAACCGAGTTGGAAGATGCCGAGGAACGAGTGTCAAGACTTCCCAAAGAAAGATCGTCGTCTGTATCTTCCCCGTCGTCCTCTTGTTCTTCTTCTCGTTCGTCGTCGCAGGCGTAGTTTTGACTCTCACTGCAATCCTGTAAAATTACAACGGATCGTTGAAAGGAAGAATCGTAGGAAGCTATACCCAGCAAGCCTTCCGAATCTCGGTTCCTCGGTACAAACGACAAGTAGGTCGGTTGCTTCTGTCTTTTGCCAATGTTCTGTGTCGATAGAAGATGTGATGGATCCTGTGTTGGTTGATATTGAAAGTGATAGTTGGGCATTCTAGATAAAGAAGGCGAGTGTGAAGAAAGTTCTTCTCCTGCTGATACTTCCATAGTATTGTTCTTGAGCCGTTGGCCGTCCTGACAGAAGCGGAACTCTTGAGTCGAAACGCGAGTCATACAAGCAATGGAATCTGCTTCATCCGTTAGTTCATCTTCCGACAAGTTCGATTCCGACTGCCAAAATGTGTCTTCTAAGGGTGGTGAAGGAGACAGAATACTGGTCCCATTCATAGTGATCACAGTCCCGTCTATGCTACTCGTCAAGGGAATATCCTCCACGGCTACAAACGCGGACGCAACCATAGTATACAGTATGTATATTCTATTGGAAGACTAAGAAAGAAAGAAAGATAAAAGAAACTGGACAAGTCGTGAATTTGTTTGGCTTCAATTTGTATGTGTGTCTTTGAAGACATTCAAAAGTAGCGCCTTTTTGTGCGCTACTGCTGACACCAATTGATGCCAACGATTGGATCCGCACTAAACCTGTTATTTGTTAGCATTTATCCTTCTACCCTCTATCTTTCTTTCAGAGTAACTATTCCTACTACCTTATCCATAGTAGATACTTGGCTCCCAGTACAACTCACTCAAATATTTCCATACTTTCCTTCTTCCCTTCCGTTGGGCCACTCCATGTTCTTGGGACACTCCAACGAAATGATCGAATTTCATTCCAACACGTAGCTGTGCTTTAATGTGAAGGTTAAAGGGACTGTAAGGTAAAGGGATAGAGGCCGCCGTGTGCGTAGTTAACGGATGCCAACATGGTATTTAAAGATACTGGCCGTTTCATTTTCTTGGAGCAGCGCGGTAACGGCAGAGAAAACCGTTCCACATGCTGGTGCGCTCACAAAATACTTACTTCTGGAAGTTAGGTTCTTCCAATTGAGCCCGGGTGGACAAAAAATGAGGCCAACCTGGCAGAAGAGCTCGTAGAAGCTACAACTTATTAGCGAATCGTACAGTACGAATGATGAGTGCTCCTACTAGCTAGATATATACATACGCTAGCTACCTAGATAGGGATAGTAGACCTGGCTAGTACGTTCTAACCATTTCTCATCCACATTGGGATGATTGATCAGCCAGCTAGATCCACCCTAAACCTTTTGTTTTATTTCTAGCTAGCTTGGATGCGGTTCAGTTGATGCCTCACTCTGTTGATTTATGAATTGCCTTTTCCCTATACTACTAGCAGTCCTACCCTGAAATGAAGTTACTGTATACAGCCAATATTGATAAACGATGGAAGAGATACTGACAAGGTGAATGTATGGATTCTAATCATGAATGAGGGTACGCCGTGGCAGAAATGTTTGGTCGGCCAGTCAGACGGAGCCACAGCCGGTCAGGAGTCCCATCGCCTGGAACGGACGGAACTGAAGCCGCAGCAGTATCTTGTCCAATCTAGGTTCATGATGTGACTGGAAAACTTTTCTTTGACGTTATACGAAAAGAGCGAGAATGGATTCGAAAACCCCCTCGTCGTTGCCGGCGTACGGTGGCTTCATGAATCTTGGAGGCACGTTGTCCTCCATTTGGCGGGATTACTACGTTTCAGCATACTAGTATATCCTGTGTTCGGCACACAAAGAAGATTGGACATCAAGGGGTGCAGGTTTCTGGCAGTCTTGCCAGGATCTCTCAGCCGACAATGCTGCCGACAAATCTCGAGGTGACTGCTCGAACTCGCATGATGTGACCGGCCATTCAATGGTCGCAAAGTACAGGGCAGCAGCCGCGTACTAAACGGAGTTGTCACATGCTTGCTCACCCTGCTGTTCTGTTCGCGAAGAGTGCTCTGCGTCTCTCTGCTTAGCTACCAGCTAGTAGGTAGCAAGCACCGGTACTCTTGCCAGCAGGTTCACAAGATGAGTTCAACAGGACTCAATCTCTGAATTCTTAGCCCACGAATAGAAAGGAGAGGGACATAGGAGAAGTCTATTATTTTGGTCCAATTGCTGTTGTAGTAGAATGGAAACGAGATATACATAAGGGGTAGACTATAATTTTAGTCTAATCGCTCTTGTAGCAGAAAATTGGGGTTCATAAAAAGAGAAGGACACGAGCTGGTAGTTAGTTGGTTGTACTGGTTTCTTTGCTACCTAAGCAGAGGTGCTCTTAAAAGACCCAACGTGACGTGGCTCTTGTTTCCATTCGCGGATCTTTCGCTTCAAAATTTGAGAGAACACGCGTTGCACTGTCACGGCCTGTGTTGTGGAGCGGTCGGGAACATCACGGGTTTGTTAAAATATTATTACGAAACCGGTCGTAATATGGCGAAACCGACCTCTCCTGGAATTGTCTACAGGAATAAGGGACACTAATAAGTTTGTGGAGCGAAATGACAACAAGACCCCAAACAAGATTGGTCCCGGGTACTTGAATGACTGAAAAGATGAGACACACTGGAAAGGACAGTTATTGTAATCACAAAAACAATTTGCGAAAGAACTTCTTTCCCTTCCGTTCCAACGTAAGCTTTTGTCTCCTCTGCAAGCAATCAGCAAAGTCATCAAAACCACTTCTTAGTATCAGCAATGAAGGTCTCTCAGACTTTGTCCTGGCTCTTGGCCACAGTTAGCTGTGGCGCTGCCTCCTCCTCCGCCGCTACTTCATCAGTTGTAGCGACACCTTCCGAGTCTTTGCGACGTGACTTGTCAGAAGCAAATTGCAACTCGCTTTCTTTCAGCTATGGCTCTGTTACCCAAACCGGCTGGTCCTCGCAAAAAGCTGATGGCAATTTCGGTATCCCAGAAGGTGGGAGCGTAAGGTGTACATTGTCTTGCGATAGTGGCAGTGCCGCACTCTACATTGCGTTCGGGTCGTCAGGTTCACCCCCTGGACCCGGATCGTCCGATGGCAGTGACACGGGAAATAGTTGCAACAAGGTCGTTCAAGCCACCAATTCGGGAGCTCCGTCAGTGGGCTTTCAGTATACCGTTACGTCCGATAAATTCGAGAACATGCAAATATCTTGCAGCTGCTCAGACGGCGACACTCCCGGCCTAGCTGGGCCCGCCAAAGGCGGTGGATGTTTTGCCGCTTCTACTACTGTCAGGGTAGAAAAGAAGGGACGAGTCTCCATGAGAGAACTACGGGTGGGTGACAAGATTTACAACTCGGAACAAGCAGCCTTTGAAACCGTATATGGATTTGGACACTATGATCGCACGTTCAAATCGGAATTTCTCCAAATCCACACAACTCGCGAAAGGCAGGCACTAGAGTTGACGGCTAATCACTTCGTATACCGAAAAGGAGAAGAAACGCCAGTCCGAGCCGATGAGCTCCAAGTTGGAGATATCATTGGTCAAGGGAAAATCACCCAGATTTTGACCACCACAAGTAGAGGCATTTACATGCCACTGACACCTTCTGGAAAGGTGTTTGTCAATGACAATATCCAAGCGTCCTCATACGTATCTGTCAGTGACTATGCGCCTGAGATTGCGAACCATCCATGGCTCGAAGGATGCATGTCTGAAGATCGTCTCTTTCACACTTGGTTGTCTCCTGTCCGCATGATTTGCCACGGCATCTCGAGCGAGTTTTGTCACCCTTCCTTGAGCATGGCCAATGACCACCACGATGGTGTACTGCCATGGCTATTGGTAGGCAAGACTATTATCGATTATTTGGAGGAACTGAGCTTACCGGGACAAGTAATGTTTGGCATTCCCATCTTTTTGACCATTGGCACCATCAATGCGATGGAATGGTTTTTGTTTCGGCCGATCATGCTTTTTGCCGGTCTTGTTTCTCTTTACCTGATCCGTCGTTTTCTACGGCAGTGTGCTCCCGAGGATCCTCGCGAGCTACTTGTGGGGTGGAGGTACGAATATGAGTACGATTTGAAATAAAGAGTTGACGAAAATACAACTCGCAAACTGTAGACTAGTCTAGCTATACTAAATGTTAGACAATCGCATTTTATTTAGCTACTACAAGGACCAAGCCGTAGCACTCTGAGAAGCACACTAGCGTGGCCAATCCCTTCGTCAAGCTTCGAGTGAAAGGACAACGCACCCTTCAGATGCGCTTCAGTTTTAGCAACTAGCTGGCGAGGCCAATGGCAGCTAGTTGGAGGTAATTTACACTGGCAACCCATTTGCTTTATGCATCCTGCGACACTTCTTTATCCTCACAGTGATGACGACACCTCCTTTTACCCTCTCTCGATTTCCGAACCATTGGCCCTCAGTAGATTGGTGGCGACGAAGAGCCTGCTCGTAGTTCATTATTTTTGGCTGGAAAAAGCATAGACACTGTCTGAAAAAAAACACGAATTACGCTGAAAGATCGTCTCAACTTATCGTCACTTCATTCAAAGCCTCCTTGCGTTTTTTTGAGTCCGATTGTCGAGACCAGAGAAATTGACCGGCAAAGAAGTAGATTGCGAGGAGGAACGGTTTCAGCCAGCAACGTACAGTACAATATTCCTTGCCAGGTCGCGCTTCAGCTGCAACTCAAACCAACATGAACGTTTTCCCTTCGGATTTCATGTACTACCTGTGTTCAATTTTTGAGGGTGTAAACAGTGCGCAAGAATAAGGAATACAACTCAAGTTTCGGTTTTCGCCTCTGGGCACCTCCATGAGCCTCACAGATCCCCAACGAAAATGTCTTTACCTTTTCGGTTTTGATGACAACACCCAGCTTTCTTTCTACTGACATGTGCGTGCTTGACATTGGTTGTCGTGTGTCGGCGTAGATCACTCTTGTATTCTGATCCTTTACAAAAGTAATGCTGATTCCTTGATGTGCCACAAGAGTTTGTAAGGCCGTGTCGCCGTGGCTTGAATAGGCCCCACGTACTGCGGACGCAACGCTTCGTGTGTGCCACTAATGTTCATGTCGCTCGATGTCCGGCCGTGCTTCACGTCCAACCATACTGAGCTTTTCCTACGAGTTCCATGTACTGACCGCGAGGACAAACACTGACCTCGACGACAAGCAAAGTGGAGTCTCTGTGTAGAGTTGGATTGCACTGAGACGCACCAGATGACGCTTTAGCTTCGATCGCTTTCGCCTCGACCTTTCTGCTAAGGCTGGCAAATTCCAAAAGGAACGACGCCTTTTCCTTCATGATAATCTTTGTACTGCTGTGCTTGTCGTTTACTGGCATGTTCTCAACCTTGGTTGTCACCGCTGCTCTGTCGGGTGCGTGCCATTCGATCTCTTCATGTTCCTTCCTGAATCAGCACAGTACATTGGCGGGTACCCCCCAAAATCTCGCGACTTGTTGGAACAGAAATAAATGTAGTTTCGGAGGTTTGAGACAGGACATTGAGAAAATCAGGGTGATAACTATTGTGTTGTTTCCTTGGCCTCGCGCACGGATACTGTTGGTATTGTTGGACTTGTAGTACATTATTCGAGTTGGAGGAATGCGCCGGGGGTCGACGTATATCGTGTTGCTTCTTCTGTCTCTCAGCTTCTAGCTCTTCCAATGGTATAAAACGTGACCCTCTTGGATGGCTTCATGAAGACTTCTTGTTGGCAGCCGATCCGCAGTGACGGAAAAGGCCACGCCATGGGTGATGAAAGCCCAAAGAATGGTGGGAAATTTTTGGAATAAATTCCAAGTACAGAATGTAATTTGCAGCTTGTTATTTGAATTAAAAAATATTATCAAAAAGCATTCTATTTCCTTGTGACCGAAAAAGAAACCCTGATATCAAAGTAGCCTAGCTCCTGCATCAACTCGATGTAATCCGATAGTTTATTTCAAATCCTTGGAAATGGCCAACAGCACCGGCATGACACGTTCCAATTCTTCCATGGCTTTGCAGGCATCCAAACCCGATTCCAAACTGCACTCTTCCATAAGGTTGACCCCAATGCTGTTGCCCGTACCAGAGGAAGCAATTTCTTCATAGGTTTCCCAGGCCAACTTGGCTTCGGGAGCGGTGACACCGTACAAGGCCGTTGCGGCACGTGCATTGGCCAAGGCCTTGTCCAACTCGGGCGAATTGGAAAATTCCGATGCCTGGGCCGTGGGGGTTGTCAATTTAATGTTTTTGAGCGTATCCACCAGCGAGCTCTTTTTGGCGCTTTCCGAAGGGGAAATGGCATCGCGAAGGATGTAAAGTTCATCCAAAAATTTACCGTAATCCACACATTCGGCGGTGGGTTTATCTGTGGCTTCACATTCTTCGTTCAAACTGCCCTTGGAAGCTTCACTGTAATTATTATAAAATTTGTGTATTAGGAGAGTGGTGAGACTTCCTGTCGACTTTTTCTTCTTCTTCTTCATGGCCAAATACAAACATACCAAAAAAATCCAGGACACAAAACAAAGACAACCACACTCATACACAACCACGCACACACACACCAAACTGTATCGCCACATACCTGTTATCACTGGCATCCATTTCTTCGACAATGTCCCAGGCAACACGAGCTTCCTTGGAAGTAATACCAAAGGAGGCAGTAATTCTCAACGCTTCCTCGACGGCGGCAGCAGAGTCCGGTCGCAAAGCAGCGCTAGGCTGTCGTACGGCAAATCCTTGGGCGACGGCAACCAGGGCCAAAACATTCAAAGCTTTCATAAACATCATTTTGTTTTTGTATTGTAAATAAAAAGAAGTGTCGTTTTGTGATTTTAAAAAAAGAGATTGGAATTTATGAATAGCGATGTAAATACTTTCGCTGATGGTTAATAATTGGATCCTCTACTTTGCTTTGCTGCAACCATCTGCAAACCGAACGATTCAAACCAATCAATCAATCGTATCTTTCTCGTGTGGTCACAGACATGCCGTCACGCCTACCTAATGGCAACGAAGAAGTAGATCGAGGGCCATCGAAGTAACAAGAAGAATGCATTCTTTCGATTCTCTCTTCGCTCGCTCCCATGAAATTTCGAAGTCGCACTGACGTGTTGGTTTGGATTATTATGATCGGCCAAAAGATTCTCCGATCACAGTACGTACTAATACTGACGTATCTGACCTCCAACCGGCCAAGTTGTGCCCAACTTGAGCATGGAATATCTGCCCTCCAACCGGCCTAGTTTTGGTTCCATAACCCAGGCCAAAAGTGTGAGAAGGTGTGCGACCGATTTCAGGTTTGGAGCCTAGTATTTTGTTCCTTCTTCTGCATGTGATCTCTTCTTCCCTGGGCACACATCGGTAGCAACATGGCACCAGTACACGGATGTGCTTGTAGCAGCTAGCTAGTAGTCTAGGTTTGTAGGAGTCGTCTGCCTCTTGCACACGGCCGATCCTTCTTGAAGCCCTTTCCAAACTGCTGGGTCTGATGAGTCAAGTGACTGCCCCTTGTGTGAGCTTTCTTCTTCACGTAGGTCAGTGGTTGGCTCATCCCGGCACTGTTGATTCTTGGCACGTCCCAACAGCACAGTTGTTGCTCCTAGCAAGACCGTGAGAGTAATCCATTTTCTTCTGCGACCTGTTTTCTGTGCATTTGGTGTTCGAGCATTGTGCCTGGCTTGGATCAGTCTGGACTTGCTCTACGGTGTGGCTTTGGACGAGACTTGTGCACGTTGGACTACGATAGAGACATTGGTTCCACTTCGGTTGTTCGCAGTACAGCCTCCATCGCGTTTCTTTGACAACCTTAGGATGGTTTTGCCCATCCGTCGAGGAGTGTGGCATTCATCTAGTAGTACAGTAGGATTCGTCAACTATAGTCAGCTAGTTCCAGGAACGAGTTCGTATCGAAGGCGTTGCCTGTCTCAAGACACCCACTCGGGTGCACATCTTTGAGACATGTCGAAACTATTAGTCGGCATTCCAGGTTGTAACAAGCATAAGAAACTTGAGAGGAAAATTGCGTCATGCCTTTTTGAAATTTGTGTGGCCTCTAACAGGAGTGCAGTGTAGTGGTTACCGGTTACGTAACTGCAGTCGAGAGTGAATAGCCAGCCATATGGAGCAGCGGAATAAATCACGTGACCGGTAACGGAATACCTACTGGATATACTTCGGAACTGTCGTCGGACATGAAACACCCGGGCCTTCGCAATCCGTTTTGCTTGCAAGAAACGTCCTGTCCGCAGGTTCCGTTCGGCATCTTTTGGGGGGAAGTACCGAATGCTGTAGGCATTGCCCATGTATGGAAGGGCGACGAGGCTGTACAACAACCTCGACCCGCGGTACAGTTTAAAATTTGTATTGGGTTTGTACCTCCAGCACGAAGCGTATCTAGCCCCCCCCCCAAAAAAAGTCGCGAGATGACGAAGAAGCGCCAAACAAGCCCTCGACGTCCCAGCGCCTGTTCGTCGGTGTGGTTGCCGGCCACTTTCGATTCGATGCCCATGCCCATGGAAGGAACCTTTGTGAACATGCGACATTTTGTGTTCGTCGAGTCAGGACAACGATCCATGCTGTGCTCACCTTTTGACTGTGTAGCTGCTGCATTTAGCTAACCAACATGAGCGGAAGAAAAGGAGATTCCGAAATAAAATAGGTACATTTGAGTATTGCCCCCAACTAGTCAAGTGGGGTCTATCCAAATTTTATTGAGGAAAAGGGGCTAAAAATGGCGTGGTTGTATGTATGTCTGTTACATAAGGGAAGGTGCCCCTGGCCAGTGAGCATAGTAGCTACGACACAATAGACTTATGATTGGTCATATGACCATAGATGAAAGGGGTTTCCATCGTCAGTCACGTGTTTATAATTAAGTATGTTGATAGGATAGACTTAACATTGGTCATGTGACCATCGATAAAAGGGGTTTCCATCGTCGGTCACGTGTCTATTGTTAAGTGTGTGGTCATGCATGAGGTGACGTGTCCAATTCATGTGACTTGCGTGCGCGCGCGCACAACTGCGAGGAATCGTGAATGGAGCGTTTGTTTGGTATGGTAACGAGAGTGTTGGTTTGGTTGCTTCGAAGGTCAAAAGGCATGGTCGTTGCGAGGATGATCATCTCCTCTTCACCAATGAATGGCAAGCATGCAAGATGTCTCGAGTTGCTTTCGTAAGGAAGTTGCGTTCCGCGATGACCGACTTGCGGCGTTTGCCAGAGCTTGTGCTTTGTTCTTTTTTTCGCACAATACCAATCTATGTTGCATGATCTCACGCCCAGAGACTTTCCGTGGCTCCGCTGCTCAAGAAAGGAAGGGGCCGATGAAAGCACCAAATCGTGAGACCCTTCGTTGACACACACACACACACAGACATACGAAAGCGATCGCGACAGACACCGACGATAGCGAGAGTTGAAGCACGCAGGGTTTGGCCCTGTCGTTTGTGTGAACGCGCAGACGAAGATGAGTCTTTGACGTTTTACTTTTGAGTTTGTCACTGCCATGCTTGTTTGCTCGTTCGAGAGAAAAGCAGTTGCTACGGGTAGTAGGCTATACTCGGTCTTTTGAGTTGACTTGTTTCTCCTGGACGGACACGGATTGCCATTCGTTCCTTTCGATCTCTTTCTTTCTTTGGAGCCTTCATCTCTTGCCGCCGCCGTCGACACACAATTGGACTCCTCCTCCTTGTTGTTTCAGAGTGAACCTCCTGATGAAAGTGGTCCTTATGTCAGATACTTGCGCATACTAGTACTGTGTGTGCTTTGCCCCATTATTATTTTCCGTGACAAGGCAAGTTCCATCTTTTTGGTAGAGTTCGGCATCCATGACAAGCTCATTTTTTTATGGGTACGCCGTGCGGCGTCCTTTCCGTTGTCGCTTGCTGCGCCCGGATAACGACACATGCAGATGATAGATCCTTCCGTCACTCAGCTCGGCAGGCCAACCTTGGTAGGGCGGCGGAATGACTGTGTGTGTGTGGGTTTGGTCTGGAGGCGAGCCTCTTCCCTTTTTCAAGGAGTGCCATCTTCAGCCAAAAACCAACGCTGTAGGGTGGTCGAATTGTGTGACATGCATGGTGGCTAATGACGGGGAAACCAAAGCCACGAATCCATCATGGCCGGGCCCCGGCCCCATACCATCCTTTTCGTTCCCACTCTTTCACGTTGTTTCGTTTCGATTCGTTTGGTTTCGTTCCAACCAATCTAATTTGCAAATGTACCCAGAGAGATTTCATCGGAACTGGCTTGTGTATGGTGGCCAAGGTAACCACTAGCTAGCTAGCACTATTGCACTCCTACCGGAAAACGAAACTACTACTACAGTACTAGCTAGCTAGTAGCTGGAGTAGCTACAAGTTGAAAAAGCCAGTGGAATAGCACACTTGCCCTTTAGCAATAGGAACCAATGGGTTATGAGTTGACAGCATTGTGGTCCATTCGATCTATCCGTGTACCAACACTCGTGTTTCATATCTTTGGTTTGTTTTCCATCCATCTTTTGGAACGAAGAAAAAAAGTACTGCGATGTTGTTGGAATTGGCTTGCAGTGGCAGAGCTACTCAACTGTATTTGGTTTTCTCCTTGCAACAGAGGCCAACTGTACGAACTCAACTCTCCATGATCGGCACACAACATCGCCATAACAACAGTAGCCTATTACTACTCCACTGATTTTGCCCGAAACAGTAGAGAGAAGACAGAGAGAGAGAGAGACAGAGAGATTGATAGTATTGTTAGCTACTAATAATTCTTATTGGTCGCATTACTCCATCGTTGTTCTACTAGTAGTTTCCCTCGCTAGTAATTCCCAAATACAATCCAAAAATAAAACCAAAATCATGACCACACAACAGCAACACCAACAACCTTTGCAAGCTGCCCTATCTCCCGATGAAAGCTTGACCGCCGTCGTGGTACCCTCGTCGGTACCCTCGAATCGTCGCATGGTACAAATTTACCAAACCGCCATTGGCACGGCAGCGGCTCCCATGCTGCAAACCACCTTGACCACCACTGCGTCCAAAAGCAACTCGTCGACGACAAGTAATGTCATGAATGAGAACATTACTCTGCTCCACATACAATTTGCCGGTCCCAATCATGTCGTGGCTTTGGGCAAAAGTTCTGGTTTCAATGCCTTGACGACACCTCGCATCTTCATTTGGGATTTGACCCGAGGGGGTGTGGTGGCGCATACCCTCGAGAATGACGACAAGCAGACCTTGTTGGATGTCCAGACGTACGGCAACTTTGTTTATCTGTTGGTGGCTTTGGAGACGCAGTCCAGACGCAAATCATCTCCCAAAAAGAAGAAGAAGAAATCCAAACAAGAAGAGGATGACGACGACGAGCCTTCCACTTTAATCATCCAAGAACGCAAATTGCAAATTCACAAATACGATCCCGCTTCTGGCAAATTGTTGCGCAAGATTAAATGCGGCAAGTCCAATGCCATTCCCAATGCTTTGCTCAGTAAAGCCACCACGACAAGTCCTGGCGATGATTTAAAGCGCGGGGATATTTTGGATGTGGACAGTGAATTGGGATTGGCCATTTTTAGTAAGTCCAGTACTTCTACTACTACTACCACGGATGATGATGCCGGTCTTTGCTTTTGTGTGCGGAATGCGTTGGAACAAGAAGCTTTTCGCATCATCGATGCCGCCACGGGAGAAAAACTCGGCAAATACAAGTATCCACGTGGAAAAGGCGACACGAAAGACGAGAGTGACAGTGACGACTCCAGCAGTAGTAGTGATGATGATGATGAAGATGACGACGACAAGGGACTCCAACCCACAATCAAAAGTGGTGGACAAGGCATTGTCATGATCAGTGAAAAACTGGTGGCCATTCCCCGCATGACACGGGTCGATTTGTTTTCCTTGGTGACCAAAAAGTGGATCCCATCCATTCCGGCCACGTCGGCCACGTCCATGTATCCACACGTCCAAGCCTTTCCGACTGCTTCTTTGGACGAGGATGCCGACGAAACGACAATCGAGGGTACCGTGGTCTTTATGGTCGATACCAAATTGTTTCAATATGTACCCTCCGCCTCCAAAGTGCAAGCCTTTGCGAAGGTCCATTGCGAGTATCCAGTGGCGTTAGTACCACGTCATCAACACTTGGCACTTGCGGTCGTGTACAATGCTTCGAGGAGTGTGGCGGGTAACAATAGTTACTTGTCGGCTTCGAGCTTTCAATTTCAATCGACCGATTGTCATGTCTCCGTCGACCATGATGACGAGGATAGTGATGAGGACGAGAGCCTGCCCCGAAGCATTTCCATTCAGTGGATGACGGACGAGGCCATGGAAGACAACGACGAGAATAATGTGACAGAAACAGGTACCACCAACAAGCGCAAAGCGATCCCCGAAAGCAGCATTAAAGTGTTGGGAGCCGGACAAAAAGGACAAGAAAGTGCCACTGTGTCGGAACTATCCGCACGGAAAAAGAAAAAGAAAAAGGGCCACGAGAAAGATGACGACGACGAGGAAAAGGATTTTGCCGACAAGATGGATTTGGACGCTCCCACAGCCGAAGAAGATGGGCTCATGGGCATGTCCATTGCGGAACGGCTCAAGGCCATGACGGATATATTGGATCGTGAGAGTGACGACGACGAGGAGGACTACAGTGATGAGGATGATTCTCAAAATGGAGAAGGGAAACGAGTCAAAGCCGCGGCCAAAGACTCGAGTTTTGTTCCCAAACAGGCAACCACCGAATCGCTGTCGCAGCTCTTGACGCAAGCGCTTCAAGGAGGTGACGATGGTCTATTGGAACTGGCCTTGACCGTACGTGACAAGAACATTCTCCAGGAAACCATCAAGGGTCTGGACAGTCATTGCATTGACGTTCTATTGGCCAAATTGACGTCTAGATTGGCGAGCAAACCACAACGAGCGGAAACGTTGGCTACCTGGTTGTCTTTTGTCTTGCAGAGTGGCCGAGTCCGGACCATAAGTCAGTTGCAGCCTCTCAAGAACTTGCTACAAGAACGAATTGAAGCTTTTCCACACTTGTTGCGATTGGAAGGACGTCTGGCCATGATCAAGACGGGAGCCGACAAAGCAGCCCTAACCTCAACGTAACGTAGTAACGAAATTGTCTATTGACAACATTCTATTCTAGAAGCACGTAGTACATACATTACTTTTAAAAGGGCTGGCTGTATTATTACTCTCCCC
>ENA-ORBV01008070-ORBV01008070.1-microbial-mat-metagenome-genome-assembly--contig:-NODE-8070-length-17843-cov-11.735844_pt1 | contig 17843 bp, 24 predicted proteins | sample MGYA00237777_ERZ505514 | MGnify/ENA primary metagenome ERZ505514 (study PRJEB26160, sample SAMN06269048) | microbial mat metagenome | isolation source: Oligotrophic lake microbial mat | place...
GCGGGGATCGTCTGCAGCGTCGCGACCTTGCGCCCTGCGTGCTTGCCGGTGGCGATGCGGTAGGTGATCGAACTCATTCGTTGACGCGTAAGCGGCCGAACTTGGCTTTCGCGTGCTCAAGCAGGACATCGCGCTGGCGCCATTGCATCACCGCCTGCCGGAACGCATCCGGGCACACGGCCTGATCTGCTTTCTCGCCCTGCTGCTGCATCGGGTGATGCGCCCCAAGCTGAGCGACCAAAGCCCCAGCGCCGCGCTGCGCAAACTCAAGCGCGTGCAGCTGCACCGCCTGACCGCCGCCGGCCAGACCGTCAGCGGCCTCACCCGCCACGACGACGACACCCGCCACATCTTCGACCAACTGGACCTACCCCTGCCCGATCCAAGCCGCCTGTAGGCGAGCCATCGCCGGAATGTAGTGGCAAAAACGCTTTCTAGAAGCGTTATGAATCAATCATGTGGGTCGTTTAAGTGTCGAACTCGGGAGGCCCGAACCACCGCTTCGTCCGCTCCCACTGTCGAGACGAAGTAGCCCCTCGCCCAAAAATGCTGACCGACGAAGTTGCGCTTCCGTTCTCCGTACACCCGCGCGAGGTGGATGGCGCTCTTGCCCTTTATGTAGCCCACCACTTGCGACACCGCAAACTTCGGCGGTATCCGCAACAGCATGTGCACGTGATCCTTCATCAAGTGCCCCTCCTCGACCGTGCTCTCCTTCTGCCGCGCCAGTTCCCTGAACACGCCCCCGAGATACTTGCGCAATTCAACGTACAACGTGTGGCGGTGACGCTTCGGTATAAACACCACGTGGTAAAGGCACTCCCACTGGGTGTGATTTAAACTCTGGCACTTGTCCATCTGCGGTTGCTCCTCTCGTGTGCTTGGCGGCTCACGATGGGAGTCTCCGCGATGGACTCCAGCAAATGTCAAACTGCTACTGCCACCCCGGCAGCGCCGGGGGAACTCCTTTGGTGCTTAGACGTACACACCCAAAACACCAGCACTAAATAGCACAAAAGCCAGCAAACTTCCCCTATATGGAACACTAAACCAGTACTTCCTTGCCAGCAGGACGAACCCTCCAAGGAAAATAACGCCCACAAGCTGAAGGAAATAGCTTTCTCGCACCACAGTGAAATGTTTTAACGAGAGATAGGAGAATAAGGCGCCGAAGAGTATTGCACCCATGCTGTGGCTTGCATTAAATCCAATCCACGCTTTCCATACACTTGTTTCATTGGTAATACGAAGACGCCCGCTCTTCATCTGCTGGATGGTATTAGCATCAACTGGTTGAAGTTTGTTCCCGTGGAACGTGTACACAAAGTGCGCCAGCCCCATGGCCACAATAACAAAGCTCGCCAGGCAAAACAGAATTTTTGAAATCATTATGCCGTAAGCTCCAAGTACGTCTAACGCCTGAATTAGGCCGAGCCGCGAAGGGGCTTCGGATTGAATCAATTCTTAGCTTCGGCTTCTTTGAGGCTCAAGCGGTAGCCCCACAGACCGCAGGCAAAAATGCCGATATTTCCCAGGAAATCGAGAAGCATCCAGTCGGTGAACATTCCGCGGACAAAGTAGAAGTAATAATTGAAACCAAAGAAAGGAACGGACGCGACGATGCCAAAAATGAGGAAGGTGCTGGGCAAAAATCGCGACGTGTAAATGACTGTTCCTACCAAGATCGCCTGGGCCCCGAAGCAAGCAACAAACAGCTCGCTCGTGCTATTCCCGACGTAGTAGGGGGGCCGCATGACAAATAACTCAACGACGGCAGGAAACAGCAGGCACCAAGCGCCCAGACCAATAAAGATGAGGGCTAATATGCGTTGTAAATGTATGGCTTTCACGTAATTCTCCTGTTGCAGCTAACGCCATGCCAAGCCGCCGCCGTGCGACGGTAGTGGTAAGTGCGAGCGGTCGGCTTGAACATTTACTTAGACCTCTTGGACCCATAGGTCAACCCGTGGCGCAGTTTACCGCAAAAACACCACGCGAGGCTCGAATGCACAACCAGTGGTTAGGCCTCAACACAACCATTCGAACGCTTCTCTGAGTTTTTTAACCGGTTGCTCATCAATGACTTGATCGTGAGCTAGAACAATACGTTGAACGGGTAGCAACAAAAGTGGCTCGATGCTGCGTCGCAGAGCCTGTTTGTTCTTCGTCATCAGCTTCATCGTCAAAGACATCCCCAGTCGGTCATAGACGCCAAGAAGTCTTGCGACCAGTTTCGCCATACCGGTGTTGTGCGTCCCAAAGGAAAACAGTAAATCCGTCAGTAACAGCGTTCCGGTGTTCTCGTGAAACCACACTGTTTCACTGAGAACGGGTAGCCCATCAATGAACCAACCCTTTAACTCGTCTCCCCACGGTCCGGCCATTGGTATAACCGGATACTGAGATAGATCATCGATTTTCTCCGCCAAACCGGGCGCCACGAAACCTTTTGCTTGTGGGAACGACTTCAGAAAGCGTCGAAAGAATAGGTGATGGGTTCGGTTGGGCGCCAGAACATAACGCACCTCCCCTAAAGTTGACAATTCCGCCAACAAGCTTGGAGTCGGCTCAATAGGCGAGTGAACCCAGAGAGCACCGTCCCGCAGGCGAATCAAGGTCATGCGCGTTTTAATCTTAATCGGACCGAAGTTCAATGACTGCTGCGCGTACCAAATGTGATTCGGGACTAGCTCGTGGAGTGCCATGATCGTGTATTAAGAAGCTTGATAAGGCGGTAGAAAAAGTCGGGAGCATCCGAAATGACAGCTTCTTGCGTTCACGGAATGGCTCCTGCGTGAAAAAATGAGGTTTTGCGAACCGAAACTGTCCGACGTTATCGCGCACGGAAGGGTTAAATAAAGAAAAACGTTTGCCAGCCTGCCAAACAACATCCCAATAGAAACTTTCACGACTCCAAGGCGGTTGAGCCTCGGAGCAATCGAGTCTGCTCACCGGCACGGACGTTCACGCTGATTTTGCTGGCCACGTCGGCGTATCGCTTGAAGCCACTTCGCGGTGAACCGCGTTGATGCGCGATTGGCATAGGCTGCAGCTGATCAACGCGCTCGGCGGATCTTCCACCGAACGATCATATTGCTGCGGCTCACTGTAGGTCACCGAAGGCGGGAGATCGAACTGCTGGGCCAGCGCCTGTCCATCGATCATGCATGGTGCGTCGATCACGGCGGACCACCGCAGGCGCACACGAATGCCGGCTTGTCGAATGGCGCACTCGATCGGACGCAGATGTTTACAGGTCGTGGTGGCGTGCGGGTCCAGATCGTACGCGACACTATCCGCCGACCAGTGCTCGCCCCGTTCGATCAGCGCTAGGTAAGGTCGACGAATGGGGTCGCCAGCCAGTTCAGAGAGGAATTGCTGGCGTTCTGCTTTCCAGCGTCTCGAGTCGCGCGTCGAGGTCGGGTCGCGGCGGCGATAGTGCCAGTTCTCTGCGACCCGCTTACCGAAAATTCCAAGAACGACAAGCAGGACGGCAATGCCGGGCACATAGGCCACTGAGACAGCTGCCGGAGTCGGGTCGCCGCTGATCAGAAATCCGGTGCCGATGACGACAGCAAAGCTGGCAGCAACGCCGGCCATGATCAGCAAACTGTCGGCCTGCTGTGAGAGCCATTCGAGACCGGATTGCAGGACCAGTCGCGCGTCGGGCGTGGCGAGCGGCGCGACCTCGATTTCGACCTCGGCTTGGGCTGGAAACCAGTGACCGAGTCCCATCCCGATGCCAAACAGCAGCATTAGAGGCATTAGGAATATCAAAGACAGTCCGGCGATCCACCCCAGCGTGTCGCTCGCCACGAGCGCCGACAGTGGAAACATCAGGAACACGCCCGCTATGCCGAGCAACGCCCATCGCCACAGGCGTAGGCGCCGCAGCCGCGACGACCACGAAGACACGAAGCCGAGGCCGCCAGCCAGTGCCATCGCGAGCAGCGCAAGAATGTCGTAGAAGCCGATCATGGCGGCGGCGCTTCGCGCGCTGCGTGACCTAAAGACCCAGCAGTTGGGACAAGCGCGAACCATCGGCGTAGCGCAGATCGTCGATGCGCCAGTCGCCGTTGGTGTTCGTCAGGAGCATTACGACATTCCGTGTCGGGGCGCTCGCAAGCTTGCCGCTTTGATCGCCTGCGAACTCGAAACGGATGGTCACTTCGGCACTGGCAGCCAGAATCTCCGCCGCCGCCAGCTCGAACGCCAGCGGTGGTTCCTGTGAGTCAGTGAACGGGTCGCCGTTGAGCGCAGGCACCTCGTCGGGCGACGGTGGCAGCTTCAGCCAACGATCGAGCCGCTGCTGCAAAGCCAACGACAGCCAAGCCGATTTGGCCGCGACGCTGCCGTGGGTTAACGCCATGTCGGCGGCGAAATGCGCCAACAGCAACGCCTGGACAGTTGCCGTCGGGCTGCTCACCGAAGCGACGCGTTCAAAGCGCAGTACCCGGTTGTCCAGTCCCAGCCAAGCCTGGTCAGCGGCGTCACGGTGAAAGTCGAAGCTGCCGCTATTGCAGGCGATGCGCTGCGTAATCAGCGGGCCGGCGGGCAAGCCAAGCTGCTGGGCGGAAAGCGTCGCCGGCACCGGTAGATTTCCCTCGAACAGGTGCTCGGCCGGGAGACGCAGGAAGCGGTGGCGCGCAGCGCTGCAGGTCAGCGGTGTTGGGCCGCTCATGCCCTGCGCATCGACTCGCCATTCGGCCGGCGGCAGCGGGCCCGCGCCAGCAGGCCCTGTCGCCTGTGCCCAGGGTGCCGGTCGGACGGAATGCAGACGCCAGCTTTCGCTCGCGGCCACCTGGGCTTGAGTGGCCGCAGAAAGTGTCGCGAAGAGCATCGCTACTAACCAAACCCACGACTTCGGCATGCTGTCCCTTCGGTGGTGATGCAGTGCGGCTGGCGCCAGTCGCGGGTCAGTGGTTGCACCCAGAACAATCGAGTCACTTGACGGTCTGGGCCCCAACGGTCTTGCGAAGTCTAGTTCTCTTTCTCAACGGGGAAATGGACCGCTGCAAACCTGTTGTTGGAGCATGCCTTAGATTTCCTGCGGCTGCCCTGCCCAAGAATGCGGCCGGGATACTGGCAAGTCGATGGTCCCCGTCGCGCTATACGATCACGCGTTGCAGGCGGATACTTCTGTTTGCTCGAATTTGTCGAGGCCCGATAGGGAGATCGCCCGGACGGCGCGCACAGCTGCACTTCCCTCACACCATCCAAGGCATCCGATGAGAACGAACGGCCCGTGGTCTTTGCCTCACAAATTCACGGCGGTTCACCTGCGGGCACCAGCCGGTTGGCTGCGCGGGACACTGACAGCGATAGCGATGTGCGCTGGATTATTGAGCGTGGCGCACGGCGCCGGGGTCAGCGCAGGTCCGTTCGAGATCGAGTTCCGCTTCGAACGGCAGAGGGGGTCGTTTCCCAACGGCGACCCGTTCAAGGTTCATCAAATCGCGCGCTACGCGGTGTCGCACAACGGGCAGGTTCTGGCCTTCAATCCCGGGGGCGTCGATCCAACCAAACCGCAATGGTTTGCAGACGATCTGCTGGAAGCGCACTTCGTCTACTCAAAGGGAATGCCGGTCGTTCTGGTGTGCGCCGAGTCGGGCACCTACGTGGTCAGCGACCGCGACGGCAAGCCCTGGGTGCAGCAGTTGGCCGAGCAGCCGGCGACGCGCTACCAGTTCTTCGACAGCGTGGACGGGCAGCCAGGCCCGCTGGAAACCTTAAATTTGGGCACGGAAGAGTCGGCAATGGGCCGCGATTTGGGTCGCGAAGGCACCCTCATGTCGTTGCACGACGAGCAGAACATCAACTTTGGGGTGCTCGATCTGAACACGCTGCAGCTGCGTGATTTGTCTGTGCTTAAGAACCATGGGTTTGATACCGACGCCCCTGAGTTCGACGGCTACCGCTACGATGCCTCCGCCCAAGGTCAGGTGCGGGTGTGGTGGAAAGACCGGCGCCAGTTTGCGCTGGTGCGAGATCGCTACGTGGGGGATGCCAAGACCTTCGCACTGGAAGTCGTCAATCTTGACGAAGATTCTTTCTATATCGTGCCGTTCGATCTGAACCGCACGCGGCTCATTGCCGTTGGCGATGTTTCCAGTGCCTGGATCGAACACTACTTCGAGTGGAGGGTCGATGCGACTGGGGCCCCGGGCGTCGAGAGGCTGACGGCCAAACAGAACGTGACGCCGTTCCCTTGGCAGGGCACCACCAAAGCGGACCCCTACGGCAATCTGACGTTCAACCTGCAGCCCGTACTGCCGGCGATGGAATCGCTGCTGCTGGACTTCCTGACTAGGGAGTTTGGGGCTGTGATCGACGCGCCCAAGAAACAATCGTGGATCACAGAACTGACCATCCAACAAACGCCCCTCTCGCTTTCCTACTTCGAGGACTCAAATTCGCTCACGCTGAGGTGGAACTCGGTTGGTTCCGGCGCGCTCATCGCGCAGATCGCTGAGCGGTTCAATCGGGAAATCGAACACAGTCGCTACCAAGCCCTCTTCACATCGCTCGGGCCCGCGGGCTTCTCGCGCTGAGGGCCAACGCGATCATTGAGTGGATGTGGACATCTGCTGGAAGCCGCGTCGAAACGGATTTTAGAATCGCAGATGAAGCGAAGTTGGACGCGTGGTCTCGACCGTATCCTCGCCAATTTGCTGCTGCACTCCGAAGGGCGACCAGCATTTTGCGGAACGGCTTAGCGGCAAAATGACGACCAGAGAGGCGCAGGGTGCACATAGCGGCCTGCCCGGCAATGCCAAAGGCAGCAGCGCGAGCGTGGACACCCACAGCTAGGACGAAGTCAACACGCTGTGCGCTTTCTGCGGATTGTCGAGAACACCATGTCACGACACGATTGGCGGCTTGGCCAAGGTAGGCTTTGAGTGTCCATCACCTCGTCATCCAGCAACCCAACCATGACTGCGCCTCGGAATTTGGCGGACGCCCATCAGCAGTCGTCGTCGTCGGGCCAATTTCAATCGTGAACGTGGACACCCACAACACGTGGGTGTCCATGATCGCCCCTGCGTGTGGACGTATGGGTCGACCTAGGCTTGGGGCAGAGGCAGCGGTTGTGCTGGCTGTGCGGGCTAACGTTTGAGCTAAGCGGGCGCCAACGGCATGTCACGCTGGACAGCAAGCGCAAAGTGGGCCGCTGGCCCAGCGCTTGCTGTCCAGCGTGACATGCCGTTGGCGCGCCGCTTGAGCGAAGGGTTAGGCCGCACTGAGCGCACTGACGATGCGGGACCAGTCATTCTTGCGTGACTTATCATCTTCTGTGAAGGAGATCTCGTCGAACCAACGGAACGCAACGGCCTTGCGTTCCTTTCCGTCCTTCTTTGGCTTGCCCATGTATGCGTCGTACACCGCCTGAACCCGCTTTGCTAGCTCCATGCGCCCATAGACGTAGAACTCCGGCGCTTCTGTTTCTCTCAGATTTACAAGCACGACGTACAAGCTCTTCGCCTTCCCTTCCGAAGTGATGTCAGCGCCGAGTTTCCAACCCTGATTGTTGTGCACAGAGCGAGTCTTAACTTGTATAGATATGGACTTGGTTCCGTCCTTGGTCGTTGCCACGACGTCGAAGAGCGGGTTGTTCTTAGGCGTCATGAGCGCGAGATAGCCGCGACGGCAAAGCTCAGCGCAAACGTAGTACTCGCCAGCCGTGCCGACTAGATTGTTGGCGGATAGAGAAGGCATTGGTTGTGCGGCCTAACACCTGAATTAAGCCTAACCGCGAAGCGGTTTCGGCTTGAATGAATTGTTGAACGAAGCCGCTACGCGGCAGCTTGGATACACCCTCGTCTCGCGCACCCGGTCGGTGCGTCCGCCACTGGCGGTTTCTCTGCAGACGAGGCTACCTCTGTGAACACTTCCGATCAATCGGATTCGATACGGCGCCATGAGCTGCTGCTCAGCCACCTGCTGCCACGCGGCTTTCGGCGCAGTCGCAACTGCGGCCTCACCCACCATCGCCGCACGATCCTGCTACGCCGCGTGCAACTGATGCTGCACGTCGTCATCCCGCCAAATCCACCCAAGACGCGACGCCCAATGCTGTGCTTGCGCTGCGGCCAGCCAATGCACATTCGCGTGATACCACGGACATTCCAAATCGACGTGGAAACCGACAGCCCCGCCCAAACCACCCGGAGCGCCACGGTGTAACGCACCCGCCCGCGCCGGTGGCGAACACGCTCGGCGACAGGCGCGAAATCGATTGCGTCTGATTCGGCAAAACCTGCCTAAATCGGCTAGGATCGACCGCAAGCAAGCCCGGCACTTGCCGGTTTCAGGCCGAAGACGGTGAACCCCGACCCGTCACATCCGCTACCGCCATCGCGGTGCCAAGGGCCAAAAAAACTCTTTCCTATAAGTAAGCCGAACACCCAGCACCGGGCTTGTTCAACAATCGGATCAGATCGCGGCTGCGCGCGATCTATCCTTAGACGTTGGGTGCCGGCCCTTGACACTAAGCAACGCCAATTGTACGTTTATTAGTACAACTGGAGGATCAAATGGATGCAATTACCTATAGCGCTGCGCGTGCCAAGCTGGCCGACACCATGAATCGTGTCTGTGATGACCATGAGCCTATCATTATCACCCGCAATGGCCAGCAGGCCGTTGTCATGATGTCGCTCGATGACTTTAATGCGCTTGAAGAGACATCCTATCTGCTGCGCAGCCCTAAGAATGCGCAACGCCTGCTTGAGAGCATTGCAGCTCTTGGGTCTGGCAAGGGTAAGGTACGGAGCCTGGCCAAGTGAAGTTAGTCTTCTCCGAGCAAGCGTGGGAAGACTATTTGTATTGGCAGAAGATCGACAAAAAACTGGTACAGCGCATAAATGACTTGATCAAGGAGATCACGAGGACGCCACATACAGGTACTGGGAAGCCAGAGCCACTAAAGCATGCATTGTCCGGTTATTGGTCGCGCCGTATCAACGATGAGCATCGAATTGTCTATAAAGTAGCCGATGGCTCTTTATTTATCGCACAGTTGCGATATCACTACTGACGGCACCTAACGTTTGACATGAGGCGCGGCCTAAAGCGCGCGAAGCGGGCTTTCGGACGTCGCCTCGATGGAAGGGTTAGCCGACACCGACGCGGCTGGCGCCGCATGCAACTGAAGCCCAAGTGCACCCACAACGCGAAGCACTGTTGCGAATTCCGGATTCCCCGACGGCGATAGCGCCTTGTAGAGACTCTCTCGCCCAAGCCCGGTGTCTCGGGCGAGCTGCGTCATGCCCTTGGCTTTCGCGATGTCGCCAAGCGCGGCGGCCACAAGCGCAGGATCGCCCTCTTGCAAGGCAGCCTCCAGATAGGCAGCCATGTCTTCACCTGACTGCAGATGTTCTGCCGGGTCCCACGGACGAGTAGTTGCCTTAGCCATGATTCACTCCAAGTACCGCAAAGCCAGCTTCCTGGCTTTGCGAATGTCTTTGACCTGTGATGCTTTGTCGCCCCCAGCGAGCAAGAGTACGTAGCTGTCACGTTGCTGCAGGAAGTACACCCGGTACCCGGGACCGTAGTCGATCTTCAGCTCCGACAGACCGTCACCGATAGGAGCCACTTCGCCGGGTTACCGAGCGACAGCCGCCGAATGCGGATGTCGATCCTTGCCCTGGCCATCCTGTCCCGCAAGCCGCCGAACCATTGCTCGTACTCGGGCGTCTGGCGAATCTCGACCATGACCACACATGTATCACATGGGATACGGGAGCGGCATGAGGCAAGTGGGACTTATGTTGGCTAACGCCTGAGTTAAGGGGAGCAAAATCGGTACGATTTTGGTTCCCCTTGAATGATCGAATGGACTCCTCCCGCGTCGCCAAACGGCTTCGATTAGCCAGGCCGAGAGCGCAAGCTTTCGGGACACGGGATCACGAGAGGCGTCCGACATGCATGCTACGACCGTTGCTATTCGACCTGGCAAAAGACGTCTTCGAACTGGCGTTTGCTGATGCCAACCACCGCGTCGTTGAGCGAAAGCGTCTTACCCGAAATGCCTTCGCGCGGGTGCTTGAGAATCGCGAGCCTCTGCACGTGGTAGTGGAGGCATGTGGCTCTGCCCACTATTGGGGTCGACGCTTTGAGCGTCTGGGCCATCGCGTGACGCTGCTGCCGGCGCACCAGGTGCGGCCATATGTGCTGCGCCGGAAAACGGATCGCACCGATGCGGACGGCTTGCTCGAAGCCATGCGCTGTTCTCAAATCCGAGCGGTGCCGATCAAGACTCCGGAGCAGCAAGGCGTGCAGGGATTGCACCGCATTCGCGAGCATCACAAGGCTCAGCGCACAGCGGCGATCAACCTGATTCGCGGGCTGCTGCGCGAATTCGGTATCACCATTCCGGCCGGTGCCGACAAGGTGCGACCCGCCGTGCTGACGGCGCTGGAAGATGGCGAGAATGAGCTGCCGATGGCGCTGCGGGACGGTCTTGCCGAAATGCTGGATCAGGTCACTCATGCGGAGGCCGCGATGACCGCCATCGAGGCGCATCTCAACGACTTCCTGCGCCGTGACGCACGCAGCCAACGCCTGCAGCAGGCCGGCGGTGTGGGCCTGATCACCGCCACGGCCATGAGTGCCAGCGTCGGTGACCTCAACCGCTTTGCCTCCGGTCGCCACCTACCGAGCGCGCTCGGCGTGACCCCGCGCGAGCACTCCAGCGGCAACCAGCGACGGCTCGGCCGCATCACCAAACGCGGCGATGTCTACCTGCGCACGCTGCTCATCCACGGCGCGCGCTCGATGCTCGTTACCGCCAAGGCCGCTCGCAAGAAGGGCGCGTCGCTTGATCGCACCCAGCAATGGGCACTCGACCTCGCCGACCGCCCCGGCCACAACAAGGCTGCCGTCGCGCTCGCCAACAAAACCGCCCGACGTCTGTGGGCCGCCGAACACCACGGCTCCCGCTTCGACCCCAATCACCAAAGCTCACGTGTGGTCACCACGCACTGAGCCTCACCGCGTTCCACCCGCGTCACCGCGTCAAACTCGCTCCTGCGTTGCTTGTTTCGATCTCATGCAAGCGTGTCGGTCCCCGAAGCAGCTAAGCCGATAACTCTGTTGGTCCTCGTGACCGCTTGACCGAATGGCCCTGCTCCGCGGGTGAACGGGGATTTCGAGCGGCGAAAGCCGCGAGCCCGTAAACGCCGGCGCGCCTGCAAGCGCGCTGGCCGGAATGATGGCTCGGGCTTTATGCTCAACAAAGCCGAATACACGAATGCAACCGCACTACCTTGCCGAGATCAGAACAACAGCGTCAGCGGGAAAAGGGCAAACCAAATCATAGATTTAACCAACTAGGCCGTCAGCGCTTGACGGAGGAGTCCATACATACATAGTTAGGGCACCCAGCCGAGGCCGTGACAGATAGGACAGATTGAAACCTCGGCCAGCCTGCCGCGTCCAGCGCAGTGGGAACAGTTGCGTGCATTTGCGGAACGAACCGGTAACAGCTCCTGGAGCCAGGGGTGGCGATCAACGCCGAAGACAAGAGCTTGCAACTCCAGCTCATTCGGCAGTGGCGAAAGCGGGAGACCCCAATCTTCGTCGAACTGCCACACGCTTCCATCAGCGCGAAGACCCCAAATGGCCCCAATCGTACCCATGAGTGCGATTGCGCCATGAGTTCTTGCCTCTTCGTCAATCGGGTATGCCGGCCCTTCGAGGCCGGCTATGCATCGCTCAATGCGCGCTTGGATGAAAGGGGGAATGTTCACCGGGTGGCCTAACGTTCGAGCTAAGCGGGCGACAACGGGAGGACGCCAGGCCCGGGCTGGCGAAAATGTACCGCGTACCGCCAGACCGGGCCTGGTCGCCTGCCGTTGGCGCTCCGCTTGAGCGAGGGGTTAGGCGTCGCTGGCTGAGCCATGTGCGAGCTGGAGCTTCATTCCTTCGTGGGTAGCCGCAAAACCAAGAGATTCATAAAAGCGAATGGCGTCGGGACGAGACTTGTCTGAGGTGAGCTGGACCAGCCGGCAACCGCGCTCGCCTGCACGCCTGATGGCCCAAGTGAAGAGTTGTTTCCCAACCCCGGTGGACCTGACTTCAGCGGCCACTCGGACGCCTTCGATGACCGCCCGCCAAGAGCCTTGGTGAGTGAGGTATGGGATGAACGTGAGCTGTAGAACGCCAATGATCGTCGATCCTTGCTGGGCCACGACTAGCTCATTGTTGTCGTCTTCGACGATGGCCTCGAACGCTCGCACGTAGCTGCTCGCGAGGGGAGTGGACACTACCTCCCGCTTGCTTCCGAGGGGGTCATCGGCGAGCAGCTGAACAATGCGCTCCAAATCTGTGCGGATTGCTTTGCGAAATGTGAGATTGGATTCATTCATTGCTGATACGGCGCAGGTGGTGCGTTGCGACGCCTAACGCCATGGTAAGCCGCTGCTGCGCGGCAGAACCTCAGGAAACATCGAAACCTCTCCCAGCAGTCGGCTTGACCACATAGTTGGGCGTCACAGCGCAGATGTTCGCAATGCTTCGATTGCGGCAGCCCTAGTGCGCTCTTCCCCTGTGCCTCCGCAAACGTTGGAGGCGACCAATGCGCCAGGCTGCCCGGATGTGTTTTTACGCGCAATCACAAGATACGAGCGCTCCTTCTTCCAGTAGGGCGCGCTGCAATAGCAGGCGTCTTCTGAAACAACGGTAACGCTGCCATTGAGCCGTCCGCGCAAACTTTCAGTCACCGCAACCGTTAGGAACTTGGCACCGCATTCTGGATTCTCCCTAGAATGCTTCCAGCACCCTAATCCTCTCGGATCGTATTCGCTTTCCTCAACAGACGTTACCGTACCTATAAAAGCAACCTCCGCATCCCTCGCAATCGCCTCGGGCGACTGGCTGAGGCATACGCTGGCGCGAGCCGTAACCCAGCAAAGAAGAAGGGCCATTGCCAGCAGAGTTCTCAACGCGAGACTGCCAAATGAGATCGGTCTACAGATGTGCATGGTAATGACGCCCAACGCCGTGCTAACCGGCCGAGGGCCGAGATGGATTGGTTTGAACGTAACATGTCCCCGACAGGCCGGTTGAGCACATAGTTGGGCCGTCACTTGCCCCATTCCCCACGCAGGGGCGGTGGTGGTTCATAGTCGGCTACAACTTCAAATTCTATTCTACGCTCGGTACTAAAGATGCTGTTGTAGACATCTCGACTCGCCGTGGGGGAACTGAAATCTTCTCCAAACTCAAGAGGAACGAAGTAGGTCTCAAATTTTTCGTCAAGCGTGGTGACACTCAGAGTTCCGCCGCAACAAGAGGATCGCCAGTAAGTCCATAGCCGTGGGTGTCCAGTTACAAGGTCCAGCGAAACTGCAAGAGGATGCAGGCCTATATCCCTTGCGATAAAGCCACCACTGCCGTCACTTATAGAAACAACAAATGGTCCGCCCCCGTTTCCAAACAGATCAGATGGGCCTGATCGGATGGAATCGGCAACCCCGTCACCATTCAGATCGCCAGAATAAACGTATCCAGTGTCAGCGTTCGAAACGCCGCAGACCAAAGCAAGAACTAAAGAGAAAATACGCATTTTTCTTCCCAGACTATCGCAATGCTGTTGGTGCGGCCCAACGCCTGAATTAAGCCGACCCGCAACGTGCCAGCCGGTGAGTGGGTTCAATGGAACAACGACACATTTTAACCAAGCAACGAAACGGGTTCGGCTTGAATGAATTGTTAGGCCTAGAAGTCAACAAGGGTGTCCTTGGCTTCTGGCCAGTTTTCGCTCAGGTCGCGGAAGACCTGCTCCACCCAATGTGGGTCATGTGCGGCTTGGAACCCGACGTAATTGTTTCCGGCGCACCACGTCTCAAGGCGAAAGGCCAGCCCATCAACATCTTCAGTTCCGACTATGTCGGAGAGATAAGCAACACCGTCTTTTGTGACGCAAAGCTGCCAGTCCTTTGTGTCTAATTGCGACCCAATGAGCTTAGCCACATTTTCACGTGTGAGTTGTTGCGGATCTTTGAGATCAATAGTGAGCATGTCGGAAGAGGCCTAACGCCTGAGTTAAGCCGCCCCGTAGCGGGGCAGCGGACGCATGCTAGCGTAGCGTATGCACGTGGCTGCTGCCACGATGCGGGATCGGCTTGAACGAATTGTTAGCCAGCACGTTCCTCCTAACTCCAAACGTCGCTATTAGCAGGCTCCACCGTTACCTCGATCGCTTGTGCCCCGCACTTAATTGCGAGGAGTCGCTCTCGATACAAATAGAACGCAGATTTACACACCTTGTCAGTGTAGTAGGCGTTAAATCCGCCGCTGATTGCAACACCTGCAACGGGTATAACATTAGCCAATTTAGCTTTTGTAAGATTGATGCTAAGTGCTTTTGCAATCGATTGCACAGCTTGAACAAAAATGCTCTTCTCAAGCTGCTCCCATGTTCTCTTTTTTGCTACTTCCTGTGCGATCTTGATGAGATGAGAAAGCGCGGCCTGCTTCCCGCCGTCAGTGGTGCTAGATGCAAGCGCTAAGATGTTCATAGCAAAGAGCCGCTCTTCTTGGGATGACATGTCAAACCCGCAGTAAGTCCCATATTCGCCTATTGCGCGAAGATTCAATGCAAGCAGAGCTACGAGGTCTGCAGGGATTGCAGCGAGAGCAAATAGCGGATTGACTACTGCTGCTCCCCCGGCGGCTGCACCTTCCAGAAGGGCTATCCCTTCGTATTTTGTATCTAGCCAGCCAATAGATTTGTCAATCATCTGCAAGTCCAACTGGGCTACTTGATCCAAGCGTGTAACCTCTTGCTTAGATACATCCGAAAGTTCTTTTAGGATGACGGATGGCCTTACGGACCACTGCGACGCGTCGTTAACTAACCCGACTATTCCGTTCATTGCCTTGGACCACGTTTGTGTGAACCCCGGAATTGTATCTACTGCCTTACCCGCAAGTTCAAGAGGTTTGTTTACATAAACCATCGCACTGTCGAACCACGTCTGTTGTGGGTTCTTCCAAGCGTGAATTTGTACAAGTGCTTGCTTTTCGTAGTCGGATAACAAGTTCCATCTCCTTAGTTCTGGCTAACACCTGAGTTAAGCCGACCCGCCCGAGTGAATGATTACCCCGAACCCTGACGCGGGTTCGGCTTGGATGACTTGTTAGCTGGCTAGCTACAACGGAGCGAGAAATGAAAGACCTGATTGGCGAAAGCATCACATACCGGAACGAAGATGGCGATACCGAATGCACGATTCTGGAAGTCAAGGACGGGCTGATGCTGCTGGACTTGAATAGTGCAATTGGTCATCCGAGATTCAAGTCCACCTACCTCGCGAAGTTGCAGCCGAATAATGGCGGCAAATCGTTCTGGACTGCCGAGATACGAGTGCGAGCTAACACCTGAATTAAGCCGACTTGCGAAGCAAGTTCGGCTTGAATGAATTGTTAGGCGGCGCTTTACCAGCGGCGATTTTGGTCGACGTGATCGTAGCCACCGCTAGTGAGGTTGTCCCCAGTGTAATCGTGCTCAGCCTTCTTTGAGCCACTATCCATTAGCGCTTTGCTATCGCCAGTCGCGTGCAGCTGATTCTCTGAGTCGTTCTGCCTCAGGTGTTCAACAAAATCGATAAACTTACGAACGTCTCCGGTGTAGCCACTCTCATGATTCATTGCGTACTCCACGAAATCCTCGGAGCAGCCCGAATCGAACAGTAAAACGTCCAAGGGCTTGGGTTCGGATGTCATAGGTCACCACCTCTGTTTGAGATAAACGGAATAGTCTCACGCCGGCCTCAACGTTGCCGAGTACGCCGCCTAACACCATGGTAAGCGGCTGCGCCGCGATAAAGGATCAGGAAACACGGAACTCTGCCTGCGCAGTCCGCTTGACCAACCAGTTAGAAGCCGCATGCCGCGACCAAGCCGACGACGCCACCCACAAACTTGCGGCACCACCGCAACGTGCCAGGCCGACGCGAAGCGCAATACCGTCGTTCACCGCACACCCGAACCAAGCGAGCCCTGAAAGCCAGGCAAGGCGATCACGAAACCCGCCCGCAAACGCGTGCGGCCCACGATAAAACCCGAGTGCTCAGACGAAGCCGCCGCACGCACCAACGCGGCCAGACCGTGCAGTGCATGAAGACAAACCACCGAGAAAACACCTGCCAACATGCGTTCTAACGCCTGAGTTAAGCCGGTCCAAAGCGGGGCGGCGACTGCGTGCTAGCGTAGCGCAGGCACGTAGGCGCTGCCACGATTTGGGCTCGGCTTGAACGAATTGTTAGGCTGCGCCTGGGGAAGTAGAGCCTGCAGCCGCCCTTGCGATCTGACCTAGACGCACACGTAGCAGCCACCAGAAGTAGATAGCGAACCCGAGAAAGCCAGCGTAGCTAACAAGATCATACGCCCGCTCAGGACTCCTGAATGTCTGATAGTCGAATAGTCTTTGAGCGTTGAACTGGAGGAGCAGACCAAATGCCAAGCTCAGAACGAATACTCTTACGCCTGCTGGTACCGAAAGGCAGACGATTCTGAGCAAGAACCTGTCGGGCCCATTGGCTTTCCAGCACTCGTGGACACCGATGCAGGTGATGATCACCAGAGCCGCCAACTCAAAGTGGAAGAGCCAACCAGAACGGGGCCCCCACCACAGTGAGTACTGCGTCTGAGCAAGAACAATCAGGGTCGATGCAAGGTAGTACTGCATGCCGTCGCGCTCAGAGACCTTCTCTAAGGCGAGGTCCCGAGCAAGTGATCGGGTAAGCCAGAAATACATATGCGCAGCCTAACGACGCGTTAAGCGGCCGCGGGCCGACAGAACAGCAGGAAACACGATGGAGTGTCCCCGCGGTCCGCTTGAACGCATAGTTAGGGAGCAACACCCATGTCCACCACTTTTAGTTTAACCCCGAGCAGCTTGGCCCTTTCCTGTACCTCTGGACTCAGCTCTCTCTCTGTCACGAGTATCGAAACGACATCAATCGCATATGGCAGATGCTCGGCTCTCTTTACTTCGCGATATTTTACGCATTGGTATATTCCTCGCTTAAAGTCTTCGTTATTGGAACGCCTTGATTTGACCTCGACCATCCGAAACGAATTTCCAAACGAGAAAGCAACATCAACCTCATCTCCCGATTGGAGACGAGCCTCAACATCACCTACACCAAAGTCTACACTCAATCCTACTCTCCTCGAATCCTCTGACACCCACATCTTCAGAGCTCTGTGCTCTTCGCTCTCAGCCTCACCACCGCAGCCTCCTTTACCATCTTGCTCATTGCCAAGGGGCTTTCTAATTTGTTCTATGACAGCAAGGCCGAACAGTATTTCGTTTATAGCCGCCCAGCCGCCAAATTTAAATATCTTTTCGCGCTCCCGTTGCACAATCTCCAGTTTCCTTTCGCGCGACATGCCTCCCCATTTTCTAAATCTACTGACGTTGTAACGATCAGCTAAGTATCCACCCGCCCCTGCGCCGGGAATACCGTCGGGGCGCGTGATAAGCACATTTATTAGCGGAGCCTTTGGACTGATCTTAAGTATCCTATCCATCAACGAGCCGGCAACGTGTCCGATGTGAGTTGAGAATATCTTGTCAATGTTGAGCTGGTATTCAACTTCGCCCGCTATTTTTCCGTACGTTACAAAAGGCTCACCGGCATCAATACAGTTCAGTAACATAGCCATTGCATATTGTGGGCCGTCGTCACGCAGTTGTTGCATTGTATAGGGCATTTCTTCAATCCTGACGAATAAGCGCGGAAACTCGCATGCTGCCTAACGCCATGGTAAGCGGCTGCGCCGCGATAAAGGATCAGGAAACACGGAACTCTGCCTGCGCAGTCCGCTTGACC
>ENA-ORBV01008071-ORBV01008071.1-microbial-mat-metagenome-genome-assembly--contig:-NODE-8071-length-17840-cov-6.100659_pt1 | contig 17840 bp, 20 predicted proteins | sample MGYA00237777_ERZ505514 | MGnify/ENA primary metagenome ERZ505514 (study PRJEB26160, sample SAMN06269048) | microbial mat metagenome | isolation source: Oligotrophic lake microbial mat | place...
GATTTATAGTAATTTAATAGTACTTGTAGGAGAAGACATTTATTTATGCCCTGCTTATTTTTGGGGATAACCTTCGCACTTCAGTAATTGAATTCAGCACAAGTATAAAAATAGATGATCAGTGGAAACTCACTACAGTTGACTTAAGCACAAGTATAAAATATAGAGGTGCGGCGGAAAAATCTGTGTTCTCGACCTTGTAAAGTTTGGGACCTACAGCATTAGCCACCAAATTATTTTCTGCATTCGGTCTCCATTGTTCGCCCTTACCTTATTCCACAGTACTATCAATCGTGTATAGTAAGTATATGGAGACGGCATCTGATCCCTACCTAGGATTCTCTTTTTTCTGCTTCTTTTTTGTCCCTGCCTATCTTTGTTGTGGTAATAGCTAGCTAGCTAGCTAGATTGATTGATATTGTCTCTGTTCTTCAAAGGAGTAATTGTTCATTCGGTGTGAGAGAACGACGAGTTTGATCGTGGGTTAGTCATGGGTTGAACATTTTACTATAAGAATTTCAGTACTTGCTGCGTAGCAGTCGCGCATGTGCTCGAGTTTTTGAACTCCCAATCCCAGTTCCTCGTTGCCGTCTTGGGACGCGAAGAATCAATGAATGCCTGCATGAACACCAGCGGCAAAAATGCATGCATGCACCAACTTACTGATTTCATTTATTTTCGAAGCTGGCGGAGAAACAAGCAATCGAACCAACTAGTTCTCGTCTCTCGTTCATCTTAGCGACCATCTACGATCCTGTACACCATGGACCTCTTCCAAAAGATTGGCCAAGACGCCAACACTAGGCCCACCAAAAAGACCAAAGAGCCTGGTAGGGATGGCTGTGGCACGAGTGATGGTGTGCAACGAATCCCTCGTCGCCTTCCTGCCATGAGGGACGCCAATATTGTCCTTTCGCCTACACCTGTGCGCAGCCATGTCAGTAAGAAATTAGACGACACAACTACTCCAGCTAGTATTGCCACAACCACAACGACGAGCCGGAATGTGCGAATGACGGCCGCCTTTGGCGGAACCGTTCAAAACAACCCCACGAAAATTGATTTTACGTCCAACGGTCGACCTTCTTCCTTTGTCCCACCCAACAGCTTACACCCTTCGCGTCGTGTGGACGACGACGATGATGCGGATGTCGAAATTGGTCAGCCCCGTCGTGGTGGTGGTGGTGGTGGTGGTGTCATTGCCGCAACGACCATGGCAACAACGGCGACAGGAGCCACTTTCGCTCGTAATTTTGGAGCAGCAATGACCACGAGCATGAATGGTCCTACCAATTACCGCAATAGCAGTAACAATACTCCATCCCCTCCTCGATCCGCAGCTCTGTCCAAGGCCATGAATCGTCGTCGTTTGTTCCACAACAACAACAACAGAGCTCAACACTCGGGATCTCCTCCCAAGAACACCATTAGCAATTATTCCGCTGGCAGTGGCAGCGGTGGTAGCAGCAATACCAAGAATGGAAACGACTACAGCAACATGGCCATGTATTTTCGTCGCGTCAGTTCCAATCGCTCCATTTCCACTCGAGGAAGCAATGCCACGAGCGTCCGGAGCCGTTGCTTGACGCGCGAGGCTTCTCGTACTTCGGTAGTCTCGCGTGCGGCTTCCTTTGCGTCCCGAGCATCGACGGGGACTTTGGATTCTTGCATGTCGGAATTGCAATTTTACAATAGTAGCAACCACAGCAGCCGTCACCACAATACAAGTGGTAGTGTGGGTGCCTCGTCCGAGTCGACGGTAGCTACGGCCAACTATGGAGCAGCAGCAGCAGCAGCAGCAGCGGGACGCTATCCTCACTACCATCACCAAAAGCCACCCACAACAGCAGGTGCTTCCCATGACGTCCATCAAGAGCACCAGCACTCCCGTGCGGGCGGCCACAGCCACGCTGGTGCGAATGCTTTTTACCAGCCGGCAGCGAATATGCGAAGCAGCATGATGGCTCGAAGCACTAATAATCGCCCGACCAACCCTGTGGGAACAGTCATGTGGGACGATACGGATTCTTCCACGGTGGCCACCAATACAAGTAGTGCTTGAAGGCAGATGATTTGGCAGTGTAACACGTTGGAATGACACGAAGGAACTGGAGGTGCCTATAGGACCCAGCTGCATGAAGGGAATTGTAAAGTCAAGCAGTACAGTTTGCACTGTCTGCACCCACTGCCACATACCCAGCTGAACGACGAAATATATTTCCATTTCAGTCTTTGAAAGTGAAAAATGACGGGCAGGTAATGTCCCGACAGGCGACACTGGTGTCGAGGACAAAGAAAGCACCACGCACAAACAATCGGATAAAAATACATGTACACATAGGAAGAAACGAAACCCATAATGATGATAGCTCGGATATTGGTTTTAACTTTTTTGTCTTGCCCCGGTGTAGCCTTGTTCGTACCAAGCAGAACATAGCAAGGGATTTGTAACTTTCAAGAAACCGCAAACTCGACGAAAGCGCGTTTCAAACGATGATACAGCGACAACGCGAAAGAAAAAGCAAACCAAATTATACCATAGAACAATTTGTTTTTTTCAAAAAGAGGCCCTGGAGTCTTGTGAGCAGGCATTCTTCCAAGAAAAAGACAATTTTCTGTTTACATAACTTTTTGCATCTTCGGCGTGGTTTTCATTCATGTATTACCGAGGTTTAGATATTCATAATTTCTTAGCTGCTGCAGTAGCCTGTATTCATTGATTCGGACGCGTAGTAGGGTAATCATTTTCTCACATCATGAGTCAGATACAATATTTATTTCTCCCAAAATTTGAATCCAAAGTAGTAAAAGGTTGCCAAAAAGGGAGCCACAAATCCACCACCCCAAAACCTAATGATCACAAACAGTGGTGAAGAGGAAGGGAGGAGAAAATTAATAGAGGAAGAAGTGAGGACGTTTAGGAAAACATATGGCACCACCACCAACGAGAGAGCAAAAGCGTATATTGTCTTCGATTTCAGCCAAGGAAACACGATGGATGATTTCTGCTGCTTTTAAGACACCCTTGCTTTTGGATTGGTTGCCATAATAATACTCCATATTCAGCGTCTCAAAAATTGATCATTGCAACTTACCACAAGTTGAAGTTGGCTTTCTTGGCGGCAATTTCTTCGGCAGTTGGAGGTGGTGGACGGTCTTTCAGCGACAATGTGACGGACGACGACGAAAAATCCGATGCGGCGAGATAATTTTGGATGCCCTGATTCACTTGAGAAGAAGAAGATCCAGCCAATTGTTGGTGTTGTGCCATAACATTGACGGGCACGGGTGGTGGCATGTCTACCGCCATGGACAGCACCGTCTTGGAATGCCCACGGGCAAGTGATGGCGCAAACGCACCCGAGAAGCGCAGTGCCAGTGCGAAGAAAGCGAAAAGGATTTGCTTCATCATGGTGATATTCGACAAGAAATAATGATTGTTGCCACGGTAAGGAAGAAAATAAGAAAGAAAGAGATTGGCTAGCTAACAAATGAGCTAACAGTGGACAAGGCTGACGCTGACAATGCTTCTGATTGAGCAATTTCTAAAAACTTTCGATGATGATGCCGGTATCACTGTCCAGATTGACACATAAAGCAACCGTATCTTAGGGCAGCCTTCCTTTTTCAAAATCACCAGGTCATCAAAAGCAATCAGTAGCTTGAAAAAATCGAAAACTACAGTAGGATCATCGGAGGGGATCAAAGATGCGTCCGCTGACGTACTCCAACTCGATCTTTGGGACTGAAAACAAAGAATTAAGTCACTAATTTGAAGATGAAAAACGATCCCGCCAGATTAAGTCACGAATCCGAAGAATCAATCGAACGGTTCACTCAGCTGCGAATTGAAGAGGCACAAGTGCACAACCGACGATGGCTACGCCGTATTGTATTGCACTAGCATCTTCCATAGTACTGTAAACCCCAGCCGTTCACCTTGATCGCCCCCAAGTCGTGTCCAGAGGACGCACCGTATATACAGAGAGACAATGGCAGCTAAAAATCAGAAAACGTCGTCAGGCAATGACTCGAAAGCAACCAAGGCCAAGTCGATTGCCATTGCACCGCCCAAGACGAAAAAGAAAGTCACTCCTGTCCAACTCCTTCGGCATGTGTGTATATTTTTTTCGGCCTTTGGAACTCTTCTTCTTGCCGTATTAATCAATCAACCCATCACCTGGTGTTCCAGTACCTACGGAAATTTGATTGGAGAAGAGCTTTTGGATTCTCACGAAAAGGCACGTGATTATGCCGATCGATCCATTGAAGAGGCGTACGCACTGTGGTCGGAACCAGAGTCCAACTGGAAAATCATGTACGACAATCGAAGACAACCAGGAAGCAATCAACTTGTGGTAGAATGCCGACGAGTCACGGAAGGGCCTTTTGTGAATTCTACAATTTACGTGGCACGTTCCGAAGGTATTTTGCGTGGCGTGAGTGCGCAGGAAGCTTATGATTTTATCGTGTCACCCGAAGGCTTCGCTATTCTAGACCGAGCGTCTGGTGCTGAACACTTTGGAAAACCTTTTGAAGTCATTCCGGATTGGAGAGAAGGTAGTGGAAAAACACAATTAGAAGAAAGTTACGTACCAGCTCTGGGACCATTCATGGCGCAACGTCATTTTGTCGTTTTGAATTCCTTTCTCCCGGAAGAACAAATATTTGTTTCCAAATCTGTAGCACACAAATCACGGCCTGGTGCCAGTTCCTACTATCAGGGCGAATTCAGTGATGAAAAGAGCAACAACAAAGCAGTACGAGCGCTCAATACCTTGGGCGTAAAAGTCGAACCCAAAACATTGGAAAATGGAGAGAATGTTGTCAGTTTGAAAATGATCAACTACGCGGATATGCAAGTCGTTCCGGAAGCGTTGATGAACTATCTTTCCTGTAAAATGATGTTTCCGGGTCTTTACGAGAAATTTCAGAAAGCGTTGAGCAAAAGGAACGACGACGTGGTGCAAGAAGCTGTCTTGAACGCGCTGGGAAACATGAAGCTGCAGGAGGCTAAATTTGGATAGCCTCGTTTGTGACATCCTCGTTTATTAAATCGCTTGTTTAGAAAGACGTTTCACTTCATTCATATCGGAAAAGAATTGCGATTTTTTTTTAACCATAACGTCGAACAGTGAGGCTCTATGTGGCAAACACGCCAGATATTTTGCTACGTGAGGCACGATCATATTGTCGCCATTATCCTACAGTACTAGTTTTCCTACTTTTTCTACGCCGTGTCTTCTTTTTATTTTATGAGGGATGCCTATGCATTGCCCATACCTGGCTTGTGTTATACAGGATATGGAGTCGATTTATCTTCTTGTTGCTCGGATTCATCCTCGCTGCTTTCAAGAAGCAGCTGACCCTGGAACCATTCTAGGCCTTCTCCGCCGGGGGCTGCCACTCCTGCTGCTGGTGGTGCTGCTGATATTTGCCCATCTCGATCACCGTAGGGACTACTACGACGGTTCCTGCTAAGACTACTTCTCCTTCTTGCAGGACGGGCGGAAGCCATTGGTTCTTCGTGTACTATTGGAAGCTGTGGAAGAGATTGCGGCTGTGGCAGTGCTGCCGGTAGTGGCTCTATAATAGCCTCATCATGATCAGGCGCTGTCCGACGAGTTTTCCGAGAGGACACAGGTGGTCTGTAGTGCTCTGCCATAGATGGTTCGGATGAATCGCTATCGTGTGTATGGTTGTGTGTGTGGGTTACGTCCGTGCTTCGACCAGGAAGAGGTGCCGAATAAGAGCGGACTGGAGGCCGTGTTTCAATAAATGGGGCATGCGGCTGTTCGAAGCCGGGGAAGAAGGGCGGTGGCTGCCCGTAATAGGAGGTTACGGGAGTGGATCGCTGTGGCGTTGGGTATGGTGTCAAAGCTGCACGCGGGTGTATCCATGCCGCCGGAGGCATCTGTCCTGTTGTTCCGATAGGAGGTATCTCAGCACCAGGTTGCAAGGGTACAAAGCCAAGGTCATAGGGTGTGGTTTGGGTGGCGGAGCTTTTCTTGTTGCTGGTTGTTTTCGTTGAACGTGTGTCTGGTCCACTTTGTATAGACTTGCCACTAGTTTCCTCGTCCCCCGGCAACGATCTCGTTCGCTTTCGTCTACGCTTGCTGTTCCCAGGGGTTGCATAATCAGGATGATTCCATGCCATTACAGCTGCTGCCCTTGTTCTATGGGATGAAGGCATTGACCCTGCCGCCACTGAAAGCGAAATAGAATAAGCTGGGCCGTAACCTCGTCCTCGTCTTTCACTTCCAGGCGAAGCCGAGTCTTGGGAAGGAGACGAGGCATCGCCCTGAGCACCAGATGGCCTCGGCGAATGCATGTAGGGCCCGTGTGCTGCCATTCCTGGTGGCATGAAGTGTCCTGGGTGGTTGGGTTGGAAGCCGGGTGGGAAAGGTGGATGGGGCACCTGACCTTGTTGGCTATAAGGGTGCGGCCAGCCGTAAGACATATAAAAAGGTCCAGGTGGGTGGCCAAAGGAGCTACTTCCTGAAACCACTCCAGGTATGGATGCACTTCTTCCTCCAAGCGGTAGGGGGTCCACCCCAGAAGTAGGGCTTTGCCGAAACACTGCCGCGGCTCTGTCACCTGGATATGGTAGATAAGGATTGGATGGATCGGGAACCCCTCTAAAGTTTGGTGGTTGGTTGGATCTCTCTGCTTCTTCTGCTTCACACACTGCATCGCGAAGGACCTGGGCGACCTTTTCTCTTGCGAGATAATCACCAACGTCTTCCCAGTCTCCTTCTTCCCGCCTCCTGAGGAATCTACCAGGAGGATCCTTCCTGCGTACTTTCCTGACCAAGTCTCTTGAAATAGCAGACTTGATCTTCTTGGTTGAAACTGTGTACTTTTCTACTTGTTCCCTTGCAAGATCTCTGAGTCTTTCATTCCCAACGTGTCTGTTGTTCTTCCCTCCCTAAGTTACCAATCAGGATTCAACAAATCCCCATGAGGGTAAGTCCTATGCACAAAACAAACAACAAAAACTCAACACATGCATTTGGACTTACCCGTCCGAGTAGAACATCATTCTCGTGGACCTCTTCGTTCTTCACTATAATGGTGCACTCGTTCTCACTGTCATCTTTAAGAGGCATTTCCAGGAGTCTCTGGATGGTCTCAATCATGAAGTATGTTTTGGGAGCTACTGTCTTTCTGATCCACTTTCCACAGAAGAACGATTGCGTCGCCAAACTTAATGTGCACAAAGATCCCTGGTCGCAGCCATCCGTTTTGTTTGCCAATGCTGTTTTGTTGGGGACGGAACCATGAGTGGATTGAATTGAACTTGCGTGTTTTCTTGTCGGACCACAATACAGAAAATGTGACTGCAAAGAAAAAAATCGCTCTTGACTTTTGTCTATCAGTTCTGGTGCAGTACGTCTGGTTATACTCGAGATGTTCCACAGTAGCTGGCGCATGCAAGTTAGTTCGAAATCCTGAGCTCGCTGCCTTCCCTCCGATCTACCACAACACCTCACCGTCTTCAGTATCCGTGTACGCTAGCAGTCCGGCCGGGTTATCGGGCTCCATCCACTTAATCTGGTGCAATGAACAGCCGGTTCATCACTATCAAAGGCGCTTTTGCTGCTAGTAGTACTACTTGCCTATTACAGCGACACAACGGGCGTCTCGTCAAAGCCACAAGCGACCTTGACCATGGTTTCGACATGCCGGTTAGTAAAACGTAGCATCTCATTTATCTTAAAAACCTTACTGTATGTTTGTGCTACAAGAACCGTGTTAACTCAAACGGCAACTAATTAGCATGTCACGTTTTTGGATCGATCCGTAAAGAATCACTATATAGCAGTTGACGATGCAACGTATGAAAGAATATGTGTATTTCGTTTATACTTGTTAAGTTCTCTGTCCGTCGACCATATATAGAATTATATTTTAATCGAGCAAACATACAGTAGTGACAGATCGATAGGGACTTTCTTCCGTTTCCAGGACTGGTCGCGTACCCATGTTGCCGGCTCGCTATGCACTATGCCTTTCATATGTTATTCGATGGTTCGGTACTAACATTCGTTTTACTGGTCTTGTTTAATCTGGAAAAGAAGAACGAATAACACGAATACATCTCGAAATAGGGTTAGAGTTTTAGGTGGACGTTGGAGTTGCAAGGAAAGCCAGAACTCATTCAATGTTGTCACCAGATTAGCACCATTGCAGTTGTTTGAGATCTTGATAGAATCCATGGCACAGTTGACTCATTGATGTGTTGCAGAAGCCCATCATTGAATGAAGGATTCGTGTCTGCATGACACTTCAATGTTGTTAGAAAACCACCAGACATCAGAAAAAGAAGAGAAACAAAACCAACAAGATGCTTGCACTGCACCAAAAGCTACAGGTCTTTTGAGTTGTTTACAAATGAAAATTGTAAGATTTAGAAATGATCTAAAATGATTGGTACATTTGAGAGAGGTTTGGCTCAAGATCCCATGACGTGGTCCTCTCTCTGCTGAGATGAACGATGTTTCTGCGTGAAGAATCGGCGTGTTAGTTGTGTGCATTGTTATGACTTCGTTCACAAAGACAGCTCGTGTCACACAATCCAGAACAAAACATGTTCTAATCACATGCAATGGTCTAAAAGATGCAGCTGTCATGTCAAACACACCAGCGTCTCTGACACTGGTTCGTTGCTCTCCAGAGCAATGTTCCTCACTGCTTGCGAATTGCACCGCTGGTCCCATGACACTGAAGAGCGTCACTTCCGCGAATGAATCCCAAATGAATGAGTCCCTTGTGATGATGCTCCTTTTGGTGCCCAATTTGGGGTGTTGCATGCTTCAAAACTTCAAAATTCAGATTCAGTGCTGAATTGACAAGACACATGCAAATCAGAACACAAAACCTCTCACTTTTTGAATCAATCACAAGTCATCTGCTTGCATCATTTCTTCTGTCATGTCCAGTCTTTGCCAGGACTTCTGCAATTTGAGTGCTTCTCTTTGCCATTTTTGATCATCTTTCTCTTGCCTTTTTTTGTTCTCCATTGACAGAAGATGCACACGTTGTTCTTGTTTGAAGACATCAATTTTCTTTTTCTTTTCTGCTTGTTGTCTGTGAGTCAGCTTCATGGTCTTGTTGATCACACATCATCTTCCTTGCTGCGACCAACATGTGACTTTGTTCTCTTTGCTTCCACATGCACACATGTGTTTGTTGCTCACTGCAGCACGCATGATCTGAAGAATGACACACAATGATGTCGTTTGTCAATCTGATGCAAAAAATGTTGAATCACTTCGAAGTCTTTGTGTGAGAAACACTTTTCTGTCAGCTTCTTCATTCTCACAATGTCACCTGGCAGTGTTGAACAAACTCTTCAAAGTTTTGAATGACAACACCAAACATGTTGAGCACACATGTGTGTCATGTCACATGTCATTCCAGAGATTTGTTCAAACATTTTGACCTTGACATGCTGGGCAATTCAAGTTTGATCAACGCATCACTCACGAGAAAATGAGGGCAGACATGCTGCAGCTTCTTTTTCATTGTGCATGACTGTGTCATGTGTCTCCCGACGACAAAAGTTGAGCTTCACTTGTGTCACACAGCAAACACAATGCTCATCATGCTGCAATTTGGTTGCATGCCAACCGGCTTTGACACAGAACTCATTCGGTCAACAATGCATGTCAGAACAAAGCCAACATTTGATTGCTTGCTGATCAATCATTTTTTGTTCGAGACAGCAAGGGCTGCACAACCAAGTTTGGCAACTGACTGGGTCAATTGCCTACTTTTTAGTTCTTTGGAGGCATCAGCAGTTGAAGTCAAGTAGCAGACTTGAAGGCGCATCGATCATGGGTCGCAAAAAAAATATCAAAACACTTGTGAATCGTGCCTTGTTTGACACCATAATCCCAATCTGCGAAAGACCAGCGTGGTGTGCTGTAGAGTTGCAACTACTAAAATAATGGTACTGGAGTACTCCAATTTCTTCGCCAACGGAAAAGTTGCCAGTCAAAACAAGAGTCCACAGCGCACCTCCCAGCACTCTAATCTTGGTACTGAATGGAATTCCTATTCTGTGGCCACAACAACCATGCCGAAGATAGACAACTTAAGGCGCATTTCGATCTTGGGTGGATGTCCAACCGACATGGATTACTTAAGAAACCCACTTGATGGCACATATGAATTCTGCATGCAGGGCTTCATTTAAACAGTACTCGTACTGCCCACTATTGGAAACTACTCGCACACGCGAGATTGACGTCAGGATCGCCTTGTTTACTTTCTACAGTGAAGTTAGCTACAGACCTACAGTACATGTACGTAGTAGGCTGATTAGACTACTGGACGCTGAAAACCGGTCTTGCGAATTTAAGTCGAATGAGTCAACTTCGCCGTGCGCTACATAATTATGTGTTGTGAAGAGATTTGAATCGGGCCATGAACCGGTGATTTCGTGATCTGGCCCTAAAAAAACTCCTCACATTTTGCACTCGGCCACTCCCGATTTTACGGTATTCTTCTGTGGTGGCTTGTACATAGCTTTTTCCTTTTTGCGGCTCCTTTGAATTACAATTTGATTCACACCCAAACCCGATCCAGTATACAACATATTCATAAGAAGAACCATGTTGGCCACTGAAAATCACTCATCCTCTGTTGGCGCTGATAGCGTCACAAAAACATCCACCAAGACTTCGTCGTCGTCGGGTGGCTTTTTCATGAAAATGATGATGTCGAAAAGAAAAAATTGTGATGCCGTCAAGCAAACTTCGGTGGTCTTGGACGATTATGCCAATCTTCTCAGCCGTGATTCCAATTTTCTTGCCTCGCCCTCGGACAACTCCACCGTTGCGACTCAAAGCAGTTCTTTGACAGAATCCTTGCAGGCTTCGGTACACAGTTGGAACACGACGCGTACAGCTGGTGGTTCTGTTGCGACTCGTCCTTCGGTTGTCGCTCATGCATCGGTGGGATCTTTCCAAAAGCAAGAAGTCGAACTTGGCAAACTGTTGGGCAAAGGCGCCTTCTCCAAAGTCTATGAAATTACTTCGATTGCCTTGTTGGAAGACGAGAACACAAACAACAACAATAAAAGTAACGATGTGAGCGACTACAATAGCAGTGCTGGCAGTAACCAGATTGCCGCTGTGGTGGCCAACTTGGAGGAGGGCGCTTCTTCGAATGCCCGCGCTACCATGTCCCAAAATGCACGTCAAGGAAAGTACGCCATGAAGCGTTTGCGCAAAAAGTTGTTGCGAAGACCTCGTGACTTTACCCGCGCTGCCGCTCACCTCGTCGTGGAAGCCCAAATCCTTTCCAAACTCAATCATCCCAATATCATCAAGCTTCGTGGATCGGCCTTGGGAGGTGCCAGTAGCTTTCAAACGGGTGAGCACGATGCTTACTTTCTCATTCTCGATCGTGTCTCGGAAACCCTCCGTGATCGCATCCACAAAACGTGGGCCACCACACGTGCCAATCCTTGTCGTAGCAAGTCCTTGGACGAAAGCTTTCTGGTGCAAAAGACAAGCTACGCCTTGCAGTTGGCATCGGCACTCCAACATTTGCACGAACGTCGTCTCATCTTTCGTGATTTAAAGCCCGACAATATTGGTTTTGCTGCTGTTCATGCAGCAGACAAGAGCCAAGAACATTCGATTCAGCTCTATGACTTCGGCACGGCACGAGAATTGCCCGTTGCCTTGGGATTGAGTAATGAACTCTTCCACATGACACTCAATGCTGGAACCAAGCCCTACACCGCCACAGAAGTCGTCACCAGCGGCCTTTACAATCTGAAGGCCGATGTGTACTCGTGGTCCATGGTGGTCTACGAAATCTTTGCCGAGCAAGTTCCCTTTGCGCACTTGGCCAATCCCAAGGCGAAAAAGCCATTTGTAAATCGTGATTTCATCCAGGCCGTCTATGTGGATGGAGAACGGCCTACCTTTGAAGGATTCGAAAAGGAAATGGGCAAGCTTCCACCCCAGGAAATGCAAGCGTTGTTGGGCAAGTGCTGGGAGTCGGATCTCTTTCAACGACCGACCATGGACGACGTCGTGGCGGAATTGCAAACCATCATGGCCCAACTCCCCGGTGCGACCGTAAAAGACCTTGAGGCTATTCCTCCTCGACCCGCAGTTCCTCAAGTGGTGCTACAGGCGCAACAACCCAAGCGGCAATCAAAGGGATCCGGAGCATCGCTGACCGATGTTTCGGATATTACCAACGCAACGTAAAAGAGGTAGCATGTGCTCACGAGGCATTAAGAAGGATATGGAGTGCAAAATCATTTACGAAAGAGCTATATACATATGAAAAAAGAAAGGGCAACAAAGTTTAAGCGATCTTGTTTATTGTAAACCTGTTGGCGTTGTAGAGAATTTTGAAAGCGAAAAATAGAAAGAACTAATATCAATTACCTAAACAATCATTTGAGAAATGCTTTTTGTGCCTTATTATAGGATGTAGTCATAGCTCACACGGCACAAATGTTTTCGCTGGTGGCACCGCCCAGCGTGAGCGCCAACTTGATAAGCTTCTAGATCTTAGCACAAAATACTATATCTATTTCTTTGCTTTTCTCTATTTCTTTCAAAATAAAATCAAAATCCCTCATGTCGCATTTCTCATTTACCAAAGGAAGCAACACGCCCATTGACAAAATCAATCATGAATTTCATGGTCTCTTCAGCGACTGGATCTGCCATCAAATCATGATAGGCTTCTGGGTGACGTAGGACGGCACTTTTGGGCGACGATGCTCGTTCGATCAAGAGTTCGGTACCTGCCACGGGAACGGCAATATCTTGTTCCCCGTGAATCACGCAAAAGGGCACTGTCAATCCAGGAATGATGTCTTCTCGGACTTGTTCCATGGCGGTCAAGAGACTGACGGCCGTCGCCAAACGATAGGGTCTTCCGCCTCCTTCAATCAACATTTCTCTTCGTTCTTTGCTGTCAATAATTTCCTTGACCTTTTCGTCCTTCCAAATACGGCTTGTCGAAACAGGATTGGGCATGAAAAATGGAATCCACGTGGGGTAATATTCTGCCATTTTGACCAGAGCCATGACCACTGGTTTGGGTGGCAAATCGGGAGGAACAATGGCGGGTGCTTGAAGAATGATACTGTCAAATCCTTTGGGTTTGAGGCCGGGATTTTCTTGAAAGTATTTGGCCACGTGGAGTGCCAAACAACCTCCATACGATTCGGCCGTCAAAATAAGGGGGGTGTTCTCGTCGTGTTGGGCCGCGACCAATTTCGTAAACGTAATAATGTCGTCTCGATTCACTTCAAAGCGTGGAACAAACCAACGAATCCCTTCACTGTATCCATGTCCATAATAATCAAAGGCATAGAGAGCATAGCCAGCCTTGACCCATTCTTCACATTGTAATGCCATGCCAAGTTTGCGTTGCTTGCCATCATGATTCACGAGTGCTCGACCACTGTGCGCCGAAATGCCATGCAACCAAAGAATGATTCCTTTTGGTTTTTTGTTCTTGGGGAGCCATTTTCGATAGTGCAATTTGGCACCTCCATAGCAGGAATCAAACCACAAGTGCTCGCACCCTTCCATGCCTTGTTCCATTTCGGTAATGGCCTCTTGCGAGGGGAATACAGCGCCTGGAATATCAATGGCGCGCTCTACACCAAAGATTTTTTTCTTGGTAATGCTTTTCAGAGCTGCCGCCACGGCATCTTTTTCATTCTTGTCATCCAATGCCGGAGGTGCCGGTAGCAGAAAAAAGAGGGATAGCCAAAGGATTTCGGCCATGATGTTTATGAAAATTATGGTTTGCTTGTTTTGTGGGTGCTGTACCCTTTGTGTAGTCCTGTCGCTTGTTGTTGACTGGCCTCTTGCAGCTTCTTGGCGATTGGTTCTATGCTCTAGGGACTAATTAGTACAGTTGGCTAGGTCGACAAGTATTGCTTTTGAGTAATTCAATTATTGTGTATGCTTGGAATTTGGCCTTAATTTATTTGTCGGCAACGAAATGCATTCGAAGTGCGAGAACACACAGGGTGGATGTGATGATGGATCTTGTGGATGCGTTGATTCATTGATTGATCGTTGACACCAAAACCCATGACGAGTCGTCGACTCGGATGTGAATAATTGTGCGACCTTTATATTAACCGCAACCCTAATGCTTACTTCCAGCTAGGTGGATGATGTCGAAGAAAATACAATCTACTGGTCAGGTCTTGCCGCCATGCATAAGCGGCCCTTTGATGAGAATGATTTTACTGTACGTGAAGGAGAACTGGGGTGTTTAGATAGTAGCTAACAGCACAAAAGCTATATAGGCTACCTCTAGAAATTATATTACTGTATTCCGAAGTTGCCCTCATGACTGCGTGGGGGCGTGCCTGCCATTGACGACCGAGCAAATGACTGCGAAGTACAGTTTTGACTGAGACCCTTCAATGCCACGACTCCTGCTACTCCTAGCTACTAGTCAACCGTAATGTCGGCATAGTTCATTCTAATTGCTATTTATTTGATGCTGTTCGGGTACGTACAGCCAGCTTGTACCACGGGCTTGAGATCTGCTGCGGAAATACCCAACTCGTTCAGCTTGGCTTCCATGGCAGTCATGGTCTCGGGGCTTGCTTCTCGCTCTCTCGTAAACAACCATAGTCCGGATCCATTCGTATCAAGAAAGCTTTCACCCTTCTTGGTAGTACAAAAGGTACGCCCATCTCTGGTTTCCCGTTCTTCGGTAGGCTTGCCACCGGACACAATGGCCCATTCATAATTGTCTCCCACAGCCAAGACCCAGTAGGGTCCAGCGGTCACAGAAAAGGTGGGTTTCAAAAAACAAGGAGCCACGAGCAAGGATCCGGCATTGACTTGCTGGGCACACAAATCTCCAAAAAAAGAACTGCTTTCCGGACTTTGTTGGGGACCATTTACGCCGCCCGTGTTGGCCGTATTGCGAACCTGGATAAAACCATCGTTGCGTTTGTTGTACGTGGCAACGACACAAAAGAGCTGATTTTCGGATTGGTAGGGATTCACTTGTTGCTTTTGAATGAACCCTGGAAAGTCAAGAGGGTAAAGAACAAATGTCAAGAACAAAGAGGTGAGTATGGGCATTGTGCAGTGTCATTTCTGTTTATAAATTTCTTGGATGGGTCGAACTTACATGACTTTTCAATATACCGATCCAAATTGAATTGATTGGGACCCAACGGAGACACATTCTCGCACTGGTTAGGCGCGGCGCAATTGACCCAAGGGAGCCAGCACTGAGAAGACCGAGTCTGGGGAAGCTCATCGTCAAATTGCAACTGTCGATCTCTCAAGTACCGGGGTACATGAGCTTCATCATTCCCATTGGCCGTGCTAATTGACAAGAGCAAGCAGGCGGCGGAGATGAAAGTGGCAGAAAACTTGAGCATCATGATTCTATGTGGTGTGTTGATTGTGTGTTTTGTTTGTTTGATTCTTCAAATTATGAGACATGTGATCAACGATGTCTTTCAAAATTAAACATCATGCCGTGTAATGATTCCTTCCGTGCTACACACTGTATTACCTAGCAGCATTCGGCGTTAAACAAGCAACCTCCGGCGAGAACAAAGTATGCTGTGGCGGCTTTGCTAGTAGCTACCACTCCTACCAGTAGTACTGTAGCTAGAGCGCCACAGGTGATGGGATGTTGTATGTGGATGATGTGTTCATAATTCATTGCGAACTTGTGGGGCTGATACGGTGTTGGGTTGTCCACGTCATTTCTCATTCGTGCCTTTTTTACCACAAAGGACATCATTCGTGTTTTCGAGCCGTTGCTAAAAGACGCGCATGGGCTCAGAAACCGAATCTTGTGGAAATTCAAAATTGGATTGGGTGGGTCGTCTTGGCAGTACTAGCTATTAGTACTGCATGATCCTCCTGATGATAGCTGTCCTTACTATCCACCGCCAGAGCCCTCTTGTAGCTACACCCAGAAAAAGAAAAAATCAGTTGAAGATGTTCTGGTGATTCTGGGCGGTGTGCTTTGATTGGCACCAACAGCGAGCCCTGAAGAAAGGGAGCATCGACCGCATATGCTGCTTCGAATAGCCGATTTATCTTCTGAATGGGACCTGCCATATCTCGTCACAACGCCGCCATATGTATGAAGATGTGCGAGTGCTGCTAAATGGGGTTACCCATCGCAGTGTCTCTCCCTTAATGCAAACTCATTTGGAGAATTATTTGGCATCAGCATGTTGGTATATCGAATGGTAAGTCTGCAAACAACAACGGGATAGGACTACCAAGCTGTACATTCCAGTTACACCACCTTTCATCGTGAAGCTCTCTTTCGAAAGACCACACAGTGGTTGGTAGCAGCGTTGACGCACAAAGTGGAAAATCAGCCAAGGCCCGAACAATAACGCATTTCGAAGATATTTTGCCCTGGTTCCTGGAACATGCCCAAAAACATAGCGATGAAAAAAGTGCCAAAAATGCGCTGGTTGTAAAGGAGTGTGCCCGGAAAGTGGCGCAAACTATTGTCATACCGCTACTTGCTGCTTATGCGGTGCAACCTTGACGCACGGTTTTGTACCTCTTGTCGCGGCGTCAGTCCAGATGCATGGATCACATGGTTGGAGGAAATCCAACCTCCGACCAAAAATGAGAATAGCTACATCTACTGACAGTTCTACACACCCTTTGGTAACTAGAGGCCGTCATCAAAGAGTCACTAGAGTTATTCCCGGCAGAATATATTTCCACTTCTCGCTCTGTTGAGCGCCGGGATCTGTTGTTCCCGGCTCGGAATTGTTGTGACGACCACACTTTGTTCACACCAAGAACCATATCATCCTTACATAATCCAATAATTATGGGCTACAGAACGCCACTCGAAACGATGGTAATGGGCGATATCGGAGCATTTTTGGGTGGTTGAACCTTTTCTTGTTCCATTTGATGGACCAAATCCATTCCCTCCAGGACAACACCAAAGGCAGCATATCGATCATCGGCCCAACCGGCATCCCGTGCCGTTTGAATAAAGAATCTCGAGTCCACACTGCCGTCATAGGCTCGTGCCATGCTCACCAATCCTTCTTTTAAATGACGAATGTCATAATGATCTGGTTCAAATGATTTTTTGTCGTCCAAACTGCTTTGGCCAGTTTTGCCAGACGGATCTCCAATGGCTCCACCCTGGACCGTTACATCCGATATGATGCGATAAAAGGTTGTTCCAGCATATTGATTGTTGCGACAAAGCGTGACAAAGTTTTCCGTCACACGTGGCATGGCATCCCCGTACACGCCAATCACAATCTTTCCTCCCTTTTGATTGTTGGAGGCAAATTCCACATTCATGTACACCTTTTGGGTGATTTTCACATTTTCGGGATCGATATAGGCAGCGTTGGAAACAGTGGCAGTTGCAGGACCCACCACAGCGGCAACCATAGATGTTGTCGACACCATCAGGGCATCACGCCGATCCATGACATTTTTAGGATGTGGCTGCGAGAGACCAACGACAACATCTGCTTGTAATAAATACAAGCCGTAGTAGAACATCAGAGATAATCGAGATATGAATAGTTGCCTCATGGTCCCTTTTTAGATACTACTAGCAAGTGATATAGTGACGATATATGCTAGCTGATATACAAGACAGTTCAACAATAACGTCACAACACTTTCGGTCAACCGATGCACAAACATGTTGATGCCGATATCCTGATGATATCCATTCATTGACTGGTTCCCGTTCTGCACTAAGTCCCAAGTACTCAGTCACAACCATCAAGAACACGAACAAAGGCCTTACGCTGATACCCATTTTTGGCATTCATGAGAGGGTCGCTGTCCTCCAAAGAC
>ENA-ORBV01008072-ORBV01008072.1-microbial-mat-metagenome-genome-assembly--contig:-NODE-8072-length-17839-cov-9.364824_pt1 | contig 17839 bp, 18 predicted proteins | sample MGYA00237777_ERZ505514 | MGnify/ENA primary metagenome ERZ505514 (study PRJEB26160, sample SAMN06269048) | microbial mat metagenome | isolation source: Oligotrophic lake microbial mat | place...
CGGCAACCACCTCGTCCTGTTCCACGGAAACCACCGCGATCGCATCGAGCGGTGGTGGCATCTCGCGTTCGGGTAGATGGGACGCGGCTAGCGAGGGGTATACGACACAGAACTCGTTGCCGTCGGGCTCGGCGAGCTGGTTGAATCGTGGTGTGAGCACGAACCCTTTCGATGCGAAGGCCGAAACTTGGGATGACGACTCGGCCAAGGTCGAACGGGCGGACGCAGTTGCGCGCAAGATCCGGGCGGTCGTCGCCCTCGACCGATCAATGCGGATGCTCGAGTACGGCGCCGGCACCGGGTTAGTCACTCAGGCTCTGCGTGACTCGGTCGGTCCTGTCACACTGGCCGACACGTCAACGGGGATGCGTGATGTCATGCGCGCCAAGATCGCCGCTGGTGTTCTCACCGACGTTCGAGTGTGGGACCTGGACCTGGCCACCCAACCGGTCCCCGACGAGCACTTCGACCTCATCGTGTCGGTGCTGACCCTGCACCACATCGAGAACATCGATGCTGTCCTGTCGGGCTTTGCCACGCTGCTCAACGACAACGGGACACTGTGTGTGGTCGACCTCGACGAAGAAGACGGCTCGTTCCACGGCGTTGACTTCGAGGGCCATCGCGGCTTCGAGCGATCGGCCTTGGCTGCCGAACTCGCCGCCGCTGGCTTCACCGATGTGGTCTTCCAGGACTGCTACCACATCGTCCGCGACGGTATGAACTATCCCCTCTTCCTTGCCAGCTGCCGCACCGCTCGGGTTGGCGATCGCCCGGAGGTTCAGCCGTAGGTCTCTACCGAGAGCACGTGTTGCCGCGTCTCGTCGACCGGGCGTGTGGCACCGCCGAGCTGCGGCGTTGGCGCGAGCATGTGACCGCAGGGCTGTTCGGCACCGTGGTTGAGATCGGGTTCGGTTCCGGTCTCAATATGCCCGCCTATCCGGCCGAGGTGACGCTCGTCTACGCCGTCGAGCCCGCCGCAACGGCGCGCCGCCTCGCCGAACAACGAATCGCCGAGTCTGCCGTCCGCGTCGAACACATCGCCCTCCGTGGCGAATCGATCCCGCTCGACGAAGCCAGCTGTGACGGAGCCCTGTCGACCTTCACGTTGTGCACGATTGCCCACGTCGAACAAGCCCTGGCCGAGATCCGGCGAGTGCTCCGGCCGGGCGGTCGCTTCCACTTCCTCGAACACGGTCTGTCGCCCGACATGAAGGTCGCGCGCTGGCAGCACCGCCTGGAACCAATCCAAAAGCGACTGGCCGACGGGTGCCACCTCACACGCCAGCCCGCCGATCTGGTGCGTGCCGCCGGGTTCACGATCGAGCGAGTCGAGTCGCGATACGCGGCCGGTCCGAAACCCTGGACCTGGCTCACCGAAGGCGTCGCCATCAAGCCCCGCTGACTTGATTTCAACGCAAACAGTCCGAAGAGGACCGATGTCATGAAGTTTGGATTGGCCGCCCCGAAACAACACCCTCGCTGCCAGCCGCGGCGATTCACGATCAGGACTCGGGAAACTGCTCGGGCTCTTCTTGCGCCAGACGATCTTCGAACGACTCGTCCGTGACGTCGGCGTCAGCGAAGGGCACGCCCTCGAGATGGTCGGGTGGATAGTCGGGCCGCACCTCGTCACTCGTCACCGGATCTTCCAGTCCGGTGACGTCCTCGTCCAGTTGCTCGGCACCGTACTGTTCGTCACTGGATCCGTTCCCGCTCATGCCGTCTCAGATCCGGATACATCGGTCGAATTCACTCAGTCAGTTTATCGTTCGATCAACGCGAGACCCGGTTGAGTCGCTCCGGGTTTGATGCAGTGCTCATTCCGTGGCTGGAGGGCTGCGGGGATAGGAGACTGTCGTCATGGGACGTTTGTTGAAGTACACGCCCGAGTTCCGTCGTCGAGCGATCGAGGAGGTGTTGGCGTCGCAAGGGGTGCCACACAATTCACAAACGCACACTCCCCAGGGAGTGTCCCGGCGGTGGATCCAGTGGTCAGGGCTTCAGCCTGAACGGCGGGTACTGGTCTGTGATGAGGGTAAAGGCGTAGCCGGTGACCCGCTGTTCCCAACGCATCACGCCGACGATGTAGTTGAACAGCGAACGCGGGTAGCGGCCGCTGAACAAGATCGTGAACCAGGCGCCGATTGATGCGCCAATCACACCAATGAACAGCACTGCCAGGACTACGAAGTGCGGGATCGCGAGGAACCACTTCACCAGCGGCAGCCAACGATTGAGGTCGCGTTCTGCATCTGGGTAGTCCATGTCGAGATGCACGGCCTGCTCCTCATCGGTTGACGGGTAGCGATCATCGAGCAGCAGTGTGTAGGCGCACACTCGCGTCTCGAAACGGTTCAATTGCACATGCCAGTCGAACCACCAGCGCGGGTACTTGCGCCGAAACGCCAGCATGAGGCCGACGGGCACGGTCAGTAGTCCCGACGCGCGGCCGAAGCCGATAAGCCAAAGCAGCACCAGAATCGGCAGCACGAGCAGAATGCGAAAGGCGGACGTGACTCGGTTGAGCGGACGGGCCGGATACTCGATCTCCAGCCGAACTGGATAGTCGTGGGACAGCGCGGTGGCGGCGCTCATGCCGACACCAGCTCGCGGTCGCGGGCGGTGATGGCAGCTGTATCCGGGTCGCACTCGGGCTCCGAGAGGCCAGCTTCGCCTTCTATGTCGATAGTGGGCAGCAGCCTGTCCAACCAACCTGGCAGCCACCAGTTGGCGTTGCCCATCAGCTTCATCGTGGCTGGCACCAACACCATGCGGATGATGGTGGCGTCGACGAAGATCGCAGTGGCCAGACCGAGCCCCATCATCTTGGTGACGGGATCGTCACTGAGCACGAAGCCGAGGAAGACCGAGATCATGATCAACGCGGCCGACGTGATCACTCGCCCGGTGCTGGCGATGCCGTGGATGACGGCCCCGTCGTTATCGCCGGTGCGCAGGTACTCCTCGCGCACTCGGGAGAGTAGGAAGACCTCGTAGTCCATCGAGAGACCGAAGAGGATGGCGAACATGAACATCGGGATGAAGGCCAGCACCGGGATAGTCGATTCGAGGCCGATGATGTCCTTGCCCCAACCCCACTGAAAGACCATGACGAGTACGCCGTAGGCGGCGCCAATGCTGAGCAGGTTCATCAATGCGGCCTTGAGCGGAACGACGACCGAGCGGAACACCAGGGTTAGCAGCATGAACGAGAGCAGGAGCACGGCAGCAATGAACAGCGGTAGCCGGTCGTTGACGCGGGTTCCGATGTCGCCGAAGGTTGCGGTTTGGCCACCGATGTGCGCGGTGGCAGCAGCGCCATCGAGCACCGCAGGGAACACTTCCGCGCGGAGACGATCAATGGTGGCCAACGTGGCTTCGTCCTGCGGTGACGAGTTGGGGATTGCCAGCAGTGTCGCGACGCCAGCAGCCTCATTGACCTGTGCGGGCATCACTGAGGCGATGCCGCGGTCGGCCAGGATCGCCGCTGTCAGCGGCTCGACCACGGCGGCGTTTTGCGAAATGTCGATGGCGACAACGAGCGGCCCGTTGACACCGGGGCCGAAGCCGTCGGCTAGTAGGTCGTATGCCTTCCGTTGCGTCTTGTCGGCCGGCAGCGAGCCTTCGTCGGGGAAGCCCAGTCGCAGCGAGAGCACCGGTGCGGCCACTGCCAGCAGCAGCGTGGTGACGCCGATTGCGTAGGCCCAGGCGTGTCGTGACACATGTCGAATCCAGCGCTCCCAACCGGCACCCGCAGCGGCGCGACCCGACGAGCGACGGTGGATGGCGAAGCGGTTGATGCGGTGGGCGGCGAGGCCGAGGAATGCGGGTAGCAGCGTGATGGAAGCGACCACCATCAGCAGCACGACGACAGAGATCGCGATGCCAGCAGACGTCATGAAGGGCACGCCCGCGACCGCGAGTCCAAGGATGGCGATGACCACGGTGCCACCGGCGAAGATCACTGCTTGGCCCGCGGTTGCGGTGGCACGCCCGACCGATTCTTCGACGGTCATTCCGCGGGCAAGAAACTCGCGGTGGCGGGTGACAATGAACAACGCGTAGTCAATGCCGACGCCGAGGCCGACCATGCTGGCAAGCTGCGGCGCCCAACTAGGAATCTCGATGAGGTAGGTGATCAGCGACATTGAGCTGACGCCCAGCGCAAGACCGAAGAGCGCAAGACCGATGGGCAGTCCCATCGCTATTAGCGACCCGAACGCCAGCAGCAGAATCAACACTGCCGCGACCAAGCCGATCAGTTCACCAGCACTGTTTTCCGGTTGCTCGAAGGCGAAGAACAAGTCGCCATTCAGCTCGACCTGCAGGGGTGAGTCGGCATTCACGTCGGCGGCGAAGTCCGTCAGATGATCAAGATCGCCCGCGCTCAGTTCGTCGATCAACTTGTACTGCACGCGAATCAACGCCACTCGTCCATCGAGCGAGATCTGCGGGTCGCTGACGCCCAACACGTTGGGCAACTGCCCGACGCTGGCCGCGGTCTCGGCGAGCGCCGCGTCCGCAACCGCCGACGCACCAAAAGTCGCGGTTGCGTCGATCGGCGTGAGTACAACCTGCGCCGTCGGCCCGGCGGCATCGGATTGCGCGGCCGTCAGCAAGTCGAGCGCGGCCGTCGAATCGAGACCGGGTGCCTCGAATGCGTCCTCGAGTTCGCGACCAAACGCGACCGACGAGCCGATCACCACGACAGCCAGCATCACCCACGTCGCGATCACTACCAGGGGGCGGCGCGCCGCGAAGCGGCCTAAGCGATACAGGGCATGAGACATTGCAACTCCTCCTCGGCCGTGGCCGGACGGGCCACGCGCACTTCCCCTGCATCGTGGCCGTCTTGTTCGTTGGCCACATCGGCCGTCCGGTCGGATCTGAGCTAGCCGTTCGGCCGATTTGCAGACCGTACTTTCGGCCGATTCGCCGTCGCAGGACAATCCATATGATGGCTAGATGGTCAGCGAGACGGTCCGCCAACTCTGGGCCGAGCCGCGCGCCACGCCACCTCCGCCTGCGCGGGTGTGGACCGACTGGGTGCTGCTCGTGCTACTGGTGCCAGTCGGCGTGTTGGAAGTCTTTCTGCGTCACGACGTTGGCTGGCCGGTGGTCGCGTTCATCCTCGGTGTGCCATCGATCTTTGCCTTGTTGTGGCGGCGCACACATCCGCTCACCGTTGTCGTCATCGTGTTCGCCTGCCACGGTGCCAGCGAGGCCGTGGCGCTGCTCGGCGCCGAGCACTCAGCAATGCTCAATACCACCGCCTGGCTGCTGATCCTTCCGTACTCGTTGTTTCGTTGGGGTTCGGGTCGCGAGTGCATGCTCGGTATGGCCGTCATGCTGCTCGCCCACGTGCCGAACGGATCGGGCGCGGTCAACAGCTTCGTCGACATCATTGCGGCCACCGTGTTCCTACTTTTTCCGGCGGCCGTTGGACTGGCGGTGCGCTACCGACTCGCATATCGGGTGCGCGCTCACGATCAGGTCAAGATGCTCGAACGCGAGCTGTTGGCGCGCGAACTGCACGACTCGGTCGCCCACCACGTGTCGGCCATCATCATTCAGGCCCAGGCCGGGCGGACCGTTGCGCCCACCAACCCGGACGCGACTGTGCGCGTACTGCAGGTCATTGAAGAGGAAGCGTCTCGCACGCTCGCCGAGATGCGCATCATGGTGCGTGGCCTGCGCGACGGCGAAGCGGCCGACCTGTCGCCACAGCGTGGCGTTGCCGACATCACCAAGCTGGCCCGCGCGACGGGCGACTCGCCGTACATTGCGGTGCAACTGACCGGTGGTCTCGACGACTTGCGGCCCTCGGTGGGTGCAGCCGTCTATCGAATGGCGCAAGAGTCGATCACGAACGCAGTGCGGCACGCGCGTCACGCCACCCGTATCGATGTCTCTGTGGATGGCGACGACGACAATGTCCGCTTAGTGGTGCAGGACGATGGCGACCCGAGCCCGTCGGCAGCCGGCGCGATTGGATACGGATTGGTGGGGATGTCGGAGCGAGCCAAGCTGCTGGGTGGCACGTTGCAGGCTGGCCCCAGCGACGGTCGCGGGTGGACGATTACCGCGGTGCTGCCACGCGAAGGCGTGCCCGCATGACCATTCGTGTTCTAGTCGCCGACGATCAACACCTGGTGCGCACCGGTTTGACGATGATTCTCAACGCCCAGGAGGGCATCGAAGTTGTTGGAGAGGCGGCCAACGGTCGCGAGGCGGTTGAACTGGCCCGCCAGTTGCGCCCGGACGTGTGCCTGTTCGACATTCGGATGCCGGAGATGGATGGCGTCGAGGCCACTCGACTGCTCGCTGGGCCGCACGTCGCTAACCCACTCGCGGTCGTGATCATCACCACCTTCGATCTGGATGAGTACGTGATCGGTGCGCTGAAGGCTGGTGCGCGCGGGTTTCTGTTGAAGGACGCCGGGCCGGTGCTGTTGGTGCAGGCCATTCACGCGGCGGCCGAGGGCGACGCGCTGATTGCGCCAAGCGTGACCGGTCGTCTGCTCTCCACGCTCGCGAAAGCCACTCATCCGCCGCTGGCGGTGCAGCCAATCGAGCCGTTGACCGAGCGCGAAGAAGCGGTGCTGCTCACTGTCGCTCGCGGTCGCACCAACGCGGAGATCGCCAGCGAACTACACATCAGCCTCAGCACGGCCAAGACCCACCTTGCCAGCCTGATGAGCAAGCTCGGCGCCAGGAACCGCGTAGAAATCGCCATCTGGGCCTACGAAGCTGGCCGGATCCCGAACTGATTGTCAATCGGGCGAAATTGGTGGCAGGGGTCAGGGCCGTGCTCAACGAGAACGCCGGCCTCGACGAGGTCGCGCAGATGATTGAGTGCATTCGACCGATGTATCCGGATCTGAGACGGCATGAGCGGGAACGGATCCAGTGACGAATGGCGAGGTGCGGCCCGGCTATCCACCCGACCATATAGTCAACTAAGTCATCGATGGTCGGGTGGCGGTGTCGCGCGTCATGACAGCAGTGCTTCCACGGCTGCCCGAAACACGTGAGTATGCAATTCGACATCGGCTGTGGAGTGAAAGGGCGACATCAACGCCATGTTATGAAACGGCGTCAACAGCACGCCGCGATTGAGGGCCCATAAGTGCATGAACGCATCAAGCTGCGCATCTGCCGCGGCTGCCGCCGCGGCCCCGTCTCGCGGTGGCGGGCAGAACCAATACTCCGCGCGGGCACCGAGTTGCTGCACGCTCCACGGCAGACCGAACTCGTCGATGCTCGCCTGCACCCCTTCGGTCCACGACGTGGCCATCGGAATCATGTAGGCGAAGTCCTCGGCGCGCAATGTGCTCAGCAAGGTGGCGCGCACCGCGGCCAGAGCCAGGGCGTTGCCAGTGAGCGTGCCGCCGACGCCGCTGCTGTCGATTTCTGCGTCGTCGAGCAGACGGTCGAGTCGCACAGCGATCGCTGCCGAGCAACCGTAAGCGGCCGCTGGCATTCCACCGCCGATTGTCTTGCCGATCACGACGAAGTCGGGATCAAGTTGCCATGACTGGGTAGCCCCACCGGGGCCAACGCAGATCGTGTGCGTCTCGTCGATGACCAACAACGTGTCGTAGCGCCGGGTCAGATCGCGTAGCGCAGCGTGGAAGCCCGGGTCGGGCAAGACGATGCCAATATTGGTCAGCGCTGGTTCGGCAAGCACACATGCGATCTCGCCAGTAGCCAAGGCCGTCTCGAGCGCAGCGATGTCATTGAACGGTACGACGACGGTCGTAAGCGCGGGATCGACCATCGGTGCGATGCTGCCGTGGCGAGGGACGGCGCGACCGTCCGGTGCCATAGTCACGAGCGCCTCGTCGACAGTGCCGTGGTAACACCAATCAAACACGAGCACTTTCTGTCGGCCAGTCAGGTGGCGGGCAAACCGCAGCACGAAGCGATTGGCGTCGGTCGCCGTCATCGCCATTTGCCAAATCGGCAACCTGAAGCGCTTGGCGAGTTCTGCGCCAACCTCGGCCGCGTCCGCAGTGGGCAGCATGGTCGTGATCCCGCGGGCCGCTTGTTGGGCGAGGGCTGCCGCGACCTGCGGCAACGCATGGCCGGTCATTGCGCCGGTATCGCCGAGACAGAAGTCGACATACTCCAACCCGTCGACATCGGTGAAGCGAGCACCGGCCGCAAAGTCGACGAATAGTGGGAACGAACCCGGCCAACGCGTCATCCACGCCATCGGCACTCCGCCCAGAAGAGTCTTACGCGCGTTCTTGGCGAGTCGTTGTGATTCGGGATGGGCATCGCGGTAGCGCTGCTCTTCCGCGTTGTGTAGCCCGGCCAGCCGCTTCCTGTCGATCGCTCTCACGTTCGACAGACTACGAGTTGGCCGTGTTGGCAGAGCCCTGGCGACGGCTCGTTTCCACTCGTCGTCATTGAGTGACTTGATCGAGGCCACTACTCTTTCGTGGACTTCAATCTCGTACCAACTCGTCAGCACGTCAGCAAGGCCCGCTGACTCGTGTTCAGCGCCGCGAGGAGCGAGTCATCGCAAAGGGTCCGAAGTCTCTAGCGACAACCTGCGTGTCGGCGCATTGTGAATGTATGGACACAGAAGTCAGCACACTTGCCACCGCACACAGTCACGGCCGTGGTGTTCTCAACGAGCTTCGACCGCTGCACCGAGAACTGCGCCACGCGATTCCCGATGCATACAAAGCCTTCTCCGAGTTGCATCATGCATCGTTCGCGGCCGGTGCTCTCGACATCAAGACCAAAGAGCTGATTGCGCTGGCGATCGGTGTCATTGAGCGCTGCGACGGCTGTATTGCTTCACACGCCGAGGGAGCAGCGCGCGCCGGTGCAACGAGGCAAGAAGCTGCCGAAGCGATCGGCGTGACGTTCCTGATGGGCGGCGGACCAGCCACCGTCTACGGCCCTCGCGCCTACGCAGCATTCTGCGAGTTCACCGACACCTGATCTCCTCGGACGGTTGACCGACTCCCGGAGCAAACGGGACATCGATGCCACGATCAACGAGTTGCGCCGCCTCGGTTGGCTCGTCGGCCTTCCGATCCACGGCGTGTGGGCGTTCATCCCAGCCGGCCAAGATGAGCTCGCTGATCCGTACCTTGCACTGCGGGCGTGGCTGGCCCGCGGTCCCGACGCAGGATTCAGGCTCGCTGGCGCCGCCGCGGCGTGGCATCTGGGCTACCTCGATAGGGCACCTGATCGGCCGACCGCGATCTGGCTACCGGCCACAACGCGGCTGCCCGACGGTCTTCGGCCATACGTCTCGCTCGTTCAGATCAAATGGGCATCTGCTGCAACGCAAGCTCGACATCGTTTCGTGGGCCAGCGGGCTTCCTGCATTCGGACCCGAAGCTCTCATCGTCCAGCTCGCCGCGCGGCCATCGTCATTCCATCCGTGGGCAGACCTTGTCGCCCACCTGGGCCAACTTGTCGGCGATTGCGACGACGAACGTCTCGCCACCCTGCTCGCCGATCAGCTGCCCAAGATCAAGTTCGAGCGCGCCGGAATTGACCATGGCGACCCTGGCGTCTGGATGGCCGACTATCACCTTCTGGATCGACTGGTCGCTCCATTGCAGCTCGTTCTCGGAAAGGCATAGCCAGCGGCGGGCCTGACTCGGTCACTCGTCATGGTTTCCTCGCCGTCAACGTCAACCGAGGTTCACCACGGGCAAGGTAGTGCTCGGCCAGATCGAGAGAGCCACGATTTCACTGCATTCGGCGCCACTGAAGAACCATTGCCTTCCGCTCCCTCCGAGCAACGGTTAGAGTACAAGCGTTACTTAGCTACAAAGGAGGTAACGGTTGTGGCAACAATGATCCGACACCGCTGGACCTCCTCGTTCGAGGGGATGAGCCGACGCGACCGTCAAGGCTGCGACTACGACGCCTACCTCCCCGATCCACTCGTCGGTTGGGATCTTGCCCTTCCCGCAGACCTCGTCGCCGACCTCATCGACGCCGAAGAAGCCATCCGCCGGCTGAACACTTCCGCGACCTCGCACGTCAGCCTCGAAGGGCTGGCACGGTTCCTGCTACGCGCCGAGTCCGTCGCGTCTTCGAAGATCGAAGGCTTGGAGGCCGGGCCACGACGGCTACTCAATGCCGAAGTCGTGCTCGCCCAAGGGGGTGACGCTGCAGATCGAATCGCTGTCGAAGTGCTTGCCAACGTCGCCGCGATGGAGGCTGCCGTCGAGCTCGGCTCGACGAACGACGGGATCACACTCGGCGACCTCCTCGAGATCCACCGGATCTTGATGGAACGATCTTCGATGCCACAGATCGGCGGCGTCGTCCGCACGGCGCAGAACTGGATCGGCGGTAGCAGCTACAACCCGTGTTCGGCTGCGTTCGTCCCGCCGCCACCGGAGTCGCTCGACGACCTACTCCACGATCTCCTCGACTACGTCAACGGCGACGACCATCCGGCGCTCGTGCAAGCGGCGATCGCTCACGCCCAGTTCGAGACGATCCACCCGTTCGCCGACGGCAACGGTCGCACCGGTCGCGCGCTGATCCACGTCATTCTTCGCCGACGCAGGCTCGCACCGCGGTTCGTCCCTCCGATCAGCCTCGTGCTCGCCACCTGGGCGACTGATTACATCGCCGGGCTCACCACCTTTCGACACGTCGGTGGGCCCGACAGTCCTGCGCGCTCCACCGGCGCCGGCACCTGGCTGCGCACGTTCGCAACCGCCGCCCATCGTTCGTGCAGCGACGCCGAGGCGTACGCCGAACGGATCGAGATGCTCGATACACGATGGCGTGAACAGCTCGGGCGGGTCCGCGCCAACTCGGCGGTCGAGCTGCTCCTCGATCTCCTACCCGGTGTCCCGGTGATCGCTGTCGACAGCGCGGCACGCCTGATCGGCCGGTCCGAGATGCGCACCGGCGAAGCCATCAACCGTCTCGAAGCCGCCGGCATCCTGCGCCAACGCAACGTGGGACGCCAGCGCTATCGAGTTTTCGAAGCGGCCGACGTCGTCGACCTGTTCACCGGTCTCGAGCGGGCCTTGGGAAGTCCCACCAGTGACACCGCGACAGCGCAACCGACCCGTCGGGTGCCCCGTCGGGTGAAGTGAACGCGATCTCAGGGAACCAGCGTCACGCAGTCTGTTCGAAGCGTTGCTGGAAGCTGCGCAGACCGAAGTCGCTGTTGACGACGGTGACAAAGGCACTGCGGTTGGCCCGGTCGCCCTTCACTCGGGTGAGGCCGACGTACGCGAGGCGGCGGGCGTCTTCGCCCCAGCCGACCGACATCAGTACCGCTCGTGACTCCCACCCTTTGAAGCTGTGGACTGTGCAGCCTTTGATCCCGGCAGCCGAGCCCCAAAAGCGCATCTTTCGGTCGCGTTTCTCCGTGGCCGTGTTGCCGAACACGTGCTGCACGTCGTAGCCGGCATCGGTGATCACCTTCACAGCTTCCAGGCCCTCGCGGTGGTTGGCGAGGAACACCACATCGGACGGCGCCAGGTCGGGGTTGTCGCGCAGGAGTTGCACGACTTCCACGCCGAGTCGCTTGCCGCACGACTCGCCTCGTTCCGTGTTCACCCAACGCTTGACCGTTGGCTGGTAGCGACCGGCGCGTTGCGGATGGTCGTACGGGACGGCGGGGTTGACGCCCCAGTCACCCAGGTGCAGTTGGGCGAACTCGGCGACGACCGGCGTGAGGTCGGGCGGCATGCGGTAGGAGCCGCGCAGTTCGGTCCACGGGCCGCTGAAACCGGCGCCGAGCATGCGCTCCTCATCGGTCCAGGCGCGTTGTTCGTAGAGGTCCTGGGTGGGGTCGGCGACCAGCAGCAGTTCTCCGTCGGGACGGCAGACGTGCTGGCGCAGCATGTTCCACCACTTCACGCTGAAGTCCTGGCCTTCGTCGACGAGGACGGCATCGAAGTGGGGGCCGTACCCGAGGCGATACGCCTCGATGCCCTGATCGATCTTGGCTTCCCATTCGGTCAGTACGCCGGGGAGCGGGTTGACGGCGGGTTGCGCTCCCGCGAGGCGCGCATCGTCGACGGCCCGACGGCAGAGTTCGTGGAGATAGGTGAACGTGATGTGGTTCAGGCTCGCGCCAATGTCGCGACAGCGCCGCGCCGCGAGGTCGCGCAGGTAGTGCGGCAATGTGGAGTTGTAGGTGATCACCAGCACGTCCTTGCCCTCCAAAGCGAGCCGAGCCGCTCGCGCCGCGAGACCGAGGGACTTGCCGCAACCGGCTGACCCTCGAACACGACGGATGCGAGCATCTCTCGGGTTCGCCTCGATGTTGCTGGCTGCGGCGCTCAGCGACAGGGGCAGCCGTTGGTCGCTGCTGGCCTCGGGTTCGGCGAGGCTTCGACGTAGGGCATCGAGGCAGGCGGGCGAAACGTGCCGAGCTACCGGCTGGCGCGAACCTGTGAGCACCATCGTCGGATCGTGCTGCAGGTCGTCGTAGCCAAAGACATCGATCCATTGCTCGCTGTCTTGCACCCGGCTCTTCGCGATCGCAGTCCTGGCTTGCGCCGTCGTGCACCGTGGCATGACGACGACGCCGCGAATCTGTGTGAAGGCCGGCGCGTCATCGGTGAGCCCGAGCAGTCGCTCGTGGATAGCGCTGCGGTAGCGATGGGCTTGGTAGCGCGGCGCTTCGTCGGTGCGCGTCCAGCCACCCTGGTGTCGCATCTCGATGCGGCCATCTGCGGCCTGGCGGTACGCGCCGACACACCAGTCCTTCACCTCCACAGCACAGACACCAAACGTTGGGTGCGCTGTGATGAAGTCAGGCTGGTCCAACCCCAGGCGTGGCTGCACGTAGACGATCCAGTCGTCGCCGAGCGCGGCCAGACAATCAAGCACGTGTCGCTCACCGACGTTGAGCGGCGTCGGTAGACATGCCAACTCATCCCAGTCCGGGTACACCCGCGCCATTGTCCGTCCTTCCCTGCAGCTCAGGACATCGGCTCACGAAGGCTGGAACTTGAGGCAGCGCGTCAACACATGAGCACGGCATATGGTGGGCCGATAGCAGGAGGTTGGGAAGTGGCGCACAAGATACCCGTCAGGGCCCGGGATCGTGGTGCGGACACGCCGACGGATGCATCGCCCGGCCATGCCATGCAGACGCATCAAACGCCGGACCTGTTTGACGTTCACGACGATGCCGCCGTCGCGCAGCTCACGGTGCATTCGCGGGACTCCGTCGTTGCCTTCGGTGGCGTCGAAGATCTCACGGATCAACGCGACCAGCTCGGCCTCGGCGATCTCGCGATCGGTCGGCTCCGCAGTCTCACGCTGACACCAGTCGTAGAACCCCGACGTCGATACCTCGGTGATCTTGCACGCTGCAGTGACCGGGAACCCGGCAGCCTTCTGGTCGACGACACATTCGTAGCGGCTCACGAAGTCGACTCCCTCACCCAGAAGGCCAGCGATCGTTTGAGCAGATCGCGCTCCATCCGCAGCTGTGCGTTCTCCGCGCGCAGCGTTGCGTTGTCGGCACGCTCGTCCGCGGTGACACCGGTGCCGGCGGCGCGTTCCCGGCGGGTCTTGGCGACCCAGTTCCCGAGCGTGCCCTCTATCACACCGATCGAGCGGGCAACATCCGCGATCGAGCGGCCTTCGACCAGGACCATCGCGACTGCGTCACGCTGGAACTCTCTCGGATACTTCGCCGGGCGACCCGGCAACCGTTTCTTGTTGGACATGGACTTCCTCCTATACGAAGTGTCCGCCCAACGGGGGGATGCTCACTCCAATCGAAGCCCTTCCGCGGCGAAGTTAGCGGGAGTTGTGTTAGAGGCGGTTTGTTTCGCTGGGTGGCCAACCAGGGATGGGTAGCACACCGCCGATTCCGGCCAACTTCCACTCGCTATCCACGTGGCGCATCAGGAACCGCTGAGCCTCAATGGGCGACCCCTTGACAATGTTCGTTCCGGTGTGAGTGATCCACACCTGTTCAATCTCAGGAGCTGTGACATGCTCGCCCGAGACAACGCCGCGTAGCTTGGCTGCGGTCACGTAGTCGGGCAGAACCTCACGCCACCGGATGAGTCTCCAGCCAGCGAACTCCGCCCACAGCGCATCGGACGGTTGCTTGACCAGGGCGAGTCGGGCAGCGAGTTGGTCTCGATCGACGGCGGAAACTTCGCTCCGGTCGGTTTCGAGCATGATCCACGACTGGGCGGTGGCGAGTCTGAACGGCTCGTCGGTCAGGGGCCAGGCCGCCGCCAAGTCGCTGTTGTCAAACACCGTCGTCAGCCAGTGCAACACGACATTCGCGGCGTCACTGAGAGAGGTTTCCATTGCCACCGAGAGTACGTCAGTGGTCGCTGGTTCACGCCGCTGCCCCACGAGACGAGGGGCTGGGATCGCACTTTTGGATTGCTAGAAGGGTGCTATTTAGAGTGGACCAGGTTGATGGTGGCGGTCGGTGGACGTGCCAGGCGAGCGCCGTCGAGGGTGCGACGGCTTCGAGACGGAGCTTGCTAGCCGCAATCGGGTCGTCGCTTGATGCGCGAGACTTCTGATCCCGGGAGCAGGGAGGGCAAGTGGAGTTTGCCGTAATCGACCTCGAGACGACTGGCCTATTTCCTAACGGCGTCGACCGCGTGGTTGAAATCGGAGTCGTTCGCGTCGATGATCGTGGCAACCAGATCAGTCAATTCGAGTCGTTGGTCAATCCAAAACGTGACGCGGGGCCGACCCACATACATGGGATCGAGGCGTGGGAGTTAAACGACGCGCCAGCATTCGAGGAGATTGCCGGGGACGTGCTTGCCGCGCTGGACGGCGCAGTGCTCGTCGCGCACAACGCCAGGTTCGATAGTGGCTTCCTCAACGCGGAACTACAACGCGCAGGCCTCCATGAACTCCGCTCCGAAGCGCTTTGCACGATGGAAGTGCTTTACGCGGTCGAGCCAGGAGCGCCGAGAAGGCTTCACGATTGCTGTTCATATTTCGGCCTTCCGTGCGGCGAAGCGCACCGAGCAATCGCCGATGCTCAGATGGCTGCCCACTTGCTCGTGTACCTGCTGTCGAGGTGGCGTTACCCCGCGTTGCCGGACCCTGTGGTGTTCGACATACGACCGGCACTAAGCGGGCGTACCAGCCCGCGCGGCAGTTCGAAACACATCACCGGTCGCCAGCATGACTACCTCGTCCAGCTCGCCGCTCGGCTGCCTTCTGGTAGCCCGATTCTGAGTGCGTCCGCCGAAGGGTCGCAGTATCTCAACCTGCTGGATCGGGTCCTCGAAGACCGCCGCCTTGCCGAGGACGAAGCGGAACTCCTCATGCTCGCAGCAGACACATTCAAACTCGGGCGAGACGACGTCGAGGTGCTTCACCGGCACTATCTCGGTCACCTGATTCACCTCGCGCTAGCGGATGGGGTCATCAGCCCTGCCGAGCGCATCGATCTGGGTGCCGTCGCATCAATCCTAGGACTCCAGACCTGGCCCCACTTCGCGGACGCACTGAAACCGCCTCAACCTTCCTCACCGAAAGTTACGAACACCCAGCCCGCCGACATTCCAAGAAAGCTCTCGCTCACGTCGTTTGACACATCGCCAGCTGCGCTTCCGACTGGAACCACCGTTTGTTTCACTGGCCCGATGGAGCACGGGGGGCGCGACGACATGGAGCATCTCGCCCGCGAGCATGGGCTGATCGTTAAGTCCGGGGTATCGGGAAAGGTGAGCGTCCTCGTTGTCGGCGACCCAGACACCCAATCAGGCAAGGCTCAAAAAGCCCGCTTGCTCGGCACTCGCATCATGTCCGAGCGTGCGTTCCTCCACCTGCTCGGCCTCCAATAAATTTCCGCATCGCTCGCCAAACTTCTAGAGCATCCTCAACAACTGAGCGCGGTTGGGCGTCACTACGCTGGCGGCATGGCACGGCGGCCGCGCTGGCACTACATGGTCTTAGCCTCGCAGGCCGAGGCGCTGACAGCCGTGGAGTTGCACAATTCAGTCCTTGCTCCGAGGCCGTTGGAGTCGTTCCTCGTTCACATGCACGTCGCCTGGCTGTACCTGTTGCACTCGGAGTTCGAGCGTAAGGGCGTCGACTTTCACTACAGGGAGCAAGGCACGCAGCGATTCGTTCGTGTTGATGGCGACGAAAAATCGTGGGAGCTAGAGAAGTGCATCGTCCACCGCTGGCCCAACAGCGTCGATCCGGTGCGCAAGAACCTCGAGCTGACCGTGAAGCTGCGAAACAAGGTCGAACATCGGTGGGAGCGCGGGTTGATGGTCGCCTCGTTCGGCTTCACACAGGCGCACATCATCAACTACGAGAAGGAGCTGGTGGCTGAGTTCGGGGTCGAATACTCGATCGCCAACCGTGTGCATTTCCCGGTGGCGCTCTCAACGTTCAGTCGGGAGGGTGTGGCGGCGCTAGTCAAGGCGCAGGAAGAGCTACCGAAGCCGTTGCGCGACTTCTTCATCGAATTTCGAGCGGGTCTGACAGATGAAGTACTGTCAGACAAGCAGTTTGAGTTCCGGATCGAGATCATCCAGAAGCGCACCCCAAAGTCAGAGGCTGATCTGGCAGTCGAGTTCGTGCGCCTTGACGACCTCACAGAGGAAGAACGCGTTGCGTACGAAGGTCTGGAGAAGACAGGCCGGGTGATCATCCGGGAGAAGCTGACACCTGCACCAGACGACCGGGATTGGCTGAGTCCGAAAGAGGTGTCGGCCGGCGTTCAGGGCAAGCTCGGTTGGCGGTTTGTTGCATCAGCTGAATTCCCGAAGGCGTGGCAGCACTTCAAGGTCCGACCAGGGACCAACGCGGTCGGCGAGGCTCGAAAGAAGACCATCCCCGAGTACTGCCGATTCGACAAACGGTACGAGAGCTACTCGTACACACGCGAGTTCGTGGATCTGCTCGTCAGGGAGTGCGCCACCCCCGAGGCCTTCGAGATCGTGATCGGGTGGCCACCGCGGCCTCTCCCGAATACTTGCAGAGACGACGGGCGGTCATTAGTCCCGAGGTCGAAGGGTCGTCTTAAGAGTGTTTGAGGCTTCCGATACGTCGCGGAGTGGATAGCCATCGTCCGTGCACAACCTCACAGGACTACCGTTACACAATCCCACTGGAGGTGACCGGTGCCACCGATGAACTGCCCCAACTGCGGCGAACTGGATCAGGTACAGAAGACCTCGGGCCTGATTTCCTCGGGCACCATTTCCGGCACCGTAGCAGGCGAAACTACAGGGCTGTCGACGGCCGGTCACTACATAGCGTTGCCGGCCCACTACCCGATCACTGCTACTACGGGCCTCGTTGGGAGGTTGAAGACTGTTGAACGTCGATTGGCGTCGCAGATACCAGAACCAGCGAAGCCAACTCGTCGACTTCAATCATCGTCCTACGCGCGACTCGGCGGCATTCTGGTCGCGCTCAGCGTTGGCGGCATCTTCATACTCTGGAGCAAGTACCAGAGTTACTGCAGTGCAGCCGATTACGAAAATCAGCTCTGTGACAGTTTCAATAGTGAGGAACCGGTTGGGTTCACGGTGTGCGCGATCGCGTTCTTGCTTGGGTTGGCCTTTCTGTGGAACGCCCTCAAGTGGAGGGGTAAGCACTTTGACCGGGCGCGAGCCGAGGAAGAGTACGCTCACCGACGTTCAGCCTGGCAGGCCCAGCTCCAACTTGATCGAGTGGCCTTCAGTAGGCTGAGCGAGTCCGCCTACTGCTACCGATGCGACAAGCTTTTTGTCCCCGGAGACCGGAGCGCCGCGACCCTCGACACGTTTCGGTAAACCGCTGCCTGCATCGGTGATCACGCTCATGTGAATCTCCTCGGAGCTGCTCACTGAAATTCCCCACCTGTTGAGGTCCACCAATTGAGGTG
>ENA-ORBV01008073-ORBV01008073.1-microbial-mat-metagenome-genome-assembly--contig:-NODE-8073-length-17838-cov-7.365689_pt1 | contig 17838 bp, 15 predicted proteins | sample MGYA00237777_ERZ505514 | MGnify/ENA primary metagenome ERZ505514 (study PRJEB26160, sample SAMN06269048) | microbial mat metagenome | isolation source: Oligotrophic lake microbial mat | place...
GAGTTCGCTTTGGTTGGTGAGGAAGAGCAGGGGGATTTTGGGTTGGAGCGACGGGGCGAGGGCGGCGCCGGGCTCTTGGATGGAAAGGGCGGCGCCGATGGCGATGGCGCCGGCGTAGAGGGCGGGGGCGCGCTCGGCGCCAAGGGTGACGATGAGGCCGCCCATGGATTCGCCTTCGAGGAGGACGCGGGCGGGCTCGCCGAAGGTTTTGGCGATGTGGGCGCGGAGGGCGTCGAGGTCGAGGAGGGCGTCGGCGATGACGAGGCCGTTGCGGCGGTAGCTGGTCTTGGCGACGATCCAGCCCTCGGCGAGGAGGGTTTTGGTCGCGAGTTGGTCGGGGAAAAGGTCGGCGACGAGGGGGGCTTTCTCATCGCGGTAGCCGTGGGCGATGAGGACGACTTGGCGGTTCCACGCCTTGAGGTCGGCGGGGTGGGCGAGGGTGAACCTTGCGCCGGCGATCTCGCCGGTTTGCAGGACGGGGGCGGCGGCAAAGGCGGAGAGCGGGATGAAGACGAGCAGGCCGAGGCGGCGGAGGCGGTTCATGGGGAAAATCTATTTCGAGCTTTCGCGAAAGTGTCGAATTGTGTTCGTGTGTCGGGATGAATCTCGCCGCTTTGGTCAAACCGTCCGTGCTCACGCAGCCCATCTACGAGCCGGGCAAGCCGATCGAGGACGTGGCGCGGGAGCTGGGGCTCGATCCGGCGACGATCATCAAGCTGGCGTCGAACGAAAATCCGTGGGGGCCGTCGCCGAAGGCGGTGGCGGCGGCGAAAGTGGCGCTGGAGCACGGGGAGCTTTACCCGGACGGCGGGTGTTTCGCGCTGCGACAGAAGCTGGCGGCGGTGCACGGGCTGGGCGCGGACCAGTATGTGATCGGCAACGGCTCGAACGAAATCATCGAGTTGCTGGGGCACGTTTTCCTCGGGCCGGAGGACGAGGTGGTCTTCGGCGAGCCGGCGTTTGTGGTGTATCGGCTGGTGACGCTGCTGTTTGGCGCGAAGGTGGTGGAAGTGCCGCTGAAAGACTGGCGTCACGATCTCGATGCGATGGCGCGGGCGATCACGCCGCGGACAAAGCTGGTGTTTGTGGCGAGCCCGAACAACCCGACGGGCACGGCGAACGCGCCGGCGGAGCTGGCAGCCTGGGCGCGGGCGCTGCCGGAGCACGTGGTGGCGGTGTTTGACGAGGCGTATGCGGAATATCTGACGCCGGAGCTGGCGATGGATCTGCGGCCCTTGATCGCCGAGGGGCGAAAGGTGATCGGGCTGCGGACGTTTTCCAAAATCTACGGGCTGGCGTCGCTGCGGGTGGGCTATGGCTACGCGGGGCCGGAGTTGGCGGGGTTGCTGAACCGGGTGCGGCAGCCGTTCAATGTGAATGCGATCGCGCAGGCGGCGGCGGTGGCGGCGCTCGACGACCGGGAGTTTGCCGAGAAATGCGTGCGGGAAAATCGGGCGGGACTCGCGCAGATCGAGGCGGGGTTGCGCGCGCTCGGGCTGGAGCGGGTGCCGAGCGTGGCGAACTTCATGCTCGTGCACGTGGGGGACGGGGCGCGGGTGTTTTCGGCGTTGCAGGCGCGAGGGGTGATCGTGCGGCCGGTGAAGGTCTATGGCTTGCCGGGCTATATCCGCGTGACCGTGGGGACGCGCGCGCAGAACGAGCGGTTGCTCGCCGAATTGGCGACGGCCGTGCGGGGCTGAAGAGCGAAGCGAAGGGGGCGATCAGGGGCGGCGCACCCGGGCTTCGGCGGTGGCGAGGTGCGCGCGGATATCGGCCAGCAAAGGCGCGCGATCAGGGACAAAGAGAAAGGCGTCGCTGCCGAGTTGGTGATGGGCCACGCGGAGCAGATCGGGCGAGGGCCTTCGGAGGGTGAGGAGTCGGCGCAGGTGCGGCGAGAGGTTGGCGGTGCGGCGAAGATTCAGCTCGAGGGTGACGAGGCGTGACAACGCCGCTTGATTGCCCGGGTCGGTCTCCGTCGCGCGATGGAGAAGGCGAAGGGCCGGATCGGTCGCCCCGACGGCCAGCAAGCGATCGGCGATGGCCAGCAAACTCTCGGCCCGCGGCCGGACATGAAGCTCGAAGTGGTTCAGCGCGAGTTCGCCCTCCCCGCGGTCATCGAGGCCAAAGTGGGCGATGGCGCGAAGGCTGTTGAAGTGCGGTCGGTGGTCCTCGTCCCAACCTGGATTCCCGGCGAGAAGGTCGTCCGCGAGAGACAGGCCGGCACGATAGTCGCGAGCAACGAGGCAGGCCTCGACCGCTCGCAGCGCGAGGGAAGGCGACTGCATGTTGCGCGCTTTGGCGTGTTCGTAGAGGCGTTGGGCGAGGGCGGTGTCGCCGGAGTTGGCGGCAAACTCCGCCAGCGCCGTGTGTGCCTCGGAGCCGGCGGGAAAACCGTTGATGAGCGCCTCGGCTTCCGCGTGGGCCCGCGCGATTTCTCCCGTTTCGTGGTATATCCGGATGAGGTCGATCCGAGGCGTGACGAGATTTGGCAAAGCGATCTGAAAGGAGATCGTCAGGCGTCGGGCGGCCTCGATCTCGCCCGATTCACGCAGTTTCGATGCAAGTTCGGAGTAAACCTGGGGATCGGCGGGCCATTCTAAAGCCAGAACCCGGAGATCGATCAGCGCCAGATCGCGATAGCCGCGTTCCCAGTCGATTTTGGCGGCGAGCACCCGCCCTTCGCGGAGGCGACCGAGATCGGCGATGCGGATGTAGTCCTCGGCTTGGTCAAAATTGCCCCGAAAATAGTGGGCCGTCGCGGCCGCCAGAGCGAGGAAGCGGTCCCGCGCAGTCGACGCCGGCAGGAGGGGCAGCAGCTCTCGGCAGACCGTGATCACGCGCTGGTCTTTCTGCGCTTGGAGAAGAAACCCGAAATAGGCCCCGAGGAAACGCAGTTCGTCGGAATGAAGGGCAACTCCGGCTTGCAACACTTCTTCCGCAAGGTCGGACCGACCGATGTCCGAATAGAGCTGGGCTAAGGCTAATCTGGCGTCGAGGTTACCCGGGATCCTACCGAGGCCCGCTTTCAGTAAAGGCATGGCTTCGCGGTGTTGGCCGCTTGCAAGCAGCCGCTCGCCCTCGGCAAGAAAGTGATCGGCGCGAGCCCGATGAAAGTTTTGCCAGCGGGTCGGCAACCAAAGGTCCACGAATCTGACATCGGGAATGTCCCGGCCAAAACGAACGAAGAGAAACGTCCCGAGAGCCCAAAGGGAATAGAGCCCGATTGACCCGCCGACGAAAAATACGATCCATGACCTTTTGCTTACAGCGCTTGGCCTAGAGCGAACCCGTGTGGCGGGAGTCTTGAGGCGCATGATTACGTTACGTTTCCGGGGAAGTGCTATGGGGGACTTGGCCGGGAACACGAGAACCTATGCTCCGTTCGATTCAAGACGATTGATCGGAGCGCGATACGAACCGTCGCTCGCGCCCGCGAAGGCCCTAGGGAACTGAAGCGCCCCGAATTAAATACGACTTGCGTTTGGAGGTCATCTCACATTTTTTCCACTCCTTTCACACGACTATTGATTCAAACCACGACGAACGACGGCATTAGATTCACCTCCGACCACGCATCCACATGAACTCGATCCTGCTTAGAAAACTGCAAGTTTCCCTCGTGAGCGCCGTAGCTCTGACGTCTGCACTGCGCGCGGCGCCGTTCATGGCCATCGGCGACGGTGCCGAATTGTTTGTCACGGGGACGGTCGGTGTTCGCGCAGACGATAATATTTTTCTCTCCACCAATGCTGGCGCAGTTGCCGGAGCCAAGTCGCAGGTGGTCAGCGATACCATTTTTGAACTCACTCCGGGCCTCGATCTTACCTTCGGAAAGAACGCCCAGCTCAAGGGTTCGGTCTTTGGATCCGTAGCTCTGAGCAATTACGCCGACAACAGCTCTTTGGATACCCAGCTCCTCAGCCTCGGTGCTATGTCGACCTTCGACGACGGAAAGCTGAAGTTGAAGACGTCGGTCGGATACAATGAGCTCAATCAGAACTCGGTCGATATTCGCGGCCTGACCCGTCGTGATCAGACCTTTGTCAAGGGAAGCGGCGAAGTGTCGGCTACCGAGAAGACCTCCGTTTCGGCCGGCCTTTCGTTCGACAAGGCCAATTACAAACGGGTCGGTTACAGTGACACGGATATCCTCGAGGTTCCGCTGAACGTTTTTTACAAAATGACCGAGAAGGTCGACTTGTCTTTGGGTTACCGCTACCGCGATACGAAGGTCCAGATCGGGTCCGATTCTCAAGACAACTACTTCAACGTCGGCGCGCGGGGCGATTTCACACCAAAGCTGAAGGGTTCGTTCAACGTCGGTTACAACCAGCGTTCGTTGACCCGGGGTAAGGACGAAGACCTGTTCGGTCTCGAAGCCGATCTCTCTTATGAACTGACGCCAAAGAGCCAATTGACGATCGGGGCTTCGAACGACTTCAACACGGTCGCTTCCGGCGCCCAGCAGAAGGTTTTCCGGTTGAATGGTAATGTTACGACCAAGATTTCCGAGGTCTGGAGTCTCAATGGTGGTCTCTCCTATAGCGCTAACGATTACTACACGCGCACGGACGACTATCTCGAAGGTCAAGTCGGTGCCACATATGTCATCAACTCTTACGTTGGGATTTCGGGATCTTACAAATACAGCAACAACAGCTCCGTTTTGCGGAGTTCAGAATTCTCTAACAGCGTGTTCAGCCTTTCGGCGAAGATTCGCTATTGATCGGGTTAGTTGATTGCCGTCCGGCTAATTTTTTGAAACGGAAGGTGGACCTGTAAGGTCCTCCCTCCGTTTTTTGTTTATGAAGATCACGACAATTTTCGCGAAAAACAACGCCCTCGCCCTCGTTATCGGGATCGCGGTGTCGTTGAGTCCGATCTTTGGGGCGGAAGCCCCCGTCAGCGGCAAACTGGACGTTCGCGCAAACTACGTGCTGCAACCTTCCGACGTGATCAAGGTGCAGGTCTTTCAAGAGGATGATTTGACGCGAGAGGTTCGCCTGTCTCAGGAATCGTCGATATCACTCCCGATGATCGGGACCATAAATCTCCAGGGTAAGACCTTGGCCGAAGCGCAGGACATGATCCGTTCACTTTATGATCGCGATTTTTTGGTCAACCCGCAGGTGACGATTACCATCCTCGACTATTCAAAGCGCAGTGTGAATGTTCTCGGCTCGGTGAACACGCCGGGGGTCGTGCTGTTTCCGCAAGAGATCGGTTTGACGCTTTTGGATGCCATCGCCCGTGCCGGAGGGTTTAGTCGCTTAGCCGATAAGAAACGGGTTAAGCTCACACGCGTGAACGCCGATGGGGAGACCAAGAATTTCACGATCAATGCCGACGAGATCATGCGAGGCGAAACCAGTGAAAGCTGGGTGCTGCTGAAAGATGATGTGATTTCCGTTCCCGAGCGCGTGCTCTGATTCTTCCGTCTTTTTATGGATTCCGGTTCTAAACAAAGCTCCAAGCAAAACCCCGGTGGTGGTGGCTATGGCTACTACAATTATGGCGGCAACTATGCCGGATATTCGGCCATCGGCTATGGCTATGGTCAGGCCGAAGGCGGATCCGCCCAGCGAAGCCTCCAAGATTATCTGCTGATCCTGCGGGAACGAATTTGGTATATCGTGGTGGTATTCTTGGTGATCTTCTCGTCGGCCCTCGCCTACACCCTGAGCCAGACGAAAATTTATCAATCCGCCACCACGATGCAGGTATTGCGCAGCGACCCGACGGTCATGAAGGTCGAGGCGGTCATAAATAATGACATCCGCTCGGCCGAAGATCTGAACACGCAGGTAAAGATCATGGAGAGTTCGGCGATCATCCAAAAAGTCGCCGAGCGACTCACGGGCGATGATCTCCGTCAGTTCATGGAGCCCTACGGAGCGGGTTCTGCCGAGGTGGTCTCGCCCGCCGGAATTCTGGCCCAAAACCGGAAGATTGTCCCGCAGCGCCTGACGCTGATCATCCAAGTCGTCTATCAACACCCCAACCGCTTGGTCGCGGCCAAGGTCGCCAATCTCTTCGCCGACGAATTCATCGCCTTCAACGCCCGGGTCCGGATCGACGAGTCGATGAAGGCGGTTGAGGAGCTCAAGAACCATGCCGACGAGCAGAGCCGCAAGGTCGAGCAAATGGCGGTGAATTTGCAGCGCTATCGAGAGAAAAACAACATGGTGTCGCTCGACCAACGCAAGGACATCGTCACGGAGAAACTGAAGGCCCTTAACCTCTACGTCACCCAGACCTCGTCGCGCCTCAAGGAGGCGGAGATTCGTTGGAATCAAGTTACCGAGCAACGGGCGAAAGGCGCCAATCTTACCGAACTCCCGTTTGTCTCCAGCCAGTCGCTGATCTCGCAGCTCACCCAACAGCTCGCGGCGCAAAAAATCGTAATCGCCCAGCTGCGGGATCGCTACCGCGACCAGCACCCGAAGATGAGGGAGGCGACGAATTCCCTCGCCCAAGCCGAACGCGAGCTCGTCAAGGCGATCGATACAACCTCCGCTCAGATCGAGTCGGAATTTCTTAACAATCAACGGAGCGACAAGGAAGCGCGCGCCGCTCTCGCCCGGCAGGAGATCGAGTCTCTGGACCTCGACCGCGCGGCGGTGGAATACTCCAATCAGGAACGAAGCTACAAGATCAACGAGCAGATCCTGCAAAACATCATGTCCCGCTCCCGCGAGACGACGATGACGAGCACGATCGAGACCCAGAATGCCCGCATCGTCGACCGCGCGGCCCCCAGTCCCGCTAACAAACCGGTTTCACCCAACGTGCCGTTGAACCTTGGTCTCGGTTTGGTCGGCGGTCTTGGTCTCGGCCTCGCATTCGCCTTTTTCGTCGCGTTCATCGACGACCGGGTGAAGAGCTCTTTCGACATCGAGTCCGTCGTCGGTCTGCCGCTGATCGGAATTATTCCGGCAATCAAGCGCATGGACCAGCCCGACAAGGCGCAGATCGTGGTCAACAACGGAGACCGCCAGGTGGCGGAGGCCTTTTTGACCTTACACTCCAGCCTGCGCCTCAAGGACGAGAGCAAGAGCGCCAAGGCCATCTTGATCACCAGCACGATTCCCGGCGAGGGCAAGTCCTTCACCACCACGAATCTCGCGCTCACGTTTGCCGCTCACGGAGAACGGGTGGTGATCGTCGATTGCGACCTCAGAAAACCGAACATCCACAAGTCGTTTCGCCGCGAGAACCTCAAGGGCGTGATCGATATCTGCTCGGGTTCGGCCACCATCGACGACGTCGTGATTAAGGGGATCCATCCCAATCTCGACGTGATTGCGGCGGGTGGTCGGGCCAAGAACCCGACCCATATTCTCAACAGCAAGAATTTTGAGCAGATGATCTCGGACCTGAAGAGCCGCTACGACCGCGTCTTCGTCGATACGCCTCCGCTGGCGGCGGTGAGCGATGCGTTGATCATTTTGCCGCTGATGGACGGATCCATATTCACGATCTTCTTCAACAAGGTGCGCCGGAAAGCGGCGCAGTTTAGCGCGAAGAAGCTGCTCGATGCCAACGTGCCCAACTTCGGTGCCGTGCTCAACGGGTTGAATCTCGCCGTGTCGGGTTACTACTACGCCCAGTATTACGACAAGTCCTACAAGGATTATTACGTCGTGATGGCCAAAGAAGACGGCGAAAAATGAGATTTCCCGCGAAGGGCGCGGCCAAATCCGCCCCGCCGCCGCAGCACCCTCCGAGGCTCTGGCCTAGCGTGCGGCGGCCCGGCGCAACCGGTCGTTGATCGCGTCAGCCGCCCCGTCGCCCGTCGCCGATTCGACGTGGATTCGGCGGTAACCGGCGACGTCAAGGGCGCGGAGCCTGGCGAACAGGCGTCGGCCGACGCCGCGCAGATCGCCGCGCGCATCAAGCCAGAAGATATTCTTGGCCAAGGGGCCGGCAGGCTTGGCAATGAAGAGCCAGGCCTCATCGGATTTGCCGCGCGCGATCAAGGATGCGGAAAAACGGCGGTGGAGCGTGAGGGAGGTGCGAGGGCTGTAGTGCCGCTTGAAAAGCCCGGGAGCAATGCGCGCTCCGGGCCGAGCAAGGACGCGCTCGGGTAAGAGGACGGGACGACCAAGGACGCGGCTCAGTTCGGCGCGCGAAATCGCACCTGGCCGAATCAGCCGTGGGCGGGAGGGATCTCGTAGGTCGACGATGGTGGACTCGAGACCGATGCGCGCGGGGCCGCCGTCAAGAATATGGCCGATTCTTGCGCCCAAACTCGCGTGCACATGGGCCGCCGTTGTCGGGCTGATGTAGCCAAACGGATTGGCGCTGGGTGCCGCCAAGGGCCGCCCGGTCAGCTTTAATAGGCGACGAAACAAGGGATGAGCCGGCATCCGCACGGCGACACTGGGCAAACCGGCGGAGACCAGTGCGGGCACGATCCCGGTCCTAGGGAGAACCAAGGTAAGCGGACCCGGCCAGAAGGCCTTCGCGAGGGTCAACGCGGGCTGATTGGGCACGGCGATTTTCGCGAGATCCGCCAGTTCGGCGATATGGACGATCAGCGGATCGGAAGCAGGCCGACCCTTCGCCACGAAGATTTTTCGGCAGGCGCGGGCGTTCAGGGCATCGGCTGCCAGCCCATAGACGGTTTCAGTCGGAACACCGACGAGGTGCCCGGCGCGCAAGCGATCCGCGAGAAAACGCAGATTGCCCGCGGTGCCAGGCAGGATGCTTGCAATCGGCTTTCGCGCCATGGCATGAAAAAGCCGGAGTGATGGACTCCGGCCGTGATGGGGACAAACGATCGCTCCGCTTACTTCGCGAGGAGCATATTCCGCGAGTGTTTCAACGTCCGGGTGATCGCACGCTGATGCTTGGCGGAAAGATGGGTGTATTTGCGCGGAAGGATCTTGCCGGTATCGGTCACGAAATGACGCATGACTTCGGGCGTGGTGAAAGGAATCTCGGCCGGGGTGAGGGTGCGGGTCGTGGTCTCGGTGGTGCTCATAACAATAATTTGAAAGGGTGAGCGTTAGCGGTGAAGGGGCCTTGTCAACGGCACATTTTGGAGTGGAAATGGGACGAGATTGGGCGGAATTTGATGAGGCATAGGCGCGGTCCCCGTAGCTCAAATGGATAGAGCAAGCGTTTCCTAAACGCTGGATTCCGGTTCAATTCCGGACGGGGGCACCATTTTGTCATCGTTTTCGACCGAAGTGCGCCGGCTTAAATCAGCTCGCCAGCGTGGCTTCGACGCCCCCGGTTTGACGCCGATCAGCGGGCGCGGACGATCAGGCTTGGGAAACGCCGGCCCGGCGGCGGAGATTGTCGCAGACGATGGCGGCGGCGACGCCGGCGTTGAGCGACTCGGCGGTGCCGTAGCGTGGGATGGTGATGCGGCGCGTGACATGGACGGCGACGGCGGGTGAGAGTCCGCGGCCCTCGCTGCCGATGACGATGACGGCGTCGCGCAGGGCGGGCAAAATGTGGACGTCTTCGCCGGCCAGATCGCAGCCGAGCACGGGGGTGCCTGGGAAAAGCCCGGCGAGGGCGGAGGCGAGATCGGCGGTGTGCGCGGGGACGCGGGCGAAGGAGCCCATGCTGGCGTTGATGACCTTTTGGGAAAACAGGTCGGCGCAGTCGGGCGAAAGCACGACGCGGTCGAGGGCGAACCAGTCGGCGATGCGGAGGAGCGTGCCGACGTTGCCGGCATCCTGCACACCGTCGAGGGCGAGGGTGAGGCCGCGGTCGAGGGTGCCGGGGGCGAGGAGCGTGCGCGTGAGCGGACCGACGGCGAGGACGGAGGACGGAGCGGGGAAATGGCTGGCACGGGCCATCTCAGCGGGGGTGAGCGCGATGAAACGCTGAAGGGTGCCGGAGGGCGGACTGAAGTCCGCCCTACTCCAGGCGGGGGTGGCGTAGATTTCGGTGAAGGGGAATTTGGCGGCGAGGAGTTCCGCGACGACTTTTTCGCCTTCGACCACAAAGAGGCCGAGGGACTCGCGGTGCTTTTTCTCCTTCAAGGAGCGGAGGCGCTGGAGATCGGCTTTGGTGGGCATCGCGACCGGAGGATGGCGGCGGGCGGGGGCGCGGCTCAAGCGCGGGTTTGGCGCTTTTCAAGCGAATGGCGGGCGCTACGGTCGCGCGATGAAACGTCTGCTCCCTACCCTGGTCCTTGCGTTTACCCTGGCCGTGATATTGGCGCCGTTTGCCTTCGCGGCGGTGGGGCCGACGGCGGCCCAACCGGCGGACCGTTCGCCGGTGGCGCCGGTTGTGGGTGCGATCTCGACGGTCACGGGCATGGCGATCTCGCCGTTGCTCGGCACGGGGGCCTACGGCGCCTACCAGTGGTGGAGCGCGAAGGACGAGGCGGCGCGCGCGACGCTGCCGTGGTTTGCGCATTGGAGCTTTTTCGGCCCGGCCCTGCTGATCGTGGGCGCGTGCGCGGCGAAGGACGCCTTCGGGACGTTGTTGCCGCCGGGGTTTAAGAAGCCCCTCGATGTGCTGGAGACGATCGAGAACAAGGCGACGGGCCTCGTCGCGGCGGGAGCGGTGGTGCCGTTCACGATGGCGGCGGTTTCCAAAATGATGGTGGCCGCGCAGGCGGGCGGGGAACCCGGCGGCGGGCTCGTGCCGAGCGGGCTGGCGATGCTGCACGTCGGGGCGATCGATTTCTCGTGGCTGCTCAATCTCCTTACCGTGCCCTTCGGGTTGGCGATGTTCGCCGTGGTGTGGATGGCGTCGCACGCGATCAATGTGCTGATCCTGTTGAGCCCGTGGGGCGCGATCGACGCGGCGCTGAAGGCCGCGCGCACGGCGCTACTCGGGCTGCTCACGGTGACGGCGATGCTCAATCCCTGGGTGGGCGCGGCGCTTTCGCTGGTGGTGATCCTGATCGCCTGGCTCGTGGCGGGCTGGGCCTTCCGGCTGACCTGTTTCGGCTCGGTGTTCTGCTGGGATTTCTTCACGGTGCGGCGGGCGCGGTTCTCGCCGAAGGAAAACGACAACCGGATGTTTGCCGGCGGTAATCTCCCCGGCGTGCCGCCGCGCACCTACGGCCGGCTCGTGTTGCGGACGGCGGGCGGGCTGGAGTTTTATTATCGCCCGTGGCTCGTGTTGCCCGAGCGCAGCGCGGTGGTGGAGGCCGACAAGGCGCGGCTCACGGTGGGCAAGGGGTTGTTTTTCTCGAGCATCACGGCAAACGAGCGCGACACGCTCTTCCTCCTGCCGCCGCGTTATCACGGGCACGAGGAGACGCTCGTGCGCGCCTACCTGTTCGGCGGCGGCGTGCGCGACGCGGGGCTGCGCAAGGCGTGGAGCGTGCTCAAGGAATTATTCGGCGGCTCGGCTGCGCGAACGCAGGTGGTGTGATAGGCTGACACCGTGGAAATCGCCCGCGTCGCGCTCAGGTGGGTGCTGGCGCTGTTTTTCGTCGCGGCGGGGCTGAATCATTTTCGCGCTCCGGAAGTTTATCTGGGCATGATGCCGCCGTGGCTGCCGTGGCCGGTGGCGATGAATGCGATCAGCGGCGCGGCGGAAGCGCTCGGCGGCATCGGGCTGCTGGTGCCGGCGACGCGGCGGCTCGCGACCTGGGCCTTGATCGCGCTGCTGATCGCCGTGTTTCCGGCGAACGTGCACGTGGCTTTGCAGGGGCAAATGCCGGGGTTCGCCTTCTCGCCGGCCGTGTTGTGGGCGCGGCTGCCGTTGCAGGCCGTGCTCATGGCGGCGGTGTGGTGGGTGGCGCGGGCGAAGCTGCAGGGCGGAGCGGCCGGAGAACCGTGCGCCGGGTAGGAGCAAATTTATTTGCGATGTCGGGGGCGTCTTTGCGGGCACCGGATCGCAAATAAATTTGCTCCTACGGGCGGAGGAAAATGCGGGGTTTTGAAGCGACGGTCCGGGGGAAGGGCACACCCCAGAGGGCGGCGACCTCTTGGGCGGCGGGGTTGCCGCCGGGCACAAGGTGTTTGAAGACGTCGTCGAAGCGGAGACTGCACTGGAGACGGCGCTGGCCCTTCGAGTCGATCTTGGGGTTCACGACGATGACGGATTGCGTGAAGGGCGGGGCGTTTTTGATTTTTTGCGCGGCGGTGCGGGCCTCGGCGGGGGTGAGGGCTTTGTCCTTGATGACGGCGTCGAGGCGTCGCAGATCGGCGAGGGTGACGGATCCCCAGAGTTTTTTCCACACAGCGGGATCGATGCGCGGGGCGATGAGGTTCACGAAGCGTTTCTCGTCGCCCTCCTGACGCCAAAAGCCGACGACGAGAATGAAGGGCTCGTCGATTTTGATCTGGCGGAGGGCGTCGCCGAGATCGACCGGCGTGCCGTATTTGGCGGCCTTGGGATTCACGGGAATGCCGCCGTGAAGTTTGTTGGCCGATGCGGGGATGTCCCATTTCTGCGTATAGCTCGTGGGTTTGTAGCCGTCGAAGAACGTGTCGCGGACCCAGGTCTCGAGGACGAGTCCGTGCTGCTGGACTTCTTGGGCCGACGCGAGTGCGGCGGTGACGAAGGCCGAGAGGACGAAGGCCGCAAAAAATCGCAGCCGGCGGAAAAAAGCGTAGCGCGCGCGGCTCATGGCGCGGGAGCGGCGAGGAGCGCGCGCACGTCGGCCGCGAGCGGGGCGGAGGTGCGGCGGGCGAGGCGGTAGGTGGTGGTGGCGGCGGTGCGCTCGCCGGGGCGCAGGGTGACGAGCGGGCCGAGCGTCTCGAGTTCCACGTAGGGCACGGGATCGGTGTTGGTATAAACTTCGACGCTGCAACCGCCGTGGGTGTAGTCGGCGCCGGCGACCCGGGGAATGTGGAGGCGGAGGAGAGTGCGCTCCCCGGCCCAGACGAGGTCAGAGCCGTCGTTGCCGGTTTTGTGGGAGCCGGCGGGATTGCGGGTGAGGCGAACCCAGTCGGCTTCGCGTCGGAGGAAATTCTCCGGACCCTTCCACGGGCCGGCGAAACCGCCGGGGAAAATCGAGTGCGCCGGCACGGGCATGAAGACGGCGACGGGATCGCGGAGCTGGGCGATCACCCACACCGCGACCGCCTGCGGCGCGCCGGAGATTTTTTCGTAGGTCGTCGCGATGCGCATCACGGGTGCGGCGGGATCGAGGACGATGCGGCGCACGGTGCGGAGGCCGAGGCGCGGGCTGACGGGCGAAGTGAGCGTGACGGAGCGGTCGGCGTTGACACGGGCCTCGAGCGGCGCGGTGTCGAAGACGTCGGGCGGGGGCCAGTTCCAGACGGATTGCGGGGCGGGCCAGGTTTTGTCGCCGCCGAAGCTGCCGTGCGCGACTTTCCACGGTTCGGCGGGCATGGGCTGGCCGGCGAGTTTATCGTTTTCCCAGAACGGGCCTTCGGCGTCGTCGAGGAAGCGGAACTGCATGACGCGACCGACCGAAGGGACGACGACGACCTCGACGGTGGCGTTGCGGATGATGATCGCGTCGGTCCAGCCGCGGTGATTTTGCGCGGTGGCGACGGTGACGGTGGGCATCGACGCCGACGCGACGACGAAACCGAGGTGAGCGAAAGCGAGTGCGGCCAGAGGCAGAGGGAAACGCATGGCCCGACGCTAGGCCGCGCGGGGCGGCGGGCACAAGCGCGCGGGCGGCGGTGCGGGCGAGGGTGAGCCAAGAAACGTGACCGCAGGCTACGTAAAAAATGGCGTTGCGACGGAGCCGTGGCCTACGGTGCGCGACTGCCATGAAGACGATACCCCTCGGATTGCGTTTGGTTCTGTGGTTGGCGGCCCTGTCGACGTCGGCGCCGGCCGAGGCCCCGCAGCCCAATATCATTTTCATTCTCGCCGACGATCTTGGCTACGGCGATCTCGGCTTCTACGGGCAGAAACTCATCCGCACGCCGCACCTCGACCGGATGGCCGCCGAGGGGATGCGGTTCACCCAGTTCTACGCGGGCAGCACGGTCTGCGCGCCCTCGCGCAGCGTCTTGATGACGGGCCAGCACCTCGGCCGGACGCGCGTGCGCGGGAACGCCGGGGCGCTCGGCGCTGCGCAATCGTTGCAGGCGGACGATGTCACTGTCGCCCGGGTGCTGAAACAGGCGGGCTACGCGACGGGCTTGGTCGGCAAATGGGGCCTCGGCGAGGCCGGCACCGCGGGTGCGCCCGAACGGCAGGGCTTCGACTATTTTTTCGGATTTCTCAACCAGACCCACGCGCACAACCACTATCCGGATTTCCTCTGGCGCAACGGCGAGAAGGTCGCGTTGCCCAACGTCGTCACCCAAGTCGGGCCCGTGCCGGGGGCCGGTTACGCGACGAAACGGGTGGTATACGCGGGCGATTTGTTTTTCGAGGAAGCGCGGGCTTTCGTCGACCGTCACCAAAAGCAGCCGTTCTTTCTCTACCTCTCGTTGGTCGTGCCCCACGCCAACAACGAGCGCTCGCGCGAGTTGGGCGACGGCCAGGAAGTGCCGTCCTACGGCGACTACGCGGACCAAGCGTGGCCCGATGTGCAAAAAGGGCAGGCGGCGATGATCACGCGCATGGACGCCGGGATCGGCGAACTCGCGGCGCACCTAAAAAAACTCGGACTTGATGAGAACACATTAATCATGTTCTCCAGCGACAACGGCCCGCATCGAGAGGGCGGGCCGCTGCAAAACCCCGATTTCTTCGCGGCGAGCGGACCGTTGACCGGACTTAAACGCAGCCTCACCGAGGGCGGTATCCGCGTGCCGTTCATTGCGCACTGGCCGGGCAAAATCCGGGCCGGCGGCGTCTCCGGGCACGTCGGTTATTTCGGCGACATGATGGCGACCTTCGCGGAGCTCTCGGGGGCGACGTTGCCGCCGAGGCTCAACAGTGTGAGCTTGGTGCCGGAGCTGACCGGCCGGGGCAAGCAGCCGGGCCACGCGTATCTCTACTGGGAATTTTTCGAGAGAGGCTTCAGCCAGGCGGTGCTCGTCGGCGGGCGTTGGAAAGGCATCCGGCTCCTCTCACCCAGCGCACCGATCCAGCTCTTCGACCTGGAAAACGACCTCGGTGAAAAAAACGATCTCGCGGCGCAACAGCCGGAGCGCGTCGCCGAGATCGCCGGGCTCATGCGGACGGGGCGCGAGGACAACGAGTATTGGAAGGCGCCGCCGAAGTAGGCGCCGGCGCGACCCGACGCCGGGCTTACTTCGACGCAGGCGCGGCGACCGGGGCGGGCATCCGGCAGGACTGCCAAGCGAGGAAACGCCATTTGCCCTGCTCCTCGCGCCAGACCGCGAGCAGGCTCAGGTCGAGTTCATTGGGTTTTCCGGGAGGACCGACTTTGACGAGCACGCGGCCGGTCATGGTCGCGAGGCCCGGGCCGATAACGGTGAACTTCCGCTCTTTGTAAACGAAGCTTTCATAGACGGAGGTGCGGGCGGCGAGGGCTTTGATGAGCGATTCCTTAGTGTCCACCTTGCCGCTGGAGTGCGCGTAGTGGAGGTCGTCGGAGAAAATCGCGGCGAGGCGCGCGGGGTCGGCCGCCTTGGTGGCGGCGAGGCGCTCGTCGTCGGCGGCGGCGAGGGCGGCAAGGGGCGCGGGAACGGCGGCGCGGGAGGCGACGGGAAGAACGGCGAACAACGCGAGGGCTGCGACGGTGGCGAGGGTGATGAAGCGGAGGGTTTTCATGATCGGGATAACTGCGACCAGAAAGCTACGCGCGCACCGTCGGCGCAAGCCGCGAGGGGAGCGGACCCACGGTTTGCGTTCCGATCGCAAAAACAACCCTGCCGTAGGCCAGCGCGCTCGCGCGCGCCAAACCGCGCTTGCGCGGGCCAAACCGCGCCCGCAAGCGGGCTGGCCTACACTTACGAAACCAAACCGGAAAACCGTGGAGGCGGACCGGAGTTTTCGTTTGTTTTCCCCGGTGCGGGGCGCAAGCGTGCGGTGATGTTGGCACATTCCCCGCAGGCCGCGTTGCAGCGGCTCTTTGATGAAGTCGGCACCGTCGATCAGATCGGTATCGAGGAGCGTGTCGCGAAATACGGCACGCGCTCGATCAAGAAAGCTTCGAAGGTGCAGGGCCTGAAACTCGCGGTCTCGATGGTCGATCTCACGACGCTCGAGGGCAAGGACACGCCCGGCAAGGTCGCCGCGCTCTGCCAGAAGGCCCTGCAACCGCACGATCCCGAGTTGGGCGTGCCGCAGGTGGCGGCGGTGTGCGTTTATCCCGCGATGGTGCGGCACGCGCGCAAGGCGCTCGGGAGCGATACGGCCGTGCGGATCGCTTCGGTGGCGACGGCGTTTCCCAGCGGCCAGGCCCCGCTCAAGACCCGCCTTGCAGAGGTAAGGGCGGCGGTCGCCGACGGCGCCGACGAGATCGATATGGTGATCAACCGCGGGGCGTTTCTCGCGGGCGAGTTCGGCGAAATGCAGGACGAGATCGCGGCGGTCGTGCAGGCGTGCGGCGACGCGACGCTCAAGGTCATCCTCGAAGTCAGCGAACTGGAGACCTACGACAACATCCGTGCGGCCTCGTTTCTCGCGATGCGCGTGATCCGTCCCGGGGATTTCATCAAGACGAGCACGGGCAAGACCTCGCTCAACGCCACGCTCGGCAACAACCAGGTCATGCTCGAGGCGATCCGCGATTTCTACCTCGATACCGGCGTCGCGATCGCGATGAAGCCGGCCGGCGGCATCCGCACGGCGAAGCAAGCGCTCACGTTTCTCGTCGCGATCAAGGAGACGCTCGGCGACGCGTGGCTGAACAACGCCCGCTACCGCTTCGGCGCGAGCGCGCTGCTCAACGATCTCGTGCGCCAGCTTGAAAAAGAAAAGACGGGGGCCTACCAAGCGCCGTATTACTTCAGCGAATCGGCCGAGAGCTACTGAGGGCGAGTAGCCCGCGAATCACGCGAATTGACGCGAATCATTTCTGATCAAAAGCAAAATCACCTGTCTGTATTCGCGCCGATTCGCGTGATTCGCGGGCCCACATAAAATGCCTACTTTAGAAAAAAAATCCCCGCGAGCCGCCGCCCGTATTGGCCGCCCCGCACCCGAACTGATCTTCGGCGACCTCTGGGAATTCGACCCCGCGCCCGAAACCGCCGACCCGAAGCTCAAGGCACGTTACGAATTGTTCATCGACGGAAAATTTGTCGCCCCGAAGAGCGGAAAATATTTCGACTCCATCAATCCTGCCAACGAGCAGAAGCTCGCCGAGATCGCGCTCGCCGGTCCGGCCGATGTCGATGCCGCCTACGCGGCCGCGCAACGCGCCTACGACGGAGTTTGGGGCAAGCTGCCCGGCCGCGAACGGGCGAAATATCTTTTCCGGATCGCGCGGCTCTTGCAGGACCGGGCGCGGGAATTCGCCGTCGCCGAGACCATGGACGGCGGCAAGCCGATCAAGGAATCACGCGACTTCGACGTGCCGATGGCCGCCGCGCATTTTTTCTACCACGCGGGCTGGGCCGACAAGCTCGACTACGTCGCTCCGGGCCGCCGCGTCGCGCCGCTCGGCGTCGTCGGGCAGGTGATCCCGTGGAATTTTCCGCTGCTCATGTGCGCCTGGAAACTCGCGCCCGCGCTCGCGATGGGCAATACGGTCGTCCTCAAACCCGCCGAGACGACATCGATCACGGCGCTCAAGCTCGCCGAGATTTTCCAAGACGCCGGTTTGCCGCCGGGCGTCGTCAATTTTGTCACCGGCGCGGGCGACGTCGGTGCGGCGGTGATGAACCATCCGACGCCCGCCAAGATCGCTTTCACCGGCTCGACCGAGGTCGGCAAGATCATCATGCGTGCGCTCGCGGGCACCGATAAAAAAATGACCATGGAACTCGGCGGGAAGGCGGCGAACATCGTGTTCGACGACGCGCCGCTCGACCAGGCCGTCGAGGGCATCGTCAACGGCATCTTCTTCAA
>ENA-ORBV01008074-ORBV01008074.1-microbial-mat-metagenome-genome-assembly--contig:-NODE-8074-length-17838-cov-4.441191_pt1 | contig 17838 bp, 13 predicted proteins | sample MGYA00237777_ERZ505514 | MGnify/ENA primary metagenome ERZ505514 (study PRJEB26160, sample SAMN06269048) | microbial mat metagenome | isolation source: Oligotrophic lake microbial mat | place...
ATCCTTCGCTGCCTGAACCAGCGTCCAATATCCACCCTCAACCCCCACCCGGCAACAACACCGGGCCAGCTCATTGACAACCGAATCCCGCAACACACCCACCGACGCCACACGTGTCTCTGGGCGCTATGCTGGTCTCATAGCGCCCAAGCCACCATCCACCACGCTCCCCCGCATTCAGGAACTCGCCGTCTACGTCCTCACCGTCGGCACCTTCCTGCTGGTCGCAACCACCGACGGTCTCGCCTGGCCCACTCTCCTCTTCTGCCTAACCATAGCTGCTCTCCGCGCCACAGGCCTCACCCTCAGCACCAACGCCGGCTGCGCTACCCTACTCATGGTCGCCGCTGCCGCGCCCATCTACTGGTTCTTCTTCCGCAACATCGCCTCGCTAAACATCAAAGACTTCCTCCTCGCCGTCCTCATGGTCTTCCTCCTCAGCGCACAAACCGGCCGCGACTTCGCCGCCGTCTCCAGCTACTGCATCTGGATCATGATGGCCTCCCTTTTCCCCTCCAGCGGCCCCCAACAGTGGTTCCTCCTCGCCATCCTCTTCATCTGGTTCCTGATCGTGCAGTGCCTCAACGAACTCCGCCGCAACCGCGACCAGCTTAAAGACTGGCAAGGCCTCGACGGCTGGCGTCTCCTCCGTCCCCTCGCCAGCTTCGGTCTCATCATGATCTTCGGCATCAGCATCGTCGCCGGCGGCCTCTACCTCCTCCTGCCCCGCAACCCCATCGCTGCCTTCCAGTTCAACTTCCAACCCTTCCGCCGCCTCGTCGGCTTCTCGGGCTCGGTCCGCCTCGGCGAAATCGGACAACTTCAGGACGACCGCACCCCCGCCTTCCGCGTCCGCTTCCTCAGCGGCACACCCCCGCCCGTAGTCCGCTGGCGAGGTGCCGCCCTTTCAGACTTCAACGGCTCCGCCTGGACCAACAGCATGGAGAACTGGTACGAATTCCCCAACCAGGGCAAGATCGTCGTCGCCTCCGACGAACAACGCCGCAAGCCCGGCCCCCGCCTCTTCTACGAAATCCAGACCCTCGCCGCAATGGACCGCGTCCTCTTCACCACCGGCGTCCCCGAATACATCTACCTCCCCCAGGGCCGCCTTCGCAGAAACACCGAATCCGCCTTCCGCCAGATCTCGCTCGAAAGCGCCCTCCCCGCATACTCCTTCTCCGGCTTCCTCGATCCAACGATGCACCCGCTGGCCTCAGAATCCAGCGGCCCCCTCAACCCGCAATCCCGCCAGCGCTACCTCCGCCTCCCCGGCGTCAACCCACGCATTCGCGAATTCGCCGAAGTCATTACTGCGAATCTCACAGACCCAACCGACATCGCCAATCGCATCGAGACCCACCTCAGAACCAAATATGCCTACAGCCTCGAATCGAACATCGCCAGTCGCGAACCCCTCGTCGACTTCCTCTTCAACACCCGCGCCGGCCACTGCGAATACTTCGCCAGTGCCATGGCCGTGATGCTCAGAACCCTCAAGATCCCAACCCGCGTCGTCACCGGCTTCTACGCCTCACTCCCCGAACCGATCAACTCCTGGTACGTCATCAGAAGCTCCAACGCCCACTCCTGGGTCGAGGTCTGGATCGAAGGCAAAGGCTGGGTCGTCTTCGATCCAACTCCCGCCGGCAGCAACCAGCCCCAACTCTCCGCCAGCATGAAATGGCTCATCCAGATGCAGGATCGCTTCGTCGTGATGAGTGAAGAATGGATGGGCGGCGCTGGCGGCTTGAAGCGACCCAACATCAGCCGCCCAGACATCTCCTGGCCCTGGTTCCTGGCAGGAATCTCGATCCCGCTAGCCTGGCTCCTATGGCGTCAGCGACATAACCAGATAGCAGCACCCCACGAAGCCACCCAACTCTTCGTGCAATATCTAAAAGCCTCAAAGCGCAAGCGAGCCATCAGCCAAACCGCCCGCGAACTCGAACAAACAGAGTTCACATCCCTCTACGAAAAAGCCCGCTTCTCAAGAGACCCCCAAGCCCTCGCCCAACTCAGGCAATGGCTCCACCTATTCCTACAGCAATAAGCACTTGCTTAGTGTCATTCAGGTATTTTCCCTGATTCCAACAAAACCAATACAGCCTCAAGCTGGAACCAATCCAATGAATCGTCTCCTCTGTTTTGCACCACTCCTGCTCGCCACTGCACTCTCGGCCCAACACAAGACCCTCGAAGAACTCACCAAAGACTCCCCGCTCATCCTGGCCGGCCGGGTCAACTCAGCCGATAGCTACGTAGCTGAAGACGGTGAGATCTACACCCGGGTCCGCCTCGAAGTCGCCGCAGTTCTCAAGAACAACGGCGAAACCGAGCCGACAGAGCTGGCCTTCGACATCAAGGGCGGCCAAGTCGGTGACCGTGTCGTCGTCTTTACCGATGCCCCACGCTTTGAAGCTGGCGTTGACATCCTCTACTTCGGCTCCACCAGCCAGCCCGAAGAAAAAATCGACCTCGCCTCCGCCGCCGGTCGCAAAGGCCTTCAGCGCGTCCGCCAATACCGTGAAGACGCAGGCACCCCCGTCAGCGACCTGGAATCCAGTCGCCTCAATCGTTTCCTCAACCGTCAGGACAAGCTCAACAACGAACCCGAGGCAATCCTCGACCTCGACGCCACCGCATCAGCCTGCTCCGCTTACATGGGCCCCAAATGGAATACTCCGGCCACCACCTATAACTTGGCCGCCTCGATCCCCTCCACATGGGCGACAGCCATCCAGGCCGCCGCGCAAGGCTGGAATCAGGGAGGCTCGAAATTCGCTTTCAGCTTCAGCTCAAGCAGTCCCCACGCCATTAGCCTCGCAGACCTCGGCGCAGGCTCTACTCTGGCATCGACGAGAGTTGAATTCTTCCAAAGCAGCCAGCAAATGGTCCGCTTCTCGATGACCTTCAACAATCGCTACACTTGGACCACCGCAGGCCAGGCCGGTCAATTCGATGTCCAGAACATAGCGACACATGAGCTAGGACACGCCCTCGGCCTTACTCACCCAGCTGCCACCACGTGCGCGGAAGAAACCATGTGGTTCTCCGCCAGTGCAGGTGAAACCAAGAAGCGCAGCCTTGAACCCGGCGACCAAAACGGCCTCGTCACCCTCTACGGAGCCGTAGGAACAACAACAACAACCCCTCCTCCAACCACCATCCAGACACCAGCCATCACCTACTTCGCCTTGGCCACTACCAACGCGGTAGCCACCAAACCTCTCGCCATCGTTTTCCGAGGAACAAGCTTTACTCCATCCACCATCGAAGCCCTTTTAACCGGCGGAGTCTGCGGCACAACCGGCTGCATCGTAAAGCCGGCAGGAGCCTCCACCACAGACATGGTCTTCCTAAACAACATCCCCGCCGGCGCATACACAATCCGCCTCCGCAATGGCACCGGCAACCCCCTCAGCATGCCCAACACCTTCACCGTTACCGCAAACTAACAGATTGAGGTAACCTCAGGATGACAGGCTTCCTCAATGACAATTCATCTAACCCCCGAGCTCGAAAAGCTGGTAGAGTCGAAGATCGATTCTGGATCTTTCGCTTCCGCAACTGAGGTAATTACAGCGGCATTGCGCCAGATGGCATCAAGTGACGAGCATCGCAAAGACCGGCTTGAGACCTTGAATTTGAGGATCGAAAATGGCCTCGCCGAACTCGACAGGGGCGATTATGTAGACGGCGAGTCCTTCATGCAAAAACTGCTCGATGACTTGGATCAAAGAATCGCGGCAGACGTTCGGCAGTGAGCTATGTTCTTTCCGCTAGTGCGCAAAGAGATCTGCTCAGAATTCTCGATCACTATCACGAAGTTGCCAGCCTAAGAATTGTCCGTCAAATGACAACCGAATTCGTACAGTCGTTCCGATTCCTCGAACGAAATCCCGGAGCTGGCCACACGCGCGAGGATGTAAGGAGTAAAACGGTCCTGTTCTGGCCGTTGAGAGACTACCTCATCGTCTATCGAGCAACCTCAAAACCACTAGAAATAGTGATGATCATCCACGGAAGTCAAGATATTCCTGCTCTCCTGAACCGACGAGATCTTGGCTAACATTGAGTAGAGCAAATGTCCATTACGCCAACTATTGAGAACTTCGCAACTGCAAAACAATTGGTGGATGCCCTCAATCCGCTGAGCAGTTGGCGTGAGCAGCAGTATGCGACATCAGAAGATATGTTTTTCAGAGGACAGTTTCAAGCTCACTGGGATCTCGTACCATCAGCGCTAAGGCCAGAATCATTCCTCTTCAATGGGTCCGCTTGGACAAATCCACCCTTAGAGAGCGTACAGCAAATCAAAGCTGAGGCAAAAATCCTTTGGCTATTTCTTTCGTTATGCGATGACGCAGGATTAGCGCTACCTGAAGATGGTCAGAACCTACGCCGCTCTTTGCTCGAATTTACTGAGCAGGGGGGAAAGACATCCAATTGGCCGCCACCCGAACTTCTCTCTTTCATGGCATTCGCCCAGCATTCTGGAATCCCAACAAGGCTTTTGGACTTTACGACAGACAGCTACGTAGCCTCCTATTTCGCTGCGAAGAAAGCTCTAGACAGTGACGACTTTGAGAGCGCTGGGACATTGTCAATTTGGTGTATTCCATCCAGACTCATTAGCGACCAATTTTATTGGGGAGAGGGAAGCCCACTCGTAAAGGAGCGAAGGGTGCAAATCGTCACAGCACCCACCTATATGAACCAGAACTTGAGGGCACAAAAAGGCCTCTTCCTCTATGATCAGAAGCTCGAACAGAATACCAACCCAATGAATCTATTGGATGCATTTCCTCCCCACTCAAACCCAGCAATCAAGTTAACGCTCCCACACAGCGAAGCCGACGAACTCTTGTTTCTGCTGCGACGCCTTGGCTACCACACGGCAAGCCTCTTCCCTTCTCCGGAGCAAATTGTACAGGGCATCAGGGAGGCAAGAATACTTGACGACAGGCGCAGCCGAATGACCTCTAATACCTAGCTAGATCTTTAGTGGCAAACCCATTAATCCGGTCCACTTGGTTCTAATCACCTCTCAGCCGCTCCGCACCACCCGCATCCAGTCCACCAACGCACGCCCCAAAACCTCAACCAGCAAAACTGCCAAAACGATCCAGCCTACCGCAAACCCAGAACAAACAATAGCCGATCCTCCTAGCCAGCGAGCAATCGAATACACCGCTAGCGGCAGAACAAGATAAGCAACACCTCGCACCACCCACCTCAAAACGACCGCGCCCTCAGCCCCTCCAGCAACCCAAACAACGCACCCACAATCTTCGCCGGCGGCGCTCCCGTAGTATCGATAGCCTTCAGTACCCCAGACGGCGAAAAGCTCGCCCCCGGAGACTTCTGAATCAACTCCATCAACTTCGCCGGATCAATCTTCGCCTGCGGATGAAACTTCACCTGGAACATCCCCTGCCGTCTCTCAACGCTCTCCACCCCAATCAGCTGAGCCAGATTCTTCGCTTGTCCAAAGTCCACCAGGATCTTCACGTCATCGGGCACCGGCCCATACCGGTCCGCAAACTCAGCCACAATCTCGTTGGCCACCTCGCGGCTCTTCGCATCGGCAATCTTCTTATAAGCCCGCAACCGCTGATTATCCTCGGGGATATACGTCGAAGGGATCCGGATCTCAAACCCGAAATTCAGAGTCGAGTGAATCTCAAGCGGTACCTCTTCGCCCTTCATCTCCCGCACTGCTTCCTCAAGCATCTTGATGTACATATCAAACCCGACCAGATTGATATGCCCGCTCTGCTCACCACCAAGCAAACTGCCAGCGCCACGCAACTCAAGATCGAGCGCCGCAATCTTGAAGCCAGCACCCAGATCGGAAAACTCCTTCAGCGCCGCCAGCCTCTTCCGCGCCACCTCAGTCAACTCCGTATCCGTAGGCACCAGCAAATACGCATAAGCCCGGCGATTGGACCGCCCCACTCGACCCCGCAACTGATACAGCTCGCTCAAGCCATAATTTTGCGAGTTCTCGATAATGATCGTGTTCGCCAGCGGAATATCAAGCCCATTCTCAACAATCGTCGTGCACACAAACACATCAAACTCATGGCGCATAAACCCGAGCAGCACCTTCTCCAGCTCGTTGTCCACCATCTGCCCATGCCCCACACCAACCCTCGCGCCAGGCACCAGCTCCTGAATAGAAAACGCCCGCTCATAGATCGACTCGACCCGATTGTGGACAAAGTAAACCATGCCCGCGCGCGCAATCTCCTGCTCGATCGCCGCCTTGATCACTTCCTGGTCAAACTTCGCAACCACCGTATGCACCGCCAACCGGTCCTTCGGCGGCGTCTCGATCACAGACAAATCGCGAATCCCAACCAACGACATATGAAGAGTACGAGGGATCGGTGTAGCAGATAAAGTCAACACATCCACGTTCTTCTTCATCTGCTTCAGCCGCTCCTTATGAGACACCCCAAAGCGCTGCTCCTCATCCACAACCAGCAAGCCCAGATCCGGGAACTTGATGTCCTTGGACAAGATCCGGTGCGTCCCAATCAGGATGTCCACTTTGCCGTTCTCAAGGTCTTCCATCACTTGCTTCGATTCCTTCGGATTTCGGAACCGGCTCAAATGCTCAATCCGCACCGGGAACGCGGCAAACCGCCGCTTGAAGCTTTCAAAATGCTGGAAGGCAAGCACCGTCGTTGGTGCCAAAACTGCCACCTGCTTCCCATCTCCCAAGGCCTTAAACGCCGCCCGCATCGCCACTTCCGTCTTGCCAAACCCGACATCGCCTACCACCAGGCGATCCATTGGCAACTCGCTCTCCATATCCCGCTTGATATCCCTCACCGCCGCCAACTGATCCCTCGTCGCGTTGTACTCAAAGGAATCTTCAAACTCGCGCTGCCAGTTGGAATCAGGCGAGAACGCATAGCCCTCAGCCATCCGCCGCTGCGCATACAACTTCAGCAGCTCATCGGCCATATCGCGCATCTTCGCCTTCACGCGGCTCTTCGTCTTCTGCCACGTGATCCCGCCCAGTTTGTCCAGCGGTGCCTTCGTCTCTCCGCCACTCCCGCTGCGATACTTCGATATCAAATCCAGCCGCGTCACCGGCACATACAGCTTCGATTCCCCCGCGTATTCAAGCAGTAAGAACTCCCCATTCCCCTCCCCCTGATTGATTATCTTGATCCCCAGAAACTTACCCACACCATGCGTCTGGTGCACCACAAAATCGCCCACCTTCAAGTCTGCGATGTCCGCGGCAAACGCACCCATCGAAGCCACAGGGCCCCGCTGATTGGACCGCGCCACCATATCGGACGACTCAAACAAATCATCCCCGCCAAACAACGCAAGCTTCGGATCGCGAAACACTGTCCCTCGCGCCAGCCTGCCCTTCACCAAAATCACATTCGCATTTGCACCTTGATACACCCGCTCTGACAAATAAGCAGGCATCACTTCCTCAGGCGGCAACATCACCTGATAAGGCACCTTGTACTCGCTAAACACATCCGCAAACCGCTCCACCTCACCGAGCGAATTGGCAAAAAAGACCACCCGGGACCCACTCGCCACCAGCGTCCGCGATTCCTCAACAGCCAACCGGATATTCCCGCGAAACGTGATCCCGGGCCGCGAACCAAACTCAAACGCATGTGCCCCAACATCAAGCCCCAACTCGCGCAATTCCAGCTCCCTCATCAGCGCTGCCCCATGCGACGCCAGTTCCCCGTAGTGGAAGTAATGCCCCTCGGGCTCCACCTCATGCGCCCCATCCTCCAGCCGCTTCCAGAACCGCTCAGCTGAGGCACGCACCTGCTCCGGCTCATCCCAAAACAACAAACCCTTCCCCACCAGATTCAGCAGCGAAAACTCACGAGGCCCGTCCGTATCAGTCGGTGTCTCAACCAGCGGCAGAATCCGCACCTCCGGCACTCGGGCCACACTCCGCTGCGTCTCAACATCAAATCGCCGAATCGTCTCGATCGTGTCCCCAAAGAATTCCAGCCGCACCGGCTTCTCTGCCTCGGCCGGATAGATATCGACGATGCCGCCGCGAATCGAAAACTCCCCCACCATCTCCACCGGCTCACGCTGCTCATAGCCGATCCGCCGCAAATGCAACGACAGATCTTCAAGAGCAACCTCCTCGCCTTCTTTCAGCGACAAGACCAGCTGCCGGTAAAAACTAGGTGCCGCCACGCGCAACATCGCACTCGCTACCGGAGCAATCGTAATGGGCGCATCACCGGTCGAGAGCTTCCAAAGCCCAATCGCCCGCTGCTCTAGAATCTCCGAGTGCGGAGCCAGCTTCTGATGAGGCAACACATCAAGCGGAGGCACAAGCTGCGCCCTCGCTCCCGCTGGCTCAAGCAAAGTCAGAAACGTATTCGTAGACTCAAGCACTGCTTCAGCCTCACGATTCCCGTCCGTAATAACTAGCATCGGCGTGCGAGTGCGGTCCCAAAGCAAAGCCAGCATCAGCCCCTTGGCGGCCACAGTCAGGCCACTCAACGAAAGGGTATGCGCATCCTCCTGTCCAAGCCGTTCGAGGACCTGGACAAACTCAGCCCGTTCAGAAACACTTAGCAGAAGGTCGCGAATCACTGATGGCGATCCAATATCTGTTGCACCAGATTGGTTGTCGAATAACCAGGCTCAAGCGGCAATGCCATCACAGTCCCCCCGGCGGCCTCTACCTCTTCGCGCCCGGCAATGAAGTGGCTCCAGTCCGCACCCTTCACCAGAAAATCTGGCAGCACCTCAGCAATCAATTCCCGGGGCGTATCCTCATTAAAGAAAGTAACGGCATCCACAGCCTCCAGTGAAGCGGCAATCTCGGCCCGCGTGTCCTCATGAAGAATCGGCCGAGACAACCCCTTCAACCTCTGCACGCTGTCATCGGTATTCAAGGCCAAAATCAAGATATCGCCCAAAGACCGCGCCGCCTCAAGCAGCCGCACGTGCCCTGGATGCAGGATGTCATAACACCCATTCGTAAAGACAACCTTCTTTCCTTCAGCTTTCCACAAGGCACGCTGAGCGACAAGATCGGGACGCGAATAGGTTTTGGACATAACAATAGCTACACTCTTAGTTTATGAGAGCCTTGCTGTTCTTCGCTGTCTTTGCGACAATTCTTCCCGCCCAATCCCTCGACGACAAGATCGCCCAGATCGCCAAATCTCTCCAGCCCCTCCTCGTCGAATGCCGCCGCGATATCCACATGCACCCCGAGCTATCGAACAACGAAGTCCGCACCGGCAAGCTCATCGTCGAAAAACTCCGAGCCTTGGGCCTCGAAGATATCAAACCGAACGTCGCCGGCAACGGCGTCACAGCTCTGATTAAAGGTGCCAAACCCGGCCCCGTAGTCGCATGGCGAGCGGACATGGACGCTCTCCCGATCGACGAATCCAGCTTCAACGCCCCTTACAAATCCACCGTCAAAGGCGTCAAACACGCCTGCGGTCACGACGCCCACACCACCATTGGCCTCGGCATCGCAGAAACACTCAACCAGCTCAAAAGCGAAATCCCAGGCACCATCAAATTCATCTTCCAGCCCGCCGAAGAAGGCGTCGCCGGTGTCACCGATTACGGCGCGCGACTCATGATCAAAGAAGGGGCCCTCGAGAATCCCAAACCCAACGCCATCTTCGCCTTCCACGTCGCCAGCAACGTCCCCGTCGGCAAGATCGCCTACACCGACAACGCCGCAAGTTCTGCCTCCACCGGCATCAACATCACCTTCAAAGGCCGCCGCGCCCACGGTGCCTATCCCTATCAGGGCATCGACGCCGTAGCCGTAGCCAGCCAGTGCATCCTCGCTCTCCAAACCATCCACTCCCGCCGCATCGATACCGTCAACCCCAGCGTCTTCACTCTCGGCACTATTCATGGAGGAGACCGCCGAAACGTCATCGCCGAAACCGTCACACTCACCGGCACCCTTCGCACCTTCTCTGAAGCGATCACAGACCAATACGAAGCGATGATCAAACAGACCCTCAACGGTTGCACCTCAGCAATGAACGCAAGCTACGTTTTGGACTTCAAGCGCGGCAACCTGCCCATGCTCAACAGCCCCGCCCTCAACAAGGCCGCCGCTGCAGTCATCGAAAAGAACCTCGGCACAAACTCAGCTTTGGCCCAGCCCCCAGGTCTCTTCGGTGAAGACTTCTCCGCCTACCAGCGAGTCATCCCAGGCACCATGCTATTCCTCGGAATTGCCAACCCGGCCAAGGGAATCACGGCTGGGCTCCACACCGCTGAATTCGACATCGACGAAGACGCTCTCTCCATCGGCGTACACGCCGGCTCCAAGATCCTCCTCAACTACCTCACGGGAAACGCGAAATGAAAACTCTTCTCCTCCTGGCCACCACCAGCCTCTACGCCCAAGACATCAACAAGCTAGTCGACGAGATGACACCCAAGCTCATCGAAATGCGTCGCGACTTCCACATTCACCCTGAGCTATCGAACAAAGAAGCCCGAACCGGTCAGGTAATCGCCGCCCGCCTCAAAGAACTCGGTTTCGATGAGATCAAAACCAATGTCGCCGGCCACGGTGTCATTGGCATCATCAAGGGCGGCAAGCCAGGCCCCGTCGTCGCATGGCGCACCGATATGGACGCTCTCCCTATCGACGAATCTGAATCCAAGCTCCCCTACAAATCGGTCAACAAGGGCGTCAAGCACGCCTGCGGTCACGACGCACACATGACCGTTGCCCTCGGCGTTGCCGAGCTCTTCAGCAAGATCAAGAAAGATCTTCCCGGCACCGTCAAGTTCATCTTCCAGCCTGCAGAAGAAGGCGTCTCCGATGCCGAGTACTTCGGCGCCGCCCTCATGATCCGCGAAGGCGCGCTTCAGAACCCCAGGCCCCAGGCCATATTCGCCTTCCACGTCTCGCCCATGGTCGACGCAGGCAAGATCGGCTTCGCCCGCGGCCCTCTCCTCGCCAGTGCAGACTCAGTCGACATAACGATCAAAGGCAAGAAGGCCCACGGCGCAACCCCTCATGACGGCACCGACGCGCTAGTCTCTGCGGCCCAGTGCGTCAACATGCTCCAAACTATCCACTCCCGCCGCATCTCCACCATGCAACCGAGCGTTCTCACGATCGGCACCATCAACGGCGGCGACCGTGGCAACATCATCGCCGACACCGTCAAGATGGAAGGTACGCTCAGAACCTTCAACGAACAAACCCGCGAAGAGTACCGCACCTACGTCAAGCAAACCCTCGCCGGCTGCACGGCCATCAATGGTGGCGACTACAAAGTGGATTGGGTCCAGCCGAGCTACCCGGTCACGGTGAACCCCGCTGAAGTTGTAAACGCCGCCCTCCCCTCGATCGAACGTATCGTAGGCAAGGCAGGAGTCATCGAAACCGCCCCCCAAATGGGAGGCGAAGATTTCAGTCTCTTCCAAAAAGAAATCCCCGGAGCCATGTTCTGGCTGGGGATTCGAAACGAAGCGAAAGGAATTACGGGCGGTCTCCACACCACAGACTTCGACATTGACGAAGCCGCATTACCGGTAGGAGTAAAGACCGCCGCCGCTATCTTGATGGATTACCTTACTTCTTCGAAGCCTGCTTTGCGATAACAAGATCCTTGATCGCAGTGTAGGTAGCTTCAGGAACAATTTTCTTCGACAACAGCTCATCCTTTCCTTTATAAGGACGCCCCTTGATGATGGCTTCGGCATACTTCGGGCCGATGCCCTTCAGTGCCTCAAGGTCGCCTTTGGTGGCGGAATTCAAATCCACCAAGGCAGCAGCCTTCTTCTCCATCTTGTCTGCCTTTGGAGCCATCTTGTCCATCTTCTTGGCATCTTGCGCAAAAACCATGGCTGCGGCAAAGGCCGCGACAATAAGAATACGATTGAAAATACGCATGCTGAAATTGTATGCGAATAGAAGGGGTTTGGAAGGGCAAGACTGGAGCGGGAGACGAGAATCGAACTCGCGACCAACAGCTTGGAAGGCTGAGACTCTACCACTGAGTTACTCCCGCCCTTCCAAGATTCATCATAACGCATTGACATTCATACCCAAAATCCCCCATCCTAAAACTCACCATGACGAAGCCACTTTCCGTGTTTCGCATGCTCGCCCTCGTCGCCGCGCTATGCATCCTTAGTCTCTACTCTCAAGTCCCTCAGCCCAACGGCGCGGACGTCGAACCCGGTGTCCTCCCCGCCAAATGGATCTCCGGCGGCCCCAAATGTATGGAAGAGCCCGAGTGGCAAATCCACGAATACAACGCCGACCTCTACATCCTCCGCGAATCCGGCTGCACCCACTACGAAAAGCCCTTTCTCTACGTCATCTTCGGCACAGATAAAGTCACTCTCATCGACACCGGTGCCGGCCAAAACGACATCGCCCGCGTCTACGATCTCGTGGTCGACAAATGGCTCAAACGCAAAGGCCGCACCTCGATTCAGAAGATGGTGATCCACACTCACGGCCACGGCGACCACATCGCCGGCGACCCCCAATTCACCGGCCGCAAAGACATCGAATTCATCCCCTTCGACATCCCCTCAATTCAAAAAGCATTCCAGATCACCACTTGGCCCACCAGTGTCGGCAAGCTCGACCTCGGCGGCCGCACCCTCGACGTCGTACCCATCCCCGGCCATCACAACACCGACGTCGCCTTCTACGACAAGCGCACCGGCCTCCTGCTGATCGGCGACACCCTCTACCCAGGCCGCCTCTACGTAACCTATTGGGACCAGTTTGAAAAGTCGATCCAGCGCATCGTCGATTTCACAGACGGCAAGGTCATCACCCACATCGTCGGCTGCCACATCGAGCAAACCACCACGCCCTATCTCGAATACCCCATCGGCAGTTTCTACCAACCCAATGAACACACCTTCGAGATGTCCCGAGGCCACCTCCTCGAACTCCACGCCGCCCTCATCGGCCTAAAAGGCAAGCCCACTCGCCTCGCCTTCCGCGATTTCACCATCTGGCCCCTTGGCCCTGAAGTCCGTACAGAAATGACCAACACGCGCAAGGCCACCGAAGACCGCCTCCGCCCGAAAATGTGGAATCAGACCCCATAAATTATTTCGATTGGCTTTAAACAGCTATATACGATTTACTCAATAGATCGCTACACGTGTAGCTCCCTCCGCGCCAAGCCCTGCGCACAATCAGCCCAGCTCAGCAAACACTACCATCCAAGCAGGATGGACCAACATTTACTCCAATTAAGGGGATCAGGGTCCATGTCTCTCTCAAACGTCCCACGCTCGTGGGTCTTAAGTAGTCTCTTGCTCATTTCAACGGCTTCCCTATTCGGTCAAGCCACAACCAGCCTCTCAGGTCGCGTCACAGATCCTACAGGTGCAACCATTCCCGAAGCAGTGATTACCATCACGCTCGACTCCCAGGGCCTCACCCGTAAAACCATAGGCGACACCTCCGGCTTCTATCAATTCCTCCAGCTCCCGCCCGGCAACTATACCGTCAAAGCGGAGAAAACCGGCTTCGCCACACTCCTTCAAAAGAACGTCCTCCTCCAAGTCAACCTTCCTGCCACCGTCGAGCTTAAACTCGAAGTCGGCAACGTCTCCCAAACCATCGCCATCGAAGCCGAAGCCCCACCAATCAATACTCAGGACGCCTCGATCGGCAACGCTTTCAATCAGACCCAGGTCCGGCAGCTTCCCCTACTCACTCGCAACGTCGTCGAACTCCTCAGCCTCCAGGCCGGCGTAACGGCAACCGGTGAAGTCCTCGGCGCTCGCAGAGATCAGAACAACGTCACCCTCGACGGTGCCGACGTCAACGACAATCAATCGGCCGGAGCCTTCACGGCCGTCCTTCCCGTACCCCTGGACTCCGTTCAGGAATTCCGCGTCACCGTCGGTGGCCAGGGTGCCAACATGGGCCGCTCCTCAGGCGGACAAGTCTCACTCGTCACCAAGTCCGGCTCCAATCAGTACCATGGCTCACTCTATGAGTTCCACCGCAACACGGCCACCTCAGCCAATAACTGGTTCTCCAACCGCGCCGGCATCAAACGCGAAACGCTCATCCGCAACCAGTTCGGTGGCTCCATCGGCGGCCCAATCAAGAAAGATCGCGTCTTCTTCTTCTTCAACTACGAAAACCGTCGCGACGCCTCAGCCGCCGCTCAAAACCGCACCGTACCCAGCGAAGCCCTCAAGCAGGGCATCATCACTTTCCAGACCTCCGACGGCGCCACTCGCCGCCTATCCGCTCAGGAAATGACTACCGTCATCGATCCCCAGCGCCGTGGCTTCTCGCCCTTCATTAAAGACCTCCTCGCCAAGTACCCTGTAGGCAACGACGACGCACTCGGCTCTGACGCCGGCCTCAACTTCTCCGGCCTCCGTTTCAACGCCCCCTTCAAGCTAAACAACAAGGCTTACGTGGGCCGCCTCGACTTCCGCATCGACAAAGAAGGCAAACACAATGCCTACATCCGTGGCACTCTCGCTGGCAACAAAGAAGACAACGCCAACGCCCTTGCCCAGTTCCCCGGCCAGGCCGCAGCCTCACTTCTCTTAAACAACTCTCGCGGCTTCACCACCAACGTCACCTCGGTTCTCAAGCCGACCCTCACCAATTCCGCCAGCCTCTCGCTCACCCGTCAGGGCCTCGAACAGTCCGGTGCCACCGGGCCCCGTCTGAACCTCAGCGGCCTCAGCGATCAGCTAAATTACGTGCGCGGCAACGGCCGCATCCTGCCCGTCTGGCAGCTCGTCGATGACATCACCTGGATGAAGGGTTCACATACCATCCAGACCGGCATCAACTTCCGCTTCGTCAAGAACGACCGCTTCAACTTCGCTCCCTCCTTCCCCACCTACGGCATGAGCCGCGGCACCATGCTTGGTCTTGGCAGCGACATCACCAACTCGATCCTCGACTACGTCAAAGGTCGCGACGGTCTGCCGGCCAACACCACGCTGCGCAACGGCAACCCACTCCAGAACGCAGTCGGCGCCTACCTCGGCATGATCACCAACCTTGATGTCACCTTCCAGTTCGACAAGACTGGCAAGTCTATACCGGTCGGCTCTGCCCAGGCCCGCTCATTCAAAACCAACGAATATGAGTTCTACGTGCAGGACGCCTGGCGCGCCACTCGCGACCTCAACCTCACCTTTGGCCTCCGCTACGGCAACTACGGCGTGCCATACGAAGCCAACGGCCTCCAAGTCAACACCACCACTCCTCTCGACACCTACTTTGCCCAGCGCATAGCCGGCAGCGCAGCAGGCATCGCAGGCAACGCTCTCCCTGACGCAACCCTCAAATACGCCCTCGCCGGCCCAGCCAACAACGCGAATGGCTGGTACGCCCGCGACAATAACAACTTCGCCCCGCGCTTCAGCTTCGCTTACTCCAAGAACAACCCATCCAACTGGGCCACCAGGAAGATCTTCGGCAGTGGCGGAGTCATCCGTGGCGGCGCCGCCATGGTCTATGACCGCTTCGGCTCAGACCTCGTCACCCAGTTCGACCAGCTCGGCAGCGTCGGCCTCGCCTCACGCTCCGGCTTTCCCCTCAGCTACAACATGGCCAGCTCTCCGCGCCTCACCACGGCCGGCGGCTTTCCAGCTTTGCCCACCGCCCCAAGTGGCGGCTTCCCCGTTACTCCTCCTGACGTCTTTGCTGTTGCAGGCACCGGCCTCGGCATCTTCTCAGACCTGAAGACGCCCTACTCGATGATCCTGAACTTGAACTACGCCCGCGAAGTCAAAGGCGGCATCACCGTCGAAGTAGGCTACGCCGGACGTCTTTCCCGCAAGACCCTCATTCAGGGCGACATCTTCACGCCAATGACCGGCTACAAGGACAACAAGTCCGGCCAGACCTGGCTCCAGATGGCCACCACCACCCGCAACCTCTTTGAAGGTGGCCTCACCCCGGGTGCTGTCGAAAAGAACCCCAGCCTTATCTCCAACATCCCCTTCATTGAAAACATCTTCCCTGGCCTCAAGGATTACTACTTCCCCGGCAGCGCCACGGCAAACTACTTCAACCACGTCTATAACGAGAACGATGGCAGCGACATGGACGCTCTCCACCTCCTCGATCGTGTCACCGGCTTCGGCGGCGGCAAATGCCTCTCCGCTCCCGGCTGCCACACCTTCTTCGCCAAGCAAGGTTCGGCGCTCCCCACCTGGATGAACGCCGGAATCGCTAACTATCACGGCATGACTCTCGCCGTTCGCCGCCAGCTCAGGAAGGGCCTCGGCTTCGACTTTAACTACACCTGGTCACACTCCATCGACAACGGCTCTGCCGCCGAATCCGGCGCCGGCCAGTTCGGTGGCACGCTCCAGAACGTCTATAACGTAGGTGCCTTCCGCGGCTCCTCCGACTTCGACATCCGTCACAACCTCAACGCGAACGTAGTCTACGAACTTCCCTTCGGCAAGGGTCAGAAGTTCCTGGGTTCCGCCAACTCGATCGTCAATCAGGCTGTCGGCGGATGGTCGATCACCACCATCATGCGTCAGCGCACTGCCCTCCCCACCACCATCAGCGGCTCTGGCATCTGGAACTCCAACTACTGGCTCGGAAGCCTCGCCATCCGCAAGGGCGCATCCACCAACGAGATCGGTTTCAACCAGAAGGGTCAGCCCTCGCTCTTCCCCTCCACCACTCAGGTATCGAACTTCATCGATCAATACCCGGGTCAAACAGGCACCCGCGCCATCGCGCGTCTCGACAAGTTCCAGAACTTCGACATCGCCTTGGCCAAGCGCTTCTTCATGCCCTTTGAAGGTCACACGCTGCAGTTCCGCGCCGAAGCCTTCAACGCCTTCAACCAGCATTTCTTCTCTGACCCGTCTCTGGCCCTTAGCTCTCCGGCCACCTTCGGTCAGTTCCGCGCGGCTTCCACGCCTCGCGTATTCCAGTTTGCTCTCCGCTACGAGTTCTAGCGTCAGAGTAGTCCACCACCCCTGAACCTCCATGAGGTCGCGGCTCCAGGCTAACCAGCACCGGAGCCGCGCAATTTTTTGTAAGCTTAAGTTGAGATCCTCTATTATGTCGATAACCCTGAGTCCAGAGCTTGAATCCCGAATCGAAGAAGCGGTGCGGAGCGGTCTCTTCAAATCTCCAACTGAACTGGTTGAGAGTGCAGTAAATATGGTACTTCCCCCCGCAGTTCCGGGCAAATTCGCATTGCTCTGCCGCAAGGTGGAGGAGTCTGGAATTAAGATGCTTAACGAAGAAGAACTCGAAGCTGAGATCAGGTCTCGGCGGGGCACTTGGGCTTGATCCGAACCTATCTCGACAGTGGTGTCTTAATCTCTGCTTCTCGCTGTTTGGATATCCGGTCTCTGCGGGCCATTTCTGTTCTCGACGATCCGAATCGTGTATTTGTTGCCAGCGAATATTTGAAAATGGAACTGATACCCAAAGCCACATTCCATAAATCAATGGCCGAGTTCGATGTCTACATGGCCTACTTTGAATCCGCAACTTCTTTGGTCAACTTCGATTCAAAGCATTACGAACAGGCTTTAGCTCTGGCTTGTAAATATGGCTTGGCTGCCTTCGATTCACTCCATTTGAATGCGGCTTTAATATCATCGTGCGATGAATTCATCACCACAGAGCGCCCTACCTCACCTCTCTTTCGCGTCCCCGGCATACGGATTCTCACCCTAAGCCCCCCACTCACCCGCTAACCTATATAGAATGGGTCTTCTCCTCTCGGTCCAATCGCTGTCCAAGCAATTTGGCGCCACAATCCTTTTTCAAAACGTCTCCCTCACGATAGAAGACAACCAGCGCCTCGGCCTCATCGGCCCCAACGGCTG
>ENA-ORBV01008075-ORBV01008075.1-microbial-mat-metagenome-genome-assembly--contig:-NODE-8075-length-17835-cov-9.836018_pt1 | contig 17835 bp, 21 predicted proteins | sample MGYA00237777_ERZ505514 | MGnify/ENA primary metagenome ERZ505514 (study PRJEB26160, sample SAMN06269048) | microbial mat metagenome | isolation source: Oligotrophic lake microbial mat | place...
TTCGAGTAGACCACACCCGCGTAGGTCGGCGGTGGGGAGGTTCGTGCCGCTTTGTCGTGACGTACCCAAGGGCGCTGCCGCGCGTACTCCGGGTTCGGATCGCCTTCCAGGGTGGTCATTGACAGGCGGTTGAAAGCATAGGTGAATAAATCGAGCGGGATGATCGCCTCGTGGTTGTGCCGCTGCACGATCACGCCGTTGTGCGCCCAATGCCCGATGTAGACGGCGTTGGTCAGGATTTGCTTGAGCGCATACTGCGACAGGATCAGCTTATCGGTATAACGCGACCGCTTGCGGATTTTGGTGTGAAAGAAGAAGCCCGGCGGAATCGGGTTCGCCTCAAACTCTGGAATGAACGGACCAAACTCTTCAATATGCTCCCATGTCCGTTTTAAATTACCGTTGAACCGCTTGTAGAGCTGGTAGTATTCCAGCACGACATCACAGTACGGCTCGTAGCGCACATATTTACGAAAGTTGGGGTTGTTTAGACCGTTCACCTGACGGCGGTTGTCAATCATGTAACCAAGGATGATCGGCGTTCCTGTCCACTGTCCCTGCATGTTCATGTACTCGCGGGCATTGAACAGCCGTCCCTTGATGAAGAACTCCAGATAGTCGGCGGCGCGCTGCACCTGTTCACGGAACATCTGAATGTGATAGCGCCCCTGCGTCGGGTGTGCGAAGTCGTACACGAACGACGGCGTGAGTACCAGCACGTTGTTTTCGCGGCAGGCTTCGATGAAGATATTGGTCTCTATCTGCGCCATGTCTCGGAAGAAACGATCTACGTCCTGTGCAGCGACCACGCCGATCTTTTTACTCTTGATCATTTCAAAGACTTCAGAAAGACCCTCGCGTTCGCGGATTTTCTTCGTGCCGCTCACGCCCGCGTCGCTGTCGATCATTAGGATTTGGGCGCGTTCCCATCCCTGCCGCATCAGGTGTTCGACCATATCGACGGTTTGCAGGGTGGTTGAAATATTGCCGACCTGACCTTCGCTCGACTGGCGATAGTACACAGCAATCGGACGACCCAGCGGGAGCGGCTGCGACTTATACGGGTCAATCGCGTTGTTTTGTGGTTTCCGGTATTTCGGCATCACGCTTGTCCTCGAAAGCAAGGCGTTGATTGTGCAGCAAAAACGCCCCGTCCCTGCGCGTGGAATCATGCAGGAACGAGGCGCTGGTGTTTTCGGTACGAAAACCGATACAATGCGTCTCAGCCCTGCGATGTGTCGTTATCACTCGCCGGGTCAGCCAGATCATCGAGTTCCCGCTCGGTGGTCTGGCGCAACTGAGAGTCAGTGTACGTCGATTCCTCGAACCGTGCAACTATCTTGAGCAACGAACGGTAAACCGTTTCCAGATTGATGCGCTGCTCGCTATGGGGTTGTATCTCTTTTTCCCGTGTTTCGGATGTCAACCTCAGCACCTTCAGAAAATCCTACGCTGTGATGGTGCAGCTTCGAGAATGAAATGCCGTGCCATGAACGAGTCGGGCAGTTTCAGTCGCTCTGCTAACGTCTCGATCTGCTGGCGCTCCGCGTCGGTCAGCCGAATAGCGAAGATGTACTTTGGCTGTCGGGCGGGTAGGGTGGAAACGATGGGTTTGTCCATGCGTCACGCTCCTGTGTTTTACATGTGAACTCAGCGTACCAAAGTCGTTCAGAAAGAAATGCGAAATTTTTCAGATCAGGGTTGGTAAAATTTCATAAAGTCGATGCGAAATTTCAGCCCTACCCAAAACGACATGCCGTTGAACGGGCGATGAGACCAGCGTATCAAAGTGAGTGAGCGAGAAACCCGGAATCGTCCAGTTTTGGGTTGGGGGATTCCGCCTGTCGGATGGAGAATTCCTGGTTCTACCGGAATTGGTGGTAATACTGGACTTGAGCGGACGAAGCGACGAGCAAGTTCTCCAGCCAGCAGGGTCGGTAGACGAAGCCGTTGAGCTTGTGAAAGGGCGAGGTGAAAGGCGAGCCGGAGCGCAGCCGGGCGCGCGGACAGTAGGGCTGAAAATTGTGCAGCAACGCCCACGAACGCATCAGCAGATGTGCACTGACCCGATGTCCATGAAACTCGCGTCCCATGTACAGGCAGCGGGCGAGCGGCTGCATATGGCGTTCCAGCATCGTGCTGACACGATGACAACCAGGGTGAAACAAACCCTGCAACAGCTGCGCGCGTTTGTACTTGAAGCGGGCAATCTGGCTCAATGCCTCACCTTGCAGGTGCTGCTCGGCGAAGCGGAGCAGCTTGTCGAAGTGGTAGTAGTAGTTGCTCTGTGACTTGGCGCGGTAAATGTTCCAGATGAGCTGGCGCATTTGCGGGTAAAGCGGATGACGCAGGCAGCGCCCACGCACGCGAATGAAGGCGTGGAGAAAACAGCGGATGATGACCAGCGCTGGGAACACGCGCAGCCAGACCGCCCACGTATGCTGCCAACCATCCAGATTCAGGGTTTTGGGCGCATAATCCACCTTGAGCCGCCGCGCCTCACGCGCAAACTCGTTGTAAGCGGGTTCGAGTGCGTCCGGTTGGATGCTCAAGGCGACCGCCGCCCCCAAGACCACATCACCACCAACGGTCATGGTCACACAGCATTCTTCTGCAAGCAGGTGCGTGAGCTTTTCATCTGCCAGCAGGTGGTCGGGCAGTTTCGCGCCGCTCTTGACTGTCGTCCCCACTAGGTCGAAGCGTCCCAGATGCTCGACGATGCGGTACCAGTACATGTCGCTGCGCCCAAAGACATAGGTCAATCCCCAGAACGGCACCCCGAAACGGCGCAGAAACAGCGCTTTTTCGACCATATCCGTCGTCCCGGTTCGGTACGGCAGGACAAAGCTCGGCATGACCCGGTAGACCGCCCCAGTCCGGTTCAGCCGGATGCGGCGCACGGGGATGTCCGGCTGTTTGCGCGAAGCACGCCGGTCGTGCAGGCTGTAGCCCTCCTGCATCTCGCCGGGAAACAGTTCTGGATGCTGTTGTGTCTGCCCGTCGACCCACGCCCGAAACCGTGCCGCATCCTGCACGAGCGCGATGTATGCGTCACGCTCGACCGGCAGCACAATCCGACGCGAAGGTTTCGCAGACAGCTTCAAGTCCTGACTGCAATGACGCGACTGAGGCATGATGAACCCCTTCATATTCATTTCATGCATTCATTGTGCTTCAGCTTTTCTCTCAACCACCAATTCCGGTAGAACCAGGAGAATTCCGGGATTGACTGGAATCGCGTTGAAACGTGGGTTGAGGCTACGAAAACGCGGGTTAAACATCGCACGGCACTCCATGTCTGACCGATGTCTACCACGGTATCAAAGTCGGTTTGCATACCGTCGTACTTCAGTTCGGCGCACGCAAGTTTTGGCAACCTACTCAGCAGTATTTCAGTCTACTCAGATGACTTGCACGCTCAGCACCAGTTCTAACACGATTGAAACAGATTTATAGCTTGCAGCTAATTGACGAACGCATGTTCTGGCTATAGAGTGTGTATCCGCATCGTTTCATTTTTGTTACACAGGAGTACATCGATGGATCAGGATGTTCTAAAAACGGTGATCGCGTACATCGCGCAGTACCAGCAGTTGAACAACCAGTTATCACCTACCCTCCGCGAAATCGCTCAAGGATGCTTCATCAGCAAGAGTGTTGCCGCACGCTGCTTGGACATTCTTGAAGCGCAAAAGAAAATCACACGTCAGGACGGCAAAGCACGCAGCATCCGTCTCACAGGGTTGGTCAAAATTCCGTCCCCGCAAAAATAGGGACAAATTTCCGGACAAATGGGTCACCTATTCAGAACATATGGTCTATACTTTTTATTGTACTTAGAACTTTTTTTGAGTACTTAGATTTTTGGACGGCTTCTTGTTGAAGTCAGCAGTGTGCTTTTGTTGGTCAATAAACAAGGTAAAGCTTGATACCTTCAAACCCGTGCTTTTCGCATGATGACCACATATCGAGCATCACTGCTGCACTTCAGCGACTGGTCTTCCACGACCTGATATAGCGTATCGAAAGGGCTTTGAATAAGGGAAACACATATCTCTGAACACTCACTTTTAGCATTTTTTTGGAAAGGAGATTTATATGCCTTGGACGACTCCCAAGACTTGGGCAACCGGTGAGCTGGTCACTGCCACCGATCTGAACCTACATGTGCGTGACAATCTGGACGCGCTCAAAAGTCCACCCACAGCCACCGCGCGCATTTCACCGGGTGGCACCATTCAAATTACATCAACGACATTCGTGGATATTCATTCGAGCCTGAACTTCAATCTGACCACGGCTGGCGGCGCACTCCTGCTGGGACTGACTGCACGCATCTACCACAATCCAGGAACGAACATGGATTGTTATTTCGATGCCAACATCAATGGTACGTCTCAAGGCGGTAGCAGTGGCATTTACTGGGTGTTAGCCCCCAATTCGTATCAGTTTACGTTTTCAACGACGTGGTTGACACAGCCGCTCGCTGCCGGCGCGCAAACGGTCAAAATCCAGTGTAAGCGCGGTGCCGGCAACTCGAATGCCGTCCAGATCTGGGATGTTTTCGCTTGGGTGCGGGAGGTGTCGTAATGATGTCTTTTGAAATGGAAATGACCGACGTAAATGTTGAAGTGCTGGATGCCGATCTGCGCAATGCGCTGCCCTCGGCGGCAGGCATTCGTTGGGATGGACGCGAAGTGACAGTTTATCTGGCTGACGACGCAACTCCCGCGCAAGTCATGCAGGCACGCCGGATTGCCGAGCAGCATGATCCGCAGCACCTGAGTGCAACGCAGCAGGAAGCCTCCAGGCGCCAGGAACGGTTGGCGTCACTGCGCGAACAGAATGCCGTGCTTTTGGACGAAGCTGAATATACGGAAGCACCAGACAACATCCAAGCACTCGCCCGTCGTGTCGCGTGGCTGGAACAGGAAATACTGGCGCTGCGGCAAGGAGGTTAAGGATGAGCGATTCGAAAAACGACCGTCGGCCGATTCTTGATCCGCTGCTGATGGCGCTGAAATCGCGGCGCGTGTTGATCGCTTTGGTGACACTCGTGGTGGGCGTGCTTGTACTGGCAGTGCCAGAACTCGAAGCCGTTCGGGGTGAACTGCTCACGCTGTTAATCACATTGGCACTGGCACTGATTGGCGGCTACAGCATCGAAGATGCCGCCCATGCCGCCCGTGAAGGGGCAACGACTTCTACCAGCACCGACCTGCAAGCACTGCTCAAGCGGGTGCTGAACGAGTGGATCGATGAGGCAGCAGAACAAGGGAAGCTCCCGAAGGAGAATATGCGCGATGTGCGAACGGGAGTATAGCGATTACAAGAAGCGTAAGTTGAGCGCCAGCGCAGATGGACGCGGGATCAAAGTGGTGGCGACGGCTTCTCCCGGCACGTTGGTTCACACCGCGCTCAGCAATGTAGCGGCGAACGAGTGGGATGAGGTGTGGCTGCGTGTTGTGAATACCTCCACGTCGGCAGTGAAGCTGACGGTTGAGTGGGGCGGCACGACCGCTGATGACCAAGTGGAAGTGACCATTCCGCCGGAAGGTGGCTTCACCGAAGTCATTCCCGGTCACGTGCTGCAAAACGGCGTGGAAGTGCGCGCGTTTGCTGCCACTGCCAATGCGCTGATTGTGCATGGGTTTGTCAATCGCTACGAGCAAACGCCGTAGCGGATAAAGAGAGGAGTTTAGCGTATGAGTGGATTAGCAGGCGACCATGTCAAAGTGCTGGTGGATGGTTATCAGCTGACCGGAGATAGTAACCGAGTCACGGTGGATGACAAGCGTCAGATGCACGATATGACCGCGTTTGAAGATGTCGTCCATAACTTTGTTGTGGGACGGCGACAAAGCAATCTTGAACACGCAGGTTATTTCAATCCAGCAGCGGCGGCATCGCATCCCGTGTTGAAAGACATGGCAGTGAGCGGCGTGGTCAGCGTGTTTCTGGGATTGAACGCGATGCCCATCGAGGGCAACCCAGCATACAGTCTGTCGGTTTTGCAGGGGCATTACAAGACGATGCCAGAGATCAATAAAGGGGTGCCGTTCATCGCCAAATTCGCTAATCGCGGACAGCTTGGCGGATGGGGCACCATCGTCGGTGCGCCGCAGAACGCGGTGTTCACGAATACCGCGAATGGGTTAGCAGTCGATAACGGCGCGCAGACCACCAACGGTGGCGCGGCGTACCTGCATGTGCTGGATACGTCCGGCACGGATACCTACACCATCACCGTTGAAGGGTCAACGACGGCCGGATTTGCATCACCGACGACGCTGGCCACCTTCACCTTGAACGGCACGCAGCTTGGTTCGGAGCGCGTGGCAATTGCGGGAACAATTCCCCAATACACCCGTTGGAAGGCAACGCGTACCGCCGGGTCATCAGGGGATTCGACCAACATTGCAGTGGTTTTAGTGCGTTTCTAAACACTTATATCAATTAAGGAGAAATAAAAATGGCTATTGCAGGCGATCATGTGGTGGTGAAATTGGATGACAGCAGCGGCACGCTACGGACGTTCGCTAACGGGGACATCAACAGTGTCGATCTACCGTTGACGAGCGACCAGCATGATGTGACAGGTTTTGGGGATGTGGTGCATAACGTCGTCAATGGCCAGTATCAGGCACCTGTGACCATCAAGGGTTATTTGACCACAACCGCGCTGACCGGCACGCACACGGTGATTTACGGCGCGTTCAACGCCGGAACCCAGGTCACGCTGCGCGTGGCGGTGGGCAACAACGCCACCCCAGTGGTGGGGACATCGCCGGAATACACAGGCGAGTTCCGCGTGGAGAGCTACAAGCCGGTGATCGAGACGGGCAAGGCGGTCATGTTCGAGGCGACCCTCAAACCCGCAATTGGGTCGGGTGTGGGCGTTCCTGTCTGGGGCGTAATGGTGTAGCGTCGGTCGGCAAAATCCAAATAGAACGTTATTGAAATAGATGGGGTGTCCGGTTCTTTTCCGGGCACTCCACTTTGGAGAAAGGTGCCAAAGCTTGACGGAATTAGAGATCATTTTTGGGTATGTTCCAATTACAAATCAGCAATCTTGGGCGGACTTTGCAGCACAAACAGGGGTACCCGAACCGATTCTCCGCCACTTAAACCCAAATATCACTGAGTTCTTCATGGGGCTACCCATTCAAATACCAACATTGAATGTCTCAGCTCAAACGCGCGTTGAGTGGTTAATCGAGGGTGGGCAAGTCAAAGCATACGATACGACACCGCAGTCGGGTGTTCTTGCGCCTATACCTGCGCCAGGTATTCTGCGCGCCGTACCTTCAAGCTATATGCTTCCATCAGAAGACGAATTACTTCGATGGATGTGGGAGCATGAATTCGGCGAGAACCCAGATCAATACGACGCGAAATTGGCAAGCGAACGCTTTGAACAATTCATCGCCGAAGCGGTTGCTGAGAAAGTGTCATGGGTACAACGCGGATGGACATCTGGATCATGGCAATTCAGCGATCAGGGAAGCGAGTCAGACCAGCAAATTGCCGATTTGCTTGATTTTAACCTTTTCGATGCGAGAGGAATGAATGATTATCTTGCCCAGTTGAGCCTAGATGAGCTCATCACGCTTTACAATCAGCTACCCAGCTCTGCAAGAACGGAACTCGTGCCATTTCAGGAAGCAACATACGACGAATTTGTGGATTACTATCTCTCGTTGTTGTCGAGTTATCAAGATGAAGCTGATGAGAGCCTTACTGAAGAAGGGCAAACGCCTGAAGCGGACTTAGCACTTCTGGATTTTTACCAACACCATTTCGGCACCACTGATCTTGAGATCATTAAACAGCGGCTTTTTGATCAGGCGGTGAACATGTTTCTAGCACGTCAGCTCCACGTTGAGGACTTGGGTATTCCGTTCAGAATGCCAATGAATTCAGCAGATAGAGCGGCATATGCAGATGAAATTGAGAATGCTGTACGCGCTCGGTTGCGCCCTGAAGGAACGGTCGCTGAATATATCGCGCAAATAGCCGAATGGACTGCAAGCGCATACGGAGACACACCTATCGGCGACATCATTCCTGAACTAGGAAGGTACTATGAAGCGCTAGCGCTCGACGATCTGCGCGCTTTTGCATATGGCGACTCGGAGGTAGACGATGTTGCACGCTTAACCGAGCTAGAAGATGCGATTTTGACGCTTCCACGCGCCATATTTGATGTCGATGTCAGTTTTGTGCAGGATGCGCTGCTGAAATATGTCAACGATCTCAAGCAGATACGTGATCTTCGCGTGCAATTACGGGCGCAACTTGCGTCAGTTGAGCTAAACTTGACGGGGCAGGAAGCACGACCCTTTTTAACATGGGTGGATGAGCTTCTGCTGTCGCTGATTTCGGATATTTTTGATGTGATATTCAGTCTTCGGGAAATTCTTAGGGGCAACTGGCTTGGGTTGCTAGGATTGCTTCCGTTCATCCCATCAGCGATTGCACACCTTGGCTATGCTGTACGGTATGCAGTTAACGTGAGTGATGAGGTGCTTGATCGAATTCGGCGGTTAGGGGGACGAATAGATGACCTTGGGGAAATTACACCTTATTTTCCTGGTTCTGGCGCTCGAAATGTGTTCGATTTTCCTGATGTATTTGATGATGATTGGTATTTGAAAGGTTTGCCTTTGTATGATGAAATTACTGAACGAAATGTCGAATCAATGATTGCCGCAATTGCAGCGCGATATCCGAATGTACCTGAAGAGGTGTTGTCAGAAGTATACGAGCATATATTCATGCGAAGACACTGGTACTCAAATGATGATATTCTTAAAGATATAGGGAATGGTGGATTCTATGGCTATTTCATGCCAGACCCGCAGATTGGACTGTTGTGGTTAAGAGCTGTGGGAGATGAACAATTAGCTCGAGATTTACTTGGCGAACAACTCTCAAGATTAGGCGCAAGTGATTTGGATTTCAACCGATTACTTGCACACGAGTACATCGAGGCTCGTTTGGAGGGGTTGGGCTACGTCGTGCGTTATAATGATGTGTTAGACACAGGTGCAATGAGGGCAAGTGCACATAATCTTGCGCCGCTCACCGACCCACTGCGGTTTCCATTCAGGCATTACAGACAGTTGAATTTGAGTGAAAGTGAGATAGAAACGATTTTTGCACAATGGGTAAGTCCGGTAATTGACATTTCAAGCAATTCAATTCAGAACTGGATGTTCCAGTTCGTTAATCTTGATGAGTTGATCAATACAATTGTAAGTATTATTTATGAATAGGAGAACAACATGAAAGCAAGTCAGAGAGCGATTGAAAGAATTAACCGTCTTGGGTTTAGTAAACCAATAGAACTAACGATGACAACTTCAGACGCATTCCCTTTCATGCAGGAACATTTACGCCGCTTGTCCAAGTGGGCAGATTACCTCCAAATTGGTCATCTTTGGCGTAGTCTGTTAATCACGAATATATCCGAGTATGTTGTTGAAGGTATTTCCCTAGATGAAGAGAATGAAGAATTTTTAGATAATGTGCGAACAAGGGGATTCTACACAAAATTGACCCTGCAGCATTATTTGCTATGGTCCTGCCTTGAAGATCACCCAACCATCGTCAATTCTAATCTTCCAAATCCTTATGATCCATTGCTTGACATGTATGAAGGTGGCGCATATTTCTCAAGAGAAAATATTGTGGTATTTATAGTAGGAGAAGATGGCGACAAGATTTTTAGTTTGGATAGAGACAAGTATGAATAAGCGGATAGCCTCACATCAGCACTTCGGATGAAGATATATTGACACTAAACTAAAAAACTTTACAGAAGATTGGATAAGGTGTGTAAATGGAAACAAGTGAAAGCAGCAATCCGGGTGGTGCTCAAGACGCATCAGGAACAGGCTTAGACAGCATTTCGTCGGTACTCCACTTTGTGACCGAGTTTTCCGCCAATGCGCAGTTGTTTGGTCTGGCAGCAATGTGGATTAAAGAGGCGTCACAAACATTGGCGGAAATCCAAATTATTGCCATTGAGCATGAGATAATGATTGCATTGCTGAACGAAAAACAAACGATTACGGATAGCAAAGTTAGCGGGAATAAGATTGTTATTGATGAGCTTCGCACACGCCTTGATGGTCTTGTAAAAAATTTAGAGCGCTTAGCAAAACATAACGAATTATCTTATTAGAAATAGAGGAAAAATGCCTACTTCTTTTAATATTGGGGTCGACTGGCGGCGCAAGGGGTTAATCTGCTGGGATGCACGTCCCAGCGATGCGCTCAATCTGCTGCCGAATCCGCTGAATATCGATCAGTTTTATCGTTGGGTGTTCGATGGGACTTCGAGTGGTGGTGTCTCGGCTGCAGTGAAGCAACACTCCGACTACGGGGTTCGAGCAATCCGCGTCACATCGCCAAATGCAGGCGGGCGCTTGGCACTGGTCGTGGGTGAGAATGGCTTTGTAGGTCCGCTGCAATTTGTCGTGACTCCCCTCACGACCTATCGCACCTTCGTTTGGGTGCGCGGCAATTCGGGCTACAGCGGACACAGCTTCGTTTTCGAGGCACGCAACAATGCTCGCAACGTGATGTCGTCGGTTTCAAATCCGCTGACCAATACGTGGCAGCGTTACAGTGTCACGTTCACGACTGGCGCATCCGACACCCGTGTGTTTCTCGAAATTGCGCTGGTGACGCATGATGCGAATGCCTCTTTTGACGTGACGGGTCTCATGCTGCACGCGGGTAGTCAGAACCTTGGATTCAACACGGGCAATATCATTGACCTGTACGATAATGTCACTGCGTGGACGACCGATGCCGAGTGGTTCTTGGGCATTCATCGCCCGTATCAAGACGATGCCGACGACTCGATGCTGCGACTGCGTTTGAAGAATGTCGATAAAACCTTTTCTCCGGAATATGCAAGTAGCCCGCTGAACGACGTGCTGGTACCCTATCGCCCGGTCACGGTGCGCTCGAACGACGGCACGACGACTCGCACACATTGGACGGGCTGGATCGAGAGCTTTGAACCCATGCCCGATCAGTATGGGGAACGCATGGTTGATGTTCGTGCTGCTGGGGCGATGCTGTTCTTCGAGGATGCTGAAACCAGTCTCGCGGTTCAAGAAAATAAACGCGCTGATGAAATCATTGACGAACTGTTGAATGAGGTGACCATTCCGCCAGCCCTAACCGAATCATGGATAGTTGGGGTTGCAGGATACGCTGAGCTTGGCATTACGTCGTATTTGCCCGAAACGACACTGCCTCATGCTTTGGAGGCAGGCAAGACGACTTTCGCATATGCAGGGGATAATTGGATGCGCCCACGCAACCCCGGCGAAACGACGACCGACTCGTTCAACGTCTATCGGGCGATCAAAGACGTGGTAGCGGCAGAGCGCGGACGGTTCTTCTTCGACCGCACGGGGCGGGCGCAATTCTGGAATCGGCATCACCTGCTGACGGATAGGGTGGTGACGGCAGCATTCGATAACACGATGCATGACATCACCTATGAGTATGCTGCGTTGGGCGAATTCAAAAACGAAATCGTGGTGACGTGTCATCCGCGCACCGTCAGCACGGGCAGCAATGACCTGTTGTGGCAGTTGGATCAGCCGCTCACCATTCGAGCGGGCGAAACCAAGACTCTGAATGTCAGCTATCGTGACGACAGCGAAAATCGCATCGGCGGAAAAAATGTGCGGCTGGAAAATGTGACGTTCAGCGAAGGCAGTGCAGAGGTTCGCCTGATTGCCGGTGGTAATCGCGCGACATTGGAAATCATCAATAATGCTGCGTCTACCGCCAGTGCCCATCATAATGGGTCGCCATCCAGTGGCGAGGGTAGCGCGATTTTGGCGACCGCCGAACTGCGTGGCACCAAGATTACGAGCTTTGGGCAGATGGAAGCGGATGCCCATGATCTGACCAGCCAGGCGTTTTATGGGCGACGTATTCTCCGCATGAATCTACCGAGTGTGGATAAGCTGGACGATGCCCAAACGATTGCCGATTTTGAACTGGGGCGGCGCGCACAACCGAGTGGTAAAGCACGCACGCTCAAATTGGTCAGCGACGCCAAATCGGGTGGCGGTCAACATGGTCAGCAGATCACACGCACCATTGGCGATCTGATCGCTGTGAAAGAAGCACAGACCGCGCACGATGAGCAGTACTTCATCATCGGTGAGGAGCATAAACTAACCAACAAGGGCGAAGTGCTGGAAACAACCTGGTATCTGGAACCTTCCTCTGAAGGGAATTGGTGGCTGCTGGGTACAGGGGCACTCGATCAAACGACGCGCATCGCGTACTAAGATATTTGCTTAGGCGTGGAGCGGGCATCGCTGCTCGCTCCACGTTTTGTTGAAGTGTCAATGAATCATAAATCAGGGGTTTTGGCACGACACTGCCGTTTAAAACTGTCGTTCAGCCTGATCCGTGTCCGCAGGCGCAACTTTACTGCTCGGCGGACGCGCTCGCCCGTCGGCGTGATCGCCGTTACATATCCTTTGCCTTCCTCCCGTTGCACCTGCACCTTGCCGATATACGGAATATCGACCCATTCCCCTTTGGCGATCTCCTCTGCCAGCGCTTCCAGATACCGCTCGATCGACTCACGGACAAGTGCTTTGGTCAGTGACCGCCGCTGCCGCGCGACATGCGCGACTCGTTGTGTGTGGTTCATGGTGTAATCCCCTCAAATGTTAAGAACGTGTCAGTGAACATGACAGACTGACACAGACGACAAAATGTCATATTGTCATGTGTCAGTTCTGTCGGTTTTGTCAGTACATTAGCCTATCGGATTCTCGACCGCGATGTAGGCTTCTGCTCGGTCGATGCGCCGCTCCTCAATCAAACCTGCACGTATCAGGTCCTGTGCAAGCGTGCGTGCCTGTTTCGCCGATAGGTTGAGCTTGCGGTATAGGTCGCGCATGGCGATCCCCGCCCCACCCGCTTCCTGAATGACGATTAGGATGCGATCCTGCAACCGCCGCTCGATCACCGCTTCCCCGCTTTTGTCGAGTTGCTCCAGCAGGCGGTGCGCGCTCATGCGCCAGCCGTCGCAGATCGCCTGTGCCGCGTTCCAATGTTCCACAGTGACGGTAGGCGCGTCGTCGTTCGTCTTGTGCCAATCGAGTGCCGCAAATAACGATGCCAGCTTGAACGCCTGCACATGCATACGCCCGTACACGCCTTTCAATCGCTCATCGAGTTCGACCTCACGGCGTGGATCACACAGTCGGCGCAGCTCATCGCCGTAACGCTGACACTCCGCCCAACACTCGACGGTCAGGCGCAGCGCCCCTGGCGCGCTCCAGCCCATCTCAGTCATCTCCGGCGCGGGCAGGCGTTCATGCAGTTGGCGCAGATCATCGATCAGGTCAGTCGGTGCGGGCTGATACACCAATGAAGCGGGACGTTCGGCGTAGTCCGGCTCCGGCATGAGCAGCGCAAAGCGGACAAGCAAGCCGTTGTCCCAATCCCCGGCGCTGATGGCGCTGCCCAAGCTGGCGGGCGTGGTCACGCCGAGGATCGAGAGCGCGGCGTTCTCGACCACGTTTAGCCCGGTCTGCGTGTCCTTGTCAAAGTAATCCGGGCAGTCATACAGCTCCATCAGCAGGTCTTTCATCCCAACCATGTAATCCCGCTTGTTGATCGCCCCAAACAAGCCCGACACCTCGTCTTTGAGCAGTCCACGCTGCGCGGCGAACGGCTGCCCCTTAGTCAAGCGATCCTGCTGCGTCTTCGGCAGCTTATCGAAGTTAGTGGGCAAGCGCCCCGCCAGCGCCTCCTGAAACCGCTCCGGTGACCCGGGGGTGGGCATGAGCATGTGTGGAATGGCGGCGCGGGCGACGCTCTCCGCCAGCTTATACGCGGTCGATTTGCGATAGAAGGTCGTTCCCGCCACCAGCATCAGGTACAGATTCGGGTAAATCCGCACTCCCCACGGTGATTCACCGTACAACCTGCGCCCGACGGCAGTTGCCAGCAGCCACAACCCGGCGGCTTGGTGAAAGATCAGCGGGGTCTGATTGCCCGTTGCGCCTGACCAATCGACATAACGTGCCAACCAGTCGGGGAGTTTTGCTGTACCCTCGCCGCTTACCGTCGGTGGCTCGTCGGGCGGATGGCGTTCGTCGCGCCGTGCTTTGCGCGTGGGCTGGATCAGCGGTGGTACGGGCTTTTCAACCAATCCGCCGAGCAACCCCGGATCGATGTTTAGTCGGGCGCAAATGTCTTTCGCCAGCATCGTTCCGCATACATAACAGTGACCGTATCCGCTCGTCGTATTGAACCCGAACGACGGATTGCGGTCGCCGTGTTTGTGAACCTGCGGGTTGATGCACCGTCCATGCAGCCAGTCGCCGTGCGATTTGAAGCCCTGCCCGATCAGCACTCGGCTGACTTCCTCGATCACCCGTCGGTTGAGGGGCGCATCGCCGGTGGGCGCGCTGATCTTCGGCGGCTGCCATGTTCGTACCTCCTGCCGAGGTTTGAAGGCTTCTACCCACGCGACCAAATCATCAAGATTCGGCACACGCAAGATGTCGAGCGGTTGCTCGACCCAGTACGGCTGCCTTGTTATTGGATGAATGCTCGGCGGCGCGACCACCTGACGACCATCCCCACATACCTCCAAGTGACCGATGGGCGTATTCATCGCTTTCACGCTCGGTGGCAGATGATCAGCGTAAAAGTAGACGTGTCGCCCAACACCCCCACCGCTAGCAACCGTATAGGTCTGCGCCAGCGTCGGGAACGTCGCGGCGAACGCGGCGTAGCCCGCCGCGCCGTCTAGGTCGAGGACGACCAGGTTGCCCGATACTCGACCGCACACGATGCCGATGTTGCCGAACGTCCAGCCCCGGATCGTTTGTTCGTCCGCCCTTTCCTGCTGATAGCGTGTCCACGAGTTCAGCGCCGGACGCTTACCGTCCAGCGGGATCACACTCAATTCAAGCGCGGCGTATGCCAGCGCTACGGCTGTCGTTGTTTCGCTCTGTGCCGCCGAGACGATCGGCGGCATAGTTGAGGATTTCATCGTACTTCCTTTTATATAGCTCAAACCGGATGTAAAACGTTTGGTTGCACAACCGGGTGAACCTGATGTATCCTCAAGTTGTTCAGGCAAGAAGACATATCAGATTCACCCACGCCGCCAGCCATCATGCTGGCGGTTTGGTTTTCTGGGCGGCAATCACTTCGACCATCTGGTTGATTGTGTCGCCCGTGTTTAACGCTGTACGAACAGCATCTTCAAGCAGCTCTCCCAGATCAACCGCTTCCTTTTTCAGTCGTTCGACCAGCATGTGCTTGATGTCCAGATCGAGCGAGATCAGCATCATGAGCAGTGTTTCCACATGATCGATGCGCCGCCCGAAAGCTTTAGTGAAGTGCTTGCGGCTGCCGATTACGTCTTCCTGTTCGTCGAGGAAGGCGCGTAGTGCGGCACGTACCACCTCGGCTTTAGCTTCGTCGCGCCCACGCGCGACCTGTTCCAGACGGTCGTCCATCGCATCGGTGATCTGCGCCGTGAGACGCTTGGGATATTCTTTACCTCTGTCAGTCATGTTCCCTCATTTGCACTGCACGTCGAACGAAAAATGGGGTTGCGGTTCGTTTGGGGTGGCGCTGGACGCTGAGAAGCGTGCTGCGCCATGTCTTTCAGCGTCGGGGGGCTGCGGCAGCCCCGACGCTGGCGGCGCGCCCCCGAGCGCGGCGCATCAAGCCTCCCCGGCATGTGAGGGGCAAGTTGATTAAACTTGCTACCCCTACTTCGTAGTGGGTCGGGTGTCCCGCCCGCCAACACGCACGCCGCAAGGCGCTGTCGGAATGGCGGGACACCCACGAGCGGCGCAAAGCCGCTCGTATGCTTTTGCGCAGTGCGGCGCGACAGCCATGCGTAGGACAGACTCATAAATCGATCTCCATGCTGTTCACAGCCCTGCGACCGCTGCTGTTTTCGATATCCAATGAAATATCCTGCTCCTGTTCCAGTTCCTGTTCACGCAGTAACCGCCACTTCCGTCCAATCGTCCGATCCAGCAGCGTCTCGAACTCGTGCCGGGCAATGTGATGCAGGTTATCGTCCCGGTTCAAGCCGCCCCGGTCGGTGCATACCTGCTGCCGATCCACGCGATGCGACTCACGCTCACCAATACTGTTCTCAATCGTTCCCGCGACAAAAACGTGCGTGTGCAGCATTTGCATTCCGAAGTCGTCGTCCGTATCGCGGTCGTGGAGGACGTATGAAAATTCTGGCGTATTCAACCCGCGTGCCTCATGCCACGCCTCAATCGTCCGCTCGGCGATTTCGCGCACGAGATCATGCTTCAGCTCGTCCGGCACCAATGCCATCAGATCAGGCGCGGGCGCGATGACGAGGTGATGCGCCAGCACATACGGACCCGCCAGGTTGCCTGCGTTCTCGTAGACAGCGCGCCAGCCCTTACCGAGTCCGCAGTCCGTCCAGCGCTCATCAATCTCCAGCGCACGGTGATCGGCATCTTCCCGGTGCGACACGTACTTGAGCAGTTTCTTCAGCCCGCGATAGCCACCTTTCGACGGCTTTTGGTACTTCCAGTTCGGGATGATCGTTGGCTTTGCCATTCGCGCTAAATCCCTTCCGATGACACAAAATGAGAGACAACCGCGTTCCTCCGTTGCAGCTTGGCTGCCTGCCGACAGCGATTGCTGCAATACAAACGCGGTCGTCCGGCATAGTAATCCGACCGGGGCAGTATCTCTCCACACATGGTGCAATACCTCACTCGTTCACCTCTGGATGGCTGCCATTCCCATTGACGCTGACGGCTAAAGGGGGCACCATCTCCACAACGCTCCCTTCGTTTGGGCTTTCCGCCAACACTGGTGCAGCCGGTGCTTCTGGCGTTTCGTACCAGTTGTCGGCTTGCAATTCGCGGTAGACCAGTGACCGCCAGTCCCCATTGGTCAATGCCTCCACTGCCTCACGTCGGCGGCTGTTCCCTTTTCGCAGCGCGTCACGGATCTCATTGGCGTAGAACTGCATCCAGCGAGGATGGGCTTCCGGATTAATTGCTGAACGCTGCCACTCGTTGACCGCTTCCTGATACGCACGTTCGTTGGCATGGCGCATCTCGATGGATTCAAGCATCTGTTCTTTGAGGACGTAGGCGGTAGACAGCACCAGCAGCGGCGGGGCAATTGCTTCTAACCACGCGAAGGGGCTTTCGATATGACCGGGCAGCGCGACCTGTACGTTACCGACGAGTGCGATAGCGGTAGCAATCCCCATACTGCTATAGAGCAGCCGACGCGCGCCTTTCGATGTACCGAGCGTTGCCAGTGCCAGCGAGAACACAACTTGCCCAATTTCCGCCGTGAGAACCGTCGCAATCCCAACCGCCACCATTGCTAATTCATATGGCACGGCTGCGCCAAACGTCTCCGACCCGATGACGTAGAGTCGAATCGCAGAGGGGGTAAATGCTGCCAACAGCAGGACGATGCATAGTACATTGATCAGCTTCGTCACACCGGGCGGATACCGTCGAGTAGCATGATGATTGAAATACTCCCGGTTGGGACGGTCGCCAATCTCACGCTGCACTGCTTCCTGAGCGGCGCTGCGGGCAAGCTGGCGTTCTTCCGGAGTTAACGGCTTGATCTGGGCGAGCATACTCACTTCCTTTTCTCCTGTTCGGAATCAGAAGAAGCCGTATCCCCAGCATTGGGGTCGGCTTCAGGACGAACATAGGTTTGGGGTTGGCAGCGAGTGAATGCGTCGGCTACATCGCCGGGGGCAAAAGCACGGATTGGTTCGTCAGTCGATGA
>ENA-ORBV01008077-ORBV01008077.1-microbial-mat-metagenome-genome-assembly--contig:-NODE-8077-length-17835-cov-6.381406_pt1 | contig 17835 bp, 14 predicted proteins | sample MGYA00237777_ERZ505514 | MGnify/ENA primary metagenome ERZ505514 (study PRJEB26160, sample SAMN06269048) | microbial mat metagenome | isolation source: Oligotrophic lake microbial mat | place...
GCCAACAGCAGCTCACCACGTTCGGCATGCTGCTGCTCCTGCTCGGCCCGCTCACGCTGGCCACCGCCGGCGTCGTTGCCGGACTCACCGGGCGTCGCAGGGGACGCATGGCGATCTGCGCCCTCGGCGGGCTCGCGGCCATTGCGGCCGCTGGTCTCTTCTGGCAGACCTACCTCACCCTCGGGCGCACGGCCTGGGCCACCGTCGGCGCTGCCTACCAGCAGCTCCAGCGTGCACAGCTCGCTGGCACCGGCGTGGACTATCTTGCCCTGGCCCAGCCGCTTTGGCCACCACTCTGGAGCTGGTGGCGCCTGAGCATCCTGCTCGCACCGCTCGCGGCGCTCAACCTGCTCAGCAACCGGGTGGCGTCCGCCGAGGAGTTGGAACAAGCGCGGCTCGACCGTCAGCAGCTGGCGAGCGCTGCCCAGGAGCGCACGGCCCGGCAGCGCGTCGCCAAGGCGCCCGCCAGCGTTGCGGGGGCGATGGTGCTCGGCGTGCCCCTTGCGAGCGGGGATCTCGCCTGGAGCGCTGGAAATTTCTTCACCTACCCCGCCGACAGCATGGCCCGCCACGGGGCCGTGATCGGCAGCTCCGGCATGGGCAAGAGCGAGACCGTCCTGCGCCTGGCCTACGGGGCAGCCCACACCTACGGCTGGAAGGTCTTCTTCATTGACTGCAAGGGCGAGCAGGCGTTGCAAGACCGCTTCGTGACCACGATGCGTGCCGCAGGGGCGAGCCGGATCGGCAGCTTTCCGCAGCAGCCGCTCGACGGCTGGCGCGGCGATGCGGTGGCCCTGCTCAACCGGCTGCTCGCCGTGATCGATTATTCGGAACCCTACTACCGCGACCTGACCAAGATGCTGCTCAACCTGGCGGTGGACGCGCCCGGCGGGCCGCCCCGCGCGAGCCCCGAGCTGCTGGAACGGCTGGTCCTGGCCCGCCTGCGCGAGCTGTATGCGGGGCGGCCCGAGCTGGACGAGATCGACGGCCTGCGCCCCAAGGACGCAGCCGCCGCCTATAACCGCTACCGGGCCTTCTTCAAGGCCCTTCAGGGCGGCCCGGACGGCGGGGCGGCTGGCTGGAGCTTCGATACCGTGGATGCTGGCTACATCTTGCTTGACGGGCTCACCTTGAAGGATCAGACGGCCTCGTTTGGGCGCTATCTGATCGAGGACTTCGCCCACTACGCGGCCCGGCGCAAGCCGAAGGACGAGCGGGTGCTGCTGATTATCGACGAGTACCCGGTGATTGCGTTTAGCGGCCAGGGCACGGCCAGTCTCTTCGAGATGGTACGCTTCCACGGCGCCTCGATCATCATTACGGGCCAGAGCTATGCCGGCATGGGCGAGGGCTTTGACCGCATCCTGGGCGCCGCCGAGACGCTGATCCTGCACCGCTGCGGCGACCCCGATCAGCTCCTGAGCCGTGCGGGCCAGCGCCTGACCTTTAACCGGCATGTCGGCATCGCCGAGCGCGGCATCGGGCGCGGGGCCAAAGAGTATGCCACCGGGGCCGGCTACCTCGCGATCGACGAGGAGCTGAAGATCCACCCCAACGACGTCAAGGAGCTGCCGCGCGGCGAGTGCTTTGTGATTGCGGGTGGCCAGTACCAGCGGGTGCTCGTCAACCGCGTGCCGACGGCGGCGACCACGACGACGCCAGCGGTACGCACGTCCGCGACGAACGCAGCACGTCCAGACACGGCCTCAGACCGCGCTGAGCTCACGGTGATCGAGGTAGCGGGACCACTCGCCGATGCGCAGCGCGGGCCAGGGGAGGCGGCGCCAGCGGCGTCAGCGAGCGAACCTGACGCCGCAACCACTACGACGCCGGCCTACCAGGATGAAGACGATAGTTAGGAGGCAGCAGCTGGTGATAACCAGGCGACGGGTGCGTTGTCGCTCGCCAGGCGGGCACCGTGCGGAACACAGCAACTGATCCACCGGACGGGCGCGGCCAAGCTTGGCGGCAGACCGGCCCATCCGACGCACGACGTCACGATCTCAGACCGTGACACACGCAATTGTAGCATGCCCCCCAAGCTGCACCGCGTGTGTCGCACCAGGCCCCAGGAGGCTTTGTATGCGACCACGTTCCCTTTCGCGGCGGGCGTTCCTCGCCCGCGCCGGCGCCCTCAGCGCCTATCCATTCCTTGCCCCCGCCATGCTTGGCAGCGCTGCAGGCGTGGCCAGCATCGCCGTTGCCCGGTCCGTCCACGCGAGCGATAGTCTCACGTTGGTCAATCCCCGCCTCGCCCATCCGGTCTTTGCCGAGCCAGGCGGCAGCTTTAACGTCGAAGTGTCCACTGAGCGCCGCCTGGACGCCGGCGGCTGGAGCGTGCAGCTGCGCACCGACCAAGGGGCAGCCTGGTCTTGCCCGGTGATCGGCACCGATACCGACGGTATCAACTACGGCCGAGATACGGGCTATCGGCTACGTGTTCAGGTGCCCGGCAGCATCACCCCCGAGCTGATGACGCTCCAGGTGCGCCATCGTGAGGTGGCCGATGGTCTCACTGAGGAACGTGCGGTCAGCATCGTGCCGAGCCTGTGGAGCGATTGCTATGCGCTCCAGCTCAGCGACGAGCATGTGATGTATGACTCAAGCAATCACTACGCCTGCACGAACCGCGCGAGTGGCTACCGCAGCGCTGACCTGGTGCGCTGGGGCACGCCCGTCGTCAACCTCATCAACCCCCGCCTGGTGATTAACTCCGGGGATCAGGTGCATCAGTACACCACTGCGGGGTACCGCTATACCTACAACGCTGACATCTACCGCTGCTACCTCAACGCCAAGCGTGGCTACCGGGTCCCCAGCATGATGCTGCTCGGCAACCATGAGGTGCATGAGCAGGACGCGGTCCAGCGCGCCCGTGATTGGGCGCGCTGGGAGGCACTGGCCGGGCGGCGGGCCTATCACATCCGCATGGGCTCGCTCTGTTTCTTCGCCCACGACTACCTTGACTCCACTGCGACCAGCTTCACTGAGACGATCTACCGGGAGAGCTTTCGGGCGGGGGGCGGCGTGGAGGGACGCGTCTTTGTCCAGCATCACACCTCGGCCTCTGGCTACGCGCCGCCGGCGGAGCGTGCCCCGACCGTGATGCTGATCGGCCACCTGCACCGACAAAGTGTGGAAGACCGCTGGCCCTACCCCATCCTGATGCCTAGCGCTGCCCACAACTATGCCACCGGGTCGGTGCTGCGCTTTGTGCGCCGCGACGGGCGCTGGACGACCGATGCGGCCGAGCGCTGGTCGAGCAGTGCTGTGCGCCTGGTGGGCGACTACGGCACGCCCAATGTCGCGGTGAGCTATGCCCAGCCCAATGATGGCCGCGCGCGAACCAATCAGGTGACGATCCGCAATCGCCTGGCGCAGCGGTTTGATGACGGGCGCGTGCGCCTCGTGCTCAATGACGGTCGCTATAGTGTGCGCGGGGGCGACATCCTGAGCCGCTACGCGCTGGCCGACGGCAAGACGGCGGTGCTCGTCCGGGTGGACATTCCGCGCGACGACACGCTGACGCTGGAGGTGACGCCACAAACAAGCAGCAGCTTCAGCGGGAGCGCCGTGCCGGACGGAAACGCGGCGGAAGCCCCCATCCCTGGGGCGACGGTGCCGCTCGATGAAGCAGGCACGCCCCTGCCAACGGTCGGACCGCTTGATCGTACGGACGGCATCATCGCGCCACCAGACCTTGGCGCGACCGTCGATCTTACCGATCCGCAGCCCTACTGGGTGGCGCTGCCGCTGGTGTCGTAGACCGCTTCCCCACGCACAAAAGGATGTTCTATGCATCGCGTACTTCTTCATTCCAAGCGTTGGGTTGCCCTGACGCGCATCACGGGAACGGTCGCCGTCATGCTGCTGATCGTCGTCCAGGCCGCTGGGGCTACCACTGCTGCGCCGCTTCAGTCCGCTCCCCAAGCCCCGGTGGCTGTCAGTGGGCATCACCATCCGCAGGCGGCAGCCTTGGCCGGCGAGCCGCCTCTGCTGCCTGGCCCGAGCGAGCCCACCAACCAGGGGCCATTCTTTCAGCTCATCTGCACGCTCGGCGCGCGTATGGACGATGACCCGATTGTCTTTCCCCGCCAGCCAGGTGCAGCCCATGAGCATCAGTTCTTCGGGGCGAAGGCGGTGGATGCCTTTGCCACGTATGAACGGGTGCGCAGCGGGGGCACGACCTGCGCGGACGCGGGCGATACGGCGTCCTATTGGGTCCCAGCGCTCTACGATGAGCAGGGCCTCCTCCGATCGCCAAAGCGGCTGCGCGTCTACTACTACGCCAACAGCACGGACCGCACGGCCCTCCAGGCCTTCCCGCCCAATCTGCGCATGATCGCCGGCGATGCCCGTGCGACCAGCGTCCAGCCCCAGGGTGTCATCAACTGGCTGTGTCGCAAGCGGGCGAACCAGAGCGCGGGCTACGACCTCGCAAGTGCCTACCCGCCCCGCTGCGATCGTGATGCGTACCTCTCGCTCAGCATCCGTTTCCCGGATTGCTGGGACGGCCAGAGCCTCGACTCCTCGGATCACCGGCGTCACATGGCCTACGCCGATGCGCGTACCCGCTGCCCGGCGTCGCATCCGGTGAAGCTGCCCAAGCTGCGTATGAGTATCACCTACGAGACGGCCCCCTTTGTCGGCGGCAACTTCACGCTGGGCGACCCGCGTGGCGCTCTGAAAGCGCTGCCCTGGATGGCGATGCACGCCGACTTTTGGAATACCTGGCAGCAGGACGCCCTGGAGAAGTATGTGGTTGGCTGTCTCCAGCAAGGCCGCAACGTGCGCGTTACCGCGTGCCAATAGCTGACGGAGGAGGGTGCAGATGGGACTCTTCAAGCGTGGGCTGCTCGCCCCAACGCCAGATACCTGCACGGAACAGGGCGCAGCCCAGGCGGCGTCGTCGGCAGGGCAGGCCGATGCCGAGCAGGAGCACAGCGCGCAGGCGGCATCGCCGCCGCGCTCGCTCGCCGCACGCACGGCGGCGCTGGTGCAACGGCTGCGTGCGACCTCAGCGACGGAACGGGAACGTTCCGTCGGCGATGGCCCGACCTAGTGCCTACCACACAGGGTGTGGTGCAGGGCGCATATCCGTATTCGCCCACAGGGAGCAACGCGATGGAATGCTTCGACATGCAGCGCCTCAGCCACGGCACCACCGGCGCGATCTTCTCGCTCGGCCAGCAGCTCGTCTCCGACGACGAGCGCCAGACGCCTTGGCGCACCCGCCGCCTGATCGTCGGCATTGCCTACACACTGGCAGGCCCAGAACTTGTCGCCGTCTTCGACCCCAGCGCGGGCACGGCCTTCGACGCGCTCTTCGCCCACAGCGCCCGGCTGCGCGCCCAGCTCTTTGCCGCCCTCGGCATCTCCACCAACGTCTGAGCCGGGGTGACTACCGGTGCGTGGACGCCCCCGCCGCTGGCTTGGCACGGGAGCTCCCTCGCCTGCACGCCAGGATACCCCTCCTGCGTGTGCAGTCCGGCCACGGCGGCACGGGGTTCGGCCTGCACAGCATGCCAGCCCGGCGCCAGGCCGACACGGGTCGAGATGAACGCTACGCGCCCTGCGGCCTGGCCGAGCCGCGCTGGCGGAACCAGGCCACGAACCCCGCGCCGCCACTGAGGCGGCCACACACAGGAGATGACCATCATGGCAAAGCAGAACAGCGTCCAGCTCACCGGCCACATCGGCCGCGAGGCCGAGCTTCGCAGCGACACCGTTGCGTCCACCAGCCTGGCGCTGAACGAGCGCTGGACAGACCGCGACGGCAAGCCGCAGGAGCACACCAACTGGTTCCGACTCGTTGGCTTCGGCGAAGCGCACCCGCTGCGCAGCGTGGTGACCGGCGACTACGTGAGCATCCAAGGCAAGCTGCGCAGCAGCGAATACACCGACAAGGACGGCGTGAAGCGCACCGGCGTCGAGATCGTCGTGTTCGCGCTCGAGCACGTGGCCGATCAGCGCCCCGCGCCCGACGCCGACGGCAGTGCTGGTGCCGAGGCGGTCGAGGAGTTGGACGACATTCCGTTCTAGGCCCCGTGCTGGGGCGGGCGCCCTATGGCGCCCGCCCTGGCACGACGCGTTGTGCGCGCGGCTGGTGGAGCAGTACAAAGAGCGGAGCACCCGCATGCAGATCGGACTGGTTGGACTCTACCTCGCGGCGATTGTCGCGGCGAACCTCAGCGTGAGCTGGTTTGGGCCGGCGGCCGTGGTCGTGAATGCCTTTTTCTTTATCGGCCTCGACTTCACCAGCCGCGATCTGCTGCACGACGCCTGGCGCGGTCGCTGGCAGTGGCCGCGCCTGTTCGCCCTGGTGCTCGCCGGCGGGCTGCTCTCGCTGGCGCTGGGCGGCAATCGCGCGGTCGCCCTGGCGAGCTGCCTGGCGTTCATCGGCGCGGGCCTCTGCGATGCGCTGAGCTACCAGCTGCTTGGGCAGCGTACACGCCTGGTGCGGATCAACGGCTCAAACGTCGTGGCAGCCGTAGTGGATAGCCTGGTCTTCGCGAGCGTATTGAGCCTGAGCGGCTGGCCGTTGCTGTGGGGCGCTGTGGTCGGCCAGGTGTTGGCGAAGAGCACCGGCGGCGTGCTCTGGTCGCTGCTCCTTGCCCCGTGGGAGGAGCCGCAGCGCAGCCCGGAGCGGGCGTCGCTTGCCGTGCAGATCGATGAGCGGCCCTGACGGCGCTAGGCCACACACCGATGCCTCCGACAACGCGGCCACTGGTACTCGTGAACGGTGCGACCCCACCGTTCAGCGCTTGCTGGGCCACCCCCATCTGGGTCGGCTCGTGCAGCCGCGCTCGTGGAACGCCATCGGCAACATTGCGGCCAGTGGCGCGCCGTGGGCGGCCGACAACGATGCCCTGGCGCGGATCAACCCTGATGCCTACCTTGGGATGCTCGACCGGATCGCGGCGGTCGAACGCACGCGGCTGCTCTTTGTTACCGTCCCTGATGCCGTGGAGGTGTTGGCAGACGGCAGTATACGCGGCGACTGGTCAGCCACCTGCTGGCTCTGGAAGGCGTGGCGCGGCGCCGTGAGTCGGCGGGGCCTCCCGGCCGCGCTGGTTGCCCAGGACGGGGCGACGGTAGACAGTGTGCCCTGGCACGAGCTCAATGCGCTGTTCATCGGTGGCAGCGACCACTTCAAAGAGGGACTCGCCGCTGCCAGCCTCATCCGAGCGGCGAAGCAGCGTGGACTCTGGGTCCACGTGGGGCGGGTGAACTCGGAGCGTCGTGAGAAGTTACTGCTTCCCCTCGGCGTGGACAGCTTCGATGGCGGCCAGTACTCGCGTTTCAGCGAGCGCTACCTTGGCCCATGTCTGCAACGGCTCGCCGTGCAGCAGGCGCGTCTGGCACTGGTGGACGAGGATGATGACCGCCATGCTGAAAGCAGGTGACGGAACGCTCCCGTTCCGTGGTCACATCTCGCCTCCGTCGCGCCAAGGCTTGTCTGTGTAGACAATCCTTGGATTCAATGTGAACCAACGCGTGACGCTGAACGCCTCCTTGCCTGCGAGCGATACGCGAGGCGGCGCTGTCTCAAGGATCAGCCGCAAAGCACTGATCGCTGGCGGCAGCAAGGAGCTTCGCGCAGCTGCGCGGCGGGTGCTGCGTGGTGCCGCGTGCATCGTCGCGGCGACGGTGGCCACGCGCACGGACGACTCCGCGCAACAGTGACCGCCGTGGGGTGTGGTCATGGTCGTGCCCTGGTGCTCCCCGTGATCGTGGCCGTGCGGAGTCCGTTTGGCCTGATCAGCCTGCCATCCGCCACGGCCCGTCGGCAAGGGCGCAACCGTCTTTCGGGGACCCCTGCCCCGAGCAAGACGGGTTGCGCTAATCCTTGCCGACAGACCGGGCGCTGGCGTGTCTTGGCCAGGAACGGACACGCCCGCACTGGGCAGAACACGAAGGAGCACCACCATGGACGACGAGACTCTGACTGCCGCTGACCACACCGCGATCACCCAGGCGCTGCGTGAGGCCGCCATCAGCCTGAGCGCCGCTGATCTCGCACTCCTGCTCACCGCTAGCGACACCGATCGCGCTGAGCTCGGCGCACTGCTCGCCGCAGGCAAGGTCAACGATGCTTGCATGCTGCTCCACTTTACCCTTTTCGAGCTGGCCAATCCATGCTATCAGCGCGACATGGTCGCCTACTGTCGCGGTGCGTAGGTGCGCAAGGCCAGGGCGGGCATCGCCCGCTCTGGCCTTGCGCTATCTGGCTCGTGCGACCAGTACCACTGCTGGGCGCGCGGAACCCAGGTCAAATATGGGGGGGGTTGAAGATCCCCCAATAGAGGAAAGTAAACGATATAGAATAAAGTAACCGATGACGTATGAACCAGGGTGTATGCCCTTATGGAAAAGCTGCTGCGAAAGGTGCTGACACACGATCACGGCACAGGAGCGAGGGAAGTCGTGGTGGCAGCTACCTCCCTCGCTCCTGGTCGAGCATAGCGCGCATTCCTGATACTTTACAAAGTAACCTTAAATACTCCTATAGGGAAGCGGATCTTTTTAATTGTCCCGTCGTTGGCACCCTGTCGCCCTGAGCGCCAGCGAAGGGTCCCGGTCGAGATGCTTCGCTGCGCTCAGCATGACATGACGCTGGGATGCTTAAAAGTTTCCGCTTCCCATAGTAATGAAGCGACCGTGAAAAGCTTTACACGAGGGTAACATTACTCGTGATGACATGCGGCAGAGCTGCCGGTCGTCCACTTCCACGACCTGCGCCACATCTCTCAAGCTTGCTATAGCAACGCAAGCATGCTACCACTGGCTTACTCGCCCGGCACTGCAAGCAGATCACGGAGCTCGCGAGCCCGCTGGATAACATCATCGGGGTAGAAGAAGAAGACCCGCACCTTTGAGTCGTCGCCCGCAGCTACAATGCGCTGTCCGTCGGGGCTCCAGGCGACAGCGGCGGCGTTGTTCTGGAAGGCAGGCAGCTTGATTGGCTCTTGAAGACTATCCGTTGTATACACCCCGAGACTGCCCTTCGTAAACGCCACCACAAAGTAGCGCCCGGTGGGGCTCCACATCGCTGCGCTTGCCGGCGGCGTCTCTTCGGGTAACGGTCGTGTCAGCGTGAGACTCACAGCATCCCAGATCTGCACGGCGCCTGCATCGTCCACGGTCAGAATAAGCTGGCCATTGGGGCTCCAGGCGGCACTGCGCAGTGCTCGTGTCGCGCCCTCTTGCATAGGAGGAATAACGCGCCCGCTTACACCATCACGGATGCGCAGGCGATCCCCGGCAGTTACAAAGCTTAACCCGTCGATCGACCAGGCGGCGCGTGTAAGACGCTCGCCACCTGCGCCCGCACTGTCACTTCCGAGAAGCGCTCCTGTTGCGGCATCCCAGATACTGACCGTCTTTGCGCCAGCCGAGACGATGAGGCGATCATCAGGGCTCCAGGCCGCGCTCGTGGCGCCTCCATCCGCGCTTAGGCGACGCATTGCTGACCTGCTGTCGGGCTGCCAAATACGCACAACATTGTCAGAGCTCGTAGCGATAAAACGCGTCCCATCGCTGCTCCACGCGGCGCTGGTAACCCGAGCGCTAAGCGTAAACTTGCTCAATTGCTGACGCGTAGCAACATCCCACAGCGTCAACTGGCGCCCGCTGCCAACGAGCACGCGCTGCCCTGCATTGTCCCATGTGACCAATGTAGCCGTATCCGCCACTTTGATCGCTTGGAAAAGTTCTGGAAGCTCCTCGGCGCGCTGAACAACTTTCTGAAGCGCGTCGATTGTGCTCTGGTCACGGTTAATTTCTTCAATAACCGTCAGTCCTTCGTTGAGCGCACTACTCATTTGACTCGCATCAACATCACGCGACCTGTCGATGAAGTCGGCTTTTTCAAGAAAATCGTTTAGCCTCGTCGCTTGCTCCGTTTGCTCTTGCTCTGCTTGCAACCCAGCAAACTCAACCGCCTTCTGATCAGCAAAGGCTGTACTGGCAACCTGTATGGCCTGATTTGTAGCCTGTTCATTCGCGACACTGGTCGCAAGGTTCGAAAGATCTCTTGCTTGGGCCTGGACCCGCTCTTCAGCCGATAACGCCTTTGCCTCAGATGTCTGTGCTTGGGATCTTTCTGCGATCGCTGTACCATTAGCACGAGAGACTTCCGTCGCTGACCCGAGCGCAATTGCCTGAGCGATCCGTGCTTCCTTCTCAGATTGTTGCGCCCGCTGCTTTTCAGCTTCAGCAGTGCCACGAGCGTCTGCTTCCGCTGTTGCCGCTTGCTGGGCAGACGCTCGTGAGTCGTCGGCACGCTTAGCCTGTGCAACCGCTTCAGTGCGAGCAAGTAGCGCCGCAACAGCTAGAACGACCGTCACAGCTAGCGCAAAGAGCAAGCCGATAGCCAGGTTACGGATACGTTGCGCCGCGCGGCGCTCTCGGTTCGCAGTGTCACGAGCAGCTTGGCAGCTTACAAGGAATGCTTGCTCATCCGGTGTGAGCGTATTACCATTTGCGGTAGCCCATGTTTCCGCCTCCACAAAAGCCTGGCCGCTGAGCAGCAGACCATCGCTACGGCCCTTTGCAACCCACAGGGCAGCCTGCCGCTGCAGGGTGCTGAAGTTCGCCTCACGCCAGGCGGCGTTTGCGGCGCGGATCGGCGCTACCAGTCGATCATGGGCAAGCTCGTACCAGAACGTGCTGAGCCGCCGCTCGGCCCGCACCAGGTGGCTATTGATCAGCAGTGCTATCGCCTTGTTTGACAGTCCTCTAGTATTGCCCCGCTCCGCGATCACCTGACTACGCAAACCACCAGCTGTGATCAGCGCTGTCTCGAACCAATCGCGCACGGTTCGCTCAGTTTCGCCTGTAGCATCGACAACGGCCCGCACGCGGTCTTCGTAGTAGCTTGTCAGCGCCTGATCCACGTCGCCGAAACCCTCGATATCATTAGGCACAATACTGCGCGCCGCCAGCTGTGCTCCCGACTGAAACTTGGCATCCCAGAGTCGTAGACAGACCACTTGCAGCTGCACCGGCTCAACGGTATGGCTGAGCACTGCGCTGGCTGTGCCATCAGGGCGCTGGACAACACTGCGGCGCAGATCGTTGATCAGGCGCGTCGCGGCAGTGTCTGTGAACTCGACGCCCTGCGCTTTTGCCGGCTCCTGAATGGCCCTGCGTGCCGCTGCGGCTGTGAGCAGATCGAGCCGAAACGTGTTGGCGAGGCGGGTTGGCAGCGACACGATGTAGGGCGCGAGGGCGGCGACATACTCCTCGCGCATGGCGAACAATGCCCAGCGCCGCCGATCACGCAGCGCTATTGCAAGCTCCGTGAAGAATGCATACTTGCCGGCGCGATCCTCTGGATCGACGGTGAGGATCTCCTCGAACTGATCGAAGATCAGCACCTCGGCACCCTCGGGTGGAGCGAAGCCCGGACGCCTGCGCAGGTATGCCTCCAGGGCATGGCGAGCAAGCAGGCTTACCGGCGTCTGCTGACTGCGCGGGAGCCCCTCGTCGAGGGAGGCGAGAGTGGAAAGAATGTAGCGGTTAGGTTGGGCAAGGCGTGAAAGCGTAGAAGCCGACTGTGATGCTACAGGTGCGGGAGGCAGTCCAAGCCCTAGCAGCGAGGCTAGGAGCTGATCCTCGGCCGAGCTTGACGGGGCCGTGGTAGGAATTGATCGCACAGCGGGAAGCTCAGAACCGACACGAATGATCGGCAGAACCTTGAACTTAGCGGCCTCAAGCCGGGGAACGAGGGCCGACTGAATCAGCGAGGTTTTGCCGGCACCCGAGGGCGAGTGGAGCAGAACAATCCGTTCGGCAGTAAGCAGATAGAACAGCTCGCGCACCTCATCATCGCGACCGTAGAGTGTCTCTCCGGGCCTGTAGGCACGGGGGCCAATGTAAGGATTTCTAGGACGGAGAGGCTGCTCACTCATCGTTGCTCACCGACGGCTGGGTGCAAGGGCATCGACGCGCTGCCCAAGCTCGCGGATGAACTCCTCGGCGCTGCCCCAGAAAATGCTCAGGTTATCGTGGCCGAGATGTTTTTCGAAATAGCGCCGGGCCCGCTCTGGCTGTGCGATCCGGCTCTCATCAAGGTCCAGCTGCACCGCCACATGAGTATGGAGCCGAATGCGGTTGAAAACCTCGTCGTTCATCACGCTGCGTAGAAAGACACGGAAGTTCCACTCATCCAGACGAAAGCCCAGGAAGAGCAGCGAACTCTCGGCTAAGTTGTGGCGCACGACCTCGGGAATGAGCGCATTGTTGCGCGTGACCCCTTTGAGGTAGCGGAAGTAGTCGTCTTCAGTAACGACCAGACTCTTAGGCTCCGCAAGATGCCCGAAAAGGTGATAAACCATCGGCCGTTCGCGGGTTGGCTCTTCGGGCTTCGGGGCAAAATTGACCTCAGTTGGATACCAGGGGCACGTCAACACCTCAGGCGCCCGACCAGCCCTGTACAAGGCCCGCTCAAGCAGGTTGTCGGGATTTGTCGTGAGATAGAGCGAAAAGGGCAGCCGCGCCAGCATGCGGTGAGGCTCGGCGGGGTCCAATCCGGCGCGCAGCTCACCTGCGGCCTGGAGTAGATCATTCAGCGGCACTGATGGTTCAGTCAACGCTGGCGGCAGCGCATCGCCGAAGCGCTGGAGCAACTCATCACGGAGCGTCTCGCGCAACTCGGCGCGCATATACGTGTAATTCTGGTCGCTGGCAAGGAACTGGGCAACTTGGGGCAGGTCTTCACGAATGGTGGGGCTAAGTGGAAAACCGTGGCGGTCAGCCCATTGGCGTGCCAACGCACGGCTAGAACCGATATAGGATTCGAGGAGGCCGAACCCAAGGATGGGCGTACACTCGCTGTCCAGAACTGCGCGGGCAAGGCTCGGCCATTGCTCGAATCCAGCGGCGTCACCCGCGAAGCCCGGCACATACCAGATCCGCCCGGTCTTCAGGCGTGTGTAGAGCACCGGCGCGTACGCGTCGGGGCGAGCACGAATAGCGCCACGGGCGAGCGTAACGGCACGGTCGATGCAGCCATCTGTATTCAGCTCTGCGATCAACTTCGTCAGGAACACCCAGGCAGTGGAAAGCGAGAGCAACCCTTGCATCGCGACGACGGCGGGCACACCGGCCTCGGCGAGGCGCGGGCCCAGGGCTGCCAGCGCCCGCTCATCGCCTGCACCGGCACTTGCGCAGGAGATTAGCACCGCCAGCCGTGGACGCTGTGGGAGCTCGGCAAAGCGCCGGGCGACTTCATCTCCGGACACACGCGCGCTGCCGCCGTTCTCGTCCTCAAGCCAGAGCCACGGCTCACCATCGATCATGCTGCCGTGCGCAACAAGGTAAAAGATATCGCACGGCTCGCGGAGCACGTCCGTGATCGCGTCCAGCGTTGGACGACGCTCACCAGCAAGGAAGGTTGTGCGGGCCAGTTTAAGGCCATCTTCGGCGACGCGGCGGTGGCGCTCAACATCGACTGCAGCGAGCCTATAAACGCCTAGATCGGAAGGCGAGGCGATCACCACAAGCGCGCGCAACTCGCTGCGGGCGCGGAGCGTTACCTCGCTCCAGTCAGCCGAGGCGAGAAAGCGCGAGAGCCACACATGAGGACTGAAGCCAAGCGCTATGTCATCCTGAGGATCACGTATGCTCTCCCAGTTCAGGCCGTGGAGGTCGCTAGCATCGCCCTCAAATGCGAGCCGGAGGCGCAGCGGCAATTGCTGATTTTGGGCGACCGTCCGAGCCCGCGTAAACTCGGCTCTGACGCGCGCATCGCAGAAAAGCATCTCGCCGAGCGCTCGCCCATACGCTACCGGATCGACCGCAAGCTCATGCAAACGTGCCTGGTCAATCGTAATAATGGCAACATGCTTTTCAAGTGGGCGCGTCTCAGCTTCGCTTTTGGGGAGTACCAGACGCAGGTCGAGCGCATAGCGCTCAGAGTCACGACGGCGAAGGTTAAGCTCCAGATCAACCGTTGCTAGCACAGATAATCCTCAGGAAGCAGCGCATCCGCAGAGCGATGCGCGGATGACATCAAGCGCATTACAATTGCTGACATCGCATTAGCAAGTAGGCTGGGGCCACTCGTCGGATGGAGCTTACGCCAAACTGCGCAGCGCCACCTCAATGTGGTCCCACGTCCCCTTGTTTAGCCAGTAGGCACCATGGGCGGTTGGGAAGGGCTGTCCACTGTGAATTTCTAAATCCTGCACACGATTGCCGAACACCTGCTGGGCCGTGTAGCTCAACATGTCGTTGCGATCGTAGATGTTAATCCAGCGGGGAAAGTGCGCAGGCAATGCCTGGCCAGGCCGAAGACTCCAGAGAGCGTCAAGCTCGTACAGGAAAGCCGACTGCGATCCGACTGTTATGAGCAACTCAACCTCTGGCACCGCCTGTGATGCTAACAGGTCAACGCAGGCGATTCCACCTAAACTATGGGCTAGGATCACGGACGCCCCAGTCTTGTAAAGCCGCTGCAGTATGTATAGCAAAGCCATCCGGGTTGTGAAGGCTATCGTGGCGCCTTGCGCAGCCAAGGCTCTAGGAAGCGGTAGCGCCGACTCAAAATTTCACGACCACAGTGAGTTTGCTATAGCCTGATAAACAAGCATACGAGTACTAAAAAAGAATGGCACGGAGCTTCTACAATGATCGCCGATCATCAATGTCTTCCACGCTGGGTGAGAGGCAGGCGAAGGTTTGGCTGCCGCATAGCCGTTCTCACTGATCGAAACAACGAGAATAGAAGGAGTATACGCTGTATTGATGGCGTAGTCAACTACAGACACGTAGTTGTTTATGCTGACTAATTCTCGCTCGATGGTGTCTCGGCAAGCAAACTGATAGACACTCGTGCGCTTCGTCGCAGTGAGGAAACGCAGCGGGACAACTCCTTGGAGAGCGATTTATTGGAATCGCATTTTAGAGAATTACGTAGCCGAAGGGTATCCTCTCCATAATCCCTGGGGTGCCTGGTGACGGTGCCGCCGAGGTCTGGTACACTACGCCCATAGGCAGATCCCGGACATTAACCTGGAGGCCATCCCTGACCCCGCGACGCGCCAGCTCGTGGGGCAGCTCCTGAACCTGATCGAGGCGCTGGTGGCCGAGAACACGGCCCTGGGCACCGAGGTTCAGCAGCTGCGTGATGAGCACGCGCGCCTGAAGGGCGGCTCGGCCAAGCCGGCGATCACACCGCCCGTGCCACCGGCGGCCCCCGACCACGCCTCCGAGGTTGAGCGTCGCACCCCACCCCCACGTGGTACGTCCAAGAAAAACGCGACCCTGACGGTGACCCGCGCGCAGCGCTGTGTGGTTGACCCGGAAACCCTTCCCCCGGACGCCATCCGGCACAGCACCACCGCGGTCATCGTCCAGGATCTGGTGCTCCAGCCGGAGGGCATCCGCTTTGTGCGCGAGGTCTGGCTCGTTCCCGGCAGCGGAGCGACGATCACCGCCCCACTCCCCGACGGCTATCGTGGGGAGTTTGGCTCCCATCTGCGGGCACTGGTCTAGACCTTGGGTCACGGGGCCAATCTCAGCCAGCCCGCCCTCCTGGCCTTCCTGGAAGATGTCGGTATTGCCATTGGGGCCGGCACGATCGCCCGCTGGCTGAGCGACCACACGGGCCAGTGGCACGACGAGGCGGTGGACATCTACGCGGCCGGCCTGGCGAGTGGCCCCTGGCAGGGCACCGACCAGACCGCCACCCGCGTCGATGGCCACAATGAATCCTGCCATGTGGTCGGCAATGTCTGGTCCACCAGCTACCACACCCGGCCCGGCGGCACCCGGCAAGACGTGCTAGCGGTGCTCTGGGGCCAGGAGCCGGTCTTTCTGCTGAACGCAGATGCCCTCGCCTGGATGGCCAAAACCACGCTGCGCCCGGCCTTCCAGATGCGCCTGGTGCAGGGGCTGCCGTGGGAGCGCACCCTGACGGCGGCGGAACTGAGCGCCCACCTGGATGCCGCCGGCATCCGGTTGAACACGCAGCAGTGGCAGCAGGTGTGGGATGCGCTGGCGATTGCCGCCTACCACGCCCAGACCGGCATGCCCGTCGTGCGTTGGCTGCTGCGCGATGATGCGCACGTCTACCATGGGATCACGGACACCCACGCCCTGTGTTGGGTCCATGATGGCCGGCACGACGCCAAGCTGCGCCCCGTGATCCCGGCGCACCAGGTGCTCCTGGCGGACTTCCGCCGCGACTACTGGGCCTTCTATCGCCAACTGCTGACCTATCGCACCGCCCCCACCACGACGGAGCGCACCCGTCTTCAGACGGCCTTTGACGTCCTGGTGGCGCAGCACACCGGCTATGACGACCTCGACGCCCGCATCGCAAAAACCGCCCATAATCGAGATCGCTTGCTGGCGGTGCGCGATCACCCCGATCTTCCGCTGCACAACAACGCCATGGAATTGGCGGCTCGCCGACGCGTGCGCAAACGGGATGTCAGTTTCGGCCCCCAATCGCAGGCTGGCGCGCGGGCATGGGACACCTCCCAAACGATTGCGGCGACCGCTGCCAAGCTCGGCGTGCGGCTGTATCACTATCTCCGTGATCGGTGCATGCATCCAACCACCACCCCGTCGTTAGCAGATCGCATCCAGGAGCGATCCCGCGCTGCGGCATGCGCCTCGGCCTGACCCAGCGGTTTTGGAGAGGATACGTCCTGATGCGCCCTATACCAAGTGTTAGGGAATCGGAAATGCTTGTCCATCCCAGTTGTTGGTTCCGTACGTGCTGCACGGCTTCCTGATGCGGTAGAGCTCTCGTGGCTGGAGACAGAAGCGGGATGATTAAGCTGAACCGATTCCCTTATGGCGAAAGTTCGCGACAAAAAGTATGACTTACGAGAAATCGCGCGACGCATCGAGGAGGTGAAGAAAAACGAGGCTGGCCAGCCGGCTGCTTTTGAAGGATTTGCTATTCATGAAATCTATTCTATCCTTGACTCAGCAGTAGAGTTTCATCCCGAGATACCTGATGCTGACAAACAACGATTAATACGGAAAGGGGTTCATACCTCGGCTGCAAACAGTGAAATAAATGCCGAAAACTTACTGACCCAAATTAACCAAGCAGAGAGGGAATATTTAAGTGTTCGGCCTTCAAACTTCGTGCTTGCTACTTCGATATCTGTCGCCTTTTTCGCGGAACTAAAAAAGGCTGGTGTAAATGGAAGTGCCATTACTTTTTCTCGTCAATTGCCTGCAAACTTTAAGAGGACTGAAATCCAAGAAGACATCGAAAAGGTTATAGAGATCAAGAATGCACATCGTTTCACCCAAGTCCGCGTCAGCGTCAAAGCTCGGACTAATGCTTCTGCAGTGAACGACGCTATGTTCAACCTCGATTATCTGCGGGGCCTTTGGAACTTTCTGGTTAATCAGCGTACAAGAGTGCAATTCCTTATTGGGCAACAAAAACCGCGTCCGATTAACCAAATTGTACTTGGACCAATTCATACTCTTCATCTTCCAAAGGGTATGCTTGCAACAGAAGAGTTTTGGTATCAATCACAGGATTTGCAATATGACCGTCTCTATAGGATCAGCCTCGTTTGGCCTGATGTACGTAACCGCGAGGCCAAGATAAGACGGAAACTTAACCGTATTTCTTACTCGAAGGAGATTGTAAGATGGTTTGTACGATATGTACGCGCCTTGGACAGTACAGATGCTGATGTTTCATTTAATAGACTGTGGGCAGTTCTGGAACAACTGTCGCAATCACCGGGGAAGTATGAGCAACTGATACGCCGTGTGTTATAGTAATCCTAGGCGATTTGTAAATCGCCGTACATCTGGCGATTCGGGAATGCAAAAAACGCGCGCTCGAGCCGT
>ENA-ORBV01008080-ORBV01008080.1-microbial-mat-metagenome-genome-assembly--contig:-NODE-8080-length-17828-cov-5.356712_pt1 | contig 17828 bp, 19 predicted proteins | sample MGYA00237777_ERZ505514 | MGnify/ENA primary metagenome ERZ505514 (study PRJEB26160, sample SAMN06269048) | microbial mat metagenome | isolation source: Oligotrophic lake microbial mat | place...
CACCGAGATCTACACCTCTCTATTCGTCGGCAGCGTCAGATGTGTATAAGAGACAGCGCCAGGGCCGCCCGCGCCTCCTCGCCCGACACGCGCGCCAGGACGGCCACGACCACGCGCTCGCCATCGCCAGTGTCGATGGAGAAGGCGGCCGCGTCGCCGTTCTTCACGATGCGCTTGGCTTCGATCGCCCACTCGATGTCCTGCGGCCAGACATTGCGCCCGTTGATGATGATGAGGTCCTTGGCGCGGCCGGTGACGACGATCTCGCCGTTCAGCCAGTAGCCGAGGTCGCCGGTATCGAGCCAGCCGTCGTCGGTGAGCACTTCGCGGGTGGCTTCGGGCTCGCCGAAATAGCCCGGCATGACGCTGGGGCCCTGGATGAAGATGCGCCCCACTTCGCGGTCGGCCAGGAGCGTGCCGTCGCCGTCGCGCACTTCGAGAACATGGCCCGGCAGGACCCGGCCGCAGAGCACGAAACTGCGGGCGCGCTGCCCGTCCTGGGGATTGGCGGCCGGGACCGCACGTTGCTGGTCGGCCAGGGCGATGCGGTCGACGATGTCGGTGCGCACGCCCACGCCCTGGGGACTGAAGGTGATGGCCAAACAGACCTCGGCCATGCCGTAGCTGGGAATGAAGGCCTTGCGATCGAAGCCCGACGGCTCGAAGGCGTCGGCGAAGCGGTGGAGCACCTCGGGACGGATCATGTCGCCGCCGATCCCGGCGCGCCGCCAGCACGAGAGATCGAGGTCGGCGGGCACCTGCATCGCGCCGCGACGCATCGAGAGGTCGTAGCCGAAGCTTGGGCTGTAGGAGATGCTGCCGCGATTGCGCGAGATGATGTTCAGCCACTGCATCGGCCGGCGCGCGAAATCGCGCGGCGTCAGATAGTCGATCGCGAGCTGGCTGGAGAGCGGCCCCATCAGGAAGCCGATCAGGCCCATGTCGTGATAGAGCGGCAGCCAGCTCACGGCGCGGTCGCCCGGCACCACGTCGAGGCCGGCCGGCCCGGTCATGCCCTGCAGGTTGGCCATCAGCGCCCGCTGCGAGATCTGCACGCCGTGCGGGTGACGCGTGCTGCCCGAGGAGAACTGGATGTAGCTGAGGTCGGCGGGGCCGAGCGGCCTGAGGTCGACCGCCTTCTCCGGCAACGCGTCGAGGGCATTCTTGCCGCCATGCAGGCGCACCGCCGGGAATTCCCTGGCGGCGTCGGCGAGGAAACCCGCGAGATCGTCGATGCCGACAGCGGCGACCGCGCCTGAGGCAAACAGCTGGCGGCGGAGCTGGTCGAGATAGGCGTCCTTGCCGCCGATGCCGACCGGGATCGACACCGGGACAGGCACCAAGCCGGCATACTGGGCGCCAAAGAACGAATCGAAGAAGCCGGGCCAGGTGTCGGCGGTAATCAGGAGCCGTTCGCCCACCGCAAATCCCGCCCCGATCAGCTTGCGGGCGGTGACATGGGCGCGTTCCCGGATCTCGCGCCAGGTGAGGGTCGACAGCAGGTCCCCCTTGGCATTGTAGAAGGAGACGCCGGTCTGGCCCCGCGCCGCATAGTCCAGCATCTCCGGCACCGAGGCGAAATCGGCACGGCGCTGCGCGAGCTGCGTGTTGCGTGAAGGAAGCGGGTCCATTGGAACGGCGGGTCTCCTAGCAGAGGGGTCGGGAGGCCCTCAAGACGCTGACACCGGCGCCCGTGGCCGACGTTGACACACCCCGACCTCGGTAAGATAGTGCCCGACCCCCGCCAAAAGCGGGGGAATTTTACTTCTGAAGGAGGGTCTAGCTGTGATTACGGCTGTTATGCCGACGTACGGTCGCAAGGACGTCGTGTTCGAACGCGGAGAGGGTTCCTATCTCTACGCGGCGGATGGCCGACGTTATGTCGACTTTACCTCCGGCATCGCCGTCAACGCGCTGGGCCACTGCCACCCCCATCTGGTCAAGGCTCTGATCGAGCAGGGCCAGAAGCTGTGGCATACCTCGAACCTGTTCCGCATCGGCAACGGCGAGAAGCTGGCCAAGCGGCTGGTCGAGAACTCGTTCGCCGACACCATGTTCTTCTGCAACTCGGGCGCCGAGGCGATCGAGGGCGGCATCAAGCTGATCCGCAAGTATCAGTTCATGAACGGCCAGCCCCAGCGGTACAAGCTGATCTGCTTCCAGGCGGCGTTCCACGGCCGCCTGCTGAACGCGCTCTCGGCCACCGGCAACGAGAAATACCTCGAAGGCTTCGGCCCGCCGGCGCCAGGTTATCTGCACGCGCCGCTCAACAACACCAATGTCGTGCGCGACATGGTCGACGACGAGACTGCCGGCATCCTGGTCGAGCCGATCCAGGGCGAGGGCGGTATTCGCGCCACCACGACGCAGTTCCTGAAGGACCTGCGCGCGATCTGCGACGAGTTCGGCCTGCTGCTGTTCTACGACGAAATCCACACCGGTTTCGGCCGTACCGGCAAGATGTGGGGCTACGAATGGTCGGGCGTGAAGCCCGATGTGGCCGCGATCGCCAAGGGCATGGGCGGCGGCTTCCCGATCGGCGCCTTCATGGCGACCGAGAAGGCGGCGGTCGGCATGGTCCCGGGCACGCACGGCTCGACCTACGGCGGCAATCCGCTGGCCACCGGCGTGGCCAACGCGGTGCTCGACGTGCTGCTGGCGCCGGGCTTCATCGAGGGTGTGCGCGAGCGCGGCGAGTATCTCAAGGGCGAGCTCGAGAAGCTGTGCAAGAAGCACCCCAAGGTCTTCGTCGAGCAGCGTGGCATGGGCTTCCTCCAGGGCGTGCAATGCGCCCCGGCGGTGCCGGCCGGCGACATGGTGAACAAGCTGCAGTCGCTGGGCCTCCTGGTCCCGCCGGCGGGCGAGAACGTCGTTCGTATCTTCCCGGCGCTGGTCGCCGACAAGGCGATCCTCGACGAAGGCGTGGCCATCCTCGAACAGGCTGCGATCTCGTTCGAAGCCGCGGCCAAGTGACGACCGATGTCGACACCCAAACATTTCCTCGACCTGGACCAGGTCGACCCTAAGACGCTTCGCCAGATTCTCGATCAGGGCAAGGCGATGAAGAAGCAGCGCTCGAACGGGGGGCACGACAAGCCCCTCGCAGGCAAGACGCTCGCCATGATCTTCGAGAAACCCTCGACCCGCACGCGCGTGTCGTTCGAGGTCGGCATGCGCGAGTTGGGCGGCGACACGATCATGCTCGGCCGCACCGACACGCAGTTGGGACGCGGCGAGACCATCGCCGACACCGCGCGCGTGCTCAGCCGCTACGTCGACATCATCATGATGCGCACCACCGTCGAGGAGAAACTCCTCGAGATGGCCAAGTACGCGACCGTGCCGGTGATCAACGGGCTCACCGACAAGACGCACCCCTGCCAGCTCATGGCCGACGTCATGACCTATGAGGAGCATCGCGGCTCGATCAAGGGCAAGTCGGTCGCCTGGTCGGGCGACGGCAACAACATGGCCACGTCCTGGATCCACGCCGCCGTGCAGTTCGACTTCGAGCTGCGCATCGCCTGCCCGCCGGAACTAACGCCGCCCGCCGACGTCGTGCAGTGGGCGGAGAAGTCCAAGGGCCGCATCCGCATCGGCCACGACCCCGAGAAGCTGGTGAGTGGCGCCGATTGCGTCGTCACCGACACCTGGGTGTCGATGGGCGACGAGGATCCGCAAAGCCCGAGTGCCACCAGGCGGCACAATCTGCTGCGCGGCTATCAGGTCGACAAGCACCTGATGAAGCAGGCCAAGAAGGACGCGATCTTCATGCACTGCCTGCCGGCACATCGCGGCGAGGAAGTGACCGCGGACGTGATCGATGGTCCGCAGTCGGTCGTGTTCGACGAGGCCGAGAACCGCCTGCACGCTCAGAAGAGCATTTTGGCGTGGTGTCTATCGTGAGTCTCGCGTCGGAGGGCCTCACCCCTTCCGACGATTGGGACCGCGTCCTGCCCTTCCAGCTCGACGCGCTGGGCGTCCGCGGCCGCCTCGTGCGGCTCGGGCCCTCGCTCGACGCCATCATCGAACGCCACGGCTATCCGCTCGCCGTGGCGCGGCCGCTGGCCGAGGCGATGGTGCTGTGCGTGGCGCTGGCGACGTCGCTGAAATACGACGGCATCTTCACCCTGCAGATCAGCGGCGACGGCCCGATCCGCCTCCTCGTCACCGACCTCACCAGCGAGGGCGCGTTGCGCGGCTATGCCCAGTTCGATTCGTGGAAGCTTGCCGTGGCCCTCGGTACCGGCAACCACGATGCGCCCGACGGTTATGTGCCCAAACTGTTCGGCCAGGGCCGCCTTGCCTTCACCGTCGACCAGGGCCAGCACACCCAGCGCTACCAGGGCGTCGTGCCGCTGGAAGGTCCGACTTTGGCCGACTGCGCCCACACCTATTTCCGCCAGTCCGAGCAGTTGCCGACCGGCATCAAGATCGTGGCCCGCCGCGATGAGACGACGGAAGGCCATCACTGGCGGGCATCGGCGCTGGTCGTCCAGCAGATGCCGGAGTTCGACGCCGGCCGCGTCGACATCGACCAGGACCAGCGCGAGGACGACTGGCGCAAGGCCGTCATCCTGATGGCCTCGGCCACCGAGAAGGAAATGCTCGACCCTGCGCTTCCGGGCAAGATGCTGCTGTTCCGCCTGTTCCATGCCGAGGGCGCGCGCCTGTTCGAGCCCCGCGCCTTCGCCGCCCGCTGCCGCTGCAGCCGCGAGCGCATCGACGGCGTGCTGAAATCGATCAAGCGCGAGGAGCTGGCCGACCTGCGCGATCCGCAAGGCCTGGTCGCCGTCACCTGCGAGTTCTGCTCAACCCAATACGCCTACGACGACGACGATCTCGACCGCCTCTACGCGTCCGCTGCGTAGACGAATCTGGCCCAACTCGACACATAGATATTTGGCTCTCCGCACGCCGGAAAGCCAATAGCGACGGGCTTTTGCGCAGCTCATCGGGCACACCTGAAACGTCCGTGTGTTGTGCCCCAATGTGGGCCCGGATCTGTGCCCTGGCTTGCACGCGATTGCCTGTCCACGGTTCGAGGCGTGGCTCTTTTCCTGTTGGCGCCAGCACTGCCAGCACAAGACCCTTTGGGCGTAGATGGACTGCTCTCACCCCTGGGTCAGGACCCAGGGCGGCTGCACCCGAGGCTCAGGGCCTGTCCCGCGGGCGTGCCGCGAGGGGTCGTGCCGGAATGGAAAAGGCCGGCGCAGTCCAGGCGCCAACCTATAGAAAATATAGGCATAAACCTGCTGAACTTGCAACTTCCGTTCGCAGGAGCGAGCGCAGGCAGTGCCTACACGTCTTGCCAGTCGAACGCGAGCGGCGCCTCACGAAAGGCGAAGCGATCGAGATGGCGGGCGACGGCACCCTTCAGTGCCTCGAGCTGTCCCTCGACGCTCGCTTCCAGCCGACATTCGAGACTGTCGCCCTTTGCGCTGAGCAGGAGCGTCGCATCGCCCGGCCCGTCGGCACCACGGGCATTTCGAGGAAAGACAACTTTGCCTGTCTCTGCCGTGAACTCGACAGCCAGATTGTGACTCCAGTGCTTGCACAGCTGCTGGAGGTAGCGGCTGCCGTTCGCGGTCGGCACGGCCGCGTTGCGGTGGACGGTCATAGGCGTTCGATCCTCTGCGCGGCCTCGTCGATGATGGCGACCGCGTCGTGAACAGTCTGAGCCTGCACGCTGTCCCGGCCCAGGCGATGGATCAGCACCGCGCGCAGGTTGCCCATGGCACGGCGGACCGGCATCGCATCGGTGCGCTCGCGCAGATCGGCAAGCTCGGCCAGCCGCGCGAACAGCGCCGCGACTTCTTCCTTCTTCTCGACGAGGTGTGACGTGCCATCGTCGGTGACGGCGAACGCCTTGCGCGCGCCCTCCGACTTCACCTCGGCGATGTGGCCCATCTCGTCCAGCATCGTCAGCGTCGGATAGACCATGCCGGGGCTCGGCACGTAGCTGCCGCCCGTCAGCTCCTCGATGGCGCGGATGAGTTCGTAGCCGTGGCGCGGCTCGTCGGCGATCAGCTTGAGCAGCACGAGCCGCAGCTCGCCCGAGTCGAAGACGCGCCGGCGACCGCGCCCCTCGCCGCGCTCGGCCTCGAAGCCGTGACCATGCCGGCTGAAGCCACGCCGACCGAAATGGTGCCGATGGGCTTCTTCGCCCCTGGAATGATGAAAGGGTCTCATTGACTGTATCCGTTTATGTTTGAACATATTCAAGATATATCTTGAGTGCTCAAAACTACAAGTCTAGCGACCATCTTTTTCAGCAGAGTATTATTGTGTACTAGTTACTAAAAGTAATCATAAGCCACCTGGGGGCAGCAATGCCCTCAGCCCAGACCATGTCGCTTCGGCGCCGAAGGTGCGCACGCGGGCGCCCATCTTTCCGAGCGCGAGGGCATAGCGCGCGGTCAATGCCGCCGCGCCGATCGCGATCACCTCATGCCCCGGCGGCAGCTTCTGCAGATACAATTCCTCGCCGATCAGCAGGCCGGAGAGATAGCTGGCCGACTCGGACGGCGACAGCCGGCCGAACAGCGCGAGCGCGCGCACGCCGAAGGCATTGTGCAGCAGGCCTTCGCCATTGCCGGCGCGCGCGACACCACGCAGGAAGGCCGCCTCGTCGAGCGGCGCATCAGCTTCGAGCGTGCGCGCCAAGATGGAATGCTGGCTCAGCAATCCATAGAACTCGCCGGTCATGAAGGTGCGAAAGCCGATGATCCGGCCGCCCCGCACCGTGGCCCATTTGCTGTGCGTGCCGGGCAGAACGAACAGCCCGTCCGTGAGACCAGCCAGCCGCATCGCGCCGAAGATCTGTACCTCCTCGCCGCGCATCACGTCGGGCACGTCGCGCTGCTCATCGCTGAGGCCGGGCACAAGGGCGATCCGCCCGGGCTCGATCCAATGCAGGCGTTGCCTGACTTCGTCGGGCCCGGCGGGACAGGCAACGTAAGGTGACTCGGCCCAGCCCTGCCGGCTGCCGGCCATGCCGGAAATCAGGCAGACACTGCCGGCCGGCTTCATCCAGTCCGAGAACGAGGAGGCAAAGGTGCCCGCGAAGTCGCCGTTGGAGACGTTGAGGATGCCGAGGGGAGCGCTCTTCTCCTCCAGCACGCGGCCCGCTTCGTCGAGACGGGCGCCGCGCAAAGAACTCGTTCCCCAGTCGACGGCGATCAATGACGGCACGTCCTGCTCCCTCCGGCGTTCACTCTAACGACTTCGATTCCCGATAGACAGCGGACGCCGCCGCCCTGGGCTATCCTGCCCCACCGGAACCGCCGACAGGAGAACACGCCATGGTCGCGCCACGTCCCTCCAAAACCCATATCGGCAATCATGCGCTCAAGCCCGAGACGCTGATGCTGAGCTACGGCTACGATCCGAAACTGTCGGAGGGCGCGGTGAAGCCGCCCGTCTTCCTCACCTCCACCTTCGTGTTCGCCACGGCGGAGGAAGGGCGCGACTTCTTCGACTATGCCGCGGGGCGCCGCAAGCCACCCGCCGGCACCGGCGCCGGCCTCGTCTATTCGCGCTTCAACCATCCCAACAGCGAGATCGTCGAGGATCGCCTCGCGGTCTACGAAGGAGCGGAATCGTGCGTGCTGTTCTCGTCCGGCATGTCGGCGATCGCCACCACGATCCTGGCTTTTGCCCGGCCCGGCGACGTCATCCTCCATTCCCAGCCGCTCTACGGCGGCACCGAAACGCTGCTGTCGCGCACGATGTCGGGCTTCGGCATCGGCTCGGTCGGCTTCGTCGACGGCGTCGACGAAGCCACCGTTCGCGCCGCCGCGACCGAAGCACGCGGCAAAGGACGTCTGTCGGTCATCATGATCGAAACACCGGCCAACCCGACCGTAACACTGGTCGATATCGCGCTGCTGCGACGGATTGCCGACGAGATCGGCGCCGCCCAGGGTTTCAGGCCGATCCTGGTCTGCGACAACACCCTGCTGGGCCCGGTGTTCCAACGTCCGCTCGACCACGGCGCCGATGTCTCGGTCTACTCGCTCACCAAGTATGTCGGCGGCCATTCCGATCTCATCGCCGGCGCCACACTGGGCGCGCAGGCGACCATCGGGCCGATCAAGGCGCTCCGCGGCAGCCTCGGCACGCAGCTCGATCCGCATTCCTGCTGGATGCTGGGCCGCTCGCTAGAAACGCTTGGGATCAGGATGGAGCGGGCCGAGGCCAATGGGAGACTCGTTGCCGAGTATCTGCGCGACCATCCCCGGGTCGACAAGGTCCACTATCTAAAATTCCTGGAGGAAGGCTCGCAGGCCCAGGCGGTCTTTGCCCGGCAATGCACGGGCGCCGGCTCGACCTTCTCGTTCGACATCAAGGGCGGCGAGAAGGAGGCGTTCGCCTTCCTGAATGCGCTGCAGATCTTCAAGCTGGCGGTCAGCCTCGGCGGCACCGAATCGCTGGCGAGCCATCCCGCCGCCATGACGCATTCCGGCGTTCCCGTCGAGGTCCGCGACCGCATCGGCGTGCTGGACACGACGATCCGCCTCTCGGTCGGCATAGAACATCCCGACGACCTGATCGCCGATCTGACACAGGCACTGGCGGCGACGGGGTGAAACGAAAGGTCCCTCGCTACGCTCGGGACCTTTGACTCAGTCCCAGCAGCACCACTCGACCATGCGCTTCATGAAGGCCTCGCAGGCTTCGATCTGCGACGCGATCAGGAATTCGTTGGGCTGGTGCGCCTGGGCGATGTCGCCGGGGCCGCACAGCACCGTCGGCACACCCATGATCTTGCGGAAGATGCCGGCTTCGGTGGCATAGACCACGCTGCCCACGGTGTTGGAGCCCGACCAGCTGCCGGCCAGGGTCTTGGCTTCGTCGTTGCCCTCGGGCGAGAAGGCCGGCGTCGAGGCGCGCAGCTCGGTGGCGATGGCGGCGGCCGGATGCTTGGCCTTCATCTTGGGCAGCAGTTCCGTTTCCAGCCACTTCTTGGCGCGCTCGCCCAGCTCCTCGATCGGCCGGGTCGGCAATTCGCGATAGCCCCACAACACCTCGCACTCGCGCGCCAGGATGTTGCCGGCCGTGCCGCCGATGATGGTGCCGACGTTGAAGGTCGCCGCCGCCGGCATGAACTCGCTGTTCCTGGGCGCGGCCGCCTCGAGTTCCTCCTGCACCGTATTGAGGTAATGGACGAACTCGCCGGCGAAGTGGATGGCGCTGACGCCGAGGTGCGTCATCGAGGAATGAGCCTCGAAGCCGGTGAACCTGGTGACGTAGGACTGGCTGCCCTTGTGGGCATGGACCACCGTCATCATCGTGGGCTCGCCGATGATGATGGCGCGCGGGCGCGGCACTTCGGTCGCCATGGCGGCGGCCAGGGAATGGGCACCGAAGCAGCCGATCTCCTCGTCATAGGAGAGCGCGAAATGGATCGGCTTCTTGAGCTTGGCCTTCTTGAACTCAGGGACCATGGCGAGCGCGATGGCATAGAAGGCCTTCATGTCGCAGGTGCCGCGGCCGTAATACTTGCCGTCCTTGAGCGTCAGCGTCCACGGATCGGTGACCCACGGCTGGCCGTCGACCGGCACCACGTCGGTGTGGCCCGAGAGCACGACGCCGTCCTTCACGTCGGGACCGACGGTCGCGAACATGTTGGCCTTGGTGCCGTCTTCGTTCGGCACCAGCTTCGAGTCGATGCCGTGTCCCTTGAGATATCCCTGGACGTACTCGATCAAGGCCAGGTTGGAATTGCGCGAGGTGGTGTCGAACGCCACGAGACGACGCAGCATTTCGACGGAATTGACGATCTCTCCGGCCATGATGCCCTTTTCAAACTCAGACTGACGTACGACCGATCATGGTCAGGAATTCGCGACGTGTCTCGCCATTGTCGCGGAACGCACCCAGCATGCGGCTGGTCACCATGGTGACGTCGGACTTGTGGACGCCTCTGGTGGTCATGCACTGGTGCGCCGCCTCGATCACGACGGCGACACCGCGCGGCTGCAGCACGTCCTGCAGCGTGTTGGCGATCTGCGCCGTCAGCTTTTCCTGAATCTGCAGGCGGTGAGCGAAGGCATCCACGACGCGGGCGAGCTTGCTGATGCCGACGACGCGCTTGTCGGGCAGGTAGCCGACGTGGACCTTGCCGATGATCGGCACCATGTGGTGCTCGCAGTGCGATTCGAGGCGGATGTCGCGCAGCACCACGACCTCGTCGTAGCCTTCGACCTCCTCGAAGGTCCGCTGCAGCATGTCGCGCGGGTCCTGGTCGTAGCCGGCAAAGAATTCCTCGTAGGAGCGCACGACACGGTCAGGCGTGCCGGTCAGGCCCTCGCGATCAGGGTCGTCGCCGGACCAGCGGATCAAGGTGCGGACGGCGGCCTCGGCCTCCTCGCGCGAGGGACGGGTGAGGCCGGTGGCGAGCGAGACCATGTCGCCCTTCTTCAGCATCCTGTTCATCGTCTTTCCCTCGAATGAAGGCTCAGTTGAGGTTGCGCTTTGCCGTGGGCGTGTCGAGCGAGAAAACTGGAATCTCGATGTCGAAATTCTCGCCCGACTCGGTCACCATCTGATACGTGCCGCCCATGATGCCGGATGGCGTCGAAAGCGGCGTGCCGGAAGTGTACTCGAACACGTCGCCGGGCCGCAGCATCGGCGTCTCGCCGACCACGCCGGGCCCCTTCACTTCCTGCTGGCGGCCAAGCCCATCGGTGATTTTCCAATGGCGGCTGCGCAGCTGCACCGTGGCATCACCCTTGTTTTCAATGCGGACTTGATACGCCCAGACATACTTCGATTTGGCCGGATCGGACTGATCGGGCAGATATTGCGGCCTGACGGTGACGGCGATGGCACGGGTTGTGGCTGTATACATCGGACGGCGGGTCTCCCCTAGGCCTCCCTGACATGGGATGTTCCGGCCGAAAGGTCAAACCTGTCCAAGCCTGCTCGTCATTGAGAAGTTCGTACAGCGGCTGGCCTGCCGGTCGCTTCCAAGGGCGGGCGATCAAATCGGGAAGATCAGGCAGGTCGTCGTGCCGTGCGCCAAGAGCTTGCCGGAAGCGTCGACCAGCCTGCCCTCGGACGTGCCGATGCGGGATCCCACGTTGATGACCTTGCCTTCCGCCCGCACCGGGCCGGTCTTGTCGGTCATGGCGCGGACGTAGTTCACCTTGATCTCGACCGTGGTGTAGCCGATGCCGGCCTTCAGCGTGGTGTGGATGCAGCAGCCCATCACCGAATCGAGCAGGGTGGCGGCGATGCCGCCATGCACGCTGCCGAGCGGATTGTAGTGGTCGAAGACGGGCGTGTAGGAAAACACCACACGACCCAGCTCGATCTCGGAGAGCTTCATGCCCAGCATCCGCGAGATCGGCGGCGCCGGGAAGCGGCCCTCCAGCAGGCCCTGAAACAGGGTGAGTCCGTCCATGGTGCGAGCCTGTTCCAGCGGCACCACGCCAAATCCGGCATCTGCAGTCATCAGCCTCTCCTCGCCCTATATAGGTGCATATACACATTAAGCCTTTGCCCCGGCAAGCGATGAAGATAGTGTAATAGCCATGTCCGGCCCCGCCCCGATCCGCCTGTCACCCGCCGAGTGCACCTGCTTCCGCATGCGGGGTGCGGCCCGGCGCGTTACGCAGATCTACAGTCGGCACCTGGCGTCGACCGGCCTAAAGATCTCGCAATTCTCGCTGCTGGGCTTCGTTGCGGCGCGCGGTCCGGTGAGCATCACCGAATTGTCGGAAATGCTCAGCACCGACCGCACGACGCTCACCCGCAACCTGCGGCCGCTTCTGTCATCGGGCATCATCGAGCGTGCGGCCGCCGGCGACCGACGCCGCCACGAGCTGGTCGCCACGGTGGCCGGCCGGGCCCTGTTCAAGCGCGCCCTGCCGCTGTGGGTCGCCGCCGAGCAAGAGGTGCGCGCGGCGATGGGGACGAAGCTCACCGCCGACCTGCACGGCGCGCTTGACCGCTCGATGGAAAAACTCGCCGCGCTCTAGAGATTGGCGTCGAAGAAGCCGTATTCGAGGTCCATGGCGCGCGCATAGTTGGCGCGCACCGTGGCGCTGTCGGTGGCGTGCCGGTCGAGCAGCGCTTCAAGCCGCGCCGCCAGCGCCTCGAAATCGGGATCGGCATAGGTCTTCACCCAGTCGGCGTAGAGCGGCGCCACAAGACCCGCCGATAGCGCGCGGCCGAGGAAGGCGTAGAGCCGCATGCAGGGCGTCATGGCAGCGATGGTCTCGCCGAGGTCACCGCGCCGCGCGATGTCCAACAGGAAATCGACATAGGCCCGGGTCGCCGCGAGCGGCACCACGTTGGTCAGGTCGACCTGCCAGCGCTCGGCATAGGCCTTGTGCAGCGCGAGCTCGTCGCGCACGCCCGCGATCAGGTCGGCGAAATCGTTCAGGTCCGCGCGCGTGGTGCTGTTGGCGAGACAGAAGGCGTAAGCGCGGGCAAAGGCTTCGAGGAAGTAGGCATCCTGCGCCACGTAGCTCTTGAAACAGTCTACCGGCAGCGAGCCGTCGCCCAACCCGCGCACGAAGCCGTGCGCCAGGATGCGCTCGGCTTCAGGGGTGTTGGCCCGCCAGAGTGTCGCCGCGAGCGACACCGATCTCAGCCGCCGAGCGCCTGCACCAGATCGGCGATGATGTCGTCGGCGTCTTCCAGGCCGACCGAGATGCGGACGGTGCCGTCGTTGATGCCGAGCTTGGCGCGCTCCTCGGCGCCGATGCGCATGTGCGTCGTGGTCGCCGGATGGGTGACCATGCTCTTGGCATCGCCCAGGTTGTTCGCGATGTCGACGAGCTGCAGGCGGTTCAGCGTCTCGAATGCCGCCCACTTGCCGGCCTTGAGGTCGAAGGTGACGACGCCGCCGAAGTTCGACATCTGCTTGGCCGCGAGCTTGTGCTGCGGATGGTCGCTGCGCCCGGGATAGAGCACGCGCGAGATGGCGGGGTGGCCGGCCAGCGCATCGGCGATGCGCGCGGCGTTGGCGCAGTGACGATCGACCCGGAGGCCCAGCGTCTCCAGGCCCTTCACCAGCACCCAGGCATTGAAGGGGCTGAGCGACGGGCCGGTGTTGCGGATGATCGGCTGCAGCTTTTCGAGGATGAATTCCTTGGAGCCCAGCACCGCGCCGCCCAGCGTGCGGCCCTGGCCATCGATGTACTTGGTGGCGGAGTGGACGACGATATCGGCGCCCCACTCGAGCGGTCGCTGCAGCATCGGCGTGGCAAAGGCATTGTCGAGCACGACCTTGGCGCCGGCCTTGTGCGCCATGTCGCACACCGCCTTGATATCGACGATGTCGAGCATGGGGTTGCTGGGCGATTCGAACAGCACCGCCTGGGCGGGCTTCGACAGCGCCTTTTCCCACGCCAAAAGATCGCTGCCGTCGACGAACTCGCCCTGGATGCCGTACTTCGGCAGCAGCTCGGCCACGATGTAATGACAGGAGCCGAAGAGCTGACGCGCCGCCACGATGCGGTCGCCGGACTTGAGCAGGGCGAGCAGGGAGAAGAACACCGCCGACATGCCGGTCGAGGTGGCGCGACAGGCCTCGGCGCCTTCGAGCGCGGCGAGACGGTTCTCGAACATGCTGACGGTGGGATTGCCGAAGCGCGAATACTGGTAGTGGTTGCCCTCGCCCTTGAAGGTGGCCTCGGCCTCCTCGGCGCTCGCATAGACGTAGCCCGACGTCAGGAACAACGCCTCCGAGGTTTCGTCGAAGTTGCTGCGCTGCTGGCCTGCGCGTACGGCCCGCGTCTGCGGCCGCCAGCTCTTGATGTCCGCCTGTGTCTTCTTCCTCGGAATCGAACCGTCCATCGTACTCTCCCCACGTCCGCACCTGCCCTCGAGCAAAACGCGCAACGAAAAAGCCCCCGACCTGGAAGGACGGGGGCTTTTGCGAGCACCTCCGACCTTTTAGCGATGTTTAACGTGGTCGCAAGCCGGTCGGCTCAAATCTCCACGGACCGCCTCTATATAGGCCAAGCCCGCCTTCTGCAAGTCCAGTGTCTGCGGGCCCATCAATCGGGCTTCACGTCGGCGGCCTTCGCCACCTCGGTCCACTTCTTCAGTTCCGCCGCCGTGTGGGCCGCCAGTTCGGCCGGGGTCGAGGGCGCCAGCTCGTAGCCAAGTTCGGAGATCTTCCGCGCATTCTCCGGATCCTTCAGCGATTTCAGCAGTTCGGTGTTCAAACGATTCACGATCGCAGGCGCGGTGCCGGCCGGCGCATAGAGGCCCGCCCAGGTATAGGCCTCGACGCCTGCGATGCCCTGCTCGCCCAGGGTCTTGAGATCGGGCAGCGCCGGCGAGCGCTTGGTCATGGCGAGGCCCAGCGCACGCAGCTTGCCCGCCTTGATCTGGCCCATCGTCGGCGGCAGCGCGTCAAATACCACGTCGATCTCGCCCGACAGCAACGCCTGCAGCGCCGGCGCCGAGCCGCGATAGGGGATGTGCTGCATCTTGAGCCCGGTCCTGAGCGTGAAGAGCTCGGCGGCGAGGTGAAGGATCGAGCCGTTGCCCGACGAGCCGTAGTTGAAGTTGGGTTTGCTCTTGATGAGCTCGACCAGGCCCGCCATGTCCTGCGCTGGCGATTCGGCGCGCACCACCACCACGATCGGCACGACGGCGGCGAGGCCGATCGCGGCGAAGCTCGTCGGATCGTACTTCAGCGACGGATTGACCGCCGGCACGATCGACATGGTCGAGACCGTGCCCATCAGCAGCGTGTAGCCGTCGGGCGTGGCCTGCGACAGCAATTGGCCGGCCAGGCCGCCGCCCGCGCCGGGCTTGTTGTCGATGATGAAGGACTGGCCGAGCGTCTCGCCCATCCTGGGCGTCACGATCCGGGAGATGATGTCGGGCACGCCGCCCGGCGCGAACGGGATCAGCACGCGCAGCGGCTGTCCCTTTGGCCATTCCGATTGCGCGTGAGCGCCGGTCGCGAGTGCAATCAGCGGCACCGCGAACGCGGCGCGTCTTGTGATGTTCATCTTGTCCTCAGTGCTTCTTGGCCAGTGACTGCTCGCGCAGCTTGCTGAGCGTGATCCGCGAGGTGATCGCCTCGGGGTCTGTCTTGATATGAATGATCGACGGCTTGCCGATGGCGACGCAACGCTCGAACGCGGCGGCGAAGTCGGCCGTCTTCTCGACCGTCTCGCCGTGGCCGCCGAAGGCGCGGGCGTAGGCCGCGAAGTCGGGGTTCTTGAGCTCCGTGCCGTGAACGCGGGTCGGATAGTCGCGCTCCTGGTGCATGCGGATCGTGCCGTACATGCCGTTGTCGACCACGATGAACACCGTGTTGGCGCCGTGCTGCACCGCCGTCGAGAACTCCTGGCCGTTCATCAGGAAGCAGCCGTCGCCCGAGAAGGAGACAACCATGCGGCCGGGGGCCGCGATCTTGGCCGCGACACCCGCCGGCACGCCGTAGCCCATCGAGCCGTTGGTCGGTGCGAGCTGGGTGCGGAAGCCGCGGTACTGGAAGAAGCGATGGACGAAGCCGGCATAATTGCCGGCGCCGTTGGTGACGATCACGTCGTCAGGCAACCGCGTGTTCAGCCAGCCGACGATCGCGGCGAGGTCCGCCGAGCCCGGCTGTACCACGGGCTCGATGTTCTTGAGATAGTCCGCACGCGCCACGGCGACCTTGTCCTTCCACGCCGAGGCATCGACAGGTTTCATCGCCTTGGCCGATGCCGCAAACTGGGCCATGCCGCTGTTGATCGGCAGCGTCGCCTGGTAGACGCGGCCGAGTTCCTCGCCGCTGGCGTGGACATGCACCATCTTCTGCGCCGGCACCGGCAGATCGAACATGGTGTAGCCACCGGTCGTCGCCTCGCCCAGCCGCGGGCCGACGGCGATGATGAGGTCGCTCTCCTTGATGCGCTTGCCGAGCGGCGGATTGACGCCCAACCCGAGATCGCCCACGAAGTTGGCGTGGCGGTTGTCGATCAGGTCCTGGTTGCGGAACGCCGTGGTGACCGGCAGGTGGTTGGCCTCGGCGAACGCCTTGATGTCGGCGCAGGCCTCGGCATTCCAGCCGCCGCCGCCCAGGATGAGAAGCGGCTGCTTGGATGCCGCGAGAAGCTCGCGCAGCGTCGCCATGTCGGCCGCCGCCGGTGCGCCGCGCGCGATCCGGTAGGGGCCGGCATCCGCCACCTCGACTTCGTCGGTCAGCATGTCTTCCGGCAGGACCACCACGACCGGACCGGGCCGGCCGTTGAGCGCGGTATGAAAAGCCTGGCTCAGGAGCTCCGGAATGCGCCGGGCGTCCTCGATCTGGGTGACCCACTTGGCCATCTGGCCATACATGCGGCGGTAGTCGATCTCCTGGAAGGCTTCGCGGTCCGTGGTTTCGCGCGCCACCTGCCCGATCAGCAGGATCATGGGCGTCGAATCCTGGAAGCCGGTATGCATTCCGACCGCAGCATTGGTGGCGCCGGGACCGCGGGTGACGAAGCAGATGCCGGGCTTGCCGGTGAGCTTGCCGTAAGCCTCGGCCATGTAGGACGCGCCGCCTTCCTGGCGGCAGATCACGTAGCGGATGGAGTTACGTTGCGCATAAAGAGCATCCAGGGCCGCGAGATAGCTCTCGCCGGGCACACCGAAGATGGTTTCGGTTCCATGAATGCGAAGTTGATCGATCAGAACCTGCGCGCCACTGCGGCGCGGATGGGCGGTCGCCATGATTTTTCCCTTACTTCGTGGGTGAGAAGGCCGTGGGCACCAATATCTTGTTGTTCATGTGCTTCATGAATTCACGGCTCTTCTGCAAATAGGCCTGCCATGCCGGGTCGGCGGCCATCGCGGCACGACGCTTGGTGCGGTCGGCAAGATCGTCGTAGCCCCAGATATGCACGATCTCGTTCACATTGCCGACCTCGGTAGTGAAATATCCGACAAGATTGCCGAGATGCTTCATCTGGACCGGCAGACCTTCTTTTTCGTAGAGCGCGAGGAACTCGCGTAACCTGCCGGGCTGCAGTTCATAAGTTCGATGATCGACGATCATGGCGTTCTCCCTTTTCGGTGACGATTGTGTGGCTTGCTCGCCGCGGGCGCAAACGGTGGACTCAGCCGGTGAATCAGCGCATAAGTGCGGCATTGCGACACTGGCCGACGAGCATCATCATGAGTCTCGGCACAGTCGCGGAGCGCGATACCGGCAACGTCTTCCGTGAGATTCTTGATCACCCGTCAACGGACAACGAAACGCTTGGACACAGTCGTCCAGCAAGCGCGCGCCGGACTCCGCTCAATCCTTCCTCCAGCACAGAGCTTTGAATGAGTCGCAAATTGTTTGTGGGCAATCTGCCCTACTCGGTCACGTCCGAGCGTCTGGGCGAGGCGTTCTCCCAATTCGGGACCGTCAGCTCATCGAAAGTGATCGCGGATCGCGAGACTGGCCGCAGCCGCGGCTTCGCGTTCCTCGAAATGGAAACCGACGATCAGGGCGCCGCAGCCATGCAGGCCCTCTTGGGCCTGGAGGCCAAGCGCCCCAAGGTGCTGGAGGCGTTGCGTTGCCTCCCAACGAATTGGCGGTCGAGCCAGCATTGCTCTTGGCATGAAACGCGGCTGGCACCATCCACTTGGGAAGCATCGGTGCGGCCTTGATAATGTCTTGGCCGGTGAACCAGAGCAGGATGAAATAACCAATGCCGAGGCCCACCACACCACTCACGCCCATTCCTATGATTTGCCTGAGCGCAGAAGACTGTTGCCGCTTCTTGGGCTTTGGGAAAGGTGCCGTGCGGGGAATACTGGCGACACCGCCATCCGCGCCGGAGTCTTTCCCTACTTCAATCGCTGAATTCGGATCGATGGGTCCGCCGCCAAAG